>ENA-ORTQ01000104-ORTQ01000104.1-human-gut-metagenome-genome-assembly--contig:-NODE-104-length-111258-cov-7.025404_pt1 | contig 111258 bp, 41 predicted proteins | sample MGYA00241912_ERZ509188 | MGnify/ENA primary metagenome ERZ509188 (study PRJEB26280, sample SAMEA2338849) | human gut metagenome | biome: human gut; feature: human-associated habitat; material: faeces...
ACCATTAAAGAGCTGGACAGCACCGCTGATTTGGACCGTGTGCAGGAAATCTATAGCGAGGTGCTTACCTTTGCGGCAGATCAAGCCGTACTGGTTCCGTTTACCTCTGCGCATCAGTATGCCGCCTTTAACAGCGACAAGATTGATTCGTTCAGCTTTGGCAGCGACCAGTTGTTCATTGAAATCGCCAATGTAAAGGCGAAATAACGGTAGTGAACACGAAGAATGTTCTGGAAGGGAGGTGTGCCAATGGCTTTGACACCAGCGATGGAGGATTATCTGGAGGCTATCTTAATGATAAAACAGCAGCACGGTTATGTTCGATGCGTAGATGTCGCAGAGCAGTTGGGGGTAAAAAAGCCTTCCGTAAGCCGGGCAGTCAAGGAACTCATAAAATCCGGCCATCTTGTTAAAAATGCTGACGGTACACTTTCCCTAACGGAACTAGGATTGCAGATTGCCGAACAGATTTACGAAAAGCACCTGTTTTTCACAAAGCAACTTATATTGGCTGGCGTGGATCCCGAAACCGCAGAGCAGGATGCTTGCGGCATTGAACACGCAGTTAGTTCAGAATCGTTTCAAAAATTAAAGAAAGCATTTGATGACGGTTAGGTGGTGGTGATATGGGAAATTAGCCGTGTTTGATTTAGCTGAAACTGGCAGGCAAATTGGGGAAAAACTGTTTGCCCTGCTTTCTGTCAGCCAAAAGAAGGAGCTGGCTCAGTTTGTTCGTGACTATGAGGCTGGCAATCTTCCGGCTGATGTCCCATACTCAACACTCTTTCGAGGCCAGTATTTTATTTCTCCGCAGGCAGATCAGCAATTGACGGAAATTCAGGAAGGTGATTTGTACTTCTGCCTGGAGAAGCGCTTAGTGACAGTGCAAAGCCAGGTGATTTCGCTGACAGTCAAGGAATTTGACATCTTTTCTCTACTTATCCAGCACCCTGGGCGCGTGTACTCCTATGAAGTGATTCTGGACTTGGTCTGGCAGGAGGATTACAACTACTATTCCCGCAAGGCGGTCAACAATCATATCAGCAACCTGCGAAGGAAAATAAAGGTAGCTCCGGATGTGCCGGACTATGTGAAAAGCGTCTACGGTATCGGCTATAAATTTGAAATCTGAGAAATACCATCATGGCTTATGAAAGCCATGATGGTATTTTTTTGTGGAAACACCTACAAAAATACCCTTAAAAATGTCACGACTAATAGAGAGGCATTTTTAAATTTTTCTGCTGAACCCCCGTAAAAACCCCTCAAAAATGAAATGAATATTAGAGGGATATTCTTTGACCGTCTGAAAGGAGATGATAGAAATCAAAGAAAAAATCCCTATAATGACCTATTCCCAGTACCGCAGGGCAAGAAAACTGGTCCATCAGTGCTGCAATTATGAGAGCGGGAATTGCCTTGCTCTTGACGATGGAGAAGAATGCGTGTGCATACAAAGCATTTCCTACTCTCTGCTATGCAACTGGTTCCGTGCCGCTGTCCTGCCTTTGGATGAACCTCTGGCGACTGCTTTGCTTTATCGGAAGGAACACAAACGGTGCGCTGTCTGCGGACAAACCTTTCTTCCCGGTTCCAACCGGGCGAAATACTGCAAGCCCTGCGCCACTATCATTCACCGCAGGCAAAAAACAGCCAGTGACCGGAAAAGGCGGGCTGCCTGCGGACAATTAGAGACGAAAAAGCCTTGATTCTGCGGGCTTTGTCAGCGCCGTTCAACGGGATAGAGGGATAAATCCCTTATACCCGCCCAGAACGAGCTTCTAACCGTCCGTATTGGGATTTTCCGTATTCGGGATTCCAGGACACGGCAAAGCTGACGCTCTGGAACGTCTATATCCTGTTTTTCAGTCCGTGGTTTTCCTGCCTCTCTGACCGCCCGGATTTAGACGGTAGTTAATAAAAAAGAGTTAAATACAAAACAGTCAATATCAATCTATCTATCACAGCGATGGATGGATAGAAAGGAGAATTTATGATTCCATACAAGACAGATACCGATATTTCGTCTTACATCATTTTTCCACGGTTCCTTATCCCCATGGATTTATCCAATGACGCCAAGGTGTTGTACGCCCTGCTTTTAGACCGGGCGGGGATTTCCAAAAAGAAAGGCTACATCGAAACGGATGGAACCATCCGCCTGTACTTCACTGTGGAGGACGCTAAATCGAAACTCCGACGGAGCAGGCAGGTGGCAACGCGGGCGTTTCACGAACTGGAATCCTGCGGCCTGATCGTCCGCCGGAAACAGGGCCTTGGCAGACCGGCTGTGATTACCCTGAATCTGCCGGTTGGCGAAAGGAGGGGCGCCGATGACTGATGAACAAAAGCTATATGAACTGCTGAAAGATTTTGACCCCGCTGTGGGAGAACGGATGGAAAAACATTTCAGGGACGGGGCGTTTTACTTTGACCTTGGCGGCAGCAGCTATCCCTTCTTTGAGGGGAATACCGTCTACACAGTCATTCCCCACTTTGCGGAAAAAGGCTCGGAAGGGATCGTGAAGAAACTCAAGCGGCTGATGGAGAAAGATTTGCAGGAAAAAGAATCAGAGACATAGCTGAAAAATCTAAACCGAAGCGTTATAATAAGGGCAACCGTTTACTTGGCTGCCTGAACAGAAAGGAGAAATAAATGAATCAGCAGCCAGAAAAAATCACCGCTTTGTACTGCCGCTTGAGCCAGGACGATGCCCTGGATGGGGAAAGTAATTCCATTACCAATCAGAAAGCCCTGCTGAGCAAATACGCCGCCGACCATGGATTCCGGAACACCCGGTTCTTCGTGGACGATGGATTCTCAGGGACCAGTTTTCAGAGGCCGGGGTTCCAGGAGATGATGCGATATGTGGAGGATTACAGCGTATCCGCTGTGATTGTCAAAGACCTGTCCCGGCTGGGCAGGGAGTATTCCTACATGGGGCGATTGCAGGATTTCATCTTTCCTGCCTATGACATCCGCTTTATCGCCATCAACGATGATGTAGACAGCGCCAAAGGAGAAAATGATTTTGCGGTGTTCAAAAATGTATTCAACGACTACTACGCCAAGGATACCAGCAAGAAAATCCGGGCAGTGGTAAAGATGCGGGGTGAAGCCGGGGAGCATATCGCCAGCAATCCGCCCTATGGCTACATAAAAGACCCGCAGGACAAAAAGAAATGGATCGTGGATGAAGAAGCGGCAAAGGTGGTACAGCGTATCTTTAACCTCTGCATTGCGGGGAAAGGCCCCATGCAGATTGCAAAAATCCTAACAGCCGACAGGGTACTGACCGTCACCGCCTATCATGCGAAGCAGAAAGACTGGGCCATGCCGGAAAACCTATACCGTTGGAATACCAACGCCGTGCTTAGAATTTTGGAGCGGCGGGAGTACACGGGCTGTACCGTGAACTTCAAGACCTATACCAAGTCTCTGAAATTCAAAAAGCGGATGGAAAACCCGGTTGAGAACCAGCGGGTTTTTGAGGACACCCAGCCCGCCATCATTGAGAAGGGACAGTGGGAACGGGTGCAGGAACTGCGGAAGAACAAACGCAGGCCGACAAAAACAGGAAGAACCAGCATATTCTCCGGCCTTCTCTACTGCGCCGACTGCGGAGCAAAGCTGTATTTCTGCACCTGCAGCACTTACAAGGATGACAGCCAGAACCATTTCGTCTGCTCCAATTACAAGAGCAACACCGGCTCCTGCAAAATCCACTATATCCGGGAACAGGTGCTTTACCGGATCGTGCTGGAAACCATCCAGCGGACATTGAGTTATGTCCGTATGTTCCGGAAGGATTTCAAGCTGGAAATGCTGGCGCAGGACGAGGAAAGCCGCAAGGCAGAACTGGCAGAAAAACAGAAAGCCCTCTCCGGGGCAAAAAAGCGGATGGAGGATTTGGACCGGATTATCCAGCACATCTATGAGGACAATGTGCTGGGCAAGCTATCCGACAGCCGGTACTTAAAATTATCCCGCCAATACGAGAAGGAGCAGGCAGAGCTTGAGCAGCTTGCCTCTGTACTGGAACGAGAAATTGAAGCACAGACCGGGCAGGTTTCCGATGTGAATGAGTTTCTGAAGCTGGTGGACAAGTATCTGGATATTCCGGAACTTGACGCCGCCATCCTCAATGAGCTTGTGAGCAAAATCGTGGTACACAGCCCGGTAAGGGAGAACGGGAGGAAGCATGTGCAGATAGATTTATACTTTACCTATGTGGGGCAAATCCGCATCCCTTTAAAGATCGGAAGGGAGTCCCTAAACGAATCGGAACCGGCGTGATTTAACACACCGGTTCCTGCCAAATTTCTTTTTACTTCCTTATGGGACGCTGCATAATGCGCTCGAGTTCACTTCCCCACTGCACAGGATCTCCCCCGTCGAGCACTTGGCGGTAAGCGTTCACCACCGTTGCCACGTAGAACGCTTTCTTCACACGCCCTTCGATCTTGATGGAATCCACCCCAGCTGCAATAAGCTCATCGAGGTGAGCGAGCATATTCAAGTCTTTGGAATTCATGATATAGGTGCCGCGTTCGTCCTCTTCAATGGGAAAGAGCTCACCTGGACGAGTCTGCTCTTCCAAGTGGTAGCTCCAACGGCAGGGCTGCACGCAGTTTCCTTGGTTCGCGCTGCGCCCCGTAAGATAATCGCTGATAAGACAACGCCCTGAGATGGCCATGCACATGGCGCCCTGCACGAACACCTCCACCTCGACATCGGGCAACTCTGCTTTGAGCTGAGCGATCTCTTCAAGTGACATCTCACGTGCGGTAACGATGCGTTTCGCGCCAAGACGATGCCACATGCGCGCAGCCTCGACGTTCGAAACGGATGCTTGGGTGGAAATATGCAGGTCAACCTGAGGGGCATGCTCACGCGCAAGGGCGAACACGCCCAGATCGCTCACGATGAACGCATCGACCCCCGCAGCAGCTAACGCTGCCAAATACTCAGGAAGATCGCTCAAGTCTTCATCGTGCAAATAAGCATTGAGCGTTACATACACCTTCGCGCCGGCATCGTGTGCCATCTGGACCGCACGGGGCATATCGGCAAGCGAGAAATTCTGCGCACGTTGGCGCAAGCTGAACTTATCGCAAGCAAGATACACCGCATCAGCGCCGAAATAGAGCGCATAGCGCAGCTGCTCGAACCCACCAGCTGGAGCCAGCAGCTCAGGCTTTCTTACCTGTTTGGTATTACTGGACAATTGGACCTCGACCAATATAGGTCTGCTTATAGCGATTCAAGAACGAAAGGCTATCAGCAAGCGAATCGAAGCTCACATCGAACTTCTCGCCCGTTGCACGACGTTTGACCTCGACTTTTCCTTCTGCCAAACCGCGCTTTCCTACTACGACCTGGGTGGGCCAGCCGATCAGATCTGCATCGGCGAACTTCACGCCCGGGCGCTCCTTACGATCATCAATAACGATCTCGAGCTTGGGGAAACTCTCTTTCAGCGTTTGTGCCAGACGAAGCGCAGCTGGATAGACCTCATCATCGCCCACAGTAAGCGGAATAATACAGAGATGAGCTGGCGCAACAGAAGCCGGCCACTTGATGCCGTATTCATCGTTATGCTGCTCGACTACCGCGGCGAGCGTACGGGTGATACCCACGCCGTAGCAGCCCATGATGAACGGCTGGTCGGAACCATCTTCTGCAGAATAGACCGCGCCGAGCGCTTTGGAATACTTATCGCCAAGCTGGAAGACCTGCGAAACCTCGATACCACGCGCTTCTTCGAGCGGCGTGCCGCAGTTGGGGCAGATATCGCCTGCTTTCGCCGTGGAAAGATCGGCCCAGACATCCACCTTGAAGTCTTCGCCTTGTGCCGCGCCTACATAGTGGAAGCCATCTTCGTTGGCACCCACCACCCAGCGGGCAATCTTCTCGAGATTCTGATCAGCGGCAACGATGATGCCCTCGGGCACCCCAACCGGGCCGATCGAGCCCTTGGGAAGGCCGGTGGCCTCGAGTTCTTCGTCGTCCAACAGCTGGAAGCCAGCGAAAACGCGATCGATCTTGATCTCGTTGAGCTCGTGATCACCCGGGATGAATACCGCAATAACCTGGCCTTTTTCATCCTTGCCTACGAGCGCTTTCACGGTTGCAGCCTCATCGATGCCAAGGAATTCAGCCAGCGCCGCAATGGTGGTAACGCCAGGCGTGGAGATCTTCTCCATGGCAGCAACCTCATATTCCTGGGGCTGCGTGATGCACTCAGCCACTTCGGTGTTCGCCGCATAATCGCAGTTAGGACAGTAGACGAGCTCTGCCTCGCCCGCATCGGCGAGCGCCATGAACTCGGTAGTAACCTTGCCGCCGATCTGACCAGAATCGGCCTCGACCGGGCGATAATCGAGCCCGCATCGTTCGCAGATCGTGCCATACGCCTCGCTCATCTGGTCATACGTTTCCTGGAGCGATTCAACGCTTGAGTGGAAGCTATAGGCATCCTTCATGATGAACTCGCGGCTACGCAACAACCCGAAGCGCGGACGAATCTCGTCGCGATACTTCGTCTGAATCTGATAGAGCGTGGTAGGAAGCTGCCGATAGGAACGCAGTTCGTTCCGCACGAGCGCAGTGATGAGCTCTTCGTGCGTGGGTCCAAGGCAAAAGCCGTGGTCATGACGGTCGTTCATGCGCATGAGTTCGGGGCCATAATCGTCCCAGCGGCCCGATTCGAGCCAGAGTTCAGCAGGCTGGAGTGCTGGCATGAGGATCTCCTGAGCACTCGTGGCATTCATCTCTTCGCGCACGATGTTCTCTACCTTCTGCAGCACGCGCATGCCAAGCGGCAAGAATGCATAGATGCCCGAAGCCACCTTGCGGATCATGCCCGCGCGCATGAGCAGTTTGTGCGAGGCGATCTCGGCATCGGCCGGATCTTCCTTAAGCGTAGGAACATAGAGATTGCTCATATAGAGGATTTCGCTCATAACCTTCTCTCCTATCGTTTAGCCTGTTCAGGCATTGTTTATCAAGTTCGCGATCTCGTCGAATAGCGCATCGACGATATGCGCTTCAGGTACTTTCTTGATCACTTCTCCGCCTGCGAAAATGACGCCCTGGCCATCGCCGCACGCAACACCGATATCGGCATCCTTCGCTTCACCAGGTCCGTTCACCACGCAGCCCATCACGGCTACGCGCAGCGGCTTCGGCACGCTGGCAAGGCGCTCTTCAACTTGCTTGGCAAGTGCTATGAGATCTACTTTAGCGCGTCCGCACGTGGGACAGCTGATCAACTCCGGGTAACGGAAGCGCAGTCCAAGCGCGCCGAGGAGCATCCAAGCAGCCTTCACCTCTTCGACCGGATCATCGGTAAGGGAGATGCGCATGGTATCACCGATGCCCTGTTCAAGCAGTATGCCCAGGCCAGAAGCGGATTTTATGAGCCCTTGAAAGAGCGTGCCCGCCTCAGTGACCCCGATGTGGAGCGGGATATGCGGCAGTTCGCGCGAGATAATGCGGTAGGTTTCGACCGTAGTAGGAACATCATGTGCCTTGGCAGAGACCACCAGATCGGTGAAGCCTTGTGCCTCGCAAAATTCGACGTATTCACGGGCCGAATGCGCCAACTTTTGCGGGAGCGAAAGCGCTGCATCGTCGCGCAGGTGCGCATCAAGCGAACCGGCGTTCACGCCGATACGAATGGGGATACCTGCCTCTTTGGCCGCTTCGAGCACCGGAATGGTTGCCTCGAGGCCGCCGATGTTGCCCGGGTTGATGCGCAGTTTCGCAGCCCCACGACGTGCCGCCTCGATGGCAAGATCGGCGCTGAAATGAATATCGGCCACCACGGGAAGCACGGAGCGTGCGCAGATCTGCTCGAAATAGTCGAGATCGGTCGCATGCGGAATAGCAATACGGATGATGTCGCAGCCTGCCTGCGCCACCCGTTCGATCTGCGCGAGGTTCTCTTCCACTTCCGAAAGCGGGAGGTTGAGCATGGATTGCACGGCGCAGGGCGCTCCCCCGCCAACAGGCACGTTGCCCACCATAACCTGATGCGTTACTTCGTTAGGCAGCACGGCACACTCCTAGCCCCAATTCCCGAAGATGAAGCGCTGCACATCTTGGTTGAGCATGAACACGAAGAAGGCCATGAACAGGCACATTCCACCAATGCTCAGGTAGTTTAGCGCGCGGATGGAGATGTTCTTGCGCCTGATCTTCTGGTAGATCTCGATCACGAAGCGCCCACCGTCGAGCGGCGGAATGGGCAGCAGGTTCGCAAGCCCGAGCGAAACCGAGATGACTGCCGAAAAAGAGAGCAAGCTGATGAATCCCGCTTCGAAGGCCGTTTTCGAAAGGACCGCGATGCCCACGATGGACGTGGAGTTCGCAACGGTATCAGCCGCCGTTGCGGGGTTGAACAGGCCCAAGATAGCTACCGCCACCATGCCGATGTACTTGAACCCAGCCACGATGGCATCGAACGGCGCAAGCACATAGTGAACCACTTCGCCACTTTGCATCTGCACGTCCACTCCGATGATCGAATAGATGATAACGAACACGATCATGGCGTAGAGCAAGTTCATGAACGGCCCCGCCAACAAGATGGTAATGCGCTTCCAGAACGGCAGCATGCAGTATTGCTGCTTCTGCTCCGAAGCGAAAAATTCATCAAGATTCGTCACTTCGCGAGGTGCTCCTTCGACGTGCTTCACGCCATCGATGAGGCATGCGGGCGTGCGATAGGTGTTGAGCTTGTCCTTACGCGTGGGACGCTTGAGACTGCCCCATTCGGTGAGCTCTTCGAGCGCCTGATAGGCTTCGTCGTCGGTGATGCCGAGCGCATCGGCCACATCCTCCATATCGGCCGTGCCATGTGCATACATGTAGCCGAGCACCGCTTTCAGGTGCGGACTGGGCGTGCCCGTTCCCATGCCACAAACCGCTGCATACCCACCCAATGGCACAGCAGTAACGCCAAAACGCGTGCCCTTCCAGGTAACGCCGATGCTGGGGCCGGGAAGACCGATCATGAACTCGCTCACGCGCACCCCGAACGCGCGCGCAGCAAGAAAGTGCCCACCTTCATGGATGAACACCAGAAAGCCGAGCACAAGCGTAGCTATGAGAATCGTGAGTAGAATGTCCATGTCTCTATTATAGAAGGGTGAAGAGCGCCGCCCTTTCAAAGCAAGCAGATTTTCGCAATATGCTCACGCGGTGGGCTTTTACGGTCCTGGGATCCGACAAGCACCTGAACACTGCATCAGAAGGCGGCGCTACCTGGCGTTCGTAAAGAAACCCTGAACTCTTTGGGCGGACGCTATCGAGTGCGCTCCTTCGACGCGTCGCTCGTTCGTGCTAACTTCCGCAATCGTTGTTGCGAAAGTGGATCACTCACATTCGCTTTGGCTTACCCTCTATCGCACGCTCGCTAGCGTCCGCCAAGCAAGGGCACCTGTTCGCGTGCATAAACACGAGTTTCAGCATCGATGGCGAGCAATTGATCGATGCTCGTAGCAGCCTGCACACTTCCGTCGCGCACGGCATGGTTCATGGCGCGTTCGACCAGCTCAGCGATACCGAGATAGGGAATCTGCTCGGCAAGGAACGCTGCAACCGCCACCTCGTTCGCCGCATTCATGACCGCTGGAAGTGTGCCACCGGTAGTGCCTGCCTCGATCGCAAGCGCTAAGCAGCGGAATGTTCCCAAATCAGGCGCCTCGAACTCGAGCGAACCGAGCGTACGGAAATCGAGCGGTTCGACCGGCGCCGACCAGCGCGCAGGGTAGCTGAGCGCGAACTGGATCGGGATGCGCATATCGGTAGTGCCAAGATGCGCCTTCACAGAACCATCGGTGAATTCGACCATGGAATGAATCGCGCTCTGCGGTTGTACCACAACAGCGATCTTATCGTAGGGCATGGCAAAGAGATGATGCGCCTCGATCACTTCGAGGCCTTTATTCATGAGCGTGGAAGAATCGATCGAAATCTTGCGACCCATGTTCCACGTAGGATGGCTAAGCGCCTGTTCAACCGTGATATTTTGAAGGTCGGCTGCCTTCTTCCCGCGAAAGGGGCCGCCCGAAGCGGTGACCCATAAGCGCGTGACCTCGGCGGGGTCTTCGCCGAGCAAGCACTGATAGATAGCTCCGTGTTCGGAATCGATTGGCAAGAGCGTTTCGTGCGTGGAGAGCGGCATGAGCACATCGCCACCCACCACGAGCGACTCCTTGTTAGCCAGCGCAAGCTGCTTGCCCGCCACGAGCGTTGCGTAGCTCGCCTGCATGCCAGCGGCTCCCACCAGGGAATTCACCACCATATCGACCTCGGGAAGGTTGCACAGCTCAACGATAGCCTCAGAACCTGCGTGGAGCGTGGCGCCGATCTCGGCGAACCGTGCGCGCCAAGCTTCAGCTATCTCAACGTTCGCAAGCACCGCATGCTCGACCGAAAACTCCCGTGCTTGTTCGAGCAGAAGCTCTGCCTGCGTATTCGCACTGAGCGCCACGATCTTCACGAATTCAGGATGGCGGCGTGCTACATCGAGGGTCTGCGTGCCGATCGAACCGGTGGAACCGAGCACGCAAACGCGCTTCGGGCATGCGGGAATATCTGCTTGCTTGTCAGCCATGAGAACCTCCAAAAACAGGAACCGTATTGAAGATGAAGAGCAAAAGCGCGCGCAAAACCTAGAAGAGCACGCCTGTGCTGATGAACGTGAAGGGGATGCAGTTACCGAAGATGAGCAGCATCGAAGCACCGAGCGTTACGAGAAATTGCGAATCGCAGCGGTCGAGCAACCCACCATGACCAGGCATGATCGTGCCCGAATCCTTGAATCCCGCATTGCGCTTGATGCGCGATTCGACCAGATCGCCGATAACGCCGAGCACGCCACAGATCGCGCCGAACACGAGCGACTGGACGATGTTCATCTCGACTCCAGGAATGAGCGGGAACAGGCACCAGAACGCCATGGAGAAAATAAGACCGGCAAAAAAGCCTTCCCAGGTTTTCTTCGGCGAGACCTGCGGTGTCATCTTGTGCTTGCCGAACTTCGAGCCGATAAGATAAGCGAAGGCATCGTTGCCCCACACGCTCGCGAAAATACCAAGGATGAGCACGCCTCCCCAATAATCGGGCACCGACATGCGGATGAGCATGGCCGCTGACATGAGCAGCCCCGTATAGAAGGCACCGAACAGGCTCACGGCAACATCGACGATGCGCGCATGGAGCCAGAAAACGTACCACACAAGTAGCACGATGATAAAGAGAGACACCATGACCACCACGCCATTGATGCCGAACAGCCACATGGCCAGCGGAAACGAAGCAGATGCCACGATGCCGAGCACTTCGTTGGGAAGCTTCGCATCGGAGCGGAGCATGTAGTAGAACTCGCCTGCGCAGATCGCGGAAAGCGCTGCCAGATAGATGGCGGTGGTTGCATCAGAGGCGATGATGCAGAGCACTGTGAGCGTGATGTAGACCGCGCCCGTGCGAACACGAACCTGCAGGTTAGAAGGGTTCTTCAGCTTCGTGGGGGTCTTATCGAGCGCCTTTTGCTTGAACTGGCTTCCGCGAGTGGGCTTTTCGTGCTCTTCGCGCTTGATAATGACCTCTTCGCGCGATTCGACGATGTTGCCCTGTTCGTCGGCATGAGTGAAGGTACGGCGGATACGCTCGGTGGGCATGTGCTACACCGCCCCGAAACGACGATCGCGATGCTGGTAATACAGCAGCGCACGCAAGAATTCATAGCGGTCGAAATCTGGCCAGAGCACGTCGGTGAAATAGAATTCCGTATAAGCGATCTGCCAGAGCAAGAAGTTCGAGATGCGCATCTCGCCCGAAGTGCGAATGAGCAGGTCGGGATCGGGAATATCGGCAGTATAGAGGCGGCTTTCGAATGCGGTTTCCGTGAGCAGTTCAGGCTGCTTGCCCTCCGCAACCGCCGCAAGCGCCTCATCGATCGAGCGCTGCGCTGCTTCAAGGATCTCAGCGCGCGAGCCGTAGTTCACGGCGATGACGAGCGTCATGCCCGTGTTGTTCTTGGTTTTCTCCCATGCATCCGAAAACGCGCGGGCTGTCTTTTCAGGAAGCGCACTCGTATCGCCGATGGTGGCCACGCGCACGCCTTCTTCATGCAGCCCATCGAGCTCGGCGAGCATGGTCTTAGCGAAGAGATTCATGAGCCCGTTCACTTCGTCTTGCGGACGCTTCCAGTTTTCCGTGGAGAAAGAATAGATGGTGAGGTAATCCACGCCCACATCGTTCGCGCAGCGGATAGTCTCGCGCACCGCATTGATGCCCGCTTTGTGGCCGTTCAGACGGTTCATAGCGCGCTGTTTGGCCCAGCGCCCGTTCCCGTCCATGATAACGGCAACATGGCGCGGAATGCGGCTCTGGTCGAGCTTAGCAGGATCGAGCCCCGCAGGGGGATCGGGGAAGATGTAATCCAGCGGTTGCCTCATACGACGAATTCGCCTCGAACGACTCTGCCTACGTAAGGCTAGACGGTCATGACCTCGTCTTCTTTTTTCTTCAGGATGTCGTCGATCTTAGCGACATAGGAATCCGTGAGCTTCTGGATCTCCTCTTCGGCACGGCGCTTCTCGTCTTCGGGAAGGTTGTCTTCCTTCACGCTCTTCTCGACTTCGGTGTTCGCATCACGACGCGCGTTACGGATGGCGATGCGGGCTTCTTCGGCGTAGGTCTTGCACTGCTTGGCCAGTTCCTTGCGACGCTCTTCAGTAAGTGAAGGGAACGGCAGGCGAATAACCTGACCATCGTTATTGGGGTTCACGCCCAAATTAGCATTCATGATAGCCGCTTCGATCGCGCCGAGCGAACTCTTATCCCACGGCTCGATAACGAGCGTGTGAGCATCGGGGGTCTTGATGGCCGCCATCTGATTGACCGGCGTGAGCGTGCCGTAGTATTCAGCCTTCACGCGATCGAGGATCATTGCGTTAGCGCGACCGGTGCGCACCGACGAAAGGTTGGTGTTCAACTGATCGATAACGCCGTCCATGCGTTTCTTTGCGGTCTCTTTGATGTCGTTTACCATGCTTCCTCCCCTTGGTGTACGGCTCAAGGCCGCGTTTCTGGCAGGTGCCCGCGTGAAGCGACCGTGCCCTATGATTTTAAACCTCTGTTATTGTAGCGCGAAAATGCCCGCGCGCGATGCCTTTATCGTAGTGCATGCATGCTTTAGCGCAGCGCACGTGAGGCAGATGCAACGGACGCTTAAGCAAAGCATACATATCCACCGGCTGTTGCATGCGGTTCACGCTACTGCAGAACACGCAAAGCTTCTATGTATGCTCCGTGTGACTTGCACAAAACGGGAGGCTCTAGCCTTCCGCAGTGACCGTGGTGCCGATATCTTCACCCTTCAGGATGCGCGAGATGTTGCCCGGAACCGTGAGGTCGAACACAAGAATGGGCATATCGTTGTCCATGCACAGCGAAGTGGCGGTGGAGTCCATGACATGCAAGCCCTTCGCGAGCACATCGATGTAGCTGATGGTCTCGAAGCGCTTCGCATCCGGGTGCGTGACCGGATCGGCATCGTAGATGCCGTCGACCTTCGTTGCCTTCATGAGGCATTCAGCGTTGATCTCGAGCGCGCGCAATGCCGCGGTGGTATCGGTGGTGAAATATGGATTGCCCGTGCCTGCCGCGAAGATGACCACGTAGCCCTTTTCCAGATGATGCGTAGCGCGGCGGCGGATGTAGGGCTCCGAAACCTGGCGCATCTCGATCGCGCTCATAACGCGCGTGGGAATGTCGTGACGCTCGAAAGCATCTTGAAGCGCAAGCGCATTCATGCAGGTAGCAAGCATGCCGATGTAGTCTGCATGCGCACGATCCATACCCTGCGCCGAACCAGCCAGGCCGCGGAAGATGTTGCCGCCGCCCACCGTAACTGCGAGCTCCACGCCGTCGTTCACGATCTCTTTGATCTGAACGGCCAGCTCTTCGACCACTTTCGGATCGATGCCGTAGCCCTCTTCGCCCATGAGCGCCTCGCCCGAGAGCTTCAGGAGCACGCGTTTGTACTTGTAATCCGAGTTCATGAAGATCCTTTCTTGTGAAGGAATACCCCGTTGAAGGATATATCTCATCCATATTACCCCATAGCTCAGGCGCAACGGAGCGCATAGGGAAAAATCGATGCATGCGCACAATTCGCACGAAAGTCGCGACTCATGCCCTTCTGAACTTTGGTGCACACGGATCGGCTGCACCAGCTAGGCCTTGCAGGCACGCTCTTGCAAGGGCTTCGCGAAGTGGAGCGGAAAGAGCCACAAACGAAAGCGGCCTACCAAAGCACGAACAGTAAAGCAGATGGATCATTGACCGAAACTCAGCTAAAGCGCAGGCAAAGCGAAAGCGGTCTGCCAGGCAGACCGCTTTCTTTCTCATCCGTTCCTCACAAACGGGAATGACCACGAAGTGGGTTGATGAGCAGGTGCGCTTGAGCCACACGTTGCTCAAGCGATAACGATAGCGCGAGTACTATTGCGTATCGGCACCAAGTTTTACTTTCGTCGTTTCTTCCTTGCCATCGCGCAAGTAGGTTACATCCACCTCATCGTTAGGGCTATGTGAGCGAATCGCAAGCACCAGATCGGAAGAGCTTGTGATCGATTCGCCATCCACCTTCAGAATCACATCGCCTTCCTGCAGGCCCGCTTTGGCGGCGGCACCCCCGGCAGTAAGCGAGTTAATGTAAGCACCTTCGGTAGCTTGAATGCCAAAGCGCTGTGCAAGCTCGTTGTTCACGGTGATCAATGAAACACCCAACTGCGCGTGAGAGGGTGTTTTGCCCTGAATGAGCTGCTCAGCGATGCCGAACGCATAATCGACTGGGATCGCAAAACCCACACCAGAGCTCGTGCCGCTGGTGGACATGATGAGGGTGTTGATACCGATGAGCTTGCCTTCAGCATCCACGAGTGCGCCACCGGAATTGCCCGAATTGATGGCTGCATCGGTCTGGATCATGTTGGTATAGATTGCGCCAGACTCAGAATCAGCATAAGAACGGTTCACCGCGGAAACGATACCCGTAGACACAGACTGCTCCATGCCGAACGGGCTGCCAGCAGCCATGACCCACTCGCCCACCTTAAGATCAGAAGAGTTACCGATCTCGATAGGCTTCAAGGTTGCGCCATCCACCTTGATAACAGCTAGGTCGCTCGAAGGATCGGTGCCGACCAGCTTAGCCTTGTAGGTTTCGCCTTCAGCAACAACCTCGAGTGCATCGGCGCCATCGACCACGTGGTTATTCGTAAGGATGTAGCCATCTGCTGTGAGCACGACACCTGAACCGAGCGAAGTCTGCTGTAGCTCCTGCGTAGCAGACTGGCCGCCCAACATACCGAACGGCGACATGCTTTGCTGACTTGTATTGGCATACACATTGATGTTCACCACAGAAGGCAGCGTTTTAGCTGCTACCGCTTCAGCAAGCGACATATCGTCGGTATCAACATCTATCGTGATGCCAGAGTTGGTCTCTTTGATGGTATAGCCACTATTCGAAGGATTGACTGCAACGAAAATACCCAAGGCAAGCACGCATGCAACAGCTGCACCAGCGAATGCGATGAAGAATGTTTTCACACCTTTGCGATTCTTCTTAGGCTTTGGGGCTGCAGGCTGCGCAGGAGCAGGTGCCGGCGCGGGAGCGGCATTGACCGGAGCGCCTTGCGGCGGCTGAGGTTGAGATTGGGATGGTTGAGGTGTGTCTGACATAGTCTGCAGAAACCCCCTTTTTTATCTCGGGAATAGTTACTTTGCAAACGTTACTAGAGGAATATGGAATGCCTATGTCGAGCAAACAAATTCACAACTTTTCTAAACTGCACCAATACGCACACGCAAAAACAGGGAGCGTGATGGCTCCCTGTTCAGTAGGCATGGCTATGTCAGGCACATAGAAAGAAAACTTAGTCGTTAGAGTCTTCGTTTGTTGTAGCAGTATCTTCGCCTTCGGCAGGTTCGGGCTCGGGCTCAGGAATGGGCTCGATGACGGTAAGGCTTGAAAGATTCATCTGCTCTCCCAACCACTTCTGATCGATGAGTTTCAACACTCCACCATCAGAGAGCTTTTTCAAAGCTTCACTCACCGCTTCTTGAAGACCGGAAGCAGTGATAGGTGCGCCAATGCAGTACTTCGTTTCTTCAGCAAGCAGTGCAATAGGATAGATAGCCTGGTTGTTTGAGTGTGCTACATAGGAACCAATGGTGCTATCGGTGGCCACATACTTCGCCGAACCGCTTTTGAGCTTGTCGAAAGCCGTTTGGATATCGGAAGTGGCATCGAGGTGATCCTGGCCGAGACGATTCGTAACCTCGACCGCACTCATAGAAGAAGCCTGCGCAGCAACCACGAACACATCAGTGGGCAACGGAACACGCGTGCCTTCTTCAGCGGCGAACAAAACGACCGAAGAAGAGAGATAGGGCTCGGAGACCCAACAGTTCTTCGCATCGGAGCCAACACCCATAACAATATCAACATTATCGGAGGTGAAAGCGCCTTCAGCATTCGTTCCCACATCAACGAGCTCAAGCTTCAAACCCAGTTCATCAGCAAGCGCTGCTGCTGTATCGACATCGATACCCACAATAGATCCTTGCGATTGTGCTGCATAAGGCGCATTCGAAGCATCCACACCAACACGCAGCGTGCCCGGCGTATGCAACAACGAGTTGTCGATCTTCTGCTCAGAAGGCTCAGGCGTGTAAGAATTGCTTGAACACCCACTCATAAATCCTACGCACAACGCTAAGACAAGCGCGGCCAATGCCGCAGCCAATGCGCGAAGCGCAGAAGACTTGCTCGTCGGGGAAGATGCTGCAGCAGACGCACTTGCAGCTTGACTCTCTACGATGGTTTTTACGTTTGATGCTTTCTTCATGTATAGCCTCTCTTGTTAACCTCTTGGTCTTGTTCAAGATCTGCTTTGAATGCTCGTTTGTGTTCACCGTGTAACACAAACGAGCAAAAGCCTCTGTTCCCCTGAAAAAGGGTGCTTTTCCTTGCACAAACGCTCTCAGGGTTCTTTTAGCTGACCTAGTTTTCGACCCCACACCTGCATACGGGGACTTAGCCGCTGTAGACCGTGCGCGCACGAGTATTGCAGCGACGCCATCCGCTCGCCAGAGCAGCCCTATGCCGCTTCACCGACGGTACGACTTACACCTAGAATGCGCCGTGCTCATTCAATGATGAGCTCTTCGCCAAACCTGCAAAAGCGCAAGGCTAGCAGGAATAACACGCGAGCGATCACTGAACTTACGTGGATCCTTTCGACCGCATCTGCCATGGACTTGGAATGCTGCACTCGAAAGCGCTGCATGTCCGCAACTACAGACCTAAAAGAAACCCCCTTAGTATATCAGTAATGCACCCCTCACCTTAAATTTATATGACGAAAGCGTAAGGATCGGCACAAGGGGTTGCAAAAGCCTATAATTAGTTCAACCACGGTGCTGTTCACATATCTCTCGCATATAGCACGCAAAACTTTCAATGCAGCACCCCTGCTCACGCATGTAGAACGCAAATCTTCCTTTTCAATTTCCACCACCGCGCGAGCTACGTATTGGCCGGGGTAAGGAGCCAGGTTGTTCGACGATATACTATCCACGCTCTCGTTCGTGGATATATTCAATATCTGTGTTTTCATCACCTTCACGTTTTGCTATGCCTATCAGCTCTTTTACGTTCTTGTCGTACTCACGCGCAAAGCACCGAAGCAAACCGCGAAGAAAAACCACCGCTATGCGGTGCTCATCGCAGCTCGTAACGAAAACGCTGTTATCGGCGACCTTATCCACAGCATCCGCGTGCAGAATTACCCGCAAGAACTTATCGACATCTTCGTAATCGCAGACAACTGCACCGACAACACCGCCGCCATCGCACAAGAAGCTGGCGCGATCGTATTCCCCCGCTTCAACACCGAGCAGATCGGCAAGGGTTACGCACTCGACTATGGTGTGACCTGCATCCGTGAACACTATTCCGAGAACGAATACGAGGCTTACTTCGTCTTCGACGCCGACAACGTGCTCGACGTGAACTACTTCCGCGAGATGAACAAGGTCTTCGATGGTGGTGCCATTGCTTCCACGAGCTACCGCAACTCGAAGAATTTCGGTTCGAACTGGATTTCGGCTGGCTATGGCGTGTGGTTCTTGCGTGAAGCGAAGTACCTGAGCCAAGCGCGCCTTACGCTGAACACCAGCTGCGCGGTTTCGGGCACGGGCTTTTTCGTGAGCGCCAAGATCATCGAGAAGATGGGCGGCTGGAAGTTCCACCTGCTCACCGAAGACATCGAGTTCTCCACCTACAGCATCTTGCATGGTGAGCGCATCGCTTACTGCCCCACCGCCATGCTTTACGACGAACAGCCCATCACGTTCCGCGATTCGTGGAACCAGCGTTTCCGCTGGGCAAAAGGCTTCTACCAGGTGTTCGGTAAGTACGGGCTCAGCCTGGTGAAAGGCGTGTTCACCAACCCCAAGGGGCATCGCTTCGCCTGCTACGACATGCTCATGACCATCGCTCCCGGCATGTTGCTTTCCGTGATCACCATCATCTTCAACACGATCATCCTCATCCTGGGCAGCGCAGGGCTCATGTCCACGGGCGTCATGTTAACCTCGTCGCTCTCCTCGATCTTTTTCTGCTTGTTCAACTACACGCTGTTCATGTTCATGTTCGGCGCGCTGACCACCTTCACCGAGTGGGACAACATCCGTTCCACCACAGCAAAGAAGATCAAATACCTCTTCACGTTCCCATTCTTCATGCTCACCTACATCCCCGTCGCGCTGGTGGCACTGTTCAAGAAAGCGGCATGGAAGCCCATCCAGCACAGCATTTCGGTGGACGTGGAAGAGTTCAACAAAGCACGCGATAACGCGGAGCGCATCTAGGCGCGCACGGGCTCTCGCCCCTGCACAACCCCTAGACTTGATCGAAGCCAGCTTGAAAGCTGGCTTCTTCGCTTTCTGTCAGGATCCAGACTGCCTTCGCGTTCGCCCTGCCTCAAGGCAACCGTGCCACGGTAAGGCCGAATACCTGCTCGATGCCTGCCTCTTTGAGCACGCGTGCAGCTGCCATGAGCGTTGCACCCGTAGTGAGCACATCATCTACGAGGATTACCCGCTCGGGTATCACTCCCGCTGTGCACAGCAAGCCCTGCGGGTTGAATGCGAACGAATCCTTCATGTTCTGCTGGCGGCTCGAGGCAGAAAGCCCACGCTGATCGCAGCGATCGACCGTACGCAATATATCGAGAAGCGGCAAGCCGCAGCGTTTCGACAGGCGTATACCCACTTCTTTCATATGATCAAACCCGCGCTCGCGAAGTGCCTGCTTGCGCGCAGGGATTGCCACAAGTGCGGTTTCTCCAGGCATGACCCACGAAGGATCTATATAGTTCGCAAGCATCTCTGCGAGCACCTCTGCTAGCCGCAGCTCCTTTTTGTCCTTGTAGACCGTGATGAGCTTGCGGCACGGATCGACGAAGGAGAACACCGAAACAACCTTGTCGAGAGCCCGCTGTGGCCCATCTGTCATACACGCTCCCTGAGCTTCGGTAGCATATTCACTACCCCGTGGCGAAACGCCTCCTTCGCGCGGTAATCCCTGATCACCGTACGTGCGTGAGCGCTGATCAGGCATAAGCTGGCGATGTGCAACCATGAAGGAGTTGCAATCGACACAGGCAAGCTTCCCGTAGGCCTGACCGCAATACGGACAAGCATGGAGCGCATCGATATAGGGGATCTCGAGACGGCAGTCTTCGCACAGAAGCGTGCCAGGAACATCGCAAAGTACGCACCGTGTAGGCCAGAGAAGCTCTTCTACGCCTTCTTTGGCAACATTCAGTCCCGAAGCTAACCTATCGAGCACAGGGTGCTCTCGTGCGACGAGAGCACCTTTCAAGCTCATTCCACCCTCGATTTGTGTGTGATGCATCCCATAGAACCATTGTCCACAGGAAAGCTCACAGAAAGTTGAACTTTATTTGAAGTTTTCTGGCGCGCGAACTCACGTTTTTCCGAAATGCGCAGTTCGTTGCGAAGAAGCAAATGCGTTAGGAGGCGTGCCGAATTACACGACCCCTGACACATGATTTGCTAAGCAAGCGAGACTTGCGGGGATTCCAACTCCTGTTTGACCGCATCAACGGGAGCCTGCCTGAAGGATTGATTCTTTTTGCGAGGCGTCTTGCTCTTCTTCACCACGGAAATGTCTTCTTCGGCTGCAAGCTCGCGCATACGGGCATCATAGAAATCCTGAACGAACTTCGTGTACTCAGCGGGCGACATATCGATCACTTCGTCCTCATCGTACTTAGGTCTGCCAGGACCAGGCTGCTCTATCAAACGATTGTCCACCGATTCTTTCAAAACCATGCGGCGTGATCCTTCTTTCCAAGAAGTAAGCTGCCCCGATTCGCACATTTGTGTTACCCGAGCGGGACTCACACCCAAAATACGAGCTGTTTCTGCAGCGGTGAATGCTTCAACGCGCGCAAGACTGCAATCAACGGCGACCGGAATAACGATGCCTCCATGCTGTGGCTCATGTCCCAGCTCGAACTTCTCGATCGGCTTTTCGTTAATCATGTCATAGATGACCGTCCAATAAAGCCAATCAGCTGCAAATTCGATCGCATCCTGTAAGTCTTCACCCTGAGTAGCACCTAAGCCTTCGCAAGGAAAAACAACGATGCAATTTTCACTTTCAAAAAATTCAAATTCTCTTACTACCAACATAGCAACAACCTTTCCTCGTGTGCATCCGTCAACGCAAACCTGCTTGACGAAGAATCACCTTGGCCATCTCATCAGAGATTTCGCGATGACGCCCAACCGTGACGGTCACACTCCCTTTGACATACTTGTCGTGATTGCTTCCCTTTTCATAAACGAAACCAGCAGCAAGAAGCTGTTTTACAAGAACTCTGCGCTTTGTCATCCTTGTTCCTTTCGTTAATCTTAATAACTATTAAGGGTTTAGTAAAGATATTTCTTAACAATTATTAAGAGTTTTCATTAGGCCCATTTCAAAGCTTTTGCTTCAGGATGACAAACGAATCTTAAGAAAAATTGAACTTTATTTGATGTTTTCAGGCGCACAACCTCACGTTTTTCTGAAATGCACAGGTCGTTGTGGAGAAGCAAAGAACAGCAAAGGTGTTGGGGGTCGGGTAATTTGACACATCTAAGATGTGTCAAATTACCCGACCCCCAACACCCAACACGGAGCCAAGTTCTCGAGCAGATATATGAACAAGACGCGTACACTAAAGAGCACAAGAAAAAAGGTGACAAACTACCCAGTCGTTTGTCACCATATGCGGAAGGGGATCACTATGTCGCTATCAAGGAATCGAGATGTAGCACGCGCAGAACACGTGCAAAACGGCGAAGGTCACATGTATCGCGATCTGCTCTTGACTGAAGATCAGATCCACGGCGAACTTACCTATGTATCGAGCATCACGCTTGAACCAGGCTGCTCGATCGGCGTGCACACGCACTCAGGCGACAATGAAATGTACTACATCTACGAAGGCACTGGCACCTACACCGATGGCGATGAAACTTATCCTGTTCAAGCAGGTGATGTCCTGTTTTGCAACGATGGAGAGACTCACGGGATCGCGAACGAAGGCAATGCTCCCCTGCGTTTTGTTGCCCTGATGCAGGCAACCGCATAGTTCGAGCAATACAATGGTGCACATATTTGAAAGACACGGTACTGAGGGATCAGCGCCGTGGCTTTAGTTTTGCATGATCGTGTGCTCATAATTTGGGCAAGTGACCATACACCCCTTGCCGATGGCCAACTCGTACGATATTGATCACGATTTCGTCATCAAGAATCTGTCCAAGGATTCTATACGAGCCAACTCGCCAACGCCATCCGTTATCCGATCCTTGAATCGGCTTTCCTCCTTGTATTTCGCGAGGATCGATGCAATCATCCAGGTTCTTCTCCACCCAAGACAAGAGCATTGCGCGCTGTTTCTGCGGAATATTGCGCAGACCCTTTTGAGCTGGCTTGGTCCAACGTACACGCCAGCTCATTCAGCCATCATGGCCATACGCTTGACCTCTTCTGTTGTGTATCGCGTGCCGTCGTCTTCTGCTAAGGCCTCTTGGTATGCAAGCAAATCTGCAGCATCCTCGACGTACTCTAAAGCTGCTTCTCGCACAACCTCCGAAAAGCTCTTTCCAATAAAGTCGGCATACGCCTGTATCCAATCACGCTCTTCAGGGGAAAAACGAATCGCTGTTGAAACCATAGCCATGATGCCCACCTCATTCGAGTTTTCAATCGCACTACGATGTAGTGCGATTATCTCATGGGTAGATTCACGCGTCAACAAAGGCATTGCGCACATATAATCGCTCCTTCTAAAACATCTTTGAGTCGATGATTTCAGAAAGATCTTATGAAAAGCTGAAGAAAAGCTCACGTTATTTCGTACGTGAGCTTACAGAAATTTGAAATATGCAGATGAGCACTAAATTTAGAGCGATATAAGTGGCATCTCTTTGTTTTGACTTCTATCTAAAATGGAGATAGGATGCGTCTTGAGGTTTCAAGCTAGGGTGCCACCTAGCTAACGCCGCATTTATTTTGGATGCGGTTGCCTATCAGTTCCGCCGCCTGTATTGGCGGCGGTCCTGTATAGGTGGTCTATTTGCGCTTCAGACGCGATTTGCGGCGCGCAACAGGATGCTGCACAGCCGCGATCGGATGGAGTTCGATGTACTGCCCCAAAAGCGGAAGGCGACGCTCAGAAACGAGCGGCATAGAAGGGCCTGAAGGCTGCAGATGCGCAATAGGTGCATCCTGAACAACTGACTGCGACTGTGTTTTGCCTATTGTTCGGGAATGATATTCCAGGTATGCAACAGACATCCCTTGAGCAGCCGGTGCTTGCGTACGATCGTTGATGCTTTGCTTCGATTTAGCTGTTGTTTCACGCGAAACACGAGGTGAAGAAAGCTTCATGGGTCCCAGCTTCGCCGTTGACTTAGGCGAAAAAGGGCTCGGGGAATCAAGCTTCGCAGTTAGCCTCGATGAAGAAGGCTTCATGGGCTTCAATTTCTGCGTAGGCATGGGTGTGGCAGAAAGCTCCATCGGGGCTAGAGAAAGCGTTTGCAAACCAACCGATTGCTTTTGTAAATCTACGCGTTGAAGCGGTTGTTTCTCGCGCGGCTGCGCCGGCAGCGCAAGCAGCGGAGAACGCCCGAGAGGGGTCGTTTTCATCCCAAGGCGCTGAGACCCCAGGGAAACGCGTGGCGTCGGCAGAGGCGGGATCTCCTGCTCGGGTACTGGGTTTCTAGGTGCCCCGAGGAAAGTGACCGGCGAACGCAGTGGTGTGTTTAAGAGTGAGTTTTGCGTTTTAGTCATAGGGCAAGCCTATCAGGTGCACAGCAAACACGTGAGCCGCAACGTAAAACCTTCAAACTATCATCACGAATGAATGGGGTATGAGAAAGGGCACCACGTGGTGCCCTTTATCTTGTTCGTATGCGATTTAGCGCTCGTGCGCTCTATGAGCGATTATTGATTTTGCTCACGCGTATTCTTCCTGCGACGAATGAGGAAGAAGATTCCGAAGCAAACCACGAGCAGCAGGCCAATGGTGAGCAGCCAGCTGAGCCAAGAGCTGGAATGATCAGCTGCTGCCAGCGGGTTCTCATCATCGAGAATCTCGGTGCCTGCAGCTTCGTCGATCGCACCAGCGGCTTCATCAGCTACCGCTGCATCGTCTGCCACATCGCCCTCTGCGGGGTCATCTTCAGTCTCACCTGCGCCGCCTGCGAGAGGAGTCTCATCATCGGCAATGGTGGTTTCACCAGGAGTGGTAGTGCCGTTTGCGGGACCAGGGTTAGGCGTAACGTTGCCGGGCTCGTTAGTGCCTGGCGTGGTGGCTGAACCATTGCCACCCGTGTTGTCATCGTCGTCGCCCGGAGTCGGAGCGGGATCGTCGGGACCAGGGGTCGGCGTTGGGTCATCGGTGCCCGGCGTTGGGTCGGGCTCTACTGCTTCCCACAGCGCTGTGTAAACAACATCGCCCGAAACCGTAGAAACGGGCTCGGTGGACCAACCAACGAACTTATAGCCGGTACGAGTAGGCGTGCCTGAGAACTGCGGTGTAGCAACACCACCCAGCAAGCCCGAGGTAACTTGATCGGCAAAAGCTGCGCCATTCGCACCATCGGTATAGGTGATGGTGTAGGTTGGCTCTTCGCTATCGGCAACGCCATTGTCGTTCACATCTGCCGCCCAAAGCGCGGTGTAGATGATGCGTCCGAGACTATCGGCAGCAGTTGGATCGACCGTTCCAGCAGGGCTGGATGACCAACCTGCGAAAATATAACCTGAACGAACTGGTGTTTCGCCCGTGAACTGCGGCGTAGCAAGACCACTCAGCAGCCCCGTAGTAATCTGGTCAGCAAAGACCGAACCATTCGCTCCATCGGAATAGATAACAGAGTATCGAGCCTCATCAACATCCGCGATGCCATTGTTGTTCGCATCGACTTCCCAACGAGCCATGTAGTAGATGTTACCGAACTCATCTGCAGCAGCCGGGTCGACCGTCTGCGCAAGCGCTGGCGACCAACCAACAAAAACATAACCCGTCATGGTCGGAGCGGGACCTGCGAACTGAGGCGTATCAAGCCCACCCAGAACACCTGGAGTGGTTTGAAGCGTTGCACCTGTTACATCATTAATAAAGATGATGGTGTAGGTTTCTTCTTCACTATCGGGAATGTTGTTATTGTTCTTGTCCTCAGCCCAGATTGCGGTGTAGATCGCGTTGCCGGTGATAATATCGGCTACCGCAGGAGACCAGCCTTGGAAGATATAGCCCGCGCGCTCTGGTGCTCTATAGAGCGGCGTGGCGGTGTTTACGAGAAGGTTCGAGATGACATAATCGCCGAACGCCGTGCCACCAACACCATCGGTATAGGTAACGCTGAATTTGGCTTCATCTTCGTCGGCTACACCATTGCCGTTCGAATCCAACTTCCAAATGGCGTTGATGATCATATCCCCGAGCACGACCTCGGCGTTGTTATCCCAACCGCTGAAGACGTGCGTATTGCCATCGATCACGATGCTGGAAGGCCTTGAAACGGGGAATGTTGGCGTGCCCGTGCCACTTTCCACGCCAGAGATGACCTGGTTTTCAAAGACCGTTCCACCCTGACCATCGGTATAGGTGACCGTGTAGGTTCTTACCCAAACCGCGTAAAGCCATATATTGTCATCCATGATGATGGAGTCGCCTTCTTTATAAGAAGCAACATCATCCATCGGATAGCGACTCCAGCCGATGAATTTGTAGCCTTCCTTGACGAAGTCGCAGCCCTTAACAATGGCGCTGGTGTTTTCTGCGAAAACTTCAGGATCACCATACGGGACATTGTCGACCGCGTAAACGAGCTCAACTTTATTTGCAATCTCCCAAACCGCGTAGAGCGTGATCGCATAGGAATCGTTTTCAGAGACGGTGACCGTATCGCCTGCCTTGAGATAAGGAGGCAGCAGGCTTGAATTCGTGCTCCAGCCTACAAAGTTATAACCCTCACGCGTAGGCACCGCATCAGAGATGGTAAACGTATATTCGTTTTCCGTGCTGACCTCAGTGAGGGACTCAGGTGCGTTCGAACCGCCCATTGCATCGAAATTAACGGTGAATTGGTTTGCTGCCGGACCGTACGTTGCCACGATATAGATGGTTTCACCATCCATGCATTCTATGCCATCACGATCGAAGCCGTATACCTCCGCACCAAGATTCAGACTCTTGGTCCAACCACGGATCTCGTAGCCATTCCTCAGGAACGTCAACAAAGCATCACGTTCAATCAGAACATCGCCCATGCTGATCATATGGCTAGCAGCAGTGCTAGCATGAGAATCGCCCATGGTGCAAACGAAGGACACGGAGTCGCTATGACCGATCTCATATCCATCGGTGAATTCTTGTCCTTGATAGAGAATCTTGAAAGAAAGATTAACGCGATGGGGAGAATCGGCCGCGGGCTTGATCGTAGCTTTCTCTTCTACCTGCGTTGTGGAAAACTCGGTTGCGTTAGAATCGCTCGATGCCGCAGGATTGCTGGCAGAGTTTTCCACATTCGTATTTTTATTAGTATCGAGCGCGGAAGATGCGCCTTCAGATTTTTGAGTACTAGAATTTCCGGGGACAGCTTCAACACCCGAGACTTGAGCGGGATCGCTCGGAACAGAAACAGCTTCAACCGCAGGGGTAGCTTCTGCCACCACAGCGGGTTGGTCGATAACGGTTTGCGTAGGCTCGTTCGATTGAACCTCGACATCTTCTGCGAACGCAACGCCTGGAGCGCTGAGCGAGAAGGCAACTAAGAATAAAGAAACAGCCACAACAATTGCACGGGCGACGAAGCTGTTTTTCGCCTTGCTAATTTTTTTCATGGCTCTCTCCTTTCTTCACACGAAAATTACCATTATCAACTGCACTTTTTACGCCTTGCCGCCTCTTTTGTACAAAAGCGTTTGAGCGCGCGCAAAATGCAAGCGCCTTATTCTACCATCTTTTTCGCGATTTGCCCATAGCGATGTCATAGCGTTATGAAGATGAAATCGCATTGTGGGAGTTGAGACACGAAAAACGAGATTAATATCGCAGACATCTGCACAAACTTTTCAGGGCTGCACGACCGGCTCTTTTCTTGTCCAAAACGAGCATAGATACCGTAAAGAATGAGACCCCAGCAAGCCAGCGAAACAGCTGCGCATAAAGAGTCGGAGCGGAGCGTACGAATCCTCCTACATCTCGGGACATTTTGAAGGTTTTTTTGGCGACAAATGAAACGCTTCAGAAAGGCTTGCCTGCGATAAAGAATTTAGGTTTTCCACATTCGCTGGAACGGCAATTATTTTCTCAGCAAATGCGCGATCATGGACTCCTCTGCCCCAGATTGGAAACAGGCGCGCATCCAAGACGATCCTTCGCGATCTTTTGCCTCTCAAAAATGTGGAAAACTATGCTTTGCGGCGATCGTGTATTCAGACGAAGAGAGTCCCTCGCGGATCTTGTGGAAAAAGATGCTAGCACCTCTGTTTCAAGATGCTAGCACCCCCCTTATTCGCCCTCGTTTTTGGCGCTGCATGATCGATTCATTCTCCGCCCAGAAAGAAAGAGCAACACTCATGGATGCCGAGTAAACCAAGAAAGGCAGGATGGGTCATCGCTCGATACAGCAAGGCTCACTTCAAACAGTGAAGTGAGCCTTGCTTAAACACAACGAATCGATATTCAGGTTCTGAATCCCTTAAGGAGAGCGTTTCTCAGGCCTCAGAAGAGCTTCCGAGATACAAACGCCCATGAAACATCTGGCCGCGGACTCTCAAGCCCTCATTTGAACGTTTCATTGCGCAACAGAAAGCCTTGCGGCAGCGAGTGTAACCACATCCCTATTGTTTTCGAAGCCTCTGAGAGCCTCTCAGCACGCCGAAAACCTTTAGTACATCAACAACCTAGTTGATTACCTCTGCTTGAGCCTCTGAGAGCCTCTAAGCGCGTGGATGAAAACTCCGTAAGGGAGGTTTTGATGCACGCGTACGAGAGGTGCGCTGCTCCTGGCAAGGCAAAAAGCCTTGCTGCGGACGAGCGAAGGCACCATCTTGCTCAAGCTCAGCATCGCAATAAGCCTTGCGAGGACGAGAGAGAACAAAGAACACCAGAGAAGCAGCTGCAGCCACGAGCGCTATAACGAGCAGCGCGTTGTCTTCATCGCCTGTCTTAGGAAGCGTGGTGCCAGAACCATCTTCATCGCTTGTGGTCTTTTCATCCTTTGAGCCCTTATCGCTCGGCTTATCGGTGTTATCGGCCTTATCGGAATCAGTCTTGTCTGAATTGTCCTTATCGGTATTACCAGAGTCGCCCTTACCGGTCTCATCGCCAGGATTGGTGCTGCCGCCGTTATTGTCATTAGGATCGTCGGGGTCCGGAGTCGTCGTTGGATCATCGTCTTGCGCCGCAGGCTCGGCAACCAGTATGAACGAGCTGAAGTGCGTGGTCTCGAAACAAACGAACTCTTCGTTGGCATCGACCCACGTGGGCATCTTCGTGCGATCGCCCGTTACCGGATCAACGTGATAGAACGAAAGCGTACCGAACTTGTGCAGCTCTTTCATGCTGTCGGTCATGGGAACCTTCACCGTAATGGGATACGACGGCTGATTCCAGGCATGTTCAGTGCCATCAGTCTTGTTTATGAAATGGATATCGAAGACACCAGCGAGTTTCGCACCGTCCTTCTCAAACGCAGAGGTGGCGCTATCGACCCCTGGCTGGTTGCCCGTTGGAATAGATGAGATTGCCAGTGACACACTTTGCAGCTCTTGTAGCACATTGGCAGGCATCGCCTTCGAGACAGAGACCGTAGCTGCACCAAGCGGTGAAGACGGGTCTGCACCACACAAGTCCTCAACGGGCTCGACCTTGATATTGCAGTAATCCGATACCGAGCCATTCACGGTAACGGTAATACGGCAGTCGGCGGTGGTCTTGTTTTGCTCGTCATAGGAAGCGCGTACAGGCTTCACCTGGCAGATCTCATCGCCATTCGCATCTTGCGTGACAACTACTTCGGCGATCTCGGGGTTCGAGGAAGTCCAGTTGGTATTCACAGCACCATTCGCGTCGATATCAGCTGCGAGCTTCACGCCATCCGGGTCGCCGATGTTCATCGTGACCGTGCCCTTAGACACGCTTTCCCAATCCTCATAACGTACGAGCCCGACCGAGTTCACCGTTACCCCAGGGTCTACACTGCTGCTGGGATTCACGGTGACCGTTGAGGTGTAGGTCTTGCCGTAGCAATCCGCGACCGTGAGCGTTGTCGTTCCTACCGAAACGGGAACAAGCTCGAATGGGGCAAACGAAACCCAATAGGAAGGGCTTGTGATGCGCTGAACCGAGAGCACGTTTTCATCCGAAGAAGTGATGCTGGTTATGAAAGGCTTGGCGGAGGAATAATGCCAGCCGAGCTCTTCGCCGCGCACGGGCACCGTGATAGGTGAAGCATCGCTACTCGAGGCCTCATCCTCCACATAGATTCGCTGCGGCTCATCCATGGTCATGTCGAAAGATGCGGGCACATTCGCTTCAGGATGATCGGTGCGCACCTCTACCGCGAACGTGGTACTTACCACGGGGTCTGCTGTTCTAGCTTTAATCGTGACATTGGTCGTGCCCGCCTTAGCTGCACGGAATTGCAAGCCGTAGGTAAGCGCATCGGGGCCATTCGTATAACCCTGGTCTTGATCGTCCCACATCGTGTCGGACACCATTGTTATGACACTTTCATCTTCAATGGAAATGTCGAACAGATCACTGAAACAATATCCAGCAGGATTGCCGTTATCGGTTATAACGCTTACCGTGAACTCTTGGCTCTTATGAGAGGAATTGCCGCCGTCGTATTGATAATAGTAGCCATATTTTTCCGTTTCGCTGGAAAACGTATCATCGATCCAGGTAGTAACCTTACTCGAAGGCACTGTGATCCCCGTCACCGTGTTCGGCGAGTCTTGTATATACACCGGCATGCTCATGTGAGCCTCATAGGTTGCCGACGTTGCCTCATCCGTGAAATGATAATCCACATACATGGTAGCTACACCTTGGCCTACGCCATTCGTAGCATCGAACACCAGGTTCACGCGATTAGCGTATGGGTTAGCTAGATCATCCTCGTAGGTGAAGCTCCCGTTTACAACTCTTACAATGCTATTTTCGCCCTCGAAACCGATGTGCAGATGCTCAGGCGTGTACTTTTCACTCGCGGGAATCTTCTCCCAAGCCTCGCGCGCGGCTTCCTGGCCTGCACCCCACCTCGGCTCAACCTGCAAAGAAGCATACGAATAACCGTTGAACGCACTGCGATCGATGCACACCTTGTTCGTGCTACGACAATCGAACGTATTATCATATTTGTTATAGCTAGGATCATTGGGGTCCGGACCTGTCGTACCAAAGAACCTGATGGTTCCTTGAACGTTGATTCCCACGCCTACGTCGTCTTGAGCGCTAATTTCAGTATCTGCAGGAGTTTCGGTCTCGTCTTCAGTGGCCACGTCGGCAGCATCATCCTGAACGCTGGCATCCACATCAGGAGTACTTGCAGCATCGGTTTCAGGAGCCACTTCGGATGCCTTATCGGAAGTGCTCGCTTCGGGAGCTGCTGGAACTGCTGGAGTTTGCGGATCGAGGCCCATGAGGGCATCGCCCTTGTCGGTATCCTTCGTATCGGGAGCGGGATCCGCCTTATCTTGTGTGACAGTCTCAGTTGACGTGTCCGCTTTCGAAGTTGCTGGACTATCAGCAGGTTGCGCGCTTTCCATGAGTCCAGCACTCACCGCTTCGCCTAGTTCATCGGCATAGGCTGGAGCAATCTGGAACGCGGGTGTCGGAACGAGGAAGAACGCCAACAGCACCGCAAAGAATGCGCTGGCGACTCGCTTACCAATCGAGGTGCTTCTTGTGGATGGAATCTTGTTACCTTGTTGGATCTGAGCTTGCATCGTTCCGCTCCTTCGTATCCCAATACTTGCGGGTTATTTTCGAGCTACTTCGAACCCTCTGATTATATAAAATCTCTTCTTGCCCTCGCAAGAAACGCAGGGAGAAGAAATACCAGCTAGAGTGAAATCTTTTGCGGTTTATACCGTAGCACGCTCTCGGGTAAGAGCGGCTCGGAGAAGAAGAAGCCTTGTACCACATCGCAGCCCTTGTTGCGACATACCTCCAGCTGCTGCAGTGTTTCGACGCCTTCGACCACTACGATCTTGCCAGCCTCGTGCACCAGATCGATCAGACTGGTGATCGCCTCGTCTGCAGCGTTAGCAGCCGCCGCAGAGTCAGTATTGGAGGCTGAAGCGGCATCGCTTGCAGAAGAATCCGAGGAAGCTACAGCGGCCGCATCGGCTGCTGATTCAGCACTAGCTGGCGTGGCAGCGTCATCAGATGCGTGCGCTAACAGCCCTTCAGTAAGCGAACGATCGAGCTTTACGGCATCCACCGGAATATGCATCACCCGGGGAACTGACGTGTAGCCTGCGCCGAACCCATCGATCGCAATGCCAAAGCCCGCCTTATAGAGCTCATCAACGAAACTCCTGGCTTTTGCCATATCGTTCACGAAAAGACTTTCCTTTATATCAACGCGGAGCAACTTGCGTGCTACACCATATTCCTCAAGCAGCGTTGTGAGGTAAGACACAAAGTCTTCATCGCATAGCTGCCCATAGGAGAAGTTGATCGAAACCGGGCGAATACGCTGCTTGCGCTTCTTCCAAGTTGCAAGCTGTTGCACCACTTTGCGTGCGACCATACGATCGAGCTCAACGATCTGGCCGTTCGCCTCTGCAATGGGAATGAACTGCTCAGGCGGATATTTGTCGCCGCGCAAACGCACCAGCGCCTCGTAACCCACTACTTCATTGGTAGCAAGCTCGATCTGCGGCTGATAGAGCACACTCAGATCGTCGTTTGCAATCGCTTTTTTCAGCAGCGAGGAAATATCGTACTTGTGCTCCTCAGCTACGCGCATGTCATTTTCATAGAAGACCACTTCACCACCCGCGCCGGTGGGCTCAGCCTGGCGGATCGCCAGATCGACACCAGCCACCATCTCCTCGATAGACATACCACGTTCACGATTAAGCACACCGATACAAGGGCTCACCGCAATCGCACTCTCCCCTACCTTAACAGGCGCACGCAGCACGCGTTCCACTTCATCAAGTGGCGCAGAGCCGCGTTGCAGATCGACATCGAACCCAAGCAAGAAATCGCTCCGGTTCGGGCGCACCAGGAAAATGCTATCGATGCCATTGAGGCGCTTGGCCAGGGTCTTCACGACCACATCGGCAGTTTCAACACCATGCAGCTTATCGAGATCGTCCAGATCGAGCAGCGCCACCTCAAGGACCGAACGCACACGCTTAGAGGCATCGCTTGCAGCATAGGCAGTGAGCCACTGCATGTTCGGCATATCGGTAAGACTATCGGTGTAGAATCGTCTCTCGAGCGTGTTACGCTGTGCAACAACTTCTGCCACTTCATTGGCAGTTCGTCGATATCCTAAGAAAACGAAAGCTGCGATGCACGCAATGCCCAAAACGAGCAGTGAAATGGGCAGGAATATCGAGCGCAGAGAATCAAGCACGCTCATCTTGTTGGTGCTCGCTTGACCTGCCTGATTGATGAGCGTAGCGCCTGAGGGAAGGACGGAGGTCGAAATACCCGCATTCGAAAGCGCTTGCTCATCGAAGACCATGCCTTCACTCGTGAAAGTCTCGACAGGGATATCGGCAGGGCGTGTGCCATTCAAGATCATGACAACGATTTCGCCAGCCCGCTCGCCAGCCTTCTCATAATCAACGATCGTAGACGCGATGAAGCCCTCACCCACTCCACCGAAGCCGACCGCATATACTGGCTGAGTAGCAGCCGCAGATACGAAATAGGCCGTTTGGCTGGCATTATAGGCATTGCCTGCAGCATCAGTGTTTGCATCTAAATAGATGATGATGTCCTCGCTGCTGGCAGATGAGAGCTGTTTCCCTAGTTCGGCTCGTGTCATGGTGGAGGCATTCAGATAATCAACAGTCAAATTACCGAACGAGAGCGCAGTGCCACTACCATCTGATGTCGAGATGGACACCGTCTTGTTATTGGAAGAATCGGTGCCAGAAGTGCTCGCTGCCTTTTCGAACTGCGTGCGATCGCCCAGGCCTGTGGCTGTGTTGTCGGTGAGCACGACAAGATGCTTTGCATCGGGTTGCATCTGCTTGGCAGCCTGAACCACCCCCGCCGCATCGCAAGCTTCCATCACCCCGGTGGCATAGCCCAGCTCGAACGCACGCTGCGCATGCGACGCATCGCTCACTCCAACGAACACAACGGGCGTCTGGGCGAAAAGTAGCTCGTGAACAGCCTCAACATAGTAGAGAGCTTCATCATCGATGCAGACAACCGCAGAATAACGACCGTGATCTTGCATCTTCTTGGCAAGAGCCTGCCCCCAACTACTGGTTGCCAGCGAAGCGCCATAGGTAGAGGCATCGCTTACATTTCTGCTGGTAGAACCAGCATTCACATCGAGATATTCAACATCGACCCCTACCGAACTGCGATTGAGCAGATCGATCAGCGCATCGCGTTGCATCTGTGTGGCACTATCGGCATCGTCGTAGGAGGCGATCAACAGCACTTCTGCGCGCGCTTCTGTCTGAATCATGTTTGCTGCAAGCTGTTGCGTGCGGCTGGCCTGGGGATTCGAGAATGAGAGCATGAAGATGGCAACAGAGATGAGCAGGCATGCCAGCACGAAAAGCACCAAGCGCGCGGCGTGATACTTTCGTCCTTTCAGCAGACCTTGCAAGAACGTCTGCGCATGCGTATGTTGCGGAGTTTGCAGCCCCATCCTACCTTTGCCTATCGCTATCCATCCGTTTGCCTACCTCTCTACCAGAGTGCAGCGAACAGACGTATTACAAACGTGTTCCACTCATACGATCGCCCTCAAAGAGCGTGAAGAGCACGTAACTGACCGTGAGGCCCTATAATCACAACGACCCTGCACGCGCCGTCGCTACGGACGATGCGATCACAGGGTCTCATTAATCGGCTTTTCCTGCAGGTTCGCTCGGTTCAACGCCCGGCCCACCAGCAGCATCAGCGCCCAACGCGCGCACCACACGACGACGCGCAACCGTTGAAGACACTGCACTCGCCACACCCAGCACGATCGCAATCGCGCCAGCAGCCGCTGTGGCGACTCCTACCGCCTGCACAGCACCCACTGAGGCATCTTGTCCATTACCGGTCCCAGGCACGCCTGAGATGGCCTCAGCGCTTCTCGTAACGAACTCTTCTGTGGCAGCGGGCAATACCTCGAGCGCTGGTGGCACGACCACCGCATCGCCTATTGCCCCGATGCCCGCGAAGAGCGCTTCAAGCGCATCGTCTTCCATCAGCAGAGGCGCTTCAGTAAGAGTCTCTTCGGAAGCGTTCTCGTCTGCCGTTGCAGTATTCACCAGGCGGTTTGGCTGGGTCACGCCAGCACTCACACCTGCATTCGCATTAGTATCCGCATTCGAACCAGCGCTCGTATTGCTGTTGGTGCCTGGTGAAACCGGTGTTGTGGGCACTACGGGCTTTACTGGTTGGGCTGGCCGCTCAAGTTCGCTTGGATCGATAGGGGTCGGCTCCGCGGGGATAGGGGTCCACTGCGCATAGAGCTGGATGGCTGCCCCGTTCTCATCCTCAACGGGAGCTTCGATCACCATACCGCGCATCTTCTCTGCGCTGAGCGCATCGCCCTCTCTAATGGCGGCACCCAAACCAGACGCAGCGGTATTCCAGCAAAGGAACTTGTATCCATCGCGCGCAGGCGAAGCAGCCGTTGAGAACAGCGCATTGGAGCCGAACGTGGCCTGCGTGGGCTCGATCTGCACACCAGCGGTGTTCAGCTGACCGCCATTCGCATCGTAGTTGAACACGTAATCGTTGCACTTGAAGAGCGCGATGAAGCTGGCTGCCTTATAACAGTTCGCCTTGTCGGAGAACGCGCAACCTTTCACCGTCTTTGCATCAAGCGCTGCATCGCTCGTGACCATGACCAGATCATCGACAGAATCGACATTTGGATCGTCGATCGCCCAGCCAACGAAGTGGTAACCCACTTTAGGAGCAGCCACAGGGCCTACGAGCTCTTTATCGGTAGGTTTGCCGTTCGCATCAAGCTTCGTGCCAGTTGAGGAGCAGATCTTATCGGAAGAATAGGAGACCGTGCCGCCCTCGCCTGCCTTATAAACGATCTTCACTGGCGCATCTGTGGCATCATCCGCAGGGTTGTCCGTAGGATCATCTGCAGGTTCATCGGCCGGATCGTTCGCATCGGAGGGGTCATCTGGCCTCTCACCTGCGGGATCATCCGTAGGATCGTCCACGACTCCATCCCCCTCATCGGGCACAACAGGATCTGTACCTGGATCGGCGGAACTGCCTCCAGGCTCATCTCCCGGCTGTGGATCGGGATCATCGGGATAGATTATGGTGCTATCATCCGTTTTACCTGGGGGTTCTCCCGGGTCGTTGATCACGGCATCATCCGAATCGGTGGCCGAAGCACGAGAACGCGGAACGTCAAAGACATCCCCCGTTGCCGCACCTGAACCTGAACCGTCATTTGGATTCGGATCGTTTTGCGCTTGATCGGTCGAACGGAGTGCAAACATCGCAGCAGTATGTGCGAAAGAGTCGTCAGAAGAGGATTTCAAGGACAGCACGCTGCCCAGAGCGGCAAGAGTATCGTCTGAAGCCGCAGGAAGGCCGCCAGGAACCGCACTAGATGCACCAGCGCTCTCAATACCAGCACTTTCGACGCTCGCTGCAGCAGCTGAGCCGGTCGCTGAAGGGTAGGTAGCGCCTGAAACACCTACGGTACGCGTAACAGCGCCCGTGCTGGCGCTCGCGCTTGAAGCAGTTGCGGTGGTCGCGCTCGCACGGTAGGTGCTCGTCCTGTTGGCGAGCGCATTAAGATACGCCAGACGCTTGATGTTATCGGAGGTCGCGATGCGCGTAGAATAGCTCTCGGAAGCTGTTCCATTCGAGGCCGCCGTGGCGCTCGATCCGCCCGCAGAAGACGCGCTGGAGGCTGCTAGCGTGCTGCCAGAGCCCGAAACAGCCGCTTTTGAGGGGGCCGCGCTTGTGTTTTTGGAAGCGCGGCATCCCGCGCTCGCGCTGGAAGACGGCGCGGAAGCCGAGTTCGTGCTCGATTTTGCGCTCGAAGCGCTCGCAGAAGCGGCTTTAGCGCTCTTCGATTGAAAAGACCCCGTCTGTGATGTGGCGGGGTCTGTGTTTGAGTGGTTCGTTTGGATATGGGAGCTTGCGGTTGAGGTGGATCCTGTTCCAGGATCCCCTGTTGTGGCAAGCGCTAAACCCGGAGCAAACACTACTACGCATCCCAGCACTACCGCCAGGAGGGACAGTGCCGCCCCGCGCACGAAGGCAACGGGGCGCACATCTGCCAGTGCCGTGTCCGAATAAACACAGTAAAAGGAAGAATTGCGGGAATCCAAAGAGGAATCCGCGAAAGAAGTCGCAGGAGAAATTGCGGTACCCGCAATACCGTCGGCATGGGTGGTATTGCGGGTACGACCGTTCCTCTTACGAAGAGTAAACATTGTTGGGGCTGCGCTCTGTGCATCACGCACGATGCGAGCCGGGTTCTCACGAAGAGCAGCTGCAGCGCAAGCGATGGTCTCTGCATAAGCCGGAGCAGAGGCGCGGCGTGCACGCAGCTCGTCGTCATCGTCGTCATCATCCTGGCGGCGGCGTGCGAAGAGCACGATCAGTGCCAGAGCGAAACCAGCAACCAGAGCGATGATCCAGCCGAGTACGCTGTTGTCACCAGTCTTAGGAAGCGTGGTGCCTTCCGTAACCAGATCTTCAACCGGCACTGCCTCGTAGTCAGCCGCGATGGAGACCGGACCAACAACCGGACCAAGCAGGTCGGGCAAAGTGCTCAGATCGGTGACCCACTCGTCGAAGACGATCTCGCCCGTCTCGGAGTCGGTCATGGTCACATGCCAACCCTTGAAGGTGCTGTTGTTCTTCGGCTGCTGAGAGATGCTCTGGATGAACTCAGGGCTCAGCTTCTCGCCGTAAACCACATCAGCATGACCGCCGTCTACCTTGCCCAGATCGTCATCACGATGATCAACGTCAACCGGGAAGGAGTTGATCTGCCACACTGCGTAGAGCGTGAGGCCGCCTTCAGGCATTACGTAGTCTTGACCGAGCCTGTACTCGACTTGGTTGTCCTCGCCAGGCTTAGTGCTCCAACCAACCAGCGTGTAGTAGGGGCGCTTGTAACCCTTACCGGTGCTCGCCACATACACACCGTTGTGAAGCTTGGTGGTCAGGCCGTGCGAGATGGTAACAGAATCGATCTCGCCCAGCGTGCCGCCGTTGATGTCGTAAACGAGGGTCGCATCTGCGTTCTTCTCGAAGATCGCGATGTAACGTGCACCGTAGTAACGGCCTTCGTTCGGATCGACAACGATCTCTTCATCATCGTTGCGCAGGAAGCGCAGGATGTTGGTCATGCTGTCGCCATCGGCCATCGCACGGAGCAGACCCGCGTGCTTGTTCTCATCGTAGAGTTCCCAACGTACGAAGTGGTAACCAGCTTCTGCGGTTGCAACGGAATGCAAACGCTCGGTCGGGTTGATCGGCGAAGAACCAGTCTGGACATGCTGGCCAGTTACTGCGCTGATGCGGTCGAGCACGCGGTCAACCGTACCACCAACGGTGGCGAGGTATTCGATATCGAGCTCGATCTCTTTCCACATCGCATAGAGCGTGATGCTCATCTGCTCAACGTCAGGATTGATCCAGTTGGACATCTCAAAGTACTTGGTCGCATCGGTGATGGTGTGACCAGTGCCATCGGCCTTGGTGTTCCAGCCCACGAACTCATAACCATGAGGTGCAGAGAGTTCCTTATCGATCGGCTTGAAGTTGAAGCCTGCCTGATCCCACAGAGCACCCTTCTTGTCTTCGGCCGCCATATCCTCACGCCATTCAGGCATGTCGTTCAGGATGTTCGGATTCTTCTCTTTCATATTGTTCATGTCGTAGATGACCTCGAACTGATCGTTCTGGTTCCAGATCGCGTAGAGCGTAAGGATGCCGCCCGCTTTCAGGAAATCATCTGCGTTGTAATCATCGCCATAGACTGCCTTCAACAGCTCGTCGAGCGTGGTAGTGATCTTCAGCTGAAGACCCGTGCCATCAGCCTTGGTGTTCCAAGTCTTATCGGCATCGAGCACCCAACCAGCGCGCTTCGGGTCTGCCGGGCGAGAACCATACGGCATGTCAGCCAGGCTCATGCCCTCGACCTTGCCGATGATGCGGTTGTCGCCGTAGTTCTTATCGAACTGAACACCGAAGTCGTTGATCAAGTCGAAGAAGATCTGGATCACGTTGTGGCGCGGATCAGAGGTGATCACGACACCGCGCTTGCCATCATCGATGTAACGATAACCATTCAGCTCGCTCATATGAGCTGCCTTGAAGGCTGCGATCTGGTCGAGCGACACGGTGTAGGTGGTACCCTCGATAGCGCGATCAGTCTCGGTGCCCAGCGGGTCAACGTCGCCGCGCTTGAAGTATTCGATCACCACATCCATGTACTGTGCCCACTTGGCCGTAACCAGAACAGGAGCCATCGGCATGATGAAGGTATTGCCAGCCAGGTCGGTGGTCACCGTCTCACCCGAAACAGGATCAACGTAAGTGATGGTCCAACCAGCGAACTGATAACCGTCGCGCTTTGCGCTCGGGATGGTGATGGTCTTCTCAGCAGTGCCCTTATTAGGACCAGCCTCGCTCACCCAATCCCAGGTGTACGCTGCATCCGGAAGATCCTTGTCGTAGGTGATGTCGAACGGAAGCATATTGTAGAAGAGGATAAGCTTCGTGGTGCCATCAGCCATAACGACCTTGACCAATTCCGAATTCGCGTGCGTCGGATCGAATACATAGCTTGCGAACGCGCTTTCCGCTTCGACAGAGAGGCGATCGGCATAAGCCTTGTTGCCCGCAGCCTCAACATCGACGGTGCTGCCCGTGGTCACACCCGTGAAGGTGCGCTCAAAGGTGTTGAAGCCGGTCGTGGTCTGCAGGTTGAACTCGATCACATAGGTGGTCTCGGACACATCGAACCATGCGTAGTAGGTCTTAGGAGTCCAGCCGTTGGTGCCATCACCGATGAAGTGATTACCATCCACTGCATAACCATCAACCTTGATCGTATGGTCGGCGTCTTCGTACCAACCCATGAACTTATAACCAGTGTAGGCGGATGCGGTAGCGCCATCGATGTGCATTGCAGATGCATTGCCTGCATCGATGTTCACGGAGAACTTATCCAGGCCGCCGTAGGTGTTATCGCAACCATTTGCATAATCGAAGTAAATCTTGAGGCCTGCGAAATCCCAAACCGGAGTGAGGGTAACCGCATAAGCCGGCATCGTGAACGAACCATTAATAGTGTGCGTGATGCCATCCTTATCGGTGTACTGCCAACCAGCCAGCGTGTAACCCGTGCGCTCGACATCGCCACCGGTGAGCAAGGTCACAACCTCGTCGGTGCGCGGCTTGGGGTTAACCACATAATCTTCGGTGGTCAGACCAGCTTGACCCGGTTTGCCCATGTTGGTCCAGTTGGATGCAGGCGAATTGTCGCCGTCGATCTTGTAGGTAAGAGTCTGCTCAATAGCCTCCCAGATGGCGGTGAAGGTGATGTTGCGCTCCACCGTGAAGTCCATCTGAGCTGCAGTGCCCAGACCCGTGGTGTCATAACCAGCTGCCGTTGCGGCATCAGTGATCCAGTAGAAATCGCCACCATTCTTCCAGGTCCAACCAATGAACTTGTAGCCATCGGCAGCAGGTGCGTCCTTCGTGCGATCAGCGCCGCCAATGATCAGCGGAAGCGTCTTCACGTTAACGCCCAGGCCGATGTCGGTGCCACCGCGCTGAAGCGTGGTGAAGCCGGTGCCGCCATGGTTATTCGGACCCGAACCCGGATCGTAGGCCACATAGAAGGTCTGAGCCCAGATCGCGGTGAATACGGTGTTCGCATTGATAACAACGCTGTTAGGATCGGTGGTGTCCTTGGTCTGGCCATCGGTCGGATCGAGGTAACGCCAGCCAGCGAGTGCCCAACCGGTATCCTCGGTGAATTCGATCAAGCCATAGTGACCCGTGCTGCCCGGCTCGGTCATCTTCTTGCCGTGCTCAACATAGAACGGAAGCGTTGCAGGGGCCTTGACAGAAACCGTACCGTGCGGATCGGCACCAGCCACGAACTGAACTTCGTGCAGTGCGCGCTTCCATACGCCGGTGATGCTCACAGCACCATCAGGCATGGTAAAGGTTGCGCCATTCGCAACACCCGTACGGGTAACGAAATCAGGATCAGTAGAGGTAATGGTCCAGCTGAAGTCCCAACCGCTTACATTCGGCATATCGGGAAGAACCAGCGTGGTGCCGTACTTATGATTCGTGTGTGCCCCCGTGATACCCGTTGAAGGATAGGTGGGAACTGGAACAGAAGCCGGAGCATCTGCACCTGGTGCCGAACCAGCAACGTCAACAGCATTCTCGTTGAGCGTGTAGTAGAGGCGGAGTACGTTATCAGCACTACCGGGCTGGAGCGAAGCGATGAACAGCTTCTCGCCCGTGATGCCTGCCTTGTAGGAATAACCCTTCACGTCCTGCTCCATTGCGGAGGTCTTGTCGACACGTGAACCTTCCTGACCAGAGCCAGAGCCGGTCAGACCATTGTTGATGACATAGGAGCCATCGGCCTGCTCGAAGTAATGCTCGATGGTATAGGCGATGTCGCCCAACTTCGAGAAGTGAGCAGTGTAGGTTGCCGTCTCGAACAGACCACTGGTCGGGTTCTTGGTAACCGTGAGGGTTGCATTATTAGTAATGAGCGTACCGCCGTTGTACCAACCGTCGAACTTGTAGCCAGAAGCTGCAGTTGCGGTCATGGCAGTCGGGGTACCCGAAACTGCATTGATGTCTTCAGAGGCAGAGCCCTTCGCAGGAACGGTCAGAGCACCGCCCGCTGCAGAACCACCTTCCTGAGCAGCATAGGTGATGCGTGCCGTATCAGTTGCCCACAAGAGGCGCAGAACGATGGGGTTCGTGTTGTCATCAGTTGCTGCGATGGAGGAAACCGTTGCGCCAGCAGGAACATCGACCCAGCTAGAGCCGTTCTTGTACTGCCACTTCGGATTCTTGTGACCATCCCAGGTTGGGATCTCGCCCGGCCAAGTCGGCTGCGGAACCGCATTGGTCCAGCCTGCCTGGCGAGGAGCCGGCGGGGTAAGGCTGCTCGGAGCAGGGTTGCCCTGGCCATCAACGCCCAGATCATATTCGAAGTTGAAGATCTTCTCGACCCAGTAGACGTTGAATACGATGTTCGCACCCGAAGCAACCTCAACAACCGTTGCGGTGAACTTCGCATCGAGCACAGACTCATCGCCGAGCGCATAACCCTTCAGAGTGGTTGCTGCGTTCGCGTCATTGAAGGTCTTGATGTAGTTCTTGCCATTGAAGCTATGGATGTCGATGGCATTGCCCGGCTCGATGTAACCATCTTCGGTGCCAACCTTGGTCACGGAAGTGGAGATCGGGTTGCCAGCAGCATCAACATTCACTTTGTTGTAATTGATGGTCCAGGTCGCATTGTCCTCATACACTGCATCCAGGTAGAAGGTAGAGCCTGCTGCCACCGTTGCATTACCAGCGATGGTTGCAAGAGCGATCGGATTCGGAGCACCCGTCCAGGTGGTCTTGGTGCCGCCCTGCGGGGTGTAATCCCAGCCAACCAGGCGCTTCGGACCATTCGGGGTTACCGGATTATAGTAAGCAATGGTGTCTGCCCATTTCAGATTCTCGCGCTTAGAGAGCTCGTTGGCACCGTCGCGGAAGACCACGGTGAAGGTCTTCTCTTTCCAAATGCCATAGAGCGTGAGCGTTGTAACCGTATCGGTCGTGGTGCCGTTCACATTCTGGTATGCAGCGCTGAATACCGTGGCATCGGTAACGGTCATACCAGAACCATTTGCCTTGGTGTTCCAACCGAGGAAGTCATAACCGTCGGCGCTGAGCGTTTCGTTGCCAGCAGGACGCAGGTTCGTGGAATCCCAGTGAACCGGGGTCTTGTTGCCAATGGTGATGCTGCCCGTAGGAAGCTGTGCGTTGTAAGTAACGGTGTAGTCTTTTTCGACCCATTTCGCATAGAGCTCGAGCGTCGGGACATCGTCTTCGGTGATGCCGGGCTGCTGAGCCATAACGGCCTGACCGAAGGTGGTGGTGGAACCAGCCACATCGATGCGCGTACCCGAGAAGTCTGCTGCGGTGAACCAACCAGCAAAGGTGTAACCCAGCTTCTTCATGTTCTTCGCATCGGAGAGCATGACGTTGTTAACCACGTCGGTCCACTTCAGCTTTGCGCCGCCAGAAACCGTGGTCTGGGTGACCGTGGTAAGGTTGCCGCCATTGGGGTTGTAGTGGATGGTGTAACCATCGCGCGGCTCCCACTGTGCATAGAAGATCACATCGGGACCCATAACCTTATAGGTAGAAAGATCGGTGTAAGAAGTACCCGTGCCATCGGCCTTGGTGTTCCAAGCAACGAAGCCATAGCCCGTCTTGCCCTTAACAGCCGGAACATTGGCAGCGCCAAGTGCGGTGTTGTAAGGAATCGGGTTCGCGGTCTGCTTGGTTACGTTCGAGGAGCCATCTGCCCAACCACCCATGGTGGTGTCGCCGATGTTGAACTGAACCGTGTACTCCTCAACCTCGAAGAGTGCGTAGTAGGTAACAGGACCAGCAGCATAGATGCCATTAACCTTGAGCGGCTTGATCACATTGCTGTTGGCGCCCGAAAGCCAATTTGAATCAACGGCCTGAGTACCAGCAGCGTCCTTGAACCAACCACGGAACACATGGCCAGTTGCTGCCGTTGCCGTTGCACCTGCTGCGGTGCCCGATGCCATGTTAATGCTTTCGGAGCCCGGGGTAACCGTACCCATGGAGCCGCAGCCCGTGGCGAAGGTGTAATTGATGGTTGCCTTGTTCTCTTGGAAGACCGGGTAGAGCGTTACGCCATAGTGGCCATCGGCAATAACCTCGGCAAAGTCTTTGTAGATCGCATCATTTTGCGTACCAGCCGTCATGGTGAACGCATGACCTGCTGCGTTGGTGTAGAGCGGGCTCGTACCAGCAACATACCCCATGCCAACCGTGGTCCAACCCAAGAAGGTGTAGGCACCCTTGTTGTCGACATCATGGTAGGTCATCGGCAAGGTCACACGATCGCCGACCTGCTGCTTCAGATCGGTCGCACCCGTGCCCGTTACGCCCGCGATGTTGGCGCACTGATCGCTGAAGTGAACCTGTTGCCAAGTCTTCTCCCACAGTGCGGTGAACTTATACGAGGTGTCGCAGAGGGTAGGCATGTCGTTGCCGGAATCCTTTACGAATACATAATTCACATAGTGGCCGGTGTTCTGGCGCGCAACGCCAGCACCATCGACCCAGCTCCAGCCGACGAACTTCCAGCCAGGATTCGCAGCAGGGTTGCCCGTGTTGCGGCCCGTGTTGGGATTCTCGAACGAAGAGGTATTGGTGTAACCATTACCATGGGCAAAGCCTGGCAAGTTCCAAGTCTGCTGCAGGTTCTCATACACGGTACCTGCGTTGGTAACGGTGCCGCCCGCCATGTTGCCATTGACCTCGGTGAAGGCACCATTAGCGCCTGGCAGGTAGGAAACGGCGATCAGTTCGCCGAAGCGGCCCACGAATACCGTGTTGGAGTTGATCGGGAAGGTACCGTTGATCTCAGAATTCTGTTTCGTGCCAACCAGCGTACCCGTATTCTCGTTGCTGCCCGTGCAGCCTGTGTAAACGTTCCAACCGATGAAGTAATACTTCTTTGAATCGTTGGGAGCTGCGGTAGGAGCCGTGGCGATAGTGTCGCCATAGCTTACCGTGAAAGTGCTGGTGCCCGACATGTTGCCCACCACACTGCCATCTGCAGCATTGGAGAGCTTGAACACGGCGGTGTAGCGTTCTTTTTCCCAGTTACCACGAATGGTAAGCGCATTGTCCGGCATATGGAACGATGCGTTGCCGCCCGTGGGGATGTTCAGGTTCTCGCCCGACTGCAGGCTGCCAGAAGCAACGGTCCAACCGGTGAACTTATAACCAGTAGGTGCAGTGGGGGTAGTAAGCGTAACTTGCGTGTCGTAACGAACGCTCTGCGTTGCAGGCGTGTAGGTTACTCCTGGAGGAACCGCACCTGCATACGAGATGTTCAGGTTTGCAGAATTACGCGAATAATACAACTTAATAAGATTTGCGCTCGGATTGGAACCAATGCTTACGATGAAGCCATTGGTGCCCGTTACGCCTGCATTGTACGTGAAGCCCGTTAGGGTCTTGCGCACGAAGGTAACCAGCGAAGAAGTATCGTTCACGCTGGCAGAGGTACCCGATTCAACGCGGTAACCGAACGGAGCCGTACCGCTGGTAACCGTAAGGGTTGCATCCTTGGTGTAACCAGAACCGGTTACATCCTGCAGGTAGTACTCAACCGTGTAACCATACTGCTTCGGACCCATGATCAGGTTGTAGGTTGCCGTTTCATAGAGGCCCTGTGCATTGGTAGGAACGGTAAGAACGCCTGCAGAGGTATAGTTCGCAGCAGCAAGATCGGTGCCGTTCTTCTGCCACTTCAAGAAATCGAAGTTCGTGTTAACAATGCTCGGCTTAACCTTACGGGAAATGTTGAATGCCGTAGGAGTGGTTGCCGTGCTGCTGGAATAAATGGCGCCCGTTGCTGCACCCACATAGATGGTAGTAGGAACGGCACCATTGTTGTCGTTATATGCCACATTCGCCGTAATGGCGTTGTTCTTATCTTTGTGACCAACAAAGGTCAGCTCAACGATGTTCTCTTTCCACTGAGCATATGCGGTAAGCGTTGCATTATTGGCAAGACCAGCAAGGGTCCAAGTGTTCTCGATGGTCTTGGAGTTGTTGACCTCTACACCAGCACCATTCTGACCGGTCCTCCAGCCCTGGAAGGTGTAACCCGGACGCGTGGGGATGGCAGAGGTTGCCGTAGGAATGCTTACCTGATCGGTAGACTTATGACCAGAAGTGGTGGTAGTAGGCGTACCGCCATCGGCATTCCACTGAATCTTGAAGGTGAAGGGATCCCACATTGCCGTGAGGGTTGCGGTGCCCTTCAGGGTTCCGTCGAACGAATTGCCCGACCAAGAGATGGTGAAGTTAGAAACGTCAACCTGAGCCGAAGCGGTAGCGGTAGCGACCGTGCCCGTTCCACCCGTTGCATTGGTGTAAGACCAGTTCTTGAAGGTGTAACCGGTGCGCGTATAAACCGTATCGCCCGCATCGGCGGTGAGCTTCGCACCATAGTTGGCAGTTGCCGTATAAGGATTAGAGGCACTGCCCTTCTTGTAGGTAATGCCCGTGGTTGCACCCGGCTCGAACGTGAAGGTAACCGGTGCGCCCGTCCAGACGGCATAGAGCGTTAAGTTCGAAGTAAGAGCAGGAGTGGTATTGCCTGCATGGTATGCAGTACCCGTACCAGAAGAATTGGTGTTCCACTCTTTGAAGTTATAACCCGGGCGGGTTGGATTATCAACATTAGTAGGAATGGTGTAGGTTGCACCATTCAGAATGTTTCCGATCGTGGTAACGCCCGTGCCAGCGGTGCCATAGGAACCACCGTTCGGGTTCAAAGTAACAGAGACCTTGGTCTTTTCAGTCCACTTAGCGTAGATCTTCAAGGTGTCTGCGCGGTTTCCAGCAGCTTCAGCAGCCCAAATGCCGTTGAAGGTGCCCATGCCTGTTGCAATGACACCCGCAGCACTGGCGAAGACCGTACCGGTTCCGCTGCCCTGGTTATCCTTCTGCAGATACCAACCGCCGAAAGTATAACCAACCTTGGTGGGGGCTGTCGGAACAGTGACTGCGCCCGTCCACTTGAGGTTGTTCTGCGTATTGTAAGCGGCGCCATCGGTCGTAGCCGTTGCCTGATCGAAGAACTGAACGGTATACCCGCTCTTCTCCGTCCAGATCGGAATGAGCGTAACCGGTGCCGTCACATTGGTAAGCGAAGTAACCTTAGTAGTAGCTGCAGTGCTCTTCGCCCAGCCACCGAAGGTGTAACCCGTAACGGTAGGAATCGGTGTTGTAAGGACGGTGTGAGTACCGTTGTAATCAACCGTGTAGGTGGTGGTGGAAGGCATATTGGTAATGGTGTCCTTCGCACCCGCTGGAGCAGTGCCAGCAGAATAGGTAACAACAGGATTCCACAGAGCCCAGAGCGTAACATTGGAGGTTACGTTCATGCTGCGCTGCGATCCTGAAATGGTTGCATTGTAAGAGTAAAGGCCGTTTGCGGTGCTGTTCTGGGTGGGGGTCCAACCGCCAAACACATAACCCGTGCGCGTTGGAGTACCCGTCTTGATGTTGTAAACACCCGGCGCGACCGTATCGGCTGAAGGTGCACCCGTACCGCTGTTTGCGTTATAGGTGACCACCGGATAAGCCTCCCACTGAGCGTAGAGAGGCAAATTCGTTGTTAAGTGAGCAATGCTCTGACCAGCAGTGTAGGAAGTACCCGAGCCATTGGCTGCGGTATTCCATCCCTTAAAGGTGAAGTTAGTCCTGGTAGGAGCAGAAGAAGGAATAGATGTTGCCGCGTTGTAATCAACTGTAATAGTTGAAGGCAACCCAGTAACACCTGTACCGTTCGCATTAAACGTAATTGAAAGTTGTTGAATCCATTGCGCATATAAGGTGATGTCGCCCGTGATCGAGGCACCAGGGATCGTTGCCCCTGCAGCATATGAGGTGCCACCACCATTAGCTTGAGTGTTCCAACCATTGAATTTATAACCCGCCAAAGTGGGGACATCGGAGCTAACCGTGAAAGGAGTATTTCCATCTTTGGAACCGCTGCCATTTGCCGGCACGCCAGAAACCGTTCCGGTTGCAGCAGCAGGCTTGTTGCCATCATAGGTAACCGTGATTGCATTCGGATCGGAAACTTCCTCTTCAATGATATCGTATGCTCCCCAGATATTCTTGTACGTAAAGCTCTTATTGTTGCGATAATGATAAAGCTGGTCAAGAAGATCCGACACGGTTTGCCCCTCAACAAGTGGAGTATAAGACCTTTGACTATCGTTGATATAAGCAAAGAACTGCGTATTCTTCGATGCATCTCTTCGCGGCGGGATGCTCAATTCAGTCATATAGTTTTTACCGCTTGTGTAAGGAGCAGGATAAGCAATCGTCGATGTATCCTTATAAGTTACCGTGATAGCAGCAGAATTCGTCCAAATTGCCCAAAGGTGAAAATCGGAGAAATTAGCATTCCTTATCGTACTAGCTAGTGTAGAGATTGTCGTACCACCAGATTGCAATTGGTAATTACCATCCGCTTTTTTAAATGTTAGAACCCACTTTGAAAATCCAAAACCGATTCGCTTGATTGAAGCAAATTTGCTCGAATCCGCTGTTACATCGGTTGTTGTCATCGTGTCGCCAGCAAAAGTAAGCCAATTGTTTGAAGAATTAAAAATAGGATCATCTGCATTGCCTACAGTGCCATCAGGACTAAATGAAGGCCCTAAAACATGAGTCGCATTATTTGTAAATGAAGAATTAAAATGGATTGTAACTGTATCACCAGTTGCTTGCGGCGTAATGCTATTCGTCTGCTGCTTCACCTCCTCGGTCTTTACCGAGGTGGCACCGGCATTCTGATCTGCACTCCCCTTATCACCAGGGGTAGCAATCACGTCGTCAGCCTTGCTATCATCACCAGTTGGATGGGCACTCTGGTCATTACCAGTAGCTATCTCGTCGGTGGAATCAGAAATAGCACCGTTGTTCTTGTCGGTGCTATCATCATTGTCTTTAGGGTCGGATGGGTCTTGCTCCCCGTTCGAGGTGCTATCATCCGTATCTTCAGTTCCGTTCGTGCCAGAGTTGCTAGCACTATCGGAGTCGGAATCGCTGTCTTTATCGTTCATAGAGGACTTATCGTCACCCGGTGTATAGCTCATATCGCTGCTATCACCCACCCCATTAACGACATCGACCCCGGAGCCTGTAGACTGCGGGGTCGATTTATACGCATCTTGTGCTGTATACGCTGGAGGCGCTTTGGGTTCGTCCGGCGTCTTGTTCACCGACGTGCTGCTATCAGACCTTGATAGCAGGATTTCTTGCGATCCGGTGCCTTGCGAGCCACCTGAAGCTTCATTCGAAGCGTACGCAAGAGAAGGCATTGCGAACAATAACGCTGCCGCTACGATAACAGCGGCTATAAGAGCTGCAACAGGACCACGCCGCGTAGCTGCGGGCACAGCAGCAGAGGTGCTAGCGCTAGCCAGCTCCATCTGTTCTCTGTTCATGCAGTCTTGCATCGTCTTCCTGTTTCTAACACGTGGCCCCGGTTCGAGATCCTTCCCTCGAACTTGAGGCACCCTTATGGACTTTCGCTTAGGGCGTAGACAGCCCACCCCTTAAGCGAAGTGCTTGACAGTCTATGCCGAAATGCCGCGCTTGTCCAGTTCGGCGTGAATAAACGCGGCATTTTTCGGACGATTTTTCGTTGCGTTTTCCCAGGTCGCAAATTTTCGATTTTGTCGATTTTGCCCAATGCCGCGCTTTGCCGCGCCGCAAGCGCGGTACTCTGCGACCTCGCTTTTTCGCAGCGCGGCTTTTTGGGTCCGTTTTGGATGCACTCCTTCGATTTCCTGTGCCGAACAGGAGGAATAGTGGCGCGGCATCTTGAGCGCTCGCATCCTGTATCGGCTTCCCAGCCTCCAGGAGATCACTCCTGGGGCGATCCAGGACGGAAAAGTGACGAAGTAATGTCGGAAATGAGGGCAAAATACCCCATTTCTTCACAATTCCTCCACAATTAAGCACCGTTTTGGCAGCATATATTACGGGTTGATGACACCAAACCACGGGTATTTTGAGGACTCTAGCCCATGAGTTTGAGAGGTGTTTTGAGCCCTTTTTTGCCCCTCAAATCCGACCCGAAATAAGGGCAAAATCGGGGTCATTCGATTTCTGCTGACCTGGGGTTATAGCAGCTGCTAGCTGTATAGTTTGCTGCTATAACCATGACGCTCTCCCACCCTTACGGATCGATCTTTAGGGTTTCTGGCTAATAAATTTATGCGTGTTACTACCATAATACGTGATGGAGTGCAAGAAATGAGTTTTTCAGGCCTACAAATTAGCCGAGTATCCAACATAAGATCAGTGGAGAGGGCAAGACACGAGGCTCTTGCCCGTTCTAAGCAAGCAGCACGCCTTGGCTCGATCAGCGCCGAGCGCGAGACACGAGGTGACCCGCTTCCCTGTTCGCGCATCTGCTTCGCAGAGGCGCTCATGCGTCGCTGCTTTGCTCGGGTTTTATTAAAACGAAGTTACTCGGCAAAGAGTCACCTCGTTGCCTCACCCTCTCCGCTGATCGAGCTAGACGCTTCCTTCCAGGCAAGCAGCTGAGCCCATGGGGTACTTAAATTACTCTGAGTCCGCAAACTTAATTAGTATTAGGCTGTCCGAAGGAGCGAAGCGCATGAGCTTGCCGGTTTACACGGCAAGCGAACAGCGAAAGCGTGTAATTACAAGTGCCCCTTGGGCGTGCTGCTTGCGTGAAGTAAACGGAGGACCTCATTAAGGCGAAAAAGGGCTTATTTCGTGCGACATTTGAAGCAAAAAGATAAATATTGGTACTTTTTTGCGGTTTGGAGCGTTGAGAGCGATTCTAAGGCTATGGTTTGTGTTAGGTCGAGTATTTGATCATGTGTAATCAATATCGAGCGAGAGACAGGATTACAGCAAGCCGTTTTTGAGAAAAGGGTTCAAAATTTTGGATTTGAGGGGTTAGATGAGGAAGAGAACCCAAAGGGTGTAGAAGACGAGTGCGGGAGCTGCCGTAAGGATGGCATAGCGCGTGAGACGCTGTGTTCGTGCCTGTTCGAGCGTTAAAGCAGAGCCCTTGAGACCTTGTGCTGTCTGGATGCTCTGCTTGCGCATGCGCATGAGCGCCAGTGTTGCTGCTGTGGCTGCTGCAGCCAGAAGCAGGAACAAGCCTCCTATTACCCCCGTAGAAGAGCCTTGAGAGCGCTTAACGAACGGATTAGCTGCGAGCGGACGAGAATCTTCGGGGATGATCTCGCTGTTTGCGACTTGTTCCGGTTCCGCGCTATAAGAGGGCTCTGGTACTGCAATAACCGGATTCACCCACGCACGCGGTGCAGCAGGAGCGGTCTTCGCTACGACGTTCGAAGCGGGAGAGCTCGGCTGAACGGGCTTCTGAACAGAAGTTGAAGGGATACTCGGCTGAACAGGAGTGTTCGGCTCTACCGGCGTTACTGGCTCTGTAGGATCGCTTGGCAGCACGCTGGAAAGCGGCTTGAACACCAGGTTAAGTACGTTTTCTGCTGGAGTTGCCCCCACCGTGAACGAGGTGTCTTCGGTAAGTGCTGTGTAGCCTTTCGGGCAGTACTTGTTCATATCCTCCGCCAGCAGGTCCACCACGCTGCCAAAGGGCTGTGCTTCGTATTCAACCGACGTAACCAGGTTTTCTTTTGCCATGCAGTCTTTATAGAAGTTCACGAAGAAGGAGAAGAGTTCAGGAGCATAGATAACGTTGAGCACATTCTCTTCTTCGTTCTCCCCTACCGTCAACGCTCCTTCGATAAGCGCATCTTCTGTGGTGTAACCAACCGGCAGGAACTTACCCAACTCGTAGGGAATCTCCGTACCCAACAGCGCTTTACCGAACACTGCTTCGCCGAGCAGGTTCGCTGCATCCACTGCGTTCTTGTAGTAATTCACGGTGTAAGCATATTCAGCAGCCTCAACAGAATCCAGATTCATGCCAACACCAGCACCAAAAAGCGGTGCCTGGTCTACAGAAGAAGCAATGCCTATGCTCTGAGTTGCAGTTGCAGCGGAAGCAGCCTTGGCTGCTGGAGCAACCGGAGTGCTTGCCTTTGCTGCCTTTGCAGGCTTCATGGTGGTGTCTGGTTCAACCGCATCAGCAGTCGCAGAAACAACTGCCTGAGCTGCTTCATGCGCAATCTCTACTGGACTATTCTGCGTTGCCTCCGCCGTTACTACTGTGCCGCTCGGTACGAAGTAGGCATACAAATCAAGATTGGTGATGGTATCGTCGCGCGTAATATCGCCATACACTCTGCCATCGAAAATCTGTTCCCCTTGACCATCAGGCTGAGTAAACCAGCCAACAAAGTCAAACCCAGGATATTCAAAGCCAGCGCCAGACATCAAAAGGGTAATACCATCTGCATAAGACAATGTAATCGTATCTTGCACACCATTGGGGAAAATGAAGGTTACAGTATACTCATAGAAAATCCAGTCAGCATATACTGTGAATTCATCGGCTGTAGGATCGAACAAAAGGTTACAAAGAATATCTCCACAGGTCAGAGTCGCGTCGAGCATATCAAAGTTATCATCATAATAGAAGTTCAATGCGTGACCCTGCCAAATAAGAGTATCATTGATTGGCAAATCATACCAAGTGTAGACAACAACCGTATCGAACGCGTATTCGTATTCATAACCCATCATCTCATACGTAACAGTGATTTCGCGCAACAGCAAGTCAGCGTAAACCTTGATCGCTCCATCGCCCTCTTGCCACATGATGCCATCAATAAGATCCTGAACAGTAGGCTCATGGCCCATCATATCAACCCAATCCTGGTTGTACATGTTAAACCAATCGTCATACCAGCCCTGAGACCTGTACGGCAGATAGTCGTTCGTTGTATCGGTGTCTTTGTTCTGATCGTATCTCCAGTCGAAGAGATCGTTACGCTGCAGATAAACCGTCTTTAGCAAAACTTCTTGGGTAGGAGATGCATCAGTCAAACCCCAGTACTGAATCTCGATACCTTCAAGCTCCCAAACCGCGTAGAGGACGTTCGGGTTAATGATGTCGCCGGTGATCGGATCGACGATCAGGTCGAGCATCTCGTATTCGTCGCCTGGCTTGTAATCAATCACGGTCGCGTTAGCCTTAACTGCCCAGCCCTTCAGGCGATAACCGCTGCGCGTAGGCTCTTGCAGAGTCACATTCACGATGCAACCGATCTTGCCCAGCGTTGGATCAGGAGGCGTGATGCCCGGATAGTTCGCATCGTATACCAGCTCGATATCGTTTGCCTGCCATACCGCATAAAGAATGGTGGGGTCTGCCGGCATAACCCAGTTGGTAGGAGCATCGGGGATACCGTCGCCATCAACGTCAACGTAGGTAAGGTCTGCGTCGGGTGCGGTAGCGCCCAGCGTGGTTGACCAACCGAGGAAGGTATAGCCAGGGCGCTTCACGGAATCAAAGTCGGGCAGCGGCACTACCTCAGAGATGTTGTGCATGGTGCCATCTTCGAAGCCAGCCGGCGGGTTCGGACCAGGATTCCACTTACCACCTGGGGTTGCGGTGGTGGTGGTCTCGTCGATCGTGCCATCGGGCTTAACGTGCACATGGTGCTTCGAATCGGTAACGGTAGGATCGTTCACATCGGCATAGCCGTTCGGATCGAACGTAAGCGACTGCACCGAAAGACCCCAGATCGCATAGAGCGTCATGTTCTCGTAGCCCATCTTCCAGAGGGATCCAGTGTCATCTGCCTTGATGAAGATGCCCTGACCCGTAGCTGGATTGATAGAAGCCATGAGCGCATCGCGATAAGCGAAGTTCAGAAGGCCATTCAGGCTGCGTGCCATCATAATGGCATCGATCGTGTTCATCGTCGTGGGGGTGGTGTCACCCGGCAGCAGAACGTTGACCGTGCCACCGTCGTCGAACGCATAGCCGATGAGCGAGTACGGACGACCCTGCGCATCGGGACCTGCGGTAACCACGCCGCCATAACGTACGTCGATCGGCAGGATGATGGTCTGATCGGTCTTATATTTGTGGGTGTGGCTGTGCTGACCAGGAGCTGCTGGGAACGCATCGGGGCGCGTCTCAACTGCATCGTTGGTCCAGTGGCCAGCGCCGGTTTCGTTAGGATCGCCCAGGTCGATGGTAAGATCCCATTCCTCTGCGCTGAAGTAGAGCTCCAGGACCAGGTGCGTGCCATCATCGAGGTGGCCCATGATGTAATCGCGCGCCTTGGTGGTTACGTTCACGATATTGCCAGAACCATCGGTATAGGAGACCGTGGTGCCCGGCTCAACGTATTCATAACCCAGAATGTAGGGGCGACGCTTATCGATCGGGTGCTGATGCGGACGATCGTCGTTACGATAGCTCACCTTCGGGGTATCCGTAGAATCTGCCCATGCCTCTTCGTCGGTAACACCCTTATGCGTGATGGTGTTGTGTACCACACGGTTGCCATCGCCATCGATCTTATAGATGATAACTTCGTATTCGGTGTCTTCGTTTGCACGCCACACTGCATAGAGCGTTACATCGTGGTTCGGCATGGTGAACAGGTCACCCACGGCGGTGAAGACCCAGAGGCCGTCCACCTTGCTGCCATCGGCTTCAGCGGCATTAGCAGCCGCGATAGAGGCGTTACCCTTCAGGTTAACAGCGGTGTCGTAGTAGTACCAGCCCACCAGGGTGTAACCAGGGCGCTTGACCTCAGTGCCATCCGGCAGCGGCAGGTTCTGGTCGGCACGTACGCCGTTGCCGTTCGCTGCGTCTGCATAGCTATCGTAGGGGCTCGGGATGGTGCCGTTAGGCTGCCATTCGCCGTAGATGCCCGGATCGAGGATGAGGTTCAGCGGCAGCGTATCCATGACCACGGAGATTACCGTGGAGCCATCGCCTGCAACCGTAGCGATGATGTTGCCCTTAACGCCTGCGGTCCAGTTTGCCATTGCCTGAAGACCGTAGATGGAGAAGGTAGTGATGCCGTTCCAGGTAAGGGTGCTATCGGAATTGTAGCCGTTCTGGTTGCCATTGAAGAGCGTGAAACCATCTGCCAAGCCCATGTACTTGTAACCGCGCCAATCAACGCTGGAGAAGCTGAATGCAGAGCCATCCATCTTGTAGTACTGAGCGTTTGCCACCTCGGTAGCATCGTAGGGGTTAGCGATCTTATAGGATTCGCCTGCGATGCCCTTGCCCTTCAGCTCCTGCCAGATCTGCAGGTTACCGTTGCCGTCGACCTTGTAATAGTGCAGCGTGAATTCGGTATCTGAAGATGCGCGCCACACTGCGTAGAGCCACAGGAAGCCCATGGGCTCAGGAGCAGGCATGGAATACATCGTGTTCGGGTCGTTCAGGGTGAAGTGAGCACCTTCCGTGTAGCTCCAGCCAGTGTCGAGCTGTGCCACTGCTGCAGCCAGCTGAGAAAGGCGGCCTTCGGAAGTGCCTACGTAGACGGGGTTAGCCTGACCAGAAACGGTAACGCTCTGCTTGTAGTACCAACCGACCAGCTCGTAGCCATCGCGCTTCAGAACGCTCGAGCCAGGGAGCTTGTACTCTTCGTCGGTAACCAGCGAAACGTGGTTCTGCCATACGTTGTTATCGATGCTGGTGGTGGTACCAGGATTCAGATAGAGGTCGTAGGTACGTGCCGACCAGACTGCATAGAGCGTGGTGTCGCCGTTGCCCATAACGAAGGTGTCGCCCACCTGGTAGAAGATGCGGTTCGGATCGTTAGGAGCATAGCCTGCGTTAGCCAGCATGATCGCCTGCATGATCGCGCGAGAATCGAGACCCATAGCGGTTGCCACTTCAAGGGTGCGCGTAGAGCCATCGGCAGCCGTGAGCGTCCATTCCTTCTTCGTGGTCCAACCGATGAGCGTGTAGCCCGGGCGCGTGATGTGCGCACCAGAGTAGTTCGCGCCAATGTCGAAGGACTGCTCTGCATAGACCGGGGTCACGTACTTCTTGGAGTGATCGTTCGGGTCGATGGAGGAATCGATAACGTTCCAAGCACCCTTATCCTTGCCACCGTCGAAGGTGAGCGTGAACGGCAGTGCCTTGTAGTACAGCTCGAGCACGAGGCTGCCATCACCGAAGATGCTGCCGGTGCGGATGTTTTGCTTGGTTACCGTAGCGCCCGTTGCATCCTTGAAGGTGATGGTGGTGCCATCGAGCACGATCTCGTAGCCCTTGAATTCATCATCCCAGTTATATGCCTTGGATGCTGCGTCGTAAGCATCCTTGATGTCCTGGTCGCCAATGCGATCGATCGCGGTTACCGGCTCATCCGTGATGCCCTTGATGGTTTCGGTGATAACGTCCTTCACGTTGCCGTTACCATCCACACGGTAGTGGTTCACGGTGTATTCGGTATCGTCGCGTGCGAACCAGACCGCGTAGATGACCACGTCGGTGCCCGGCATGATGAAGCCATAGCCATTCGCATCGATCTTGGTGAACAGACGTGCCTTAGCGTTAGTGAGGTCGGTGCCAGCGAGCCATGCCGTAACATAGGCGCCTTCCGTGGTATCCCAGCCAGGCAGTGCAGCGATGAGGGTTGCCGTGCTGCGGTTGTAGGAGCCCTTAGAGAAGGCGGCGTCGTCGTCGGTGGACCAACCGAGGAAGTCGTAGCCCGCACGAGCGATGTCGTCGAAGAGCTTGCCGGTGTTCTGCTCGGTGAAGAAGTATTCCACACGGTTGGTGTAGGTGCCCGCATTGGGGTTACCCGTCCAAGCGCCGTAGCCCGTAGTAGGCGTGGTGCCTGCCGGAAGCTCGGTGGCGTAGGTGAGCTTGTTCAGAACCGGGTTGCCATGCTCATCCAGCATGTACGGTGCGTAGTACAGATCGAACACGGAAGAGCCATCGGATGCCAGACGCAGTTCGTAGATGGAAGCCAGGCCAGCAGCCGGGATACCCGGAACCGTGAAGGTACGGGTGGAGCCATCGGCGAGCGTAACCGTGATGGTCTGCGTGATCATGCGCTCGTAGGTGTAGCCGTTCATAGCCGTATCGTGGTAACGATAGGTGTGCGATGCGTCGGTGTCATCGACGGTGTTGCCCAAGCGCTTCTCATAGTAGTTGCGGTCGGCCGTGATGAGCTGATCGGTGTAGCCCGTGAACTTCTGCGTGGAAACAAGCACCTTGTTGCCCTGACCATCGATCTTGTAGCGGTTCACGGTGTATTCCGTGTTGTTATCGGGGTTCCAGATGGCCCACAGCTGCAGGTTGGTGCCCGGCATGATGAACGTCGTGCCGTCGGCGCTCCAGAGGATGGTGGAGTAGATGCCGTCTGCTGCGAGTGCCGCGGTGAGCACATCGTAGCCTGCCGTGCCGTTAGCCACCAGCCATGCTGGGGTAGCGAGCGCTGCATCGTCGAAGTACTTCTGAGCGATTTCGTGTGCCTGCTGTCCCACATGGCCTGCCCCGTAGAGAGCGCCGGTGTTCTGGGTGGACCAGCCGACCAGCTCGTAACCCTGGCGATAGGGGTTCGCCGCGGTGTTATTGTGCTGGTTGTTGGTGCCCATGAGGTCGGAAGGCAGCGGATCGACCGTCTGGCCGGTGAGGTAATCGCGATAGATGCTGCGACCGTCTGCCGAGAGGGTCCAGCCAGCAGGAACCGTGAAGCTGCCCTTGGCAGTATCAGGATCGAGGTTCAGGGTAAGGCGGTAGGTGTTCGCCTCGTAGTAGAGGTTCAGCACCAGGCCATAACCGTTGCCTGCCACACTTGCGATAACGCCAGAATCGTTGGTTACCCAGTCGGGGTGAGCCGTTGCCCAGTAAGCTGCCGGACCCAGCAGGCTATCGCGGTAGGTGTAGCCCACGATGGCCTTGTCGAATGCATGCCATTCGGTGGTGCCGGTGGTGCCCGGGGTCTGACCAGAGTAGAGCGCGTCTGCGTAGATAGTGTTGCCCACATAGCTCTTGTAGTAGTGAGAGCTTACGAGCACGCGCTTACCGTCGCCGGTAACCACATAACGGTTGACCACATAGTTGACCTTGACCGAGTAATCGATCTCGGGCTCGGTAGGATCCGGGTTCGGAGTGGGGTTCGGATCCGGATAGTACGGATCGTTAGGATCGGGCTCATCCGGGTCCGGAGTAGGCGTCGGGGTATCCGGGTCGTCAGGATCGACCGGGCCGGGCTTCGGCGGGTTCACCGGGTTAGGATCGTCTGGATCGAACGGATCGTTAGGATCGGGCTTGTTCGGATCGTAAGGATCATGCGGATCGGTCGGATCGGGCTTGTTCGGATCGGTCGGATCCTCGGGAACGAAGCCTGCATAGTAGAACACGTAGATGACGGTAGAGCCATCGGCCAGAACCACAGCGCGCTCATAGCCCGCCGCGTCGATGGAGCTATTGACCGTAAGGCCACCCGGCAGCACACGATTCAGGAGGAACGGACCGGTCTTCAGATGCGTGTAGCCGCGCCAGAAGAGCGGATCTGCGTTGTTGTTAGGATTGAGACGGCCATAGCGGTCTACGTAGGTCTCAGCGTCGTGTGCGGTGGTGTTATCGCGCTCTGCCACGGTGAAGGTAAGGCCAGAGTCCTTCATGAAGGTGTCTTCCTTCTTGTCCACGTAGTTGCCTTCGTGGTCGAGCTTCACATGAACCACGGTTACCTTAGCAGGCAGTGCCTTCCAGATCGCCTCAAGCGTGATGTTCTGGTTCCAGGTATAGGTGATAGCGTCAAACGTGCCATCTGCCTTGATGTTGTAGGTGTCGCCCGTTGTGGTGTTGAGCCAGCCAACCAGCTCGTAGCCGGTCTTGGTAACCTGGCTTGCCGGCAGCGGCGTGAAGGTGTGGTTGTAATACGCCGTGCGATCAACGTTCTCTGCCGTGGTGGCGCCATCGGTGATCTGGCCACCCAGGCTCTTATAGGTGATGGTGTACTGATCGACCACGTAGAAGAGCTTCAGAACCAGTGCATCGGGATGCGAGGTGCTGTCGCCGAAGTGTCCCACGATGCGGCCGTTGGAAAGCGTTGCATAGAGCAGCGCTGCCGGATCGCCCTCTGCGAGGTACTTGGAGAAGTTCGCATCGTAGCTGAAGCCGAAGATGCTGCCGTTAGCGTGGAGGTACTGCCAGCCTTCTTCTGCGCCTGCTGCTGCAGTTGCGATCCAGTTGTTATACGCATCGAGCACAGCGTTCAGGATATCGACACCGTTGGTATCGAGCGCTGCATCGACACGGACATACGAACCAGCGGTACCGGTGTACTCATGCGTGTCATAGAGCTTAGGCTGCTGATAGAGGCCTGCGTTGTTCACATCGACGGTGTAGCGCTCTACGTAGAAGGTGGTGCCGTTCGGGATCGCCTTCAGGTAGATGTAGAGGATGGTCTGATCGATGCCTGCTGCCGTTGCGTCGGGGCCGAATGCGTTCAGGATGCCATCGGCCGGGCCGAGCGGGTTAGCCGGGTTGAGGTCGATCTCATAGCCAGCTGCGATTGCGATAGCCTGCAGCCACTGAACGATGGATGCGTGGTTATCGGGGTTAGCCTCGTAAGGAGCGAGCGGATTCACATAGTTCAGGTAGTTGCCCGTGGTGCCCGTGCGGGTGTATTCCGCCAGCTTCTCGGTAACGCCATTGCCCTGGAGTACGTTGACGACGACCTTGTATTCGGACTGAGCTGGCATCCAGATAGCGTAGAGCGTGGTCTCTTCGTTGGGCATCTCGAAGTTGTTCGAGCCTGCCAAGAAGATGCGGGCTGCGTTAGCAGCGATCCACTGGCTTGCTGCATTACCGCTCAGGTCGCAACCATTGTAGAGCGCATCGGCAATAGCGGTCGCAAGACCACTGGTAGCCACTTTGTCAGCCGGAACGACATACCAACCATACAGAGTGTAACCCGGGCGAATGCCGGTCATGGCGTTCGGCAGGGTAACGAGCTCGCCAGTCTTGTAGATGTTGGTCGAGGGGTTAGCGCCACGCCACCAAGCACCATTGTTGTAGGTGCCATCGTTGGCCTTGGTGCCCAGCTCGAAGTTGAGCTGCTGACGCTCTGCCAGGTAGTAGAGATCCAGGCGCATGGTGCCATCGGCCAGGATGGTACCAGAGAGCTTCTCGCCCGTGTGGCTGCCGAATACATAGCCCTTGATGTAGAGACCAGGAGCAACCGGGTTGTTCGGGTCGTAGACGAGCGCATAGCTGCGGCCGGTGGCTTCATCGACGAAGGCGCCGGTCTTGCCGGTGTAGGTGACCACATAGGGGTTGCCGTTCTCATCCACCACGTCGGAGATGGTTGCGCCATCGCCCTTCACCAGGTGGTGATAGACCTTGTATTCCGTATTCTTGTTCGGCACGTAGACCAGGACGATCTTGGGTTCGCCCGTTGCCTGGCCGGTGATCTCTGCGACCACGCCCTCGGTGACCACGAGGTCTGCGTAGTTCACACCACCCACCGTAGCATCTGCCGGATCATCATCTGCTTCAGAGCCGAAGAGATGGTAGCCCGTGATGCCCGGGATGGACCAAGTGTTCATAGCGCGGGTCTCGTTGTGGTCGATCGCCAGCGTGCCATCGCCTTGGATCACGTAGATCGGCGTGGTGGCCGTGGGGTTGGTAGGATCGACGAAGGAGACCGTGTCGCCCGCATAGCCGTGCAGACGGATGGTGTCGTACTTGGTTGCGGTGGTGCCGCCTTCGATCTGCCAACGATCGACGGTGAAGACAACGTCCTTCGCACGCCAGATCGCGTAGAAGGTCATGCCGCGCTGAGGCATCTTGAAGCTTGCGCCAGCCGGGATGTAGAGACCAGAGCCATCGGCCGTGGTGCCGTTAGCAGCGAGCCACTGTGCCCACGTGTGGGAGTTGTAGCCCACCATGTTGGTGAAGACGGTGTCGTTAGGACCAGAGTACCAACCCATCAGCTCATAACCCGGGCGGATAGCCGAGGAGGAGTTCGGGGTACGGATGGTCTTGCCAACGCGATAGTTGCCCGAGATGTCTGCTGCGCCGGAGGTCCACGCACGCTTGTCGTAGTCGCTCGTGCCTTCAACGCCCAGCAGGAACTTCAGCGGCAGCTCGTCTGCCAGATAGTAGAGGAAGAATTCCGTGCCGCCAGCGCCCAGCGGTGCACCCTTGATGTGCTGCGCGAGCGAGGTCTGGTAGCTGGTGCCCGGAACCGTACCGTCGGAGTTCGGGAAGAAGATGAAGCCGTTGAAGCTGTAGTGCAGATTCTCAGGCTGACCATCGTAGAGCCAGTAGATCTCACCATTCTTCACCGTACCGCGGATAGCCACATCGGGGTTGTTCTGATACTTCAGACCGATGTCGGAAGGCTGGATCTCGGTGTCGGTTTCGCCTTGGCGAACTTCGACGAGCGCTTCGTAAGCGTTGCCGTCGCCATCGACGAACCAGTGATGCACTTTGTATTCGGTGGTGAGGTCTGCCACATAGTAGACCTTGAAGATGGTCGGATCGGTAGGATCGCCCTTGATAACGAGACGCAAGAACTGATCGTAGCCCAGAGCCGAATCCATGCTGAAGTGGTAGCCACGGAAGTCGTATTCACGACCACCATCGCTGAAGGTGCTGTTGGTGATGAGCTTGTAGATGGCCTGCAGGTCGGACTTATCGGCCGTGCGCAGGTCGACGGTGTCGCCCGTTGCATAGCGCAGGCTGTTCAGGCGGCTGGTGTATGCCAGCGTCTGACGGCCGCCCACTACCTTGTAGTACTCGATCTGGAAGTTGGACTCCTGAGCCACCCAAACAGCGTAGAGGAACGTTTCGGGGTTGTTCGGGTCGGTCGGAGCCGGAACCGTGAAGAGCGAGCCTACTGCGTGGAACTTCGGATCGGTCTTGAGCACGTTGTTGTAGAGCGTGATGGAGTCGTTGCCCACATAGTCGATATAGTCATTGGTCTCGTACCAGCCCACCAGCTGATAGCCCGGACGCGTTGCTGCAGCAGCACCTGGCAGGTAGACCACGCTGCCCGTGACCACGTTGATCGATCCGGTCTGGACGAACGCATTGCCCGCACCAGCGTAGCTCTTCACCCAGGAAGCATCCGTTGCGGTGCCGTTCAGGATGAGCGAGAGCTTGTGCGTGTCGGGCGCGAAGTACAGACGGATGATGGTGGAGCCATCGCCATTGATGAGCTTGTATGGGTCGGACGTGTAAGAGAAGTCGTTGATGGTGAACGTGCCCGGCGTGTAGACATAGCCATTCGGGATGAGAAGGCTCGTGTAAGCATCGTCGGTGAGGAAGGCCGGGATGATGGTGTTGCCATCGGCATCGACGAAGGTGTAACCCTTCCAAGTGATGCCATCGGCTTCCTTCTCGGCGTCGGCCTTGGCGTAGGCGCCAGCAAGACCTTCGTGCTGGATGCTCACAGCATTGCCGTTCGTATCGGTAACACGCGATGCCACACCTTCACCGGAAACCTTCCAGAATTCAACGGTGTATGGAACGTATTCAGAAACGTAATACAGCTTGAAGAGCGTGGTGCCATTCGGAGCCAGCGAAGCGATGGAGGAGATCTCGTCGTACTGGACGCCGTTCCACAGCTGGCTGAAGCCTTCGTAGTACGAATAGCCCTTCATGTTCGGGTAGAGGTTGTAGAGCGCTGCCGTGATCTTGTTGATCATATCGGCCGTGATGGCGCTTTCCGACTTGCCCTGCTGCGTAGTGGTGACCGCCGGTGCATCCTCGATCTTGTGGATCTTCACGATGTTGCCGTCTTGATCGACCTCTGCAACCACACGATAGTGCTCAACCAGGAAGGTGGTCTCAGCCGGTGCCCACATCGCATAGAGGAACTGGTCGGAATCTGCGGTGACCGTGTAGTTCAGATCGAAGAACACACTTGCGAACGAATCGCCCAGGAGCGTCTTCAGGGTTTCGAGCGAACGGTTCGGGTCGTTGATCCACGCATCGGTGATGGTGGTGTCGACCAGATCGTGGTTGGTGGTCCAACCGATCAGCTCGTAGCCCGGACGCGTGAGGTGCGTGTTCTGCGGGACGTTGATAGTCTGACCCGTGGTGTAGGTGTTCGACGAAGACGAGCTGAACGTATCGGTGCCGCTGACCCACACGCCCTGCTCCGGAACGAAGGTAACGTTACGCGGAGCAGGAGTGTAGAACAACCTGAGCACGAGCATGTTGTTCGGATCTCCTACGATAGTGCCGGAATAGGATGAGGAGAACAGCATGCCCTGCTGGAGCGTGAGCGTACGATACAGCGGGATGGGGTTGCCATCTGCGTCGAGCACATAGGTGCCATCTGCGTCGGTCTTGTAGCCATAGATGTAGGTGATGGTGCCGTTGGTCACGCAGGTCCAGGAACCGGACGGTGCAGCAACGAAGCCTTCGATATCCTTCCACAGCCAACCAAGCGAGGTGAAGTTGGTGTCGTTGGTAACGGCATCGAACTTGGTGTCGAAGATGCCCGGTGCGTTGGTTGCGCCTGCGGTGTTCACGTTAGCGGTGTAGCCTGCGGTGCCCTTAATGGTGACCGTAGATGCGGTAGGACCAGTAGGCGTAGTGCCCGGAACACGCTCGTCGAACTTGACGGGCTTGTTGGTGGCAGGATCCCAGTACCAGTATTCAACCTGATATTCAGAACCGTTCGGGATAGCCTCGTAGTAGAGGATGAGGGTGAGGCGACCGTCTGCGGTAACCGTGCCGGTGAGCTTCATCTGACCGAATGCTGTGGTGTAGTTCGGATCGGTGATGAGGCGATAGCCTGCACGATACGGGATCTTCATGAAGAAGCCGCTTAAAACGTCATCATCAACGAAGCCTACCATGCTGTCGGTAGGAGCGGTGAGCAGCGAATTGCCGTCGAGGTCGACATAGGCGTACTTCTTATAGGTAACGTCGTTACCGTTGCTGTCCTTAGCTGTCCAGGTGTACTCGGAGCGCTCGAAGGCCTTATCACGGATGATCTGGCCCGCTTCGACGCGGTAGACATACACGTTGTAGTTAACGTTCGCTGCCCTGTAGACCGCATAGAGGCGAGTAACGCCGTAACCGTCGATGATGAGCGTGGAGCCCGGAACTTCCCAACGTGCGCCTGCAGCGAAGAAGGTGTCACCGAAGAGCGTGTTAAGGTCGATGCTCGGGTCGGCCAGGATCGCATCTGTCATGGCCTTCGCGATGTCTTCGGAGGTTGCCCAGCCGACGAGATCGTAGCCGTTGCGCTCCACGTTGGAAGCCACCGGAAGCGTGATGGTGTCGTAAGGATAAACGTGCGTGAGCGTGCCGCCGAACAGGCCGTCGTCGCGGTTGAGGTTAGCCATTGCCCACTGGCCTGCACCCAGCTGGTAGTCGATCGCTTGCGGATCGGCTGCGAAGAAGAGCTCGAGCACCGTGGAGTTATCGCCTGCAACGTATGCCTTGCAGGTGAGCTCGGAGAGCAGCTGGGAATAGCTGAAGCCCGGGATGTTGTTCGTGATGATGTAGTAGTTCACCAGATCGGCAGGGTTCACTACGTGGTTAGCATCTGGCAGGTAAGTGATGCCGTTGTCGATGAGGAACTGCTGGAGCACAGCGTGTGCCAGCTGACCTGCCGATGCTTCCACGTAGATGAGGTAGTCGCCGTAATTCTCTTCTGCCACAACATTGCCGGAAGCGTCGAGGATCTGACCCTTAGCATTGCGATGGAGGCGGTTGCCGTTCTTGTCCACTTCAACGCGCGTATTATCGGAGAGAACCATGTAGCGGTTGACCGTGAAGTGCACGCCGTTCTCGATGTAGCGGTAGAACAGGTAGATGGTCTTGCCGTTCGCATCGAGCACGATGGAGTTCACAGAGTTGAACACGTTGAGCGTCTTGTCGAAGCTGTTCGGGCTGATCGGCGTTGAAGGATCGCAGCTGAAGTTAGCCACGAAGGTATAGCCTGCCGGATCGGTGATGCCGAAGCCCTCGCCCAGAGAAGCGCGATCTTCAGGGTTAGCGCCCCAGATGCGATACGGATCAGTAGGATCGTTGAAGTCGATGGTGTCACCGAAGGTGGACTTCAGAACGCCATTAGCATCTGCGCCCGGCAGCTTCACTTCGACGCGCTGCAGCGTACCATCAGCGTTCTGGACCCACACCTCAACGGAGTAGGTTGCATCCGTTGCGCGCCAGATCGCATGCAGCGTGTAGAAGTAGTTGTCGCCGATCTGCGTGAGGAGTTCAGAATCGTTAGCGAGCTCTGGCATCACGAACAGACCACCCAGAGCATAGAGGCCAGTCTTAGCATTCGCCAGGATATCGTTTGCTACCTGAACAGAATTGGTGCCACGCGTATTGGTGCCACGGTCGGTGATGTACCAGCCGACCAACTCGTAGCCTTCACGGACTGCGCAATCGGCACCCGGCAGGATGGTCTCGTTGCCAGCCTGCATCGGACGAACCTTTTCATCGCGGAAGTCTTCAGCCCACTTGCCCTCAACGCCCAGATCGAACTGGAGGTAACGGGTGTCTGCCAGATAGTAGACGATGAGCTTAGTGGTACCATCGCCTGCCACGTAGAGTTCGGTGGTCTTGGAGTAGAGCGTCATGAGAACGCCACCAACAAGGCCTTCAGCACTCTCTACGAAGGAGTAACCTGGATGACCGTATGCCGCTGGATCGAAGAGCGAAGGATCGGTCATAACGACCTGGCCCGCGGTTACACCGTCGATCACTTCGGAGTTCAGGAGGGTGACGTTCTTCTTGCCGTCGATGATGTAGTGTTCGACGGTGTAGGACGTAGCACCTTCGGTTGCCTCGAAGTAGATGCGCAGCAGCAGCGAACCATCGCCCAGAACGATGCCGGAGAGGATCTCGTTCGGGTGATCGATGTAGTGATAGCCCAGTGGTGCGAGCACGCCCAGATACCCTTCAGGAATAGTCTGGCCTGCGTTTGCCATAACTTGAAGCGTAAGCCAGGTATCGGTGAAGAAACCGTTGTTGTTGTAATTGCCACCGTAGTACGTGGTGTCGTAGAGGTCGGTGACCTTGTTGTTAGGCTCGTTGGCATTCGGGATGGTAACCGTCCAGCGTTCGACCGTAACGAGCGTGTTCGGGTCAGCTGCGTAGTACATGCGTAACACAAGCGTACCATCGGCGTTGACCACACCAGATTCGATAGCCAGCTCATAACCCGGCAGATAGGTGTAGCCTGCCCACTCGGTGAAGAAGTATTCGAGCGCATCGGCGAGCTTCTGACCCGTTGCATCAACGCCCGCTACATAGTAGCGATCGTTATCGGCATCGTAGAGCACTGCCACATGCGAATCGGGCATTGCCATGAAGGTAAGCTTCTCGACCGGTGCCTTCGAAGAGAAATTCAGCGTGCCATCGGAGTTGATGTAGACCACGCGGCCGTTGATGACCTTATAACGCTCGACCGTGAAGGACACCATGTCGGTAGTGAAGTGAGCCGTGAAGGTCTGGCCGTTGTAGATGAGGTAGCTGCCATTCACATGCTGAGGGAAGAAGGTGGAGCCCATGAGCGATACGCCCTGAGGAACCTCGGTCCAAGTGTCGGAACCTTCGATCGGAGTGCCGTCTGCAGCGATCCAGAGGCCATCTTTGTTGGTCCAGTGCGAGAAGCGGAAGCCGGGGTTCGGCGTGGTGTAAACTGCCTTCGGCTTGCCCGTGACCGGAGCGAAGGAATCGTGATCGATCGAAACGCTACCGCCGTTGGAAGGCGTGAAGTCGTAGGAGATCTCGATGTCTTCGAGTTCGCGGAAGATCGCATAGTAGGTGTAGGTGTCGCCAACCACCCAGCCAGCTGCAGGCACTGGCGGGATGAAGGTGAGGTCGGTCGAGAGCGGCGCTACCCCACCGGCGATGTCGGAGAGGTGTGCATACCAACCCAGGAACACATAGCCCGGAGGCGTTTGTGCTGTAGAGCCATTCGGGACGTTGTGCGTGCCGCCTGCGATCAGTTCGAAGGTAGGCTCGGTAGCGCCGTAGTCGCCATTGCCGTATTGGTTATTGGTGCCACTCGGAAGGTTGATCACCTGATAGCCGATGGTTGCCACGTTGCGCGGATCGATGAGGTAGTAGAGATCCAAAACCAGCTTGCGGCCCAGGCTGATGGTGCCATGAGCGGTCTGCGCCGAGATATCGGGAGCATAGAGCCACGTGAGGCCATTTGCACTCGTGTAATCGGGGCCGAGGAGGATCTCGTCGATGAGAATGCCCGTTGCCGTGCCATTATCGTCGATGAGGTAGAGGTGATACTTGCGCAGCGTGGAGCCATCGGGCTGCATAACATCTTCATAGCGAACGTCGACGCGTGCATCCTGCGGACCCTTGTATTCGTCGGTCTTCTTCAGTTCGAAGGTCACACCGTTGCTGGACTGGAAGTGATGGTTCACGGTGAACTCAACATCCTCAGCCGGCTCGATGATGGCGGTGTAGGTGTGGCCACCCTTCAGTGGATCTGCCGGATCGTAGAAGATCTGAGCACCTGCAAGGCCTTCGCCATAACGCGGCGGGTTGAAGATGATCTTGCCCAGCTCGATGAGCTCGTCGATGGAAGGCAGATCGCCACCATCCCAGTCGACCGCCCAACCGACAACACGGTAGCCCGGAAGCAGATGCACTTCGGTGCCCAGTGCGCGACCCGTGGAAGGTGCGACCGATTCCTTGTCGCGTGAGAGCCATGCATGATCAGGATCGGAGACCTGATACTTGATCATAACGTCTTGGTCTTCGGTGAAGATGGCGTAGTAGGTGGTCTCTGCCCACACACCAGAAGAACCAGCAGGTGCTACGAAGGTAGCGTCTTCGCAGACGATAACGCCGTGCGAATCGACCCAGTGCAGGAAGTGATAACCCTGACGAGCGATAGCCGTGATGGAGATCGGGGTATCGAAATAGGTGTTGTAGCGATAGTCGTAGAGATAACCGCGCGTCTCGCCCGTGATGGAGGAAAGGCGCATACGCAGCGTGTCGAACGTTTGCGGATACATAGCCGCGCCGCCGTTAACTGCCGGGTTGTAGACATAACCGGTGTGCGCGCCTTCGCGCTTCACGACCGGCACGCCATTGATGCCGTAGTAATAACCCGTGATCTGACCCCAACGGTTGTAGGTGCACATCGGGGTGCCCTGATCGGACACGATGTAGCCAGCGCCGGTAGTGTTGGTGCCTTCGGACTTGAAGGTGATGAACACCGTGATCTCTTGCCATACCGCCGTAAGCGTTGCGCCGAAGCGTGGAACGATGAACACATCGGAGCTTTCCTCGTAGGTGCGATAGATCTTGCCATCGTAAGACCAGCCATAGAGTTCGTAGCCTGCCTTGGTAACGGTGCCCACGAACGGAAGAACGATCTGCTGGTAAGGGATGAGGTCGGTACGATCGTTCAGTGCAGTGGAGCCAGCAACCGGAGTGCCGCCATTCGGGTCGAAGTGAACCGTGACCGGCTTACGGAGCCAGTTTGCAGTGAGGATGATGTCTTCGCGGCCCATGAGCGCCTTGAGCACGTCTTCGACCGTCTGGAAGAAGCGACCGTCGTTGGATACCCAACCGTCGAACATCCACTCATCGCTGTTGGATACCGGCATGGTGCGGACGAGCGCGCCCTTGCCATCGCCGTAGTCGAGCGGCGTGGTGAAGTTAGGATCGGTCTTGCCACCCAGGGTGACGTAGTCGATCAGGTAATCCTTATCGGCGCGCAGACCACCAGAAACGATGGTGTTCTCTGCCCAAGCGCCGTGATCGCCAGGGTTATAAGTGATGGTGTGGAGCTTCTCCCATACCGCACGAACGATGGTGCGGCCATAAACGGTGATGCCAGGAATGCCGTCGGAGCTCTCGAAGAAGCCAGTGAACTTCTGACCGTTCGGCAGGGTTACTTCGTAGTCCCAACCAGCGAAGGCATAACCGGGGTTTTCGTGAAGGATGAGGTCGTAGGTTTGACCAGGTTGGCTCGGATGAGGAATCTTCTCGGAGCGCGGATGAGTATTGTAGACGACCCACTGGGTGAGCTTCTCGTGGCCGTCCTGCAGCACATTGCCATCATTGTCGAGGATGATGCCGCCAACGTTGTCGCCGGAGGTAAGGAAGGTTACCTCGTAGCGCTGGATACGCCAGATTGCGTAGAGGGTGATGCTGCCAGGTTCGACCTCGAAGTCGGCAGCGGTCTTCGGACCAAAGAGCGCCATGTTCGCATAGAAACGAGCATTAGCAGAGTTGATCTGCTCCTTGATCATGTCAAGGGTCACGTTATAGTCGAAGTACGTCTTCCCGTCGTATATCTCGGAAAGCGCCTTGGTGGACCAACCGATGAATTCATAGCCGACCGCTGCATACTGGTTCGGTGCCAGAGCGACCTCAGTCTCGTAGGCCATCTGCTGGATGGGCATCGTGCCTGAATTCAGGTCGATGTTACCGAAGCCAGAAGGCAGGCTCGGTTGCGGCGGGAACTGCGATTCGAAGTAGATGGTGTAGTCTGCCTCTTCCCAGGTTGCGACCAGGTAGAGGTTGCCGGTGCCCTCAAGACCGAGCTCCTTGAGCTTGTCGATGAGGATAAGGCTCGAAAGATCAGCAGCGGTGACCGGCAGGCCATCGGGGCCATAGAGATACATTGGCGTCTTGCCATCTTCCATGGTGCGATAGACCGCATGGCCATCCTCCATGAGCGGCAGGCCATCGGGACCGATCGCTGCAAGTGCCCAGCCCTTGAATGCATAGGTGATGCGACGGTTCGCGTCGATATAGGTGGTCGAGCGCGGCAGACCGTTCCACATACCTGCGTAGGTGGGGATGCCCTCGGTGCCAACCGCATGAGTGAAGCGCGTTGCGCCTTCCTGGCCACCAGTATGACCTGCATCGTGGCCACCATTGCTGTAGAAGTCGCCGTATTCACCTTCGAAGAACCACACGTCGAACGCATCGGTCCAGTAAGCGGTGAAGGTGGTGTCACCCTGCAGGACATAATCCTTCAAGTCGGAAGGCTTGATGTCGTGATATTCATAGTAGGACGTACCGTCCTCGTGGAACAACGTAACGCGTGCTTTCCAGTAGGACAGAGCCTTCTTGTAGCCCGGCGTGGTGTAGACCGTGCCCGTGCGAACGTTATCGCCTGCGTAGAGCTCCTGGCGAATATCGCCCGTAACGGTGCCCTGCGTAGGATCGGAGGATTCGAAGATCGCGGTGACCTTCTTGCCCGACCACTTCGCCGTGAAGGTGACGATGCCGCCTTCAACGTTGCAGAAGTTCTTATACCAGCCAGCGTCATATTCGCCGTCGAGCACGGAGAAGGACGTTCCCCAGCTGCTGGAGCCCGTAACGACCCACTTCAGGAAGTCGTAGCCACTGCGATAGTAGCGCTCGCCTGCGTCGAAGAGCTCGTCGAAGGAGACCTCGAGCTGGAAGTACGGCTTGCCGTCTGCGGTGAAGTAGAGGTTCGAATCAGACGCATACGCACCTGAGATGTCGTAGCCTTCCGGCAGACCCGGATCGAAGATGACCGTGTACTTGATGGCCTCCCAGATCGGCTTGAAGGTTACGTCGTGGTTCGGCATGGTGAATTCTGCGCCGAAGTTGACGGTTTGCCAGGTGCCTGCCTCAGTGAGGTACTGCCAGCCTACGAACTTATAGCCATTGCGATGTGCGCCATGGGTGTCTTCGTAGGTGAGTGCGTTCACCTTAACGCCCACCTGATGGATGCGGTCGTTGTCTTCAGGAGCGATCCAGCCAAGGAAGCGACCATCCTTGTTGGTGTTCCAATAATAGTCGTTCTGGCCATCCAGATCGTAGTGGACCTTCCAACCAACATTCAGCCAGACAGCCCAGAGCGTAACCTGGCTGCTGTCTTGGCCAGCGAGGTTCACCACACGTGCCTGGTCTGCCAAGAAGGAAAGACCGCGGTCGGCAAGCGCTTGCTGCAGATCTTCGCGATTCATGAGCGGATCGATCTGGCCGGTAGCCCAACCCAGGAACTCGAAGCCAGGACGCGTAATGCGGTTGGCGTTCGGGGTGAGCGTGACGTATTCATCGTAGGCAACGCGCTGGGTGGGCAAGCTGCCTTGGCCGTTGTTGTTGTTGAAGATGATGGAGTACTGCTTGTACTGGAAGCGTGCATAGTAGACCGTACCATCGAGCCATGCGGTGTCAGGGCTCTTGGTGGGAACGAACTTCGCTTCGGTGCCTACCAGGCGACCCTTCGCATCGTACCAACCGATGAATTCATAGCCTGCATCGGGCACTGCCGTGGATCCGGTAGGAACGCCGTCGAATGCGGAGATGCCAGAGTCGCGCATGTTGGTGAGCGTGCCGCCCTGGAACTGCTGATCGACGAAGTAGTAGATGTTCGCATAACCCGGAACGAACCAAGCATAGATGATGATATCGGTAACCTCTTCGTTCGGCAGGATCTCGTAGAGATGCGTGGAGTTGTAAACACGATCGCCATGAGGCACATCGCCGTAAGACTGGTTGGAGTTATCCTCGGTGTACCAGTTGTTGAAGGTGTAACCAGGCCATACCGGGTTCGGGCTCGGCAGGAGGCCAGTGTCGTTATAGGTGAACTTCTGAACGCCGATGTAGGTGCCCGTGCCGGTTGCATAGTGAACGTTATAGGTACGGATGGTCCATACGGCGTAGAAGGTCACGTCGTGTTCAGGCATGGTGTAGAGGTTCACCACGTTGCCGTCTTCATCGTAGGTCGGATAGGTGACCCAACCGTGAGCTGCGTTGTATTCCGAGGTTGCCCAACCATTGAAAATGTAGCCCGGGCGAATGAGCGCATCCTTGGTAGGAATGTGCACGGTCTCGCCTGCGCCCACCATCATGGAGACGGGGTCGCTCACACCATCAGTGGTGTAACCGAAGTCGTAATCCTTGACCCATTCGCCGCCACCATTCAGATCGTAGGTGAGCTTGAAGGGCTTGTACCACTGAGCGGTGAAGTAGATGGTGTATTCGCCTTCATCGATGAACCCGAGGCTGCCCGTCTTGTCGCGCACCCAGGTCTCAGCAGAGATGAAGTAGCTCTCGCCGATCTTGTGACCATCGTTATCGTAGGCGGTGCGCACCCAACCAGTGAAGGTCCAGCCTTCCTGGCCCAGCGGCAGGCCCGTGGTGCCCGTAGGACCACGGTAAGCGTACTGATCGCCCATGGCGCCGAACGGAAGATCGGTGTAGAGCGTCTGGGAGCCCGGATCCTTGCTATGAGAAGCGAAGGAGCCGTGGTTGCCCGGCAGGTAAACGACCGCGCTCGGGCCGCCCCAATAAGCGGTGAAGGTAGTATCGCCCAAGATCTCGATAGAACTGGGGTTATCGGTCATACCGGTAAGGGTCTGGCCACCGTTGATCTCCATGGAGTAGCTCCAGCCGATCAGCACGTAGCCTTGGCGATACGCGTTTGGCGTAGTGGCATGGCCACCATGGTTGACCGTCTGCGGGTTCGCAACACCTGAAAGGGTGCCGCCTTCCCCACCGTTGAACGTAACGGTGTGCGGGAGCGCCTGCCATACCGCCGTGAGCGTGATGACCTTATCGTTCACCGTGGTGAGGTTGTAGACTTCGCCGCAGTTAGAGAACGAACCGTAGTCCGAAGTCCAACCCACGAAGCGATAGCCTTCGCGCGTCATGGTGTTGGAAGGCAGGTATGCGTGGGTATCGTAGTTGATGCGAACGTCGACCATATCTTCGTAACCCAGAACATCAACAGCACCTGGCTGGAAACGGATGATGTAGCTATTGGGCACCCAGTGAGCATACAGGACCACAGAACCGCCGGGCATCCAGTAACGAGAGCCCGGAGCAATGACCTTATCGCCATTGGGCTTATCCACCCAACCATCCATGGTGTAGCCAGTGCGTACGAAGGTGAAGGTGTCGGGCAGATGAATCGAAGAGCCTGCCACCATGTGATAGATAACCTGCGAACCGCTGTAGGTCACGGGCGGCTTAGCCACGTTATCCCATGAGTTCGGGCTACCACCGTTCGGATCGAGCGTAAGGGTGAAGACATTGCCTTGCCATACCGCATAGAGCGAAATGACCGCACCATTGATGCTGGAGAGGTTATGAACCTGAGCGCCATCGCCATAGTGCATACCCGAGCCATCGGCTACGGTCGACCAGCCAGCGAAGCCATAACCCACACGTGCCATCTGGCCATCGTTCACGGGGAGGTTGCGGTATTCGTCGTACTTGACCGTAATGGCCTCGATACGACCGATACCACCGTTGTTGATGAACTCGATGGTGTAGGAGTTCGGCTCGAAGAGCGCATAGTATACGCTGTGGTTCGCGTCGCCCCAGTACTGACCGGTGAGGTTGTATTCGCTCTTGGTAGGAATGTACTTCTCGCTACGGGAGAGCAGGTTGCCCTGAGCATCGTACCAACCGAGGAAGTGATAGCCGGTGTTGCTCGATGCCTGGGAACCGCGCGGCGCCGTGAGCGTCGAAATTGCATAGATGTTTTCGGAGCTTACCGTGAGCGAGCCACCCGTGGTCTTCACGAACCTGCCCTGAGCGTCCATAACGACCGGACGATAGTAGATCTCTGCCTGCTTCTCGAGCCACTTCGCATAGAGGATGATGCCGTTAGCGAGTGCGGTTTCGTCGGTGAGACCGTTGTAGCGTGCCAGGTCGGCGTAGGTGGTGTTGTTGGAAACCTTATCGATGCTGTCGTCGAAGCGATCGCTGTAGGGGTTCACGATATACCAACCGTCGAATTCATAGCCGACCTTGGTAGGCGTATCGACACCTTGGAGCACGTTACGATCGGACCAGCCGATGCCCTTCTTGTCGGAAACAGGCGTGCCGCCATTGGAGTTGAAGGAAACATTGTAGGTAAGGCGCTGCCATACAGCATAGATGCGCAGACCATAGTAAGCCAGCAGCGTTTCACCGGGCTGCCATTTCACCGCTTCCCAAGCGCTGTCGGTCCAACCGACAAAGCGCCAGCCAACACGCTGCAGGATCTTGTCGGCAGAAGGCAATTCAACGATCTGGCCGCAGTACTGCGTGAGCATTGCGAAAGACTGACCGCGTTCGAGCACGAAATCACCCGCAGCATCGGGGTTCACCAGCTGGCCATTGGAATCGAGGATCCATTCGCCGCCGTTGGGGCTCAGGTAAACGGTAACCTCGGAAGGCTGCCACCATGCCTCGAAGACATAGTTGCGATCAACTTCGCTGGGCAGTGCTTCTGCGGTGTAGGTTACACCTTCGTACTCCGTGTTGAAGGAGAAGTGGTGCGTAACAACGTTGTTCTCGTCGGTAGTGGTCCAGTGCCAACCGATGAATTCATAACCTGGGATGCCCTTGGGGTTATCGATGTTCTTCGGGTTGGACGTTGCCGTATCGAAGTAATCGGGATCGAGCTGCGTGCCCGCTGCCTGACCACCGAAGGTCGGACGGGTGGAGTGAGGATCGAGGTTCACGAAGAAGGTCTTATCCTGCGTGGAGGGGAACGTGCCATGCGTGCCCGGTTCGTAGATGACCACGAAGACATGATCAGGTGCGAAGTGAGCCGAGAAGGTGGTCTTGCCGGTGATGGCGATCTTCTTCACGTCGGTGGTAACGCCCGTTTCGGTGCTGCCATCTTCGTGCTCGATGATGTATGACCAGTAGGACAGGAAGTAACCTGCTGCCTGCTGAATGTCGTTCTGGCTGAAGGTTGGTGCCTGATCGACCGCAACGAAGCCACCCTGCTTGACCTGAACGCCCTTGTACGGATCGTAGGATGCTGGCAGGTGCATGGTTGCCTTATCGGTGGAACCCTTATCCATCTCGAAGAACACGTTGTATTCGCCGATCGCTTCCCAATGAGCGAAGAGCATGATGTTGTCGCCATCTTTGCCCAGGTTCTTCACAGCCTGGCCATCGGTGTAGATGGGAGGATCGAAGTAGGACGTGGACCAACCGATGAAGCGATAACCGTTGCGGATGAATTCATTGGCGTTCAGGAACGACGTGACATCGTAGGTGAGCGTCTGCTTGTCCATCTTGCCGGTAACGCCCGTTGCGCCGTGGAAGAATTCAACGGTGTACTTGGAAGGCGTCCACATATCGTAGAGATAGATGGTGTCACCCTCGGTGAAGGTGAAGTCTTCGTTGAGCAGCTGGTTGATGCTGTAGCGCTTGCCTGTGCCGTCGGCCTTGGTGTTCCAACCCGCAAAGACATAGCCATCACGCTTGAGCATGATCTCGCCATCCATGTCGAGGATGTTCGGCAGACGAACTTCGACGCCGAAGGTCTTGGAGATCGGACCGGGCAGCGTACCGGTTGCAAGCTGCGTGTGATCGTCGCCACGAGCATAGTCGAAAGCGATGGTATAGGTGATAGGCCTGAAGATGGCCGTGAAGGACTGAGATAGCGGCCAGAATTCGCCATCCTTGACCAACTTCAGCAGTGCTTCGGTGGTGAGCGTCTCGCCCGTGTCGGTAATGCGCCATTCCACAAAACGATAGCCTTCGTCCGCCACGGGACGCACGATGTCGATAGAAGGTGAAATGGTAGTGTAGCTCTTAGTGAGCGTAGTGGCCTGATGCGCTTCATCGCCATTGACGCATACCTTGCCGCCCGTGCCAGCGATCCAGGTGACCTTGATGGTCTGCGGACGCCACGTTGCCGTGAAGGTGATGGTGCCACCATGCGCTGCGAGCAGATCGTAGACCGTCTGGCCTGCATAGATCTTGCGCGGCGTGGAAGGATTCGATTCGTTATAAGGCTCGTCGGTCATCCAACCGTCAAAGACATAGCCATCCAGCCAGAAGGTGGAAGTGTCGCCTGCAGCCGGAGCTCGGAAAGCAATACCATAGGTTGCTTCCATGTCGGCGATGTTGCCTGCACCGTTAGCGACCTTATCAGGAGTACCCGTAGGACCAGCTGCGGTACCTGGCTTGAAGACGATGGTGTATTCGTTCGGAGCGAAGTTCGCCGTGAAGACCGTCGGGTTCCAGTTGCCATCGATGAAGGCAACGGAGCGGATCTGGTCTGCCGTGAGCACCGCGTTGGTGAACACATCGCCCGTGCGGTTGTTCGTCCAGCTGACGAAGTGGTAGCCCTTCGCCACGATCACGCCGACGTTGCGCACGCCGTTACCATTGGAAAGCAGCGGTGCCTGTGAGGTCGGGTTAACGATGTTTTCCTTGGTGTTGGACTGGAACGTGAGCGGAATGTTGTCCTCTTCCCATTCAGCATAGAGATAAAGGATGTCTGCCACGTCTGCGGAAAGTGCGATATCGCGGAAGCGGATGGCAGCCTGGTTCTTGCTCGTGATGAGGGTCGAGCCATCAGGGAGCGTCATGCGGTTGCCGTCCGCATCGAGCACATACCAACCTGCCAGCTTGTAACCAGGACGCTTCACCTTGCCTGCATCGGAGGGCAGGAGGTTGATCTCTACGTAAGAGAGACCAGTGCGGTTATTGGGCTTGTAGGCAGACTCAGGAGCCATGTATTCGATGGTGTAGCCGGTCTTCGGAGCCCAAAGGGCGTAGAAGGTATCGATAGCAACCGTATCGGCTTCCGTTGCATTCGGCGGCCAGAAGAGACGAATCTCGTTGTTCTCGCGGTTGAAGTAAATCTGGTAAGCACGCGTGACCGTATCGCCACCCGAAGAGATGTGGCGCATGTAGTAGGTCCAACCGATCAGATCGTAGCCAGGACGCGAGAACTCGACGAAGCTGGTCATATCCAGGATCGCATTGGTGAGCGCATCGTAGATCGAAAGACCTGCCTGCGTGCCGTTGAAGAGCTGGATGGTATCGCCCACCTTCAGGCCCGTGATCTCAAGATAACCCTGAGCGCGGTCGGAACCGATCGTGCTTTCGGAGGTGCTTGCCGAAGTGGAGCCCGTGGTATCGACCACGAACTTGATGGTGATGTTGGCATCCTTGATCCACTGTGCCCAGAAGGTGACCGAGACCGAGCTGGAGTCGCTCGTATTCGGTGCCGTGTAGCTGCCACCCCAATAGATCTGGGTACCACCAACAGGCTTGCCGTGCTTATCGGTGCGCAGATTCTGTTCAGTATTCCACAGGTCGAGGATGTAGCCATCGCGGACATACGCCTCGTAGATATCGCCATTCGGGAATTCGACGTAGAACTTACCATCATCACCCTTATAGAAGTTGATGGTCTCGCCACCATTCAGGAAGACATCGGGAATGTTACCCGTGGCCGAAGAATGGTTCGGGCGGAAGCTCACCAGGGTACCGAAACGCCAATCCCACGTGATGATGCCATGATCGTTACCTGCGTTGGTGTAGCCATAGAGCACCTCGAGACTACGGTCGGTAGAAGTTGAAGGCGATGTAGTGCGCGCATAGAGACCTTCGGAAACATAGTTCGCGCCCGAGTCGAGCTTGGGGTTCGCATCGTCTTCGGTAACGTTCGTGGCAACCCATACGCCGTTAACATGGCCCGGAATTTGACCGATGAGACTCGGGCTCTTGGTAAGCGAGGTGTGGTTATCCATGATCATACGCTCGAGCGCAGAGAGAGAGCTGAATGCGCCATCGATCTTAACGCTTGGCTTGATGGACCAACCGCGCAGATTCAGTTCCTTGAGCTTCGTGCGATTCTGGAAGATATAGGAAATATCCGTGGTAGAAGACACGTCGATACCCGAACCGTCGAACGATTCCAAGTTGCTGAAGCAACCAGAGTTGAACCATTTCTTGAGCGTTGGTGCCTTCCAGCGGCCGATAGTGGCAACATGATGGATCTTACCCGAAGGAACTGCCATCTCCCACGGCGGGGTGAGCACATCGCGATCGATATTGATGGTCTTGCCAGCATAGCCTGGGTCCGCACCGATAACGAGCGAGTTATCCTTCACTACATAGCCATCTTCGCGGGTATGACCGTCGGGGCGATAGTACCACCACAGATGATCGTCGCCATTGATGCGATCGCCACACCAGTTCGGATCCCAAATATAGGTGTACTTGCCCTTATTGGCTGTAACGTTATGGTGCTTCACCAGATTCGGTGAGGTGCCGAACCACGGTGCTTCTTTGCGCGTGAGCTCATCATAAGCACCATCACGGTTATGCTCGACCCAAGTGCCAGCGCCATAAATCGCATTGTTAGCAATGGGGCCGATCCAACCAATACCATAAGGATTGCTGTAGAAGTGTGCGTTCTTGCGCGCATTGAAGCTCGAATAGCTGTGAAGATCAGCGCCACCGATATCAGCCTTGAAGCCTGCATAGCTCGTAACGCTACCATCAGTGTAGAAATAAATCGTAATGAAAGGCACATCGAAATAGAAGGTCTTCCCCGCCATCTCTTTTGCCGTCAAGCGAAGCGGTTCGCGATCATAGACAGAGGTGCCGATGCCGTAGTAGATGTAAACGTAATCACAGCCATTTTCCAGCTCAGAGTTGCCATAGAAGTAAACACGAATAGAATCACTGGTCGTGCGACGGAAAACCCACTGATAACGCGTGCTGTTGGCGTAGTTTTTGTTGCTTACACCATAATTGTCGGACTGAATCTGCCAATGAGTAGAGCCATAGCCTGGAGTAGAGCCCAATGTCGTGTTCGGGCCTAAATCAAGGCGTGTAAGCGAGGTCGTACCATCGAGCATATTCTCGTAGTAGTAGCCCGAGCGCATGCTCCAGTTATGGATATCCACCGACTTGATGGTCCTGTTATTCCTGAAGGTGTTCGCATAGCTTGTCGTGTTCGCAACATTCAGGCCGGTACCATCGAAATGTTCAAGACCCGATGCTATGCCACTCTCATAGAGCGACAGATTGATAATGTTGAAGGCATACGTGTTCGAAGTATCCCACTCGTAGTAATTCAAGTAATACAGACCTGTTTCGGCAACCGTAAAGGTCAGGATCATATCGGTCCAGTTCTTGGTATCCGAATTAAGTGAGACCGCATATGCAAAGCTCGACGTATGCTGGCTTCTGCTCAAGCCGAACTGACGAGTAGTGCCATAGTGGTAAGTGCTGTAGTAGCTGAACGAGAGCGTATAGGTATAGCCTGCACGCAGCAAGATTTCGCCCGAAGAAATGTAGGCGTAATCGGTCCATCTTGAATAATAACCATCGTGCCATACGCCATTAGAGTCGCGATAGCCCGGAACCCACGTTGTACCCGTATTGGCACGAGCAGAGAACCACGTAGAGGATAGAGAAACCGAAGAACGATTCTCATACCAAGTCCAGTTATTGAAGTAGCGATAATCACTCAAGATCTCGCCATCGCCCTGAGCGAACCATGCCTTCATGTACGAAGGCGCCATGCCACCGAAGGTGCGTACATTCTTGAAAGACAGGCCATGCCAGGGCACACGATAGGTCGCATCGGTAGTCGAATAGGAACCAACGCGGCTCGTCGACTTGTTCGAAGCGGTAGGACGAGCGCCCACATAGAGCGTGCTTGCCTGGAGCGTTGTGATATCGGAAAGCTTGTAATCCTTATCGACAATGATCCAGGTAACTTCAACGTTGTCGGGGAACACACCGTAGTGCGAGCTTGGCACGAAGATGTATTCGATCTCGCCCAGTGCGCGGCCCGTTGCCTGCGTAACGCCCACGTTTGCCATGTAGCGACCACCGGAAGAAGTGAACAGGTGATCGGTGGTATCGAACCAGAGCGTGTCGACATCGGTGTATTCGTTATCGTGCGTGAATTCGCCCGCAGCCCACATGCCGCCATCGCGGACCAGACCCGAGCCAACCAGATAGATCTGATTGCCTGCAACGATGCGCGTAAGTGCCGAGCAGCCTTCCAGCATGCTGGTGACCACAGGCCACGTGCTGCGGTATCCGCTGGAGTCCTTCTGGTTGAAGCGAGTATTGTAAACCATATTCCAGGTGGAGATGTTGATCTTCTGGAGGCGCGAATCGCCCTTGAAAGCTTCGTTGAAGAAGTAGGTGTTCGACACATCCAAGCCACGACCGTCGAAATCGAGCAGGCCCGTGAAGCCGGCAAACCAGTTGCTGAAGTCGCGCACCTGGATGCCATTGGTACCATCGCATACGCCGCCATCTTCGCCAGCTTTACCGAAGTTGGTCTCGATGTGCTGGACCTCGATGATAGGTACCGAAAGTGCGCCCGTTGCCGTGAACCAAGGCAGCTTCGCACCGTATTCGGTAACCAGATGGTCTGCCGAAGCGGAATAGTCGTAGAGACCCATGGAAAGCGTGTGGTTGTTGCGATCGTACTTCCACCAAGCGTTCGGGTTCTCGAATTCAGCACCGTAGTACCAGTAGTAGGTATGAACGCCCGTAGCGTCATGCGTATTCTTGCCGAAGTGGGTGTTCGCGAACGTTTGCGTGGTGCCGTAGCGGTTCTGGCGGGCGTATTCGTCGATGTACCAGAAACCGATCTTCTCGCCATTAAGGGTGGTAACCTCGGTAAGACCCGTGCCCTCCAGAACCACGTTGGGGTTCAAGGTGAGGGTCATCAGGCTCAGGCAGCCAGCGAACATACCGGTGAGCGTGGGATTACCCGCGCGCATGTTCCAAGCGGTAAGGTCGAGCTCTTCAAGAACGGAGCAGCCTTCGAACATAGATTGGAACGTGGTCACGTGCGTAACATCCCAGTTGGCAATGCCCTTCACTTCTTTGAGGCCCGTTGCATTGTAGAACGTACGGTAGAAGCTTGCCACGTTGCTGGTGTTCAAGTTGGTGCCGTCGAAGCTTACGAAGTTCTTGGACGGGCTCTGGAACCACTGTGCCATGGTGTTCGGAGCAACCGTGCCGTTGGTGGCATCAGCCTCGAAGAACTTAGCCGAGCTCCAAATGTTGTTCGGCTCGACCTTCCACGGCACGTTCGCCGTAACGTTAGTGGTATGCGATGCTGCATTGCTCACCAGACCGACGCGGATCATGCCAGTCTTCTCGGCGAGGTTAGGATCGGCCACGGAGGTGGTATCTTCCTTCGCATAGGTCCACCAGATGTTCGGGTTGTCTTCGAACGTGCCACCACGGTGGGTCGGATCCCAGGTGTAGGTGGTAACGAGCGAAGGCGACGTGGTGGCATAGCGCTTCATCAGATCGATGGAGTTACCGATGGTGGTAGAGAGGCCAACCGTGTCGGTATTCTTGATCCATACGCCATCGGAAGCGCTCATGAGCGTTGCATTATTGATGCCTGCATTGTTGGTATCGGAGATCCACAGACGGTTGTTGGGGCCGAAGATGTAGGAAACGAAATTGGTCTTGCCCGTGCCACCCTTGGAAATGGCCAGCATATCATTGAGCGTGATGGTGCTGTGTGCACGCATGTTCCACTGCGACAGATCGATAGTGGTGATCTTCAAGGTATTGCCTGTACCCAAGTTGTAGAACATCTTCGAGAAGTTGTTCACCTTGCGCACATCCCAGTGAGCTGCACTCGTGTTCGTGCTGGAGCCCGTGATAGGTTCGATGCTCGTGAGTGCGACACAATCGCTGAAGGCGCCTTCCATAGAAACGGCAGTGACCGAAGCGTCGCTACCAGGGTTCCAGTTGCGCAGACCTTCGATGTTGGCGAGCTTGGTCATACCCTGGAACGCATAGGCGAGGGTCTGCAGCTTAGCGGGGCGCCATGCTGCGAGATTGTCGAGCGATTCCATAGCGGTTGAGCCGGCGAAGAGATAGCTCATGTCGCGAACGTTACCCACGTTCCAAGTAGCCAGCTCTGCGAGGCTGCTGTTGGTGAGCGATGTGTTCTTGTAGAACATGTAGGACATATCCGTGAGGGAGGTGAGCTTGTTCGCCCAAGCAGCAAAGCCTTCCAGCTTGGTGAGGGCGTTAGCATTGCGGAACATGCCCTTGAGGGAGGTAACGCCTGTTACATCCCACTTATCAACACCCGAAACAGTGGTGAGCTGGGAAGCGGTGGTGTTATCGTCGCTGCGGCCGAGGAAGTTCTCGAACGAGGTAACGCTGTTGGTGATCTTCATGCCCGAGCCGTCGAAGGTGATGATGCTCGTGTAATCGTTGAACCATTCCTTCGGAGTGGTAGGCGTGATGTCGAACTTGGTCTTCACATACTTGACTTGCGTCTTGCCAACCAGTTCGTCCTTTGCGGTGGTGGAAGGATCGTCGAGCCAAGGCAGTTCATCTGCCTCTTCGGTCACGACGCGATTCGCAGCCGTTTCATCAGCACCCAGAAGCAGCGTGCCTGCCTTCATCTCTTCACCCTTATAGTTGGTGTCGACCAGGAAGTAGATCCACCATGCGTTCTCGTTGGACTCGAAACGACCCGAGATGAAGGTCGAATCCCAGAAGTAGTCGATGTAGTTAGGCGTGAGGTAGGTGTTCGCCAAGCCGATAATGCCATCCTTGTAGAGGCGGATGAGCGAATTGCCCGTGCCGAACCATGCCACCGGAATATCGAGCGTACGCACCCAGCTACCGAGCTTCGCGGTGCGGGTGGCGATGGAGTTGATGGCCGTATCGGTGAGCTTGTTCTTCGCGCCCAAGCGGATATAGCCATTGGTGGCCTTATCGCCCAGCTTGCGGTTGTTGTAGAACATGTTGGTGACCGTTGCATCACGCATGTCCCACAGATGAATGTCAACCGTGGTGAGGGCGGTGTTGTTATAGAAGAGGTTGGTGAGGTTCGCGCCGGTCACGTTCCAGTCCTTCAACGGACTTGCGTCGACCAGTGCGGTGCAACCCGACATCATGTCGGTCATGTTGAGCGGGCTTGCTGCAGAAGAAGTGGTCTTCCAGTTTGCCAGACCCGAGATGTCGGTGAGCTTGGTCATGTTGGCGAACGCGAACGACATATCGGTCACGTGGGACACATCCCAGCCGTTTGCGCCTGCGGTCTGCAGACCGTCCAGGCTCACGATGCCCGTGCCATACATGAAGTAAGAGATATTGGTGATGTTAGAAGTGTTCCAACGATTTGCCGACGTGGTGAATGTGGTCAGCTTCGCATCGTTGCGGAAGAAGTTCTGCAGCGAGGTTGCTTGCGGAACGTCCATGCCAGAACCATCGAAGGTGGTGAGGTTCAGGTAGTTCATGAACCAGTTCTGCGGGAAGCGCAGGAGGATGCCGCCCTTGGTGGTAACGGTGAGAATAGAATCGCGTGTGGTGGGGTTGTACGTGCCCCAAGCCTCTTTAACGCTGTTGGATTCGTTGAAATGGCTGTAGAGCCACGGCAGATCATCTGCGGAAGGAGTATCGATCGAGATCGTGCCGTCGGCGTTCTTCGTGGTGGTGGTAACACGCTGTGTTTCAGTGACCGTATCGGCATACTGTGCTGCGGTCTTCGTGTCGCCCGGCTTAGGAGCATAGATGCTCGCCTCTGCGCCCTTGTCCACGCCAAGAACCAGGTTGCCGTTCTTGTCGTAGGTCCACCAAGCAAACGGGTTGGATTCGAAGCGTTCGCCGATCATGTCACTGCGCCATACGTAGACGAGCGCTGCAGCATAAGCGGGACCGGTGCTCTTATAGCGCTCAGCCAGGCTACCCGTTGAGCCGAACCACTGAGCGGTACCGTGAGACGTACGCGGCAGATTGTCGTTGCTATCCGTTGCAGGATTGTAGATCTGCACGAGTTCCCACATACCACCGGTGTCGTTGTCTGTTGGGCCATGATTGGCCAAGCTGTTATTGAATGCCGTGCCTTGCAGGATGGATGCTTCGCCCAAGGTCATCTGACCGAGTGCTTTGCAGCCCAAGAACATGTCATCGACATTGATGTTGGCAGTATGGTGGACGAACGAACCGATGGTGCGCATCGCCCAACGAGAGAGGTTCACCGTGGTGAGCGCTACAGCATTGCGGAACATGTAACGCATGTTCTCAACACGTGAAACGTCCCAATCCTTGATGCCCTCTTGGTTAACGAGCTTGCTTGCCTGGAACATACCTTCCATGTTGGAAACGTGGCTGGTGTTCCAGTAGTTATTGGTCTTATCGTAGGCGATCGAGAGCAGATCGGTTACGCCCGTGCCTGCGAACATGTATTCCATGTTGATGCTGTTCGTGTTGCCCAGCACCCAGGTGCGCAGCGTGGAGATATCCTTGAGCGCGCTGTCGCCATTGAACATATAGGAGAAGTCGGTCACCTGATCGACGTCCCAATCGCCCATGCCACTGATGGTGGTGAGGCGCGTGTTAGAGGACAGGAAGTAGGCGAGCGAAGTAGCCAGCGTGGTGTTCAGACCACGACCGTCGAAGGAGATCAGGCTTGAGTGGTTATGGAACCAGCCTTCTGGCTTGGTGGGGGTGATCTTGCCCATCAGGCTATCGTAGGTGATGGAGCCATCTTGATGGATGACCGCACCCGTCTTGATGTGCTGCACGTTGCTTACAATGTTGGCGCCTTCGTAGTTCGCCCATGGCAGATCGTTCACGCCGCCCGTGCGGTGCGAGGTGTTCGCCTCGGTGACCACACCGGTGGTGGTGTCGTTGCCTGCGCCTGCGATGGTGCCCATGATGAGCGTACGATTCAGATCGCCTGAAGTGTAGTAGCGCCACCAAGAATAGTAATGGTAGATGTCGTTCACATTGTCATAGACGATGGAGCTGTCGAAGACACCGCCATAGAAGCTATCGCCCCAACGGTAGGTGGTGATGGCTGCTGGTGCATAGTGCTTCGAGTTGCGATAGAGATCAGCAAGATTGGTGGAAGTGCCCGACCAGAGGTTCAAGCCTTCGTAATCGTTGGTGGTTGGGCGGTTCGCATCTTCAGCGACCCATGCGCCACCCCAGTAGCCGAACTGCCAGGTGTTGCCACCAAAGCTGACCGACTGATTATTGTTGTGCAGACGATCGCGCCAGAACACTTCGTTGCGCTGCGAAGCAGAGCCCGTTGCGTTGGTGGGATGCGTCTCGTAGAAGTACATGTTGTTGCCAAAGCCCGTGTTCTCGAGCACCGAGAGACGACCGAGCGTGATCTCTTGCATGCTTGCGTTGTTCAGGAACATATTGGCGATGTCGAGGTCGCGCATGTTCCAGCTGGAGATGTTGATGCGCTCGAGGCGGATAGCGTTAGCGAACATGCGTGCCATGGTGGTGGCAGCGGAGATGTTCCAGTTGTTCACTGCGGTAGCGTCCGTGAGGAGCATGCCGAGCGTACCGGCGGTCTTCACGAGCTTGCCATCTTTGTATTCGAAGGTAACGCCCTTGTCGTTCTGGGTACTGGAGAACATGCCGGAGAAGTTGGAAACGCGGCTGGTGTCCCAGTTGGCCAGACCATTGAGCGACGTGATACCACGGCAGTCCTTGAACATATCCTGCATGGTGATGAATTCACCCGCATTGAGGTTAGTGCCGAGCGTCCACTTGCCGATCTGGGCAAGAACGCTATCGCCGAGCACGCCTGCTGCACCATTGGCGGTGGTCATGCAGAACATCTCGGTGAAGTCCTTGACGTGGGTGACATCCCACTTGTCGATGCCCAGGATCTCGTTCAGAGCGAGGCAGCCCTTGAACATCTTCTTCATGCTGGTGCAGGCGGCCATGTTGTTCCAGCCGTTCACACCTGAAGAAACACGGGTGAGCTTCGCGGAATTCTCGAACATAGAATCGAAGGAGACTGCGTACTGCATATCAGCGCGAGCACCGTCGAACTCGACCAGGTTGCCGTAGTTCTGGCCGCTAACGGTTGCGAACCAACCAGCGGGGTTAACGAGCGCGATGTTGTTCTGCAGGAATACCTTCTTGATGACCGAAGCATTGATGACCTTCAGCCAGGGAATATCGGGAGCATTGTAGATGCCCGTGGGAACAGGAGCGTTGCCGAGCACGACTTCGCGCCAATCGATGTAGCCAAGTGCATCGTCGTCTGCCTTCGTGTCTTCCCAGACACGCGTTTCAGTATTATTCGTTACGCCATTGGTGATATCGGTATCGACGCTGATGACCAAGTTGCCATTCTTGTCGTACTTCCACCAAGCGAATTCGTTCGATTCGAAACGGCCGCCCAGGTAGTGGGTCTTCCAGGTATAGGTAAGAACCTCTGCCACATCCCACACATTCTGGTATGCCGGCCAGAGCCATGGCTTGTTGCCATTCGGGTAGCGGCTGCAGAGCTGACCAGCGTTGCCCCACCATGCCACATAGTTGTTCTTGAAGGCTTCCTGCTCCCAGGTGCCATCGGTGCTCTTGTGGGTCTTGCAGTTGTCGAGGCCCGTACCTTCGAGCACGAAGTGCTGCTTGAGCGAGATGGTGCGCAGCGAATCGAGGTTCGCAAGCATGTTGGTAAGGTTATCGACCCCACCCGGTGCGTTCAGCGCCGCATCGAGGCGCCAGTTGTCGCTCGAGAAGTCGAGGTCGAGCACGCTGGTGCAGCCGTTGAACATATCACGGAAGTTGATGCACTGTTGGGTATCCCAGGTCATAACGCCGTCAACGCGCTTCAAGCTGGAGACGTTGCGGAACATGGCCTCCATGGTCTTGACTGCGGAGGTATTCCAACCTGCCAGCTGCGAAACGTCGTTCAGCGTGGAGCAGCCGTCGAACATGAAGGAGAGGTCGAGGATGGTGGAGAGGTCCCAACCGACCACGTACTCCAGATCCTTCAGGCTCGAAGCGCCCTGGAACATACCCTTCAGCGAGGTGGTGTTGACCATAGGAAGATCGTAGACGAGCGTACCTGCGTTAGCGCCCACGTTGAAGGAGCTGTTCCATGCCTGCAGACCCGTAACGAAGTTCAGGCTCGTGCAAGCCTTGCCCTTGTCGGCATCGTTCTTGCCGAAGATGCCCGGCCACTCGGTAGCGCCATCAGGCAATTCGGTAGGCAGCGTGCCGAAGAGACCTTCGAGGCTTCCTGCCAGTTCGATCTTCATGTGAGTAAGATCAGCGCTGATCAAGTTCTCGAGACCAGCGAACCAGTATTCAGGGTTCACGATGTAGAGATCGCCCACGAATTCGATGTACTTGATCTGATCGCGGGTGTAGGTTGCCTCGTTGTCGCCCGTGATGTTAACGAGCCACGGCAGTTCGTACCATTTCTCGGTGACCCACGTCTTGTAATCGGGGTCGTTATTGGTGTTGTCGTTCAGACCGATGATGAGCGTGCCCGAGTCGGTCATGAACTTCCACCATGCGAAACGGTTGGACGGGAAGATATGACCACCAGTCTGCTCAACGCGCCAGACATAGGTGAAGATCAGGTTCTCCGGTGCTTCGAAGACCGAACCAGGGGTGTAGACCGAAACGAGCGAGTCGGTAGGACCGAACCAAGCAACGTTGCTGCCATGGCGGGTCCAACCACCGTTGATCGCGCGCAGGGAAGGAAGCGCGGTGCCGCCTACTTCGGTGTAGCCGAGTGCCGTGCCTTCGAGCAAGCCGTGCAAGCCCATGACGATCTGGTTGAGTGCGCCATCGTTTGCGAGCATGTTGGTGGTGATGACATAGACCTCGCCGCTTGCGCGATCGTACATCTTCCAATTGGTGAAGTCGACGAAGTTCAAGCGCGTTGCGTTGCGGAACATGCCCGTAAGATCCACCTTAGCATCGGGCGTAGCGTTCTGTGCCACCATCCAGAGTCCCAATGCATCAGCCGTAGTAAGGCCGGTGCAGTTGTAGAACATATAGGAGAAGTTGGTGACCTTAGCCACATCCCAGCGTGCCAGGTAGTTAGTATTCACGATGCGCGTGCAGCCTGCGAACATGTAGGAAAGGTTCTCTGCGCTGGAGATCTTCCAAGCGAGACCGTTGGTCATGTCGAGGCCGCGCACGTTGTAGAACATGTAGGAGAAGTCGACGACCTTTTCCACGTTCCAGTTGGAGAGCGAGGTGAGCGTGGTAAGAGCCGAGCAGTTCTCGAATGCATGCGACATATCGGTAACGTTCGTGGTGATCCAGGAGTTGATACCCGAAACGTTGGTGAGCTTGTTCTCGCCCTTGAAGAGATTCTTCATGCTGGTGACGTGCGTAGTATCGATGTTGCCACCTTCGAAGGTGAGGAGCTCGACCGTTGTAGGCGCGAGGAACCAGCCTTCCAAGGATTCCGGTGCGACCTTGCCCTGCGTGCCATCGGTGCGGAACGCCGTGAAGGAAAGGTCGAGCTGGTGCCACGGTACGAATTCGTTCTTTTCAGTAACACGATGTGCCCAACCAGTAACGTCCTTGCGATAGACTTCTGTGGTCCAGTTGTCCATGTATTCAACCGTTGCGTTCTTGTCGAACACGCCGATGGTGAGTACCTTGGAATCCTTGTTCAAGAGCCACCAAACATTACGGTTGGAATCGAAGTGACCGCCGCGATTAGCCGTGTCCCACGTGTAGGTGTGGATGTAGCGCAGCTGCGTCTTGTCCTGCTGACGAGAGCCTTCGCCAACGCGATAGCGCTCGACGAGGCCGTCGGTGTTGTCGAACCAAGCAACGTCGGTGTTAGCGACGGTAGGATCGAGGTTCAGCGGATCGCCCATAACCCAGCGACCATCGGTCTCTGGCAGGAAGGGGACGTTCTGCTCGGTATCGGTGTCACGGAAGCCGAAGCCTGTATTCTCGAGGACCGCGTAGGGGCCAAGTGTAATGGACTGCATGCCCGAGGTGCCCATGCCCTTGAACATATTCTCGAACTTGGAGCTGTCGGCGACGTGATGCATCATCCAGCTACGGATGTCGAGGTTCACCAAACGCGGGGTGTTGTAGAACGCATAGGAGAAGTCCTGGACGCCGCGCGTATCCCAAGCATTGACGCCCTTCAGCGAACGAAGCGCCGTAGCGTTCTCGAAGAGACCCTTCACCGACTGGCAGTTCATGCCCAGCGGGGTGAGCGCATCGTCATAGAGTACAAGGCCCGAACCATCGAAGGTGGTGAGGCCCGTGTGGTATTCAAAGGTGCCCGCAGCGGCATCGAGCGTGTTGCGACCGAACCAGCCTTCGAGCGACGTTACGGCAACCTTGCCGCTGTAGTCTGCGCCCGTGATGACCTCAGTGATGACCTTAATGCTGTCGAGCAGCTTGCGCCACGGCAGATCGTCGCCAAATTCGGTGACGATAGATTGCGCGATGTCGTCGGAGTCGGAACCGATGCGCAACAGGCCAACGTGCAGATACGGATCGCCTGCTTGAGCAACACCGGTGTAGCGCCACCAGACGTTGTTGTTGGATTCGAAACGACCGCAGAGGTTGCCTTCGTCCCAAATGAAGGTGATGTAGTCAACACCGGTCGGGAATTCCTTGAGACCCTCAGCGGTTGCGCCACCCGGGGTACCCGGCAGGAAGAGGCCTGCGAATTCGTCGCCTGAACCGAACCATGATTCATGGATCCAGGAGCCGAGCTTCTGGGTGTGGTTGAGCATGTTGGAGTTGATGCCCGATCCGTAGAGGACCGCAGCCTTATTGACGATCAGGTACTTCAGCGCCGCGTTGTTCAGGAACATGTTGGCCACTGCGTTAGTGGTATGAGCGTGTGAGCCCATATCCCAGTTACGGATGTCAACCGTGTGAAGCTTGCGGTCTTCAGCGAAGATGCCCTGGAACACGTCGTCGGCGTTCTCGATGCGCGACATATCGATGCCGCGACCATCGAAGGTGAGCAGCTCGCCCATACCGGCGAACCAGCCGAGCATGCTGTTAGGACGGATGGTGTTCTCCTGCTTGGTGAGCACATAGAGAACACGGTTGAGGCCAGCAGCATTGCCACCCAGTGCGCTGTACCACGGCATGTTCGAAGAATCGTAAACATTGCCCGTAGCGGTGCCACGAACCGACACTTCGATGCCGTAGGTGCTGTTGGGGTCTTTATCGTCGGTACCGATGACCAGCGTGCCCGCAACGATATCGTTCACGGTTTCCTTGTAGAACATCCACCAGGCGTTCGGATTGTCTTCGAAACGACCGCCCAGAATCGGGGTGTTCCAGGTGTAGGTGTGCGTGCCAGCGAGCAGGTTGAGCACGGTCCAGACGCCGTTCACTTTGGCGACGACTGCACCGGCCGAGTAGCCCGGATAACGATAGACGAGCTTCTGGGAAGAATCGAACCACGGAATGTCTGCGGCACCCGCGCCCGTGAGCTCGGTCTCCATGACCCAGCGGCCTTGCGTGTTCTGACGTGTGCTAATGGTATCGAAACCGGTGCCATCAAGCGCAGCGCCCGTTTCGAGGGTGATCTTGGTGATGGAGTTCAGATCCTTGAACATGTCGACGTGGCTCACGCCCGTTGCCTGCCAGTTCCAGTTGGTCAGGTTCAGGGTGCGCAGCGCCGTGCAACCGTTGAAGAGGTTGTCGAGCGAAGCGGTGTTGCTGGTGAGCAGCGACGTATCGAAGTTAGTACCATCGAATGACGTGAGTGCCGTGTAGCCCTGGAACCAGCCTTCCATGCTGGTGGGGCAGATCTTGAGCGTGCCATTCAGGACTGCATAGATCTCGAGCGCCGCCTTCTTGATGGTGGGGATCGCGCGCTCCCATGGCAGTGCGCCCGCAGTTGCGGTCACACGATAGCCCGTAGCGGGGTCGATGGTTTCGTTGAGTTCTGCTGCATCGACACCCATGGTGAGGATCTTGCGGTTAGCATCCCATGACCACCAGGTGTTGTCATTGTCATCGAAACGACCACGGAGCTGATCGGTCCAGGTGTAGATGGCACCTTCGCCGTCGCCGCTGCCATGGATATTGGTATTCTCGTAGTAACGACCGATCAGGCTTGCGGAAGAACCGAACCAGGGGTCGGTGTTATAGGGGGAAGCCGTGCCGTCTTTGATACGCAGCCAGCTGCCCTGAGTTTCTGCGTGGGTCGGATCGCTCGTTGCGTCGTCCAAGCCGCTGTCCTTCAAGGAGATGTTGCCATTCAGAATGAGCGTGCGCAGCGAGGTGAGACCCTTGAGCATATTCACGTGAGACGTGGTTGCGTTGGGGCCCATGATCCACTTATGGATATCGATCGTGTAGAGGGATGAGCAGTTCTCGAACAGCGAGTCGAAGTTCGTGACCTGATCGACATCCCAGTCGTAGATGTTACCCACGATGGAGAGCTTGCGATCGTTCTGGAAGAGACCTTCGAGGCTCGTGGTTTGCGAGACGTCGAGGCCGAGTTCGTCGTTGTCGGCGCGACCATTGAAGTCGGTGAGGTTCGCGTAGTTAGCGAACCAGAACGCGAAGTTGGTCGGCGTGATACCGCGCTCCATGGTGATGAAGGTGATCAGGTTGTTGCCATCGCGTGTGCCTTCAGTGGAGAGCGCTTCAGTCCAAGGAGTCTGTTCCCAGGTTTCGGTAACCACACGGTTGCCAGCTGGGTTGTCGATGCCGATGGTCAGGATGCCCGTTGCGGTCCAAGGGGTGCCGTTCCAGGTAACCGACCAGTAAGCATTGTCGTTAGATTCGAAGCGGCCGCGCAGGATGCCTTCGGCCCAAGTGTAGTAGATCTTGTCGCCGAGCGCGTTGCCCAGACCAGAAACGTTGGCCGGGTAGAGCAGAACGATGTTCTGCGTGTTGCCAAACCAGGTGCTGCCCTGACGATCCCACGAGCCATTCTTCTTCTGACGAGTAGCGATGTCTTCGAAAGCTGCGCCTGTGAGCGCGGTCTTGGAGCCAACGCCCAGGGTGGTGATGGACTCAAGGTCGGCCAGCATGTGGTCGAGCGAGGTTGCGTTCGACATATCCCACGCCCAGATGTCGAGCGTAGTGAGGTTGGTGCAGCCACTGAACATGTAGGCGAAGTTGCTGCCTGCGCTTACCGCCCAGTTATTGAATGCGGTGAGCTCGGTGAGAGCAGAGCAGCCTTCGAACATGTGGCTGAAGTTACGCACGTTGTGCACATCCCACGTTCCCTTGGTGCCATCGGGAGCAAGGGAGGTGATGGTGGTGAGCTTGCTGTTGCCCGCGAACATGTAGGACAGGTCGGTGACGTTGCCCGTCTTCCAGCCATCGATGCCGAGCACCTGGACGAGAGTCGAGGTGCCATCGAAGAGATGCGCAAGGCTGGTGACGTTAGAAACATCGAAGCCCGTACCCGTGAAGCGAGTGAGTCCGGTGTAACCCAGGTTCGCTGCGAAAAGACCCGCGAGGCTATCTGCGGAGAGGAGCAGGTTAGCTGTAAGGGCTTTGCCTGCCTGTGCTACAAAGTGTGTTACATGCGAAAGGCCTGCTTTCGCGTCCGCATCGCCGAAGATCTTCCAGATCAGATCGACCCACGGAGCGGTATCGGGCGTAAGGGTGAGGTTCGTGCCACCTGCAGCATCGGTGCCGATGGTGAGCGTACCCGTGTTGCGGCCCGTTGCATCGTCGGTGCCCTTGACGAACTTCCACCAGAGATCCTCATAGGGGTTGCCCGGCTCTGCATCCGGCATGCGACCGCCGTAGACACCTGGCTTCCAGGTGTAGGTGATGTCGTCGCCCAGGTTGAAGCCCATGGGATAACGGGTGGGATCGTAGCGACGCATGAGGTCTTCGGAGGTGCCGAACCATGCGTTCTCTGCGGTGCCGACCAACGTGTTGGTAACGCGGTTAGCTTCCCAAGTGCCGTTCGTATCACCGCGTGTTACGGTGCTATCGGTAAGGCCGAGGCCTGTGTTGTTGAGATTCGAGGTGTTAGAGAGAACCAGCGTGTTCAAGCGGTCGAGACCATAGAGCATGTTCTCGCGGCTTGCCGCAGTGGTTGCTTTGCCCATGTCCCAGCCCGAAATGTCGAGCGAAACCAGGCGAGAGCAGTTCGCAAATGCATAGGCAAAGTTCGTAGCGCTCGAGAGGATCCAGTCTTTGATGCACTCGAGCGTGGTGACGTTGCCATTGTTCGCGAAGATATAGGAGAGGTCGGTAACTTTGCCAACCTTATTGTTCCAGTTTTCGAGCGCGCCCGGATCGGTGAAGTTCGCACCGTCGAACGCGTGCGACATGTTGGTCACGTTGCTGGGATCCCAGCTACCGAGACCGTTCAGGATCTTGAGCTTGCCGCAGCCTTGGAAGATCGAGGCAATGGAGGTTGCCTGCGAGATGCCCAGGTTCGCAACATATGCGTCTGCGAGGTTGACATAATCCTTGAACCACATCGCAGGATTCAGAACCTGAACGAGCTGCTTGAAGTCGATGTGCTCGATCATCGCACGTGCGGTTGCGGCGGGGTCGGCCGTGCCTTTACCCAGAACCGCGAGCCAAGGCACGAGGTCGTACGTTTCGTCGACGGCGATGTTGCCGCCTGCCATGTTGACACCAATGGTGAGCGTCTTCTCGTCCTTATCGAACTGCCACCATACGTTGGCGTTGCTCTGGAAGACGTTACGCAGAATGCTGTCGTCGAAGTAGTAGATGGCAGGTTCATCGGGAAGACCGGCACCTTCAGAGGTGGGGCCGTTGTAACGATTCACGAGGTTTTCGCTCGAACCCATCCAGGAGTCGGTGGTGCTGTCCTGGCGGACCCAAGTACCATCGTCGGTGGTGTGGTTGGCGAGCGCTTCAAGACCCGTACCCGTGAGTTCGACCTTCGGGCCAACCGTGAGCGTGAGCAGCGCATCGCAGCCATCGAACATTCCAGCGCGGGTAGCGATCGAGCTTGCGCTCGTGTCCCAACCAGCAAGGTTGATGGAGATGAGCTTCGTGTCGCCCTTGAACAGGTCGGTGAAATCGGTGCAGTACTGGGTGTTGAGATTCGAGCCGTTGAAGTTGATCAGCGACGTGAAACCTTCGAACCAGTGTGCCATGAATTCAGGCGCTGCCTGGCCGACCATGTTGCCAACCGTAGAACCAACCGTGGTGATATAAGTGATCTGAGTAACATCGACGATCGGCTGACCGTTCACCAGCTTGAGCCAGGGCAGGTCGGCGCGCTCGATGCGTGCGATGCGATAGTCGCCCGTTTCACCGGGCTCGAGGAGGTCAGCACCGATGGTGAGCGTCTTCTGGTTAGCGCCCACGGTGTACTTCCACCAGGTGTTATCGTTTTCGAAGCGACCACCACGATAAGCAGTGGTGAAGGTGTAGACCGCATCGCCGCGATCAACGTAGGGTGTACCGGAGCTGTAGCGCTTCTCAAGGTTGGCAGAGGTGCCGAACCATGGGTCGTTCGTTTTCGAGTCGGTGCGCTCCCACACGCCATCGTTGTCGCCACGGCCATAGAGACCATCGACGCCTGCATGGTTGGTGGCGCTCACAAAGAGAACGACATCTTTTCCAAGGGTAAGCGTGCTCAGAGCGTTGCAGCCTTCGAACATGCCACTGATCTGCAGATTGCCAGCATCACGCTGATCGCGCATTGACCAGCCACTCAGGCTGATGGTGGTAAGAGCGGTGTCTCCCTTGAAGAGATTCGAGAAATCGTTGACGCGTGTGGTGTTCAGACCAGAACCATCGAACGTGATCAGGTTCACATAGCCTTCGAATACGCCCGCGAGCGTCGAGAAGAGCACCTTGCTCAGATTCTGACCGCCCGTGTTCTGCGTCAGGAAGCTCACATATTTGACGGAGTTCTTGTCGATGGCATCGAGCCATGGCATGACCGCTTCAGTGACGAGCGTTTCGTTAGGAAGCGCGCTGTCGCTGGCGAAGATGGTCAGCGTAGAAGTGGTGGTGTTGAAGTCCCAATTGACTTTGTTGTTGCTGTCGAAGGTTCCCTTGGGATGGAAGATGTAATCGATGATGTCGGTGATGAGCGCGTTGTTGATCGAGACGCCACCCGTGACAGGATAGCGCGCGATAAGCTGACTGCTAGTACCCGACCATCTAGCGTCCTCATCAGCCACTTTGTCTTCTGCATCCCAAACACCAAGCTTGTCGGTACGGCTGCTGATAGCATCCAATCCGGTGTCGACCAGAGAGGTCATGGTGCCCAAACGGATCTGCTTCAGAGAGGTCATTCCGGCGAGCATGTTAGTGCGATTACGGGTTACCGTGCCTGAGCCTGAAGCAGGCTTGTCAGCGGTAACGAAGACCGACAGGTCAATCGACTCGAGAGAAGAGCAGCCAGCGAACATTTCTGAATAGTCAGTAGCTTGTTCAGCATGCCAACCGCTGATTCCCGTAATAGAAGTAAGGCTTACGCAGCCTTTGAACATACGTGCGAAGGAGGTGGAGTTCGTAACCACGAGACCCATACCATTAAAAGAGACGAGCGCGGTGTAATTTTCGAACCAGCTTTCGAAGGAATCGCAGGTGATTCCGCCGCCATAAGCGTTCTGTTTCGTAACAATATGCTTGATGGCCTGGGGTGCTGCGCCATCTGCGGCGGTAAGCCAGGGCAGCGTTGATGCGGTGAATGCGCCAATATTAATTGTGGCGGTGTTCGTACCTATATTACCGATGGTTAAGGTACCTGAGACGGGATCCCATGACCAAAAGACATTTTTCAGGGTCGCAGAGAAGGGATTCTCCGTTGGAGTTGCCTGAGCGGCAAGGTTTGCCTTGTTTGACTCCGAGGCAGCGGAGATTGAGGAATTCTTTGGGGCGTTGACTGGAGGAGCGTTGGGGCTTGCAGTCAGATCTTTAGCGCTTGAAGAATTCGAATTATTGGAAGAAGACACACTGCTACCCGAGGAATTGGGCAGAGTTGTCCCTGAATTACCAGGTGAAGTGGCAGTTCCACCCTGATTTTGGGGTGGAGTCGTATTGGTGACCTGGCTATTCGAGGAAGAATTGCCATCGTTGACCTGGCTGTTCGATTCTCCTTCATTCGGCAAGACAACATAATCAGGAGCATCGGGGCCCTTGTTGCCATTGTCCGTTTCAGGAAGATCTCCCTGACCAGGATTTTCACCATTTATTGCACTATTGGAAGAATCTTGATCGGTTATTGTATCGATCGAGGTGGAGCCATTTGCAGACTCAACCTTCCATTCAGCCGTGAGCGTTACGTCTTTCGTCATTTCAAAATCGGTACCGCCCTTGAGCAAAGTGCCATCTTCAAGTTTCCAACCCAAGAAGGTGTAGGAAACACCATTAACTGTCTTAGATTCAAGCGTTGCGAGCTTAATGGTTCCAGCAACGCCATCAGTAGTAGCTGATTTGCCATCAACTATATACGTAATAGAAAAGGTCTTTGGATTTGCTTGTGAATTGCTGTTATTTGCCGCTTCCTGGCCAGCGTTTGCCGCACCATTGTTTGCCGCATTTTGCGCCGTGCTCGATGCGCCAGAAGCTGCCGCGCTTCCCGCATTTTTCGAGGTAGAAGCAGAATTCGTAGCAAGCGCGGCATTTGCCTTTTCGGAAGTATTTCCAGCATTTGCCGTTGCAGCTGAATCGCTTTGACCTGCGGTTTTATTTGAAGCATTTTGAGTAGTTGCGGCTGTTTGAGCGGATGCCGCGCTTCCTGAATTTTCTGCGTTTACCTGGGCAAACGCGGTTGAAGTGAATAGGACTGAAGAGAGGATCAAAGTTGAAGCAAATGTGAGCGCCAGGGTGAGGAAACCTGCAAAAAGGGCAAAAACAGATTTAGCCGCTACGCAGAGTGCGCAGTGGCCACAACCAAACGTGTGTTGGCGTAGTTGTTGCATTTAAATTTCGTTCCTCATCACTAACCGGCATCGCCGATTTTAGCACCCTGGCCGCGGTCGCGCACGTGTATAGGGATTTCAAAAATGCGTCTGAACTGGCGCTTTAGTGAAGTGGAGAACGCCGATAGCACTCGGCTAGATTCTGGATCGCGTTTCGATTTTTACGCGATAAAAATATCTGGTCAAACCGTATAGCGTTTGTAAGATGCCCATGAAAAACAGACTGCTACCTGCCACGTTGCCAAAATGACATCGAAACGTGATTTTTAGGCTGTTTTGACACATTTCTGTCAAGCATATCTTCACATTTCCTACACAATTTGAGAGCCATCACAGTCCATTTCTGGCTGGATTTTGGGCGTTTTTCACGACAGTTAAGCTCCTTGTGATTCTGCCGTGTTTTCCACATGATTGATTCTGATTTGTAATCTGTAGTTTTACTGGGGTTTTAGTCTAACCTGCGGCCTTTTCAACGCTGCGCTCAGTGCTAATTAGGGGAATGTTTTCCACATACGTTTTCCCAGGTCACGTTTTCTCGATTTTTACCCGAGTTTGGGCCCGATCTGAAAAGTGAACGAAATGTGAATGCGGATTAAACGCACGAAGAAGGAATTTTCTTTGTGGAAAACCTTTTTTACCAAACCTTTTGAGATATACATTCAGCTATACGATTCAGTGCGCACACGATTCGCTCTCATTTTTGCAGCATTTTTATCGTCTTGCATGTGCTATTTTTCATATTTCAACTGGACGTAATTCTATTGCTGAATTTGAGCAGACTTCCCCGTTTTTAACTGACTTTCAAGCCCATTTCTAGCAGTTTTCTAGCAGATAGCTATACAGATGATATACAGCATGCTATCAGGCGTTTTTTGTGTGGAAAACCCCATTTTTTGCCATTTTTTTGATTAGAATTCGCGGCTTGTCTTAGAAAGAATCTGGTGGCTTCTGATGCGAGCCTCTGTGCACAAACCCGCAAAAATGAAGCTTTGCAATAAGTTCAGTGAGCTCCAAATGGACTCTGATCTTGAAACCTCAAATCAACCTGAAGCAAAAAACAAACTCAGCTCAAACGCTCAGATGCTCTCTGTAGACAAAGCAGCCGAACTTTGAAAATCAAAGGGACTTTGTTTGCGCCTCTTATTTCGTCTCTCTACAGCGACGAACGAACGGGCAGTTCATCACCTTCGGAATCTTCGAGATTCGTCTAACCATCTGACTTCAGACTCCCCTGGCAGCAAATCAATCAATTTTTGAAAATCGCCTCAAAAAACGAGGCTCTGAGAGCCGTTCTAAGGCCCGCAAAAATTTTTTATGACTAGTAACTCAGGGAAAAACCTTCGTAGGTTGAAACCTATGCGATTCGGATGTTACGGAATGTGCTGGCTTCGTTGATCTCGTCGAGAACGTTGATGATGGCGTCCGACTGATAAAAGTCGCCGCGTTGGCGCTTACCCATATGTCGGAGCATTCCGTATTCACAAGCGCGAAGGATGAGCGTGGTTGCTGTGCGCTGGGTTACTCCCAAACTGTCTGCAAGATAGGCGGAATTCACCACTGGCTGTTTCACCAACGTTTTGGGAAGCTGTCGAATCTTCGATCCCTTGCGATGGCCAACAAGGCTATCCCAATCTTCCAAAAGCGATTCGATCGAAGTCTCAGTAACGCGGCTTACGAACAATGCAAGCTCGAGTGCCGAGACGAGCTCTTCGATAATGACGAGCGGATCGCCTTCGCGATAAGACTGCAACGCATTGATAAGTGAATCGATGTTGTGAAGGAAACCGACAGAGACTGGAATCAGAGTTGAAGAAAGAACTCCTTCTGCTCTGAAGATGTGATGAATCAGAGCTCTGCCGGTTTGGCCATTCGTGGTGAGGAACGGATGCACGGTTTGAAACTGTGCGTAAAGAATGGCTGCCTTCACTACTGGGTTCAGATCAGATCGAGTGCCGAATTCGATCAGATCCGCCATGTATTCAGGTACATGTTGAAAAGCAGGGGGCACAAATAGTGCGGTATGAGGAGTGAATGAAGTGCCCCCCAGCCAGACCGGTTTCTGGCGTAGCTTTTCAAATGCCGAATTGGTTTGGTTTTCAAGATGCGAGTTGTCGAGCAGCAGATCGTGGATTTCCACGATTCCCTCGAGCGATAACCCGGCTGGCAATTCGAGCGCTCTTTGAGTAGCGATCATGTTTGCCACAACCAGGCGCGCATCGCTGGATGCCTTGGGATAAAGCTCTGCAAGCGCAACGCTCTGAGCGGTCGAAGTGAGTCGATCGATCTGAGAGCTTGCTGAGCTTTCACTCCGCAAGAGCATGGTCGGTACGTTATCCGCACGCTGCCCCAACTCCACATCGAAGCGCGCCATCTCTACGAGCAGTGCGCTGATGCGAGCTGACAGATCGTCCGGAACCGCCACGCTTCGCTCGGCGATCAACAGCGGAAGTGCAGCCTGGTATTCCATTTCAGTGCTGCGATTCAAGCCGAGTGAACTTGATCCACTATCTCCAGAACCTTCAACAGCCTTAGCGAAGGGGCCTTTGCTCTCACCCTTCACAACGTCTTCCTCGATACGCTCGGTCGCATCTTGGTTGCCGTCTTGCTGCCACACGTGTTTCTCGAAAGAAATCGGTGGCCACTGCTGAGCCTCAGTCGATTTATGTTGCGAATCTTTGTTCATGCACTAACCGCTGTTTTCTCTTCCGTTATTATAGCATATTCAGAAATTATACAAGCTTTATTTCTGAACTTTTTTTATTATAGAGAAATTTTTTATTTTGCAACCGTTTAATTATAATTTTTTGATTGTTTACATAAATTACTTCCGATTATTTAAGAAAAAGAGAAGTTTTTACTAAAGCGTAGAAATCTAGCTGAGATCGAAATCGAAAAAAATTTTGACTTTGTCCAAGAAGTTAACTTATAAGTTGATTTTCTAGTAATTAACCTATATGTTAATTACTAGAAGGTCTTGAAGGAGTGAGTGGATTGAATCAAAAATGGGATATTGAGAAGATCGCGCATTTCTTCTTTCTTCTCGTTAACGCAACCGACACATCAGGGAAGAACATCCTTGAAAAACGTTTTAAGAAAGATCCAGATGCTTTAAAAAAGCTTCTGTTTCTTATTGATGGAATTGGCAGCCTTGGTTATGAGCAGGGTGTTAAGTACGCATTCTCAGTATCAATATTTGATACGATCAAGGGCCCAATCAAGGATCTGATAGAAATTAGAAAGATACGCAGCACTTGGCGTGTTTTGACGTACAACGCTAAAGCACAGAAGAAACTTGTAATGCTAGACGCTTTCGAATCGCATAAGCATACAAGCACGTTAAAGGCTGCACAACGCGTAAAACCAAAAGCAAAAATAGTAAAAGACATTCTTAGAAAGAGTGAATGAATAATGGAAAAATGTCCTACCGCGGAAGAGATTCTTGGGCTCGATGAACCGCTTCCACCAAATATCGATACAGTTCAATTCAAGCTCATGCTGGATTTCAGCATCGCAGTCTTTGTTCGCCTTGAAGAACTCGGCCTAAAACAGAAAGATCTGGCTGAGCTACTCAATGTCTCACCAGCAGCTGTTTCAAAGATGCTCTCACCTACCGGAAATATTTCGCTCCGAACAATGGCAAAAGTTGCTGTTGCACTTGGATGCGAATTTGATGATCTTCGTATGCATGGAGTTTCCGATACTGCCTATGTTCCCATTTCCAATCTTGAGCTGCTCACCACACTCATTACAGAAGATGACCCTTATGGCTTAATGATCGATGAAGATCTTGGCACAATATTCTATATATCCGACATTCCCAGCACTGAGGACCTAACTGATGAAACAGGATCAGTAGAATATGCGTTCATCGATCTTTCGGAAGAAGCAAAACAGCAGATAGAAGTATGCGCAGTCCCGCCCAATAAGGAGCGTAAGCGTGTTCAGGAACAAACAACGCGAAAGGTGTTAGCGGCATGAGCAGGAATAACGTACTGTCCCCCGTTAAGATTCTGGATTCAAAAGTACTAGGGGTTGAATTCAAAACCATCAATGAAGAAACTGAAAAAAGCGGGCCAGAAGACCTTCTTGCAACAAAATATGGTCGCGGTAGATCTTTCATCGAGAATGAGTGCTTACGTTGCGAGGTTATTCTTGAAGCTGCTCTAGATCGTGTTCGTAAAAAAAGTAATGTACCAATTCATTTTGTTGCATCGGCCAAGGTTGGGGTTACTATTGCAATTCCGCTCGAGGCGATCGGTGATCTTTCTGAGGCAAGATGCCTAGAGTATGCCCGAGCCAACGGGATTTCGATAGCATATGGCAAGATCAGAAGCATTATCGAGAGCATTACTGCCGAAAGCCTTGTAGGAAAGCAGACTATTCCGCCAATAGATCCTTATATGTTGCTCGAAAGAGATAGCGCAAACGAAGATCAAGATAGCTAATAGATTGCCAGGTAGCTTGTTGTTCGAAGCGCTCGCCGCACTTTAGTGATTGAGTTACTATTCGTTCGATGGTATTGCAGTGACGCTTATGCTTTAAATGGACTGATCAAGGAGCAAAAGGGGTTGAATTCTGTTTTGCCTTAATTTGGAGACAACCTACCAGCTCAAAACCTTTGACACCACCGCTATGCCGCAAGTAGTTGCGCTCTAATCAGCAACAAAATTATAAAGCTGGATAATTGAAGCCTTGACATAAGAAAACGCACGTCAGGCGTGCGTTTTCAAGAGCGCTAGGGGTTGTATGCTAGGGGGTCGTTGCCGTGATAGAGGTGATAGGGGTCGGGTAATTCGACACATCTGCGATGTGCCGAATTACCCGACCCCCAACATATCCTAGTGTCTAAAGAAGCATGGTGAGGGCATCGATCTCCTCTTCGATGGCGGATCCCAGATCGGTTTGCACGACCAAGATGGGCTCAGACGCAAGCTGGACATCGCGACGCTCCGAGAAGATATCAAGGCGCTCATCGATCGCTTCCTGCGTGGAAGGCAGAGGCTTATGCGCATCGAGGAAATACCCCTGCGAGCTATAAATAAGTGTGAAGCCCGCAATACCCGTTGTTCCCTGATAGGCGCTTGAAAAGCCACCGTCAATCGTAAACACCTTGCCGTTACACTTCACGGGGTCTTCCCCATCCTTCACCTTCACGGGCACATGACCGCATACAATGTGCGCCGTTTTTGGATCGAGCCCGAAGTCTTCGAAGATGCCATCGAAGACTGCCTCTTCGTCAAAAAGCGTATAGAAGGGGTTCTTCACCTCTTTGCGCGCAGCTTTATCGGCAACCAGATAGATCTCGAACGTGGCCATCTTGCTCTTTGCGAAGAGCGGCGAACCTGCGCCGAGCCACATGTACCAGATAAGATCTTTGCCGCGTTTGCGCAGTTCAGGGTCGGGGCTGTAGAACGCATCGCGCACGTACTGGTCGAATATGTCGAAAAGCGCGCGACCCTTGTAGATAGTGCCGAACACGTCTACCTCTTTGAGCGAACCATCTGGGTTCAGCGGCACACAGGCATGGAAGAGCAAGTTGCCATTGTAAATAGTGTAAAGGCTGCCCACATCAAGCATGAACTGCATGTGGCGCTGGAGCTTCTCGCAACCAATAAAGGCTTGCGCAAGCGAGGTCATGACCGCCTCTTCTTCGGATGTAAGCTTGTAGGGGTCGGACCAATCCACCGTAGGGAACACGGGGTCGGTGATCTCATATTCAACGCCGCTCACTTCGACGGTGCCTCCAGTGGGATTGCCGAACGAATCGGTTTCGGAGCTGAACTTGATGGTGTGAAGCTGCTTACGATCCTCGAGGTCGAACGAAGGATACTCATCGATGAGCTGGGCTTCCACCTTGAACTGCAAAATGGCCATGGCCTTCTGAATCTGCACGTTCAGGCGATGCTCTTCAGGCGTAAGGTCCGGATCGCCCTTCAGGGCGTAACCCACGCAGGGGTCTTCGGCGTAGGCAGTTTGCGCGAAAGTTGCGAGCGGACGCAGGTTGATGCCGTAGGAATCTTCCAGAATGGAGAGGTTGCCATAGCGCGCGCAGTTGCGCACCACGTGTGCGATGCAGCCCCACTGGCCCAGCGCCGCGCCCATCCACACCGCATCGTGGTTGCCCCACTGAATATCGATGGACGGAAAGCGCATGAGCTCTTCCATGATGAGATCGGGGTACGGGCCGCGGTCATAGACATCGCCCACCATGTGCAGGTGGTCAACCGCCAGGTGCTGAATGAGCTCTGCCAATGCCACGATGATGTCGGGTGCGATGCCGGTCTCAATAGCACTGTTAATCAGGGAATTCGCGTAGAGATCGGGCTCGTAGGACTTTGCGATCTCGGGCGTGCCTTCGGGCTTGTGCGCGTAATGGCAATGCGCGAGCAACGCGCGGATGAGCGCAGCGTATTCCTGCGGGAGCAGATCGTTCACGCGCTCGGCCGTATGACGCAGCACGAGCGGGTGCGTGAGCGCGACCAATTCAACGATGGCACCGAAATAATAGGCTGATTCGTCGATCGCGGCTTCGGCATCAATGGCCACGCGCTCTTCGGGATAATAGACGAGCGAAGCGAGCGTGCGCTTCTTGTCTTCAGAAAGACCGTCCTCGAACACAAAATCGATGAGCTCGCGAATGCCGCCGGAAGCGTTGCGCAAGATGTGCGAAAACGCGGCGAATTCGCCATGAATATCAGAGACGAAGAATTCCGTTTCTTTGGGAAGATGCGCGGCCGCGGAAAGGCGCGCTACTTCGGCGGCTGCCTCTTCACGCGTGGGATAGAGCGCATGGAGGGTTTGGAGCTGCTGCTTGTTCTGTGCGTTCATATTTCTCCTGTTCATCGGAGGGACAACGCGCGCCTGTTCACCGCGCGGTTGGCAATACCATTGGCAATGATTCAACTGCCTTGTTAGCAATAATTCAACTGCCCTATTAATTAGTAAGAAACTTCCTTATTACATTAGTAAGTATACCGTAGGCGAATTTCGAAAAATCTTTCATCTTGCTTACTTTTTAGCGACAGTAAGGCTAGACTTACTTATAGGGGAAATCAAAAAAAGAAAGAGTCTACCTCGTGCGTTCAACGGATGCCCAAAAACGTGACGCTACGCGCGTCATCTCTGCTCGTCGTGTGATGTTCGCGGCGCTCGTTATCTGCGCGCTTATATTCGGCGGGACGTTGCTTGGCGCGATACCAGGAGTTTCGGGGGCTTTGTCGACTTCAGGAGATTCAGAAGCTTCGGCAGCTTCGACAGCTTCAGGTAATTCCGAGGTTTTCGCAGAAAAAGCTTTTGCCGAGCCTGCTCAATCTTCCTCAGAAGACAACAGCAAAGAGGTGAGCATCGGCTATTACTACGGCGATACGGCCTTCCAAGACGGCTTTGGCGACGACGAGCGCAAATCGGGGTACGCCTACGAATACTATCAGCGCCTTGCGCCCTATGCCGGGTGGGATTACACCTATCGCTACCTCACGCGCAGCGAAGCCATCGAAGCACTGCGAAACGGCGAAGTGGACATTGTTGCCGGCATCAATAAAACGCCCCAGCTCGAAAAGGAATTCCTCTTTTCATCTGCGGATATGGGACTCGATGGCAATCCGCTCTACTTCGCGGTGAACAAGAACCGCGGTGATCTGCTGGCCGAGCTCGATCAGGCGCAGGAGGATCTGCTGACGAACGATCCGAACTTCTTGGCGGATAACCGGAAGAAATACTATGCCAACAGCGGCATGACCACCGCTCTTACCAAGGAAGAACACGCCTGGCTCGAGGAGAAGGGGTCAATCACGCTCGGCTATCTCTCCGGCAACCTGCCCATCTCTGGCCACGATGACCAGGGGAAACCGACCGGCGTGCTGGGTTCGGCGCTTCCCATCATGGAGGAGTATCTGGGCATTCCCATCAAAACGAAGGCGTTCGATAGCCGCTATGCGATGCGCGAGGCCATCAAGAACAACGAGGTCGACGTAATCTTCCCCGTGTATGACGATGCGTGGTCGCGCGAGAAAGAAGACCTCTACCAGACCACGCCGCTCGTTGAGGACCGCATCATGGTCGCTTACACCGGCGACTACGACGATGACGTGCTCAAGCGCGTGGCTTCTACCGAAGCGGCCATTGGACAGCAGGAGTTCTTGGAGCAATACGACCCGAGTGCGGAGCTGGTGAACTACCCTTCGCGCGATGAGGCATTCAGGGCCATGTCGCGCGGAGAGGTTGACAGCGTTATCGGCAACGCGAGCATCATGCAGCTCTTCATTGCCGAGCACCCCGAATACGATTCGTTCAACACCGCATATCTTGAGGCCAGCGAAGGTTTTTCGTTCGCCGTGAGCCGCGACGATCCTACCCTTGCGGTGATCATGCAAGAGGCCACGCAGCAGATCGACGACACACTGATCACGAACGCGATGATCCGCTACTCCGAGGCGCGTGCACCTTTTTCGCTGGTCGAAGTGATCAGGCATTACGCGCTGCCGCTTTTGGTGATCGGCCTGGTTATCATTGCCGCGATCGTGATCGTGTTCCTGCGTTATCGCAGGCAGGTGAACCTCTTCAACAAGCACCAGGCCGCTGCTCGAGAGGCGCTCCAGACCGCGCTTGATGCGGCCGACAACGCGAGCGCCGCCAAGACGAGCTTCCTTTCGAACATGAGCCATGACATTCGCACGCCACTCAATGCAATCATCGGCATGACCGCTATCGCGGGTGCCAACATCGACGACACGAACCGTGTGAAGGATTGCCTTTCAAAGATCGCCTCTTCGGGCAAGCACCTGTTGTCCCTGATCAACGAGATCTTGGATGTGTCGAAGATCGAATCGGGGCGCATTGAGCTTTCCGAGGAACCGTTCGATCTTTCCGTGATGCTGAAGGATCTGGTTGACATCAACCGGCCGCAAGCCGACGCGAAGCGGCAAAAGGTGATCATTCGCGTGAAGGATATCGTTCACGAAGAAGTGATCGGCGACCATGTGCGCCTGCAGCAAATCTACACCAACCTGGTGAGCAACGCGATCAAATACACGCCTGAAGGTGGCACGATCGATATCACACTGGAAGAGAAGAACGCTGGCAGTGCGAAAATCGCGCAGTACGACTTCACCGTGAAGGACAACGGCATCGGCATGAGCAAAGAGTACCTGCCACATGTGTTCGACGCATTCTCGCGCGCTGAGCGTAAGGAGGTCGTGGAGCAGCAGGGCACGGGGCTTGGCATGCCGATCGCGCTTTCGGCGGCACGCATGATGAATGGCGATATCGAGGTGGAGAGTGAGCTGGGCAAAGGCTCCACGTTCACCGCCACAGTGTTCCTGAAGATCGCCGAGCTGGACGAGAGCGTGTACGAGGAGTTCATCGACTTGCCCGTGCTCATCGTAGATGACGACGAAGTAGTATGCGAATCGACGCATATCATGCTCAGGGATTTGGGCATGAAGCCGGAATATGTGCTGTCTGGGCGCGAAGCGGTAGACAGGCTCGTGGATGCCGAGGCTGCGGGCGAGCAGTTCTTCGCCGTGATCATCGACTGGATCATGCCGGGCATGGATGGCGTACAAACGATCCGCGAGATTCGCAAGAGAACGAACGGGGACGTGCCGATCATCGTGATCTCGGCTTACGATTGGACCGAGATCGAGAAGGAAGCGCGCCAGGCAGGCGCGAGCTTCTTCGTGAGCAAACCGCTGTTCAAGTCGCGCTTGAAGCAGCTGTTCGTTGAGCTGTTGGGGGCCGAGCCGGCACAGAAAGATATTGAGGAAAAACTCGATGTGAGTGAGGTCGATCTTAGCGGCAAGCGCGGGTTGCTGGCAGAGGACAACGATCTGAATGCTGAGGTGGCAGCCGCTTTCTTGGAAGCAGCTGGTTTTGAACTTGAACGCGCGCTGAATGGCCAGGAAGCCTTTGAAATGGTGCGCGATCACGAGCCGGGCTATTACGATTGTGTGTTCATGGACATGCAAATGCCCGTGATGAACGGACTCGATGCCACGCGCGCGATTCGCGATCTGCCGCGTGAGGACACGGACTATGATGCACTGCCGATCTTTGCCATGACCGCTAATGCGTTCGTGGACGACGTGCGCAAGACCAAAGAAGCGGGCATGAACGGGCACTTCGCCAAGCCGCTCGATTTCACTGTTTTGCTCACGACGCTGCATCAGCAGTTGAAATAGCCGGTGAACCAGCTGGGTTACTTGCATCAGCGGAGAGGGCGAGGCACGAGATTCCCCGCTTCCCTGTTCGCGAACCAGCATATGCTGCTTCGCTCATGCGTCGCTGCTTCGCTCGGGTTTTATTAAAACGAATTTAGTCGGCGAAGAGTCACCTCGCTGCCTCACCCTCTCCGCTGATGCAGATAACGCACAAGACTATCCTCGTTGGGCGCAGCTGCTTATCGGCTTGAGAAAGCTGTGTCATCCTCGCAACCGCGCTTCAACAGATTGTTGACAGAGCCCTCGAGTGCTGAGGTTCGGGGCTGCCCCCTTCCTATAATGAGTGGAACACGCTAAGAAAAGGTGACAAACTACTCGGTCGTTCGCCACCTTGATGAGGGAGGGGTTTTGATGGAACTCAAAGATTCACAATCCTGGAAGAATATGGAAACCGCGCTGAACGCCGAGGCGTTAGCTTATGTAACGTACACCTTCTTTGGGCAGCAGGCGCGCAAAGATGGTTATGTGCAGATCTCCGATATCTTCAACGAGACTGCTGGCAATGAACTGGCTCATGCGAAGCTGCTGTTCAAGCGCTTGCATGATGGCGAGATACCGCACGTGCTCGACGGACTGAAGGCCGCGGCTGGCTCCGAGCATTTCGAAGCCGACGATCAGTATCCCGCGTTCGCGAAAGTGGCACGCGAAGAAGGCTTCGACGAGCTAGGCGAATTCTTCGACAACTTAGCGGCCATCGAAGCAACGCACGAAGAGCGCTACAACGTGCTGACTGAGCGCATCAAGAACGACGAAGTGTTCCGTCGTGAAGAGGCGCAGGTTTGGTATTGCACCGTTTGCGGGCACTTGCATATTGGCAAGGAAGCGCCCGAGAAATGCCCGGTGTGTGCACATCCGCAGAGCCACTTCGAGATCCGCGCCACGAACTACTAGACAATTCAGCTCAAGACATGCAAATAAAGAAAGACCCTGGTTTGGAATACATCCATTACCAGGGTCTTTCTTTGTATTGATCGGTCGCTGTGCGATTACTTAGCAAACGCGCTTTGCGAACGAGGGATGGAAATATTCCATCGACTGGACACGCACACCCTTGCCGCTTCCGGCTGCATGAATATAGGTGCCATCTTCAACATAGATACCTACGTGATACACACCCGATCCGGAACCCCAAAAGAGCAAGTCGCCGGGCTGCAATTCATCCATCGAAACCGATTCACCAAGAGCTGCTTGGCCGGCAGCGGTGCGCGGGAGTTCCATTCCGAGCGCCTTATCGAAGCAGTAGCGGGTGAATCCAGAGCAGTCGAATCCGCGAGGAGTGGTGCCGCCGTAGGAATAGGGGCTCCCTTCGAGCGAAAGTGCCGTGTCAAGAAGATTGGAAACCTTCGCTTGCTGAACGAGCGATGAGCTCGCATCGAGGATCGCGTTGGAGATTTCCGGCTGAACTGCTGCGTGGAATTCAGAAACTTCCGTGCTTGATTCAGTGGTTGATGCTTCGTTGTCTGCGAAAGCGACAGAAGGCATCATGATCAACAGGGCGACTGCAAGACCGAGCAGGGTCGGCAGTGCGGTTGCGCGCAACTTTTGTACTAGCAAATAACATCCTTTTAACGGGTTCGCGGCAAGCGGGTCTTGCGAACGATTCAGTTGGCTGCGATGGTGCTGGCGCGCTGCGCATTTGCTCGTGCACTTCGCACCGGAGGCCACCTCCACAGGTACAGGCGCTGCGTCCAAGAAGACCGCTCGGACGATACACGCAAAAAGAGAGAGCTTAAGCAACTCGCTACGAAATGGTTCGGTTGTGTGGTGTGTTTCGTAACAGGATGATTACATCAAAACGCGATGGTATCTCTACCATCGCGTAGCTGCTAAACTATTCGATTTGCTATCAGGGCGACGCCCGCGTAGTAAAGCCTACGAGTCTTGCGTTGATGGCGCAAGAAAAGGCGTTTTTTCTTCACGTTTTGTGCGCGCGAATTACGCGCAATCTTCACGCTATCTTTGCAGGAACTCCACAACTCGATCGCATTCGCGCCCGTATTGCCCAGAAAGCGCAAGATGTTGTGGGGCGTGCGAGGTGAACGCACAAGCATGCACGATGAAATGGAACGGTTGGTTTTGCCCTGTGAACGGGGGCGCGCTCACACGACCACCACATTTGATCGAGCAGCATTTTCGAGGGTCTTGCCGGGCAAGCAGCACGCCTATGGGGCACTTGTTATTACCCGCTCTCGCTGTTCGCTTATCTGCACCAGTAGAAAGGGCAAGGCACGAGGGTGACCCGCTTCGCTACCCTACAACTTCTTCGGTGACCTTTGCGGGTTCGGGCAATTCCGCTGCGCAATGGGGACAACGCGTTGCGCCCTCGTTCACCTCTTCGAGGCAGAAGGGACACATAGGCTCTTTGGTGATGACCTCTTCGCCGCGCTTGTTGACCTTCTTCGCGATGGCACCGCCTGCATTATGTAGCTTGTTGATGCCTTTGATGAGCAGGAACACCACCAGAGCGATGATAAGGAAGTTGATGATCGCACTGATGAAAGCGCCGAAGTCGATGCCATTTGGCGTGCCCGCCACTGGGATGACCAAGCCAGATACGCCCGTGCCGCCACCCGTAATGAGCACGATGAAGGGCTGGACAATGTCACTGACGAACGACGTGACGATAGCCGTAAATGCTGCGCCGATGATGATGCCGACCGCCATGTCCATCACGCTTCCGCGGCTGATGAACTCTTTGAATTCACTGATGAACTTCATGATCCCCACCCTTGCTCGTTCGTTTTGACGCAGGGAATTTGCGCCTTTTTCATCCGTTTGTTCAATTCACCCTTCGAGCATAGCAAGGACGTTCGCAGCGCGTGCAGAGGCATCTATTTTGTTTCTGTCGTGAAACCCCGCTGATATATTCCGGAGAGACAACTTCGCTTGTTATTGTTCGGGCTGCTCTTCGGCCGCTTTTGATAACACCACTTTGCGCGCGCCAACCGTATAAAGCGCGCTTGCGAAAGGCAGCCACATGCCTGCAAGGAGCCAGCCGCCAAGAACGTCGCTGGGCCAATGAACGCCCACGTAGATGCGCGAAAGGCCAATGAGTATCGCGAAAATAACGAGGATGATGCCGGGCACGATGGCCACGTTGTAGGGAACCCCCTTGCGGTTAAGCGCGCGGAAGATGAGCAGGCCAATCATGCCAAACACGATGAGCGAACAAAAGCTGTGCGCCGAAGGGAACGAGAACGACCCAGGGATAGGCACGAGCGTTTCGGCACCAGGACGCGGAACGGCGAAGATAAACTTCAGCGCTTGCACGCACACTACAGCCAGGAGGACATTCGTGGCGAAAAAGGCAAGGCTGTCCCACTTTCGCGCGATGGCGAGTATGGCGCATACGACCAGACAAAGCGCCGTCATAGGCAGCAGATCGCCCAACATGGTGATAGTAACGAAGAAGCTATCGAGTGCACCACGTGCGCCTTGGACGAGCGCGTTGATCGTGGCGTTGAACGAATCGATTGCCGGCGCCTGATCGACGACGGCAAGCGCGAGCAGCGCAAAGCACAAGAAGAATGCCACGAGCGGGATGCGCGTTGCACGCCAGGCCTCACCAGCATCAAGACGCAGCAAGTTACGGAAAGCCTGCTCGAGCGACAGGCTCTTGATGTAGCGATAGCGAGGCGCGGGTTTCTTACGCTTCGTTGGTTTCGGACGCGCGGCAGCTGCAGGCGCAGAAGTGGGCGCGGGCTTGGGTTCAAGCGCGGGCTTGGGTTTTTCGCGCTTAGTCGGCCTTGGGCGCTCGACAGGCTCGGGTGCAGGGGCTGGCGCGGAAACTGGTGTGGGCTTCACGCGCTTCGTCGGTTTTTGACGCGTAGGCGCTTCGTGCTTGAAAGGCGCATCCCATGATCGCGCTTGCAAATCGGCTTGTCTATGCGAGATGCGTTCGCGCTTGATCTCGAGCTCTTCGACAATCTCTCCTGCCTGTTCATTTTCGGGAGAATCGTCTACAAGCAGAGGCTCAGCAGGAGGCTCGTTTTCAGGCTCTTCTTCAACAACCTCGGATCCTTCGATAGCATCGAGTTCTTGCGAGAGTTCATCAACATACTCGCCAAGATCTTCAACGTCCTCTTCAGCGGTATCGCTTTCAGGCTCCTCTCCCCTGTCGACCAACTCTTGATCGGCCTCTTCATTGGAATCCTCTTCTGGTTGTTCTTCAGCAACCTCAAGCTCTTCAACGATCTCTTCTTCAGGTGTGGTATTGTCAGCTGCAGCCTCTTCGCTCGTTAGTGCATCGAGTACCTCTTCTGTCTGCTTATCGGCAAGAAGGTCTAACTGAACATCATGCGTTTCAACTTCAAGCGTTTGAGTAACGCTAGTTGTATCCGCTTTGCCCGTATCGTGGCTTGTGAATTTTGCAGTAGTAACAGAATGACGGCGGCGCGCCTTTTTAGCCCAAGCTTTCTTTTCGCCCGACACCCGATCGCGCGACCTGATCAAGTCAGCTTGCTGACTATCGGCATGAGGCGCTTGAAGAGAGTCTTCTTCATGATGTGGCGGTTGCGCTGTGCTCACCGTTTCAGTCCTTTCCGTTTCATCTATTGTAGCGAAAGCACTCCCCTCTCGCAGGTGAAACAGAAATATAGAGGCAACCTATTTCTCGATGGGGTTTTCTGGATCGCTCGCCCAATCGTCGAAGCTGCCCAAATAAAGGTAGAGATGCTGGTAACCTTCGGCTTCGAGCAGGTCGCACGCCTGTTTGGCATGGCGGCCGACCTGACAATACACGATGATGGGACATTCTTCGGTGAAGGCGTGGCGACGACATTCCTTTGAGAATTCGTCGGCCTCTTCGGCACCGTAACGATCGAAATCCGCGACGCATACGTTTATAGTCGTGGGGATGTGGCCTTCATCGTAGAGTTCTGCGGACCGAACATCGATGATGGGCAGTTTTCCAATATGTGATCTAACGAATTGTGCGTCCACTATTTGGGCAGCCATGAGTATCACTTTCTTTCACGTTGTGCGCACTTAAGCGTTTGGCAGCATTATTGCTGGAAGTGTGTGTAGTCTGAGGTCGATACTACGCTCGCCTGTGTTGCACATGCGTGGGACGAAGTGACTGTTTGTTTTTCGCGGCTTTCTGTTTACCGTTCTGTAACGAGATGCACACAAATCAAAACTGCCGCCCCATTCCGAGCGGCAGTTCTACCAATTCGCTATGTGCTGTAAGAATCGCAGCCAAAACGCTTACGACTCTTTCTCTGGCAGAATCTCAATCCAGCAGCCGTCAGGATCCTCGATGAAGTAGAGGCCCATGGCGGGGTTATCGTGCACCACGCACCCCATTTCGTCGTGGAGCTTGCGAGCTTCTTCCATGTCGGGCACGCGGAAGGCAATGTGGGTGTCCTTGCCGCCATTGTTGTAGGGTTCGGTTACGCCTTTGTTCCAAGTAAACTCCAACTCAAACGGGCTTTTCTCGTTAGACGCAAAAACGATGATCCATGAACCATCTTCAGGCTCTTTTCTGCGCGTTTCAGTTATACCGAGCGCTTTCTCGTAGAATGCAAGTGTCTTTTCCAGATCGAGCACATGCGTACAGCGATGGACGCATTTTCCGACAACGGTCATAGTGTCCCCTTTCGCTAAAGATAGCAAACTACCAGGTACCTATTATTCGGCGTTCTCTTCGAGACGGAAGGATTCTTCGAAGGTTGCGCGGCCCATCTTGATGCCGCCCATGATGTGCAGGTGCAGGTGCGGAACGGTGGAAGCGGAATCTTCACCTGTGTTGATGTTTACGCGGTAGCCGGAATCATACACGCCTTTGATCTTTGCGATCTCGGGCACCACGGAAAGCAGATGACCGAGCAACTCGGGGTCAGGGTTGTCGTTGAGATTTTCGTAGTGCTTTTTGGGCACGACAAGCGTGTGAACTGGAGCTTCGGGCTCGATATCGTCGAAGGCGTAGCAGACTTCGTCCTCGTAGACCTTCTTCGACGGGATCTCGCCCGCTACGATCTTGCAAAACAGGCAATCATCAGCCATGATGGCACCTTTCTCTTTGATTTTGGTAGCCTTATTATAGCGCCTCGGGCGACAAACTATATGTTAGGGGTCGTGTAATTCGACACATTTGAAATGTGTCGAATTACACGACCCC
>ENA-ORTQ01000105-ORTQ01000105.1-human-gut-metagenome-genome-assembly--contig:-NODE-105-length-110698-cov-8.443959_pt1 | contig 110698 bp, 103 predicted proteins | sample MGYA00241912_ERZ509188 | MGnify/ENA primary metagenome ERZ509188 (study PRJEB26280, sample SAMEA2338849) | human gut metagenome | biome: human gut; feature: human-associated habitat; material...
AGACCGGCGCGGTTCCTTTGACAGAAAGGCCGCCGGCTGGATATCCAGCGGCCTTTGCCACGTCTTCGAATGCTCTTACTTCAGCGCGGCGAGCAGCGCGTCGACGCGGTCAGTCTTCTCCCACGTTACGCCGAGGTCTTCGCGGCCCATGTGGCCATAAGCGGCAAGCTGGCGGTAGATGGGACGGCGCAGATCGAGGTCGCGGATGATGGCGGTCGGGCGCAGGTCGAAGACCTTCTCGACGGCCTCTTCGAGTTTACCGTCATCGACCTTGCCGGTGCCGAACGTCTCAACGAGCACGCTCACGGGATGCGCAACGCCGATAGCGTAGGCGAGCTGGACCTGGCACTTGTCGGCAAGGCCCGCGGCCACAATGTTCTTAGCGACATAGCGCGCGGCGTAAGCGGCACTGCGGTCGACCTTCGTCGGGTCCTTGCCGGAGAAGGCGCCGCCGCCGTGCGGGGCGCTGCCGCCGTAGGTGTCGACGATGATCTTGCGGCCGGTCAGGCCGCTGTCGCCCTGCGGGCCGCCGATGACGAAGCGGCCGGTCGGGTTGACATAAATCTTGGTGTTTTCGTCCATCAGCTCCGCGGGAACGGTCGGCTTGATGACAAGCTCGATCATGTCCTTGCGGATCTGCTCAAGCGTCGCCTCCGGCGCGTGCTGGGTGGAGAGGACGACCGTGTCGACGCGGACGGGCTTGCCGCTCTCGTCGTACTCGACCGTCACCTGCGTCTTGCCGTCGGGACGGAGATAGTCGACAAGGCCCTGCTTGCGCACGTCGGTCAGCTTCTTTGCCATCTTGTGGGAAAGAGAAATTGCGAGCGGCATGAGCTCAGGGGTCTCGGTGCAGGCGTAGCCGAACATCATGCCCTGGTCGCCCGCGCCGTTGTCGAGCTCGCTCGCGCCGCTTTTCTTATTTTCAAAGGAGTTGTCGACGCCCATCGCGATATCGCCGCTCTGCTCGTCGATGTTCGTGATAACGCCGCAGGTGTCACAGTCAAAGCCGTACTTCGCGCGGTCGTAGCCGATGTCGCGGATGACGTCGCGCGCGATCTTCGGGATGTCGACATAGCAGCTCGTGGTGATCTCGCCCATGATGTGGACAAGGCCAGTGGAGACGGTCGTCTCGCAGGCCACGCGGCCGTTGGGGTCTTTTTCAAGGATCGCGTCGAGCACCGCATCGGAGATCTGGTCGCAGATCTTGTCGGGATGCCCCTCAGTGACGGATTCGGAGGTGAATAAACGTTTTGCCATGGTTCTTTTTCTTCCTTTCTCGTTGTTGGGAAAAACAAAAAATACTCTGTCGAACCGACAGAGTATCGCGCTTTCTGCTCTTCCTCATCTTTCGATTCGTTCGTCGGATTTGGCACCTTGCCTCTTCGGGCAGGTTGTCGTGGTGTCATAGGGCCGATCCCTCAACCACTCTCGATGAAGTATTCACTTGTGGCTTTCGCCGAATCGTATTCTACCATGTTTGTGCGTTTTGTCAAGTGACATTTCCCCAAAAACGCCCAAATCGACACAAAATGCGGCGCTCTTGCAATTTTTGAAAAAAAGTGCTATATTGAGGAAACTTTGCACACAAAATCTATTCGACAGGAGCTCGTTTGCGATGGTCTTCAGCAGTGTCAGCTTTCTTGTTTTCTTTCTTCCCTGCCTGCTCGTTCTTTATTTTATGGTGCCGCGGCGGTACCGCGGGGCACGGAATTTCATCCTGCTCGCGTTCAGCCTCGCCTTCTACGCCTGCGGCGGGCCGAAGTTTCTGCTGCTCATGCTGCTCTCCATCGTCATCAATTACTGCTGCGGGCTCCTCGCGGGGTCAAAGCACCGCCCCACCGTCCGGAAGGCAGGCGTGACGCTCGCGGCCGTGCTGGGGCTCGGGCTTCTCGGCTGGTTCAAGTACGCGGGCTTTTTCGGCGAAATGCTCCACGCCCTGATGCCCTTTATCCCCGTGCCGCAGGTCACGCTGCCCATCGGCATCTCATTTTTTACCTTCCAGGGTCTCAGCTATGTGATCGACGTTTTCCGCGATGCTGCCGCCGTGCAGAGAAACCCTCTCAAGCTCGCGCTCTATATCTCGTTTTTCCCGCAGCTCGTCGCCGGTCCCATCGTGCGCTACACCACGGTCGCAGACGAGATTGAGGAGCGGCACGAGTCCGTTTCCGAATTCTCCGCGGGCGCGGTGCGCTTTCTCTTCGGCCTTGCTAAGAAAATGCTGCTCGCCAACGCTGTCGCGCAGATCGCCGACGCCGCCTTTTCCGCCGTCTCCCCCTCGGTGGCCCTTGCGTGGCTCGGCGCCGTCGCCTACACGTTTCAGATTTATTTCGACTTTTCCGCCTATTCCGACATGGCCATCGGCCTTGGCCGGATGTTCGGCTTCCACTTTCTTGAAAACTTCAACTATCCCTATGTCTCCCGCAGCGTCACCGAGTTCTGGCGGCGCTGGCACATCTCGCTCTCCACGTGGTTCCGCGACTATGTCTACATTCCCCTCGGCGGCAACCGCTGCTCCCGCGCGCGCAATATTCTGAACCTCTTTCTCGTCTGGGCACTCACAGGCCTCTGGCACGGGGCCAACTGGACATTCATCGCGTGGGGCCTGTGGTTCTTTGTGCTGCTCATCGGCGAAAAGTTTCTCTGGGGTAAGGCGCTCTCGCGCCTTCCGTCTCTTTTGCAGCATGTCTACGCCATGCTGCTCGTCATTTTGAGCTGGGTGCTCTTCCGCGCGGACGATATCGGCGCTGCGCTGTGCTACATGGCCGCGATGTTCGGCCGCGCCCCCGCCCTCTGCGACAGCCGCGCCGTGTACTACGCGCTTGAATTCTGGCCGGAGCTGCTGCTCTGCTGCATTGCTGCCCTGCCGGTCAAAAACCTGCTCGAAACGGCGCTTGAAAAGCGTAACAGCAAGCTCTCCCGCGGCATCCTCATCGCGGGGCCAAAGCTCGCCTCCTTCGCACTGCTCGCGCTTTCCTACTGCAGGCTCGTCACGGGCTCGTTCAATCCCTTTATCTATTTCCGCTTCTGAAAAAGGAGGTGTCTGCGCATGAAACGTATCTGTGAATGGGCGATGGCCTTGCTCTTTTCCGGCGTGCTGCTCGTCCTGATGGCTGCGACCATCCTGCTGCCGAAAAACCGCTACTCCTACTACGAAAACCGCAACCTCTCCGCCTTTCCCGAGATCACGGCGGAATCGGTCCTCAGCGGTCAGGTCTTCGACGACCTCGAAACCCTGTTCTGCGACTACGCCGTCGGACGCACCACAGCGCTCAAGGCCGTCACATGGTGTGATCTGAACGTCTTCCACCGCCCCGTGGTCAACGATATCGTTGTCACGGACGACGCGCTGCTCGAGCAGCTCTACACCATGCCCGATACCGCCGACGACATCGCGCGCAAAGCCGCGGATGTCGCCGCGGACAACGCCGCGCTGCGCGATCAGATCGAAGCCTACGGCGGGCATTACTGTTATATCGCCGTCCCCTGCCAGTATGCCTACTATGAGGATGAATACCCCTCCTATCTCGAAAACCGCTCCGCCTACACCGCCGCCGAGCTCGCGGCGCTCAACAGCGCTATGGATGCACAGGGCATCACCCATGTGGACATGGGTCCCATCTTCGACTCGCTCGGTCATCTGCCCGCGTTCAGCTCAAAGGTGGACAACCACTACGGCCTCCGCGGCGCGTATGAGACCTACCGCGCCGCCGTGCAGGCGCTGAACGACGCTTACGGCCTCGCGCTCTCCTTCCCCGAAGAGGGTGCGGACGTGACCTTCTCCGCGCTCCTGAACCCCTATATGGGCTCGCGCACGCGCAAGCTCCTGGGGCTCCGCGGCAACGACGAAAAGCTGCTCACCGCCGCCTTCCGCGAGGATATCCCCTTCACCCGCTTCGATAACGGCGGGGAAGTCGCCGCCACGGTCTACACCCTCCCCGCGACCGACACGGAGCCTTTGACCTACGAGCTCTACATGGGCGGCGACATCGCCGAGACGTGCATCCGCACGGACCGCTCCTCGCTCCCCACCGCCCTCATCTTCGGCGACAGCTTCACCAATCCCGTCGAGAGCCTTGCCTACTACAGCTTCGATGAGCTGCACTCCATCGACCTGCGTCACTATACCGCGCAGAGCCTGAGCGATTACATCGCAGCTTATAAGCCCGACGTTGTTCTCTGTATCCGCGACTATCAAAGCCTTCTCTCGCGGGAATACAACGGAAACCTCTCCTGACTTCAAGCAAGGAGGTCTTTTATGACCGTCTCCCTTTCCGATCATTTTACGTATCAAAAGCTGCTGCGCTTTGTCGCGCCCAGCATTTTGATGATGATCATCACCTCTATTTACAGCATTGTCGACGGCTTTTTCGTCTCGAACTTCGTCGGCAAAAATTCGTTTGCCGCGCTGAACCTCATCTTTCCCGTCATCATGGCGCTCGCCGCCGTCGGCTTTATGATCGGCACGGGCGGCAGCGCGCTCATCGCCAAAACGCTCGGCGAGGGCAAGCCCAGGAAAGCGAACGAGATCTTCTCCATGCTCGTCATCGTGCTTGCCGCCGGCGGCGCGATTTTAAGCGGCGTGTGCATCGTCTTCCTGCGCCCCATCTCGTTCGCCGTCGGCGCGACGGATCTGACGATCGACGACTGCGTGCTCTATGGGCGCGTGCTGCTCGCGTCGCTCCCCTTTTTCATGCTGCAAAACAGCTTCCAGAGCTTTTTGGCGACGGCGGAAAAGCCGCACTTCGGCCTGCGCGTGACGGTGTTCGCGGGGCTGACGAACATGGTACTCGATTTTCTGCTCGTCTACGTGTTCCCGTTCGGGCTTCTCGGTGCAGCGCTCGCCACGGCGTTTTCGCAGATTGTCGGCGCGCTCATCCCGCTTGTCTACTTTCTCCGCCCGAACGATTCGCTGCTGCGCCTCACGCGTCCGCGCTTTGACTTCCGCGCCCTCGGCAAGGCCTGCTACAACGGCTCGAGCGAGATGGTCAGCAACCTTTCGACCTCTCTCGTCGGCGTACTCTATAACGTGCAGCTCATGGCGATTGCCAAGGAAAACGGCGTGAATGCCTACGGTGTTCTGATGTACGTGAGCTTCATCTTCATGGCGTTTTTCTTTGGCTATTCCATCGCCGTCACACCCGTCGTCGGCTATCACTACGGCGCGAAGAATCACGCCGAGCTCAAGAGCCTCCTCAAAAAGAGCCTGACCGTCACGCTCATCACGAGCCTTGCGATGACGGCCTCGTCCATCCTGCTGGCAAACCCCATCGCACATCTTTTCGTCGGCTACGACGCGGAGCTGTGCGGCATGACGGTCAACGCGCTGCGCATCTACGCGCTCTCATTCCTCGTCTGCGGTTTCAATATCTTCGGTTCGGCGTTTTTCACGGGGCTCAACAATGGCACAGCCAGCGCGCTCATTTCGTTCCTGCGCACGCTCGTCATTCAGGTCGCCGCGGTGCTTCTTTTGCCAAAACTTCTCGGCATCAACGGCATCTGGCTCGCCATCACCGTGGCCGAAGCGCTCACACTGATCGTCACAGAAGCGCTTTTCCTCCTCGGACGGAAAAAATACCACTACGCATAAAGCAGATCATCCAAACAGCCGCGGTGGCTCGAACCACCGCGGCTGTGCTTGCGCCTTCTGACGGGCTGTGGCATAATAATTCTATCAAATTCTACTTTTTGAGGTGAATGTTATGTGCTTTTGGTGGTTTATGTTACTATGCGATTTGATCATTCCCATTGTTATGGTCATTGCAGGAAGAATGATGTGGAAGCATTGCCCAAAACATATAAACAGCATGTTAGGATACAGAACAACTCGTTCAATGAAAAATATGGATACATGGAAATTTGCTCATAACTATTGTGGAAAACTTTGGTGGAAAATAGGATGGGTAATGGTTATACCATCTGCCTTGATACATATTCCGTTATACCATAGTGATAAGAATACGATTGGATTTGCAGGGATAATTCTTGTAACAATCCAATGTTTTATTATGACTCTATCAATTTACCCGACAGAAAAAGCTTTGAAAAAACATTTTAATGATGATGGAATACCCAGATAGATTCCAGTTTGTCATTGCCACATAATTGATTTTTCACCGACCGGTGCAATCACCGGTCGTTTTTTTGCATTTTTCTCTTGACACCTCATATTGTTGTGATATTATTTTGATATCAAGTTTGGAGGTGCTTTTTATGGAAGAAAAGATCATCACCGGTCACAAAAACGGCATGCTCGTGCTGCTGCTCGAGCTTGTTCTCTACATCGCCGCGGTCGTTTTTCTGATCGTCGGCATCAATGCGGGCTTTCTGCCCCTTGTCGTCCTTTGCGTCATCCTGCTGTTGCTCGGCTGGATCCCGCTGTGCGGCCTGCGCGTCCTCAAGCCGCAGGAGGCGCTGGTGCTGACGCTGTTCGGCAAGTACATCGGCACGCTCAAGGGCGAGGGCTTCTACTGGGTCAATCCCTTCTGCTCGTCGTTTAACCCCGCCGCCAAGACGAAGCTCAACCAGTCCGGCGATGTGGACGGCGGCCACAAGGGCACGGACCTTCTCGCTGCCATGCAGGGCGCGTCCGCCGCGGTCGAGGCCGGCACCAGCAAGAAGATCTCGCTCAAGATCATGACGCTCAACAACGCCCGCCAGAAGATCAACGACTGTCTCGGTAACCCTGTGGAGATCGGAATCGCCGTGATGTGGCGCGTGACCGACACAGCCAAGGCCGTATTCAACGTGGACAACTACAAGGAGTACCTGTCCCTCCAGTGCGACGCGGCGCTGCGCAACATCGTCCGCCTCTATCCCTACGATGTCGCCCCGAACGTCGACACCACGGGCGACGGTCAGGCCGACGAGGGCAGCCTTCGCGGCTCGAGCGAGGTCGTGGCCGCACGCATCCGCGATGAAATTCAGGCCAAGGTCGCCGACGCGGGCCTTGAGATCATCGAAGCGCGCATCACCTACCTCGCCTATGCGCCCGAGATCGCGGCCGTCATGCTCCAGCGCCAGCAGGCCAGCGCCATCATCGACGCGCGCAAGATGATCGTTGACGGCGCGGTCGGCATGGTCGAAATGGCGCTTGAGCGTCTGGCGGAAAAGGGCACGGTCGAGCTCGACGAGGAGCGCAAGGCGGCCATGGTCTCGAACCTGCTCGTGGTGCTGTGCGGCAACCACGACGCCCAGCCCGTCGTCAACTCCGGCAGCCTGTATTAAGCGCGCTGCGCTACTTTTTGGGAGGCTGCCATGAACGACAACGCCAAAAAGCAGGTGCCCCTGCGCCTGTCCCCCAAGCTCTACGCCGCCATCGCCGCCTGGGCAGAGGACGATTTCCGCTCCGTCAACGGCCAAATCGAGTATCTTTTGACCGAGTGCGTGCGCCAGCGGAAAAAGAACGGCAAATACGTTGGCGAGGAGATCGACGTTCCGCCCGAGCTCGATCTCAAGTGAACAAGTGTTAAGAATGTGGAAAGAATTCGTTTCTTTCCGCATTCTTGCTCTTCATTCCATTCAGGAATAGTCATTTGTTCAAACTTTATTGATGACTTTTCCCCGCCGCTGTGTAATAATATTTGCAAATGTTATTTGATCGAAACGAGGTATCCCGCATTGAAAAAACTCAACCAGGCGATCGACCGCTTTTGTATCCTGCACCCGAATTTTGGCATCCCCAACCTGATGCTCTATGTTGTCATCGGCAACGTGGTGCTGGGGCTTTTGTCCAACTTCTCGAACGGCAGCTTTCTGAGCTTCTTCTCCTACACGCTCTCGGGTCTTCTCCATGGGCAGGTCTGGCGGCTCGTCACCTTCGTCCTCATCCCTGAGAGCACAAGCCCGTTTTACCTTCTCATCACCTGCTATTTCTACTACTGGATCGGCTCGACGCTCGAGCGGCAGTGGGGCACAGCCAAGTTTACGACGTATTACCTGAGCGGCATGCTGCTCACCGTCGTCGGCGCGAGCATCGTCAGCCTGATCACGGGCTACAGCATCCCCGTCTACGGTGCAAATTATGTCAACTTTGCCATGTTCATGGCCTTCGCGCTCCTCTATCCCGATGCGCAGGTGCTGCTGTTTTTCGTCTTCCCCATCCGCATGAAGTGGCTCGCGTATATTGACGTATTCTACTTCTTCTTCGACATTGTGCGCTACATTGCCGCCGGCAGATGGTACTATTCCATCATGCCCATTGTGGCGCTTTTGAATTTCGTCATTTTCTTCTGGCCCGAGCTTACACGGTTTTGGGGACTCGAACGCCACCAGAGCAAGCAGGCCACGCACTTCCATAACACCGTGCGCGCCCAGCAGCGTCAGGAGCAGTATCAGCAGCAGACGCAGGGCTTCCGCCACAAATGCGCCGTGTGCGGCCGCACGGACGTGACAAATCCTGAGCTGCAGTTCCGCTATTGCAGCAAGTGCGCGGGGTACCACTGCTTCTGCTCTGACCACATTTTCAATCACGTCCACTTTACGGACGAGCAGCCATAAGCAAAGAGAGGCAATCATTATGGCATATACGAAAGAACAGGCGTGGGAGCTGCTCACGCAGTACAACAAGGGTGAATTCCACTTAAAGCACGCCAACACCGTCGCCGACGTGATGCGCTGGTACGCGGAAAAGCTCGGCTACGGCGACGAGGCGGACTTCTGGGAGATCGTCGGCCTTCTCCACGACCTTGATTTTGAGATGTATCCCGACGAGCACTGCATCAAGTCGCAGGAGATCATGCGTGAAAACGGTCTCGACGAGCGCCTGATCCGCGCCACCGCCAGCCACGGCTATGGCCTGCACTTTGACGGCCTTCCCGAGCCTCAGCACGAGATGGAAAAGGTCCTCTTTGCCACCGACGAGCTCACAGGCCTGATCGGCGCGGTCGCGCTCATGCGCCCGAGTAAGAGCGTCAGCGATCTTGAGGTCAAGTCCGTCAAGAAAAAGTACAAGGACAAGAAGTTTGCCGCCGGCTGCTCGCGCGAGGTCATCGAGCGCGGCGCGGAAATGCTCGGCTGGAATCTTGACACGCTCATTGAGCAGACGATCCTCGCCATGCGCGCAAGCATTCATGTCGAATAATTTCCCTGCATAACATTTTACCGGTCATCTATTACCTGCGGAAAGGAAGGTGCTTTTATGAGCGATTTTACCCCTACGCCCACGCCGAGTTACAGCGGAAAGCTCCGCAACCATATGCTGATGGTGCCCGAGTGCATCAACGAGTGCAGCGGCATCCGCATCTTCGGCAGAACGATCAAGTCCTTTGTCTTTTCCACTGACGTTGCCACCATCGCAAGCGTCAATGCCGATGCGGTGATCGCCGTTTATCCCTTTACCCCGCAGCCACGTATCGTGCGCGCCGTCATCAGCGTGGCGGATATGCCCGTGTTCTGCGGCGTCGGCGGCGGCTTCACGTCCGGCGCGCGCTCTGTCGCGCAGGCGATGGAGGCTGAGCACTGCGGCGCTTACGGCGTTGTGCTCAACGCGCCCGTTTCGGCGGATATTCTGCGCGACATCAAGTCGCACATCGACATTCCGGTCGTGGCGACCATCGTCTCCGCCACGCAGGACACTGAGGCTCGTATCGCCGCAGGCGTCGACATTTTGAACGTCTCTGCCGCGTCGGAAACGCCGCAGCTCGTCGCCGCGCTCCGCGAGCGCCATCCCGAGATCCCCATCATCGCCACCGGCGGCCCGAAGGATGAGACTATTCGCAAGACCATCGCGGCAGGCGCGAACGCCATCACCTACACCCCGCCCGACAACGGTGTGCTGCTGGCTGAGATCATGCACGCACACCGCGAGCGCTTCCGGTAAGCTACATAAAAAATGCTGGCTCATAAGAGCCAGCATTTTCTTTTGCCTTTTCATCAGTACGGGCACGGGAACGCTGAGAACACCGCGTGGCCGTCGACGATGGTAAAGGGATATTCGAAGTTCTCTTCCTCGCCGTTCGGCGTCCAGCTCTGCGACGCTTTGTCCCAATCGCCGTAGGTGATGGTCTGTGTCACGGTGCCGCTCTCACCGTCGAGCGTCACGCTGTGCGTCTCATCGATTACGGAATCGTCGCTGCCGCGGTCGGCAGACAGGACGTATAGTCTGCCGTTCACCTCAGCGTAGCGGTCAGACTCTTCAAACCACTGGTCGGCCAGCGCCTTGTCGAAGTAGCGGTACATCAGATCGTGCATGTCCTCGAGCGTCGAAACGCCGGGGATCGCCGCACTGTAGTAGGTGTAGCCGTTGATCTCCGTCTCGTCCGGCGCATCTCCGATCGGCGGCGTGTTCATAAAGAACCACGCCCACAGTGTGATTGCCGTGTCGAAATCCGCCAACACGGTCTGCTCCTGCGAGACGTCTAAAATCGTCTTCGCGTGCTCGCTCAGCGCGTTGTAGAATTCGCTGTACGGCACCGAGAACACCTGCGGCCCCGCCGCATACGGCGCGATGACGTACTGGTCGAACGTGACCGTCAGGCCGTTTTCCGTAAAGTTCAGCGTCGCGAGCGTGGGGAAATCCTGCAAATAAGAGTCATAATCGTCAAAATATCCTTCGCTGAGGCCCTTTTGCGCGATCTGCTCGTAGATATTCCAATAAATGCTCTCCTGCAGCGAGTTTCCCCGCAAATCGCCCTCCTCCGAGGCCAGCGCGTCCAGCGTCAGGAATTCGCCCGTCGTCAGATCAAAGCTCCACGCGCGGGTGGCGGAATTCGGATGCACGCCGCCGTAGTAGGTGTAGTTCTCCGCCGCGATGCTCAGGAGCTTCCCCTCGGTCATGTAGGTCTGCGTCAGGCTCAGCTCGTTCGTCCAGTAGCTTCCGTTCAAAAAGACCGACGTGTCGTTTTCCGCATAGAGTTCCTTCGCCTCGGTGGCCATCTGCGCCGCCTCGGACTCAAGCCCTGCGAGCACGTTATTCATCTCCGTGTTGAAGGCATTCTGCGCCGTGACCTGCGCGGGGTTTCCCGCACCGCCGTTCGCCATCACGTTCTCCGCCAGCGTGTAGAGCTCGCCGTCCTCCGTGCGCAGTTCGAGCACCGGCAGTTCGTAGCGCTCCGCCAGAAGCACCGTGCCGTCGTCGGCCTTGTACTCGTTTTCGTAAACTTGCGTCGCGACTTCAAAGTGCAGCGCGCTCGCCTGCGGCGGCGCGTTGTCCTCCGGCCCGCCGGGCGCTCCTGCGCCGCAGGCGGTCAAATTCAGCACCAGCACGCAGCAAAGCAGCAGCGTCATCCATTTTTTCATTCTGTTCTCCTTTCGAGGTCTCGGTTCCTTGCTCAAACGATCACAGGCCCCTCCGTCCACGCGCTGCTGCCTCTGGCCGCGCGCAGCTCGGGATAGGCGAGCACGTATTGATCCGCCGCGCGCGCCGTCAGAGCGAAGAGCTTCTGCGCCTCCTCGCTCAACGCGCGCACATCGGCGCTCTTGGTCAGCACCGGTGCGCTTCCCGTTTTTTTGATCGTTTTGAGCAGCTTTCGTCCCCGCTCATTGCACGCCAGCACGCGCAGATAGGGGACCTCCGGCGGCACATCCGCCGCCGTCACGTCCAGATACGCCGCAAGCAGCATCCGCCGCAGCCGCGCATAGGCATAGCGCTTCGTCTTCACCGCGGAGAGCAGCTCGTCGACGGACGCTGCCGTCCGCGCTGCGTCATAAAACCGGCGATAAAGGCCTTCATTCCCGCTGTCATAGCGGGCGAAGTCCTCCTCGCACATCGCGCGCAGCCGGGAAAGCACCGCTCGCTCCGCATTCTGCATCGTCACCGGCGCGCGGCCCGCTGCGCATTCGCGCGCATAGATGGCGGCGCTCTCCGCCGTCAGATACGCGGAGGCGTCCTCTCCGTTCGTGAGCAGCTCGCGGATGTGGCTCGCCGAGGCGAAGCCTTTCGCCGCACCCCCGTTGTGCCCGACGACCTTTCGCAATATTGCCAGCGGCGCGATGGTACTGCCGCTTTGCAGCAGCGCCTTGCAGTATTCTACGCCGAGGATATCGTTCGGCTCCCGGAGCACCGCGGCATCCTCGCCGATGAGCGCCCTCGCGGCGCTCTCCCTCGCCGCGGCAAAGGACAGGCCCTTGGCAAGCTCCTCTCGCAGCGCGTCGGGAAAATCCGCCCGCAGCAGTGCCTTTGCCGCGCGCTGCAATTTCGCCGCGTTACCGCATTCGCTGCCAAAGGCCAGCGTGTCGACCACGCCCGTCGCCGCCAAAATGCTCACGCCGCCGCGGGCAAAGCCCTCCGCCGACGAAATGGCCCACGGCAGCGGCAGCTCAAGGACTAAATCTGCCCCGCCGCGCACGGCAGCCTCGGCGCGCGCATGCGCGCGTTCAATGGCAAAATCGCCCCGCTGGACAAAATCGCCGCTCATCGCGCACACGACCGCGCACTCTTCCTCGCCTGCCAGACGGCGCAATTCATCAATTTGCCACTTGTGGCCGCGGTGGAAGGGATTATATTCGCATATTATACCAAATACCCTCATGGAAGTCCTCTCAAAGCGGTTACAAAAGAGTTACGTTTTGTTAAATTTACTTGTCTTTGCAAAAAAAGTTGTTATAATATATTTTGTATTGAATTATACATCCGATCAATTTGATTCTTATTTTATCGGAAATTCGGGCGCAATGCAAGCGCCCTCGGAAAAAGGAGTATACTTATGAATGTTCTGGTCATCAACGCAGGTTCTTCTTCCCTGAAGTATCAGCTGCTCAACCCCACCACGGGCGAGCTGCTGGCGAAGGGTCTGTGCGAGCGCATCGGCATCGACGGTCTGTTCACCTATAAGCCCCAGCTTCCCGGCAAGGAAGCCATCAAGGCCGCTTCCGTCTCCATGCCCACCCACAGCGAGGCCATCCAGGCCGTGCTGAACGCGCTCGTCGACGAGAAGAACGGCGTCATCGGCTCCATGAAGGAGATCGACGCTGTCGGCCACCGCGTCGTCCACGGCGGCGAAAAGTTTGCCAAGTCCGTCGTCATCACCGACGAGGTCATGCAGGCAATCGAGGAGTGCACTCCCCTCGCCCCGCTCCACAACCCCGCCAACATCATCGGCATCAAGGCCTGCCAGGAGCTCATGCCCGGTGTGCCCATGGTCGCCGTGTTCGACACTGCCTTCCACCAGACCATGCCTCCCGTGGCTTACACCTATGCTCTTCCCTATGAGTACTATGAGAAGGACAAGGTCCGCCGCTACGGCTTCCACGGCACCTCTCACAAGTATGTTTCCCAGCGCGCGGCCGATATGCTCGGCAAGCCCATCGAGCAGCTCAAGCTCATCTCCTGCCACCTCGGCAACGGCTCCTCCGTCACCGCGATCGACGGCGGCAAGAGCATCGACACCTCCATGGGCTTCACCCCGCTCGCCGGTCTTCCCATGGGTACCCGCTCCGGCGACATTGACGCCGGTATCCTCGAGTACCTGATGAACAAGTACGGCATGGACATCACCGAGATGCTCACAATCCTCAACAAGAAGTCCGGCGTTATGGGCGTCAGCGGCGTCAGCTCCGACTTCCGCGATCTCGAAGAGGCCTTCGAGCAGGGCAATGAGCGCGCCGGCCTTGCCGTCGATATGTTCAACTACGGCGTGAAGAAGCTCATCGGTGCGTATGCCGCCGCGATGGGCGGCGTGGACGCCATCATCTTCACCGCAGGTGTCGGCGAGAACAGCGCTTCCCAGCGCATGGCCATCGCCTCCGGCCTCGAGTTCATGGGCGTCAAGATGGACGAGGACGCCAACAAGGTCCGCGGCGAAGAACGCGTCATCTCCGCGCCCGACTCCAAGGTCACCGTCCTCCTCATCCCCACGAACGAGGAGCTCATGATCGCCATGGATACCGAGGCGCTCGTCGGCTAAGTCATCGACAACCGATTATAAAAAATCCGCTTACGAAATTCGTAAGCGGATTTTTTTATTGCCGGTCTTCGAGCCACTGCATCGCGCCATAGGCGAGCAGTGCGCTCCCGCGCGGTAAAATGTTCTCGTTGAAGACGACGCTCTCGTTGTGCATGGGCTTTCCGTAGCGCGCGTCCTCCTGCGCCGTGCCCGCACCGAGCAACAGATACGCGCACGGCAGTTCGTAGGTGTAGGACGCAAAGTCCTCCGAGCCCATCCCGCCCTCACGCAGGCGGTAGACGCTCTTCTCGCCGAACAGCATTTCGGCGCAGCGTGCCATCTGCTCGGTCAGCGCCTCGTCGTTTTTGAGCGGCGGCGCGCTCGCGAGCTCTTCGACGCTCGCACTGCCGCGGAAGGCCCTGGCTGTCGCGTCCGCGATCTCGCCGATGCGGCGCAGGATCAGCGCGGTCACGTCGCGGTCGAACGTGCGGATCGTGCCCTCGATCACGGCCTCCTGCGGGATGATATTCGGCGCGTGCCCCGCGCTGAATTTGCCCATTGTCACGATGGCGGGCGTCTTTGCGGGCAGCTCGCGCGCCGTGATCTCCTGAAGCGCAAGGTAGATGTGCGCGGCAATGTTGATCGGGTCGACGCCCGTCTCCGGCATTGCCCCGTGACAGCCGACACCCTTGACCGTGATGCGAAACAGCGTGCAACCCGCCATAAACGTTCCCTTGCCGCACAGCACGAGGCCCGACGGCGTCCCGGAGTTCACGTGCAGCGCCATCGCCGCCTGCGGCTCCGGTGCCTCCAGCACACCGGCCTTAAGCATCGCTTTCGCGCCCGTGAAGCCTTCCTCGTCGGGCTGGAAGACGAGCTTCACCGTGCCCTTGAGTTCGCTTTGATGCGCCTTGAGCAGCTTTGCCGCACCCAGCAGCATGGCTGCGTGCATATCGTGTCCGCAGGCGTGCATGCTGCCATTTTCCGAACGGAACGGCAGGTCAGTCTTCTCCCGCACCTTGAGCGCGTCCATGTCGGCGCGCAGCAGGATACAGCGCCCCATGTCTTCGCCCGTGAGCTCCGCGACCACGCCGCCGCCCAGCTCGCGCGGCTCATAGCCGAGCAATCGCAGCTTTTCTTCGACAAATTGAACCGTCTGCGGCAGGTGCGCGCCGACCTCCGGCGCGCGGTGGATCGCTCTCCGGTTCTCGACGATCTCATCTTTCATTTCGATGGCTTCCGCCAGTAACGTCTTTCCGTTCATACAAAGTCCTTTCTCATTTCTGCGCGGCGGCTTTTTTCGCCGCGCGCTGCTGCGCTGTCCGCCGCACGAGCTCGCACAGCGGCAGGATGTATAAAAAGCACGCAAACGCCATACCCGTCATCGGTGCGCCGACGGTCGAGAGCGGCGTCGCCCCCGCGATCGACCACGGGATCAGCGGCGCGACGACGACGGCGCTGTTTTCAAGGTTGATGGCAAATTCTTCTTTATCCTTCTGCGACGGCGCGCAGAGCTGGTGTGTCAGGATGATCGTCAACGTCTGGTTGCAGGCGAGAAGGCTCGACAGAACCGCCGTCAGCAGCATTGAGGCATAGGGCGAGGTCCTCTCACTCAGCGCCGTCACGCGCCCGCACAGCCCGTCGAGCAGCCCCGTCTTGCGGAAAATGCCGGAATACGCCGACGAGATCATCACGATCAGCGCCACGCGCACCATCGAAATGATGCCGCCGCCGTTGAGCATCGCGCCGACCTCGGCGTCCGACGCCGTGTAGCCTAAAATTGCGGTCTTGAGGATCGTCACCGCGTCCAGATGCCGCAGGAAAATGCACAGCACGACCGCCGCTAAAATGCTGACCGACATCGCCTTTTTCACGTTCACGCGTAGGACCGACAGGATCAAAATGAGCACCGCCGGCAGGCACATGACCCAGTGAAGCGTCATCTCGCGCCCGTAGAGCGACCACAGCTCGCCCGCCGCGCCGCTGCCGCTTTTCACCATGCCGAGCGCCGCATAGACGCCGCAGCTCAGAAGAAACGGCACGAGCGCCGTCTTGAGCATGCGCTTGATGTTGTCGTAAATGTTCGTCTCCGTCAGCTCGCTCACGAGCAGCGCGCTCGTCGAGACCGGCGAGCAGCGGTCGCCGAAGTATACGCCCGAAAGCATCGCGCCGCCGAGCAGCACGGGGTCCATGCCCATCGAAATGCCGACGCTCACGCAGATGGTGCCCATCGTCGCCGCCGTGCCGAACGCCGTGCCTGTCAGCATCGAGACGCCGCAATTCAGGAGAAACGTCATCAGCAGCAAGATCTCCGGCCGGATGAGGTCGACGGCGCAGCAGATGATGAACGGCAGCGTGCCGCACGCGCGCCAGAACGCCGTCAGAATTCCGATGAGCGGAAAGACGAGCAGCACGCTTGCCGACGTCTTCACGCCCGAGCAGATCATCTTCCCGAGCTCTTTCCACGAAAAGCCCTGCTTTTTGCCGTACAACGTAAAGATCACGAGCCCCGCCAGGAGCGCGTAGAGGATATTCGTCCCCAGCACGATGCACACGAGCAGCGCAAGGCAGAATAAAACGATCGCAGCCATCCAAGTCCTCCCTATCCTTTTTAACACAGTATCGCTATCTTAGCACGAAGCGATCAAAAAGAAAACCTGTTTTTATCCCACCGCATACGCCCACAGCGGCAGCGTCAGCATGGATAAAAGCGTTGTGAACACGACATTTCGCGCGGTGAACGGCGCGTCGCTGCCGTATTTGGCGGCAAAGATGGCCACCGTCTCGCCCGCGACAAAGTACGTCGTGCCGACCGACCACATCACAATGCGCATCGGGATCAAAAAAATCGAGGTGTAGAGCACGCCGACCTCATTGTAGATCCCCTCGGCGATGGGATTGCCGAGAAAACCGCTCATCGGCACGATGGTGCAGTATTGCAGCACCTCTTTCCGCTGCGCATCATAGCGTTCAAAAAGGAACCGGTTCAAGGCGAGGCACAATAGCTGCATCACGACCGCGCTCACAAGCAGCATCTCGCAGGATTTGAGCACACCCGCATCCAGCTCAATGAGGCAGGATTTAAAGATGTTGCACGGGATGACCGCATTGATACAGAGGTCGGCCAGGCACTTTTTGCCGTTTTCGTCGATGATGTCCTTCTTTTTGAGCAGCGCGCCGATCAGCATCATCGCAAAAAGCGTCAGCTGCAAGCTCCCCAGCTCTAAAATGCTCATGTTCCTCTCCCGCCATCCTTTCCGATATGCCCTGCAAGGTGGAGTGCAGCAGGCGGAAATTGCAAAATCTCCTGCCGGTGCTCCGGCTGTCAGGTTCCCCCACGCAAAGCGAACGAACGTGTGTGGATGGAGGCGCAGTGAAAAAGAAAACCCGTGCGCTTTGCCGTTCGTTCAGCCTTTCGTTGTCTTTAGTATAAGCGCGGATTTTCATCTTGTAAAACTGTTAAAATTGATATATTCTACAAGAAACAGCTGTAAAAGGAGCGTTCCCATGAATTTCCATTCTCTTGACTATTTTCTCGTGCTTGCGCGGGAGAAAAACTTCACCCGTGCCGCTGAAGCGCTGCACATCACGCAGCAATCGCTCTCGTCCCACATTGCGGGACTTGAAAAGGAGCTTGGCTGCACGCTCCTTGTGCGCCGCACGCCGCTTGAGCTCACCTATGCGGGCCGCACGTTTCTGCGCTATGCCGAATCCATCGGGCAGACGCGACAGGCCATGGAACGCGAATTCTGCGATATCTCCGAAAATCAGAAGGGCGAGCTGCGCGTCGGCATCGCCTACACGCGCGGCCGCGCCATCATGCCGCACCTGATCCCCGCCTTTCAGCGTCAGTATCCGAATGTCGAGATCACGCTGCTCGAAGGCTCGAACGACGCGATCCAGAAGGCGCTGCTCAGCGGCGGCATTGACCTCGCCATCGCCGGCTTTCCACACCCGCTCCCCGGCGTGGTGCTTGAGGATTACTATCTGGAGCACATCGTGCTGTGCCTGTCCGATGGGCTGCTCGCGCAGTGCGGCATCGACCTCGACACGCACCGCGGCGAGATTGCCGCGGGAAACCTAAGTGCCCTGTGTGACTGCCCCTTTGTCCTCGGCTCCGCGGAGGACATCGGCGGGCGCATCGGGCGCGGACTTTTGCGCTCCTCGGGCGTCTCGCCCGTCAGCAAAGCAACATCAGAAAACGTCGAAACGCTGCTCGCGCTCTGCGAGCAGGGCGTGGGCGCGTGCTTCTGTCCGGAAAATCTGCTGCACACAGCGCTCTCGCCCGAGCAGCTCGCGCACCTGCACATTCTCCTGCTCTGCTCAGAGGCTTCCTATCCCATCTGCTTTGGGTACTTGAGCCGCTCGTATCCGTGGAGCGTGCTCTCGGAATTCATCCGCATCGCCCGTGAGCAGACTGCATAAGCACCATAAAAACGCCGCCCGTACATTTATTGCACGGACGGCGCTCTTTCTACTTCTTCACCGCAGGCTGCTGCTGGGTGATGCAGTGGATATTGCCGCCGCCGAAGGCGACCTCCTTCGTCTGCACGCCCACGACCTCGCGGTCGGGGAACATTTTCTGCACCTGTTCGATGGCGACTGCGTCGTTTTCGTCGCCGTACTGCGGCAAGATGACCGCGCCGTTGACGATCAAAAAGTTCATATACGACGCGATGCTGACCTCGCCGTCCTCACGCGGGATAGTACCCTCCACGGCGTCGATGGTATCCGCGCCCTCGAGTAAGCACGGCTTTTTTGTCAGGCAGAGCTTGTGCACCTTCAGCTTGCGCCCCTTGGCGTCCGTCGCCTCGCTCAGGAATTTGTAAGCCGCCTGCGCCTGCTCATAAAACGGATGGTTCTTGTCCTCCGTCCAGATGCACGCGACCTCGCCGGGCGCGACGAAGCACGCCACGTCGTCGATGTGCCCGTTCGTCTCGTCGGGGTCGATGCCGTCCTTGATCCACAGCACCTTCTCGCAGCCGAGGTAGTCGCAGATCATCTGCTCGATCTCTTCTTTGCTCTTGTCGGGGTTGCGGCCCTCAGAGAGCAGGCACATCTCGGTCGTCAGCACCGTGCCCTCGCCGTCGACGTGGATAGAGCCGCCCTCGAGCACGAAGCCCTCTGTGCGGTAGCTGTCCACATCCGCGATCTCGCAGATCTTGCGCGCGATCTGGTCGTCCTTGTCCCAGGGGAAATACAGCCCGTCGACGAGCCCGCCCCAGGCGTTGAACTCCCAGTCCACCGCGCGAAGACCGCCCTTGTCGTTCACAAGGAACGTCGGCCCGCAGTCGCGCACCCACGCGTCGTCGCTCTCGAGCTCCACGACGCGGATATTTTCGGGGAGCTTGGCGCGCGCGTTCTGATACTGGCGCACGGATGCGCCGACCGTGACCTTTTCAAATTTTGCGATGGCTTTTGCCACGTCAGCAAAGGTCTTCTGCGCGGGCTTGCCGCCGTCGCGCCAGTTGTCGTTTCGCTCGGGCCAGAGCATCCACACGCCCTGCTGGGGCTCAAATTCGGCGGGCATGCGATACCCGTCCTGCTTCGGCGTTGTGCCGATGATTCGTTTTGCCATAGCTTTGTCTCCTTATGATGAAACCATACTTAGCTGCGCGCGTTTTTCCCGCGCAGCGCGATCAGCACCTCGCCGATCGCCACGCTGAGGATCGACCCGATCGTAATGGGCAGAAAGCTCGCAAGCGTCTCTGCGTCAAACGAGAGCGGGACCGCAGTGAAAATGATCGAAATGACGATGAGCACCATCGGCACGTAGGCGATCCATTTGAGCGCCGTGTCAGACCCCGGCACGCGGAACGGGCGCGGCGTCTTCGCATCCTCGCGCCGCAGCTTCAAAAACGCCGGAAACACGGGAAGATAGCTCAAAAGCAGCATCACGAGATTCAGCGCGAAAAAGCTCCAGAAGAGTGACGAGTCCGGCGACGCCATCTCGATGAGCACGCCCAAAACACACACGCACGAGGCGACGACGCCCGACGTGACCGCCGCGCCGACGGGCATGTCGTTCTTTGCCCAGCGCTTGGCGAACACCCGCGGCATGTCGTTGTGGTCCGCCGCCAGCGCCGCCGTCGAATTGACGCCCATCGACCACGAGATCATGTTGCCGAACAGCGTCACGAGGAACAAAAGCGCCACCACGCCCACGAGCACGCCGCCGCTGCCACCCAGAATGAGCGACACCGCGTCGATAAGCCCCGAATCCACGCTGATCTCACGCACATCCACTGCCGCGCCGATGCCGAACGCCGAGAAGAGGTAGATGGCCGCGATGACGATGCCGCCGGTCACGATAGACTGCGGGATCTGCTTTTTCGGGTCGCTCATGTTGTTTGCGTACGTGCACACGACCTCAAAGCCGAGGAAGTTGAAGATGATGACGGAGATATACGAGAGGCTGTTTAAGTCGAACGACGGCAGAAATGTCCGCGCCGACATGTCGTTGACAAAGCCGTAACGGCTGATATACCACACGCCGAGCCCGCCGACCAGCAGCGCCAGCACGATCTTGATGACAGCGCTCACGTTCAGGATAATGATGCTGTCGCACACGGGATAGCACGCGATGAGCGTGACGATCCAGATGAACAGCAGCTCGACCACGAGCGAGCCGAACGTCCCGAGGCTCCGCCCCGTGATGAACGTGATGAGCTCGGGGCACATCACCGCGAGCGACGCCATCCACAGCGGGAAGTTGATCCAGTAGTACCACGAGGCGCGCGCCGCCCACTTGCCGTTCGGATACGCCGCGTGGATCCAGTCATAGAGCCCGCCGTCTCCCGCGTAGGCTGTGCCGAGCTCGGCGGCGATGAGGCCGTAGGGCAGCAGAAATGCCAATATCATAAAGATCCACCAGAAATACTGGCTGTTGCCGATCGACGCGACCGGCGCCGCCGCCTCGGCGACAAACACCACGCAGATGACCGACAAAATGACGTCTGCGAGCCGGAATTGATTCTTCTCCATGGCTTATCTCAGCTCTTTTCCGCTTTCGAAACGCCGCAGTAGGCCTCGACGCAGCCGAGCTTGTCGCAGAGCACTTTGTCAAGCTCCTCCTTCGCCGCCGCGATCTGAAGACCGCTCGGCTCCTTGCGGCAGCGTGTAAAGTAGACAAGAAGGCCGCGCATGGCCGTCAGGCGGTTGCCTGCCTCCTCCCAGCAGAGGGAGGCATCGCTGTCGGCGACCTCGTCGGTCACGTCCTCGCCGCGCGTCGCGGGCAGGCAGTGCATGAATTTGCAGCCGAGGTTCCCCAACTGCATCAGCTCGCGGTTGACCTGATAGTCGTGGAAGACGCGCACGCGCTCTTCCTTCGGCATCTCGTTTTCGTAGAGACCGTACCACACATCGGTATAGATGAAGTCCGCGCCGCGTACGCTCTCGCGGTCATCGGTGACAAGGTAGCTGCCGCCGGAGAGCGCGCAGTTCTTCTTCATGATCTCCTTGTGCTGCTCATTCAGCTGGTGGCCCTGGGGGCCGTACTGGACAAAGTGCATGCCGAGCTTCGTCGTGATAAAGCCGAGCGACGCGCACACCTGCGTCGCGTCGCCCACGAACACGACCTTGCAGTCCTCTAACTTTTTCCCCTGCGGAAGGTTCTCCACGATCGTGCAGAGGTCGCCGATCTCCTGCGTGGGGTGGTTGTAGTCCGACATGCCGTTGATGACGGGGATGGTGCAGCTTTTTGCGAGCTCTTCGATCGTCTTGTGCTCGATGACGCGCGCCATCACGACATCGACAAGCTTTGAGAGTACCTTGCCCGTGTCGCCGATGGTCTCATGCCCGCCGAGCTGGATCATACCGGGGCCTAAATACTGCGCGTGCCCGCCCATCTGGCTCATCGCGGTCTCAAACGAGACGCGCGTGCGCGTAGAGGACTGCTGGAAGATCATGCCGAGCGTCATGTTGCGCATCAGGGGCGGATAGTAGCCCGCCTTAATGGCCTTTTTGATGGCGAGCGACAAGTCGATGATGTCGAGCAGTTCCTGCTTTGTGAATTCATTGGTGTCGATAAAGTCTTTTTTCATACGATTCCTCCGACATTTCAAGTTGCTTTTTGCCGCGGAGGCAGACGCCGCGGCGAATGCTGCGCTTAGTGTCTGCACTTTTTTCCAGTTCATGCGGAAAAAAACTGTGCAACATGACACAAATCACGCCGCATTCCGTCGCCGCTGTGTATTTTACATAGATTTTACAATTCTCCTCTGGCAGTTTTGACATTTGGCGCGTAAACTATTACCTGGTTATAAATAGAGTCTCAAAAAAGAAAAAGGAAAGATAGAAAATATGGATATTTTCAATGTGCTCACGATGATCGGCGGGCTGTGCCTGTTCCTCTTCGGCATGAACCTGATGGGCCAGGCGCTCGAGCGCCGCGCGGGCGGCAAGCTCCGCTCCCTTCTCGACAAGATGACCGGCAGCGTATTCGCCGGATTTTTAACGGGTCTTGGCATCACGGCCATCATCCAGAGCTCGTCCGCCACCACGGTCATGGTGGTCGGCTTTGTCAACTCGGGCCTGATGACGCTGCGTCAGGCCATCAACGTCATCATGGGCGCCAACGTCGGCACGACCGTCACGGCCTGGCTTTTGAGCCTTGGCGGCATCGACTCCGGCAACTTCTGGATCAAGCTCTTAAAGCCCTCATCCTTCACTCCCGTCCTTGCGCTCATCGGCATCATCTACTACATGTTCTGCAAGGACAACAAGAAAAAGGACACCGGCATGATCCTGCTCGGCTTTGCCACGCTCATGTTCGGCATGGAGACGATGAGCGGCGCGGTCGCGGGCCTCAAGGACGTCCCCGCGTTCACGAATCTCTTTGTTGCCTTTCAGAATCCCCTCCTCGGCGTGCTCGCCGGCGCGCTGCTCACGGCCATCATCCAGTCGAGCTCCGCGTCCGTCGGTATTTTGCAGGCGCTCGCCGTCACGGGTTCTGTGAGCTATGCCGCGGCCATTCCCATCATCATGGGCCAGAACATCGGCACGACCGTCACGGCCATGCTGTCGTCCATCGGCACGAACAAAAACGCCCGCCGCGCCGCGGTCGTTCACCTTCTCTTCAATGTCATCGGCGTTGTCGTGCTGCTGACGGTCTTCTGCATTGTGCGCGCGGCTTTTGTGCCCGCGCTGCTGGATGAATCCGCCACCATGGCGGGCATCGCCGTCACACACTCGGTCTTCAACGTCCTCTGCACCGCCATGCTCCTGCCCGCGGGCGGCCTTCTTGAAAAGCTCGCCTGCCGCATCGTCCCCGACGATCCCCAGACGCAGGGTGAAAAGACGACCGAGCTCGACGAGCGTCTTCTCCCCACCCCGTCCCTCGCCCTTCGCCAGAGCCGCGCCGTCGCCCGCGAAATGGCGGACTGCGCCGTGCGCGCGCTGAACAACGCTCTCACCGCCCTTGACCACAACACGCCCGAGCTCGCCCAGAGCATCCGCGACGATGAGGAGCTTTGCGACCACTATGAAGATATCCTCGGCACCTACCTCGTCAAGCTCAGCACGCAGAAAATGGGCCGCGACGAGAGCGAGGAGGCAACCGAACTCTTAAAGACCATCGGCGACTTTGAGCGCATTTCTGACCACGCGGTCAACATTCTCTCCTCCGCCGAGGAGATGGAGCAAAAGGGCCTCACGTTCTCCGGCAGCGCCCTCAACGAGTTCGCCATTCTCACCTCCGCCATCCGCGAGATCCTTTCGCTCTCGCTCAAGTCCTTCTCCTCGCAGGACGTCGCGCTCGCCCAACAGGTCGAGCCGCTCGAGCAGGTCATCGACACGCTCAAAGAGCAGATGCGCACGCGCCACATCCTGCGCATGCAGCAGGGCCATTGCAGCATTGAGGCTGGCTTTATCCTCTCCGATCTTCTGACCGACCTTGAGCGCACATCCGACCACTGCTCCAACATCGCCGGCTGCGTCATCGACGCCCGTGCGCATAACCTCAACCTGCACGAAACGCTGCGCCAGGCCAAGACTGCCGACGACAGCTTCCAGCAGACGTACGAATCCTACGTGGAAAAGTACCAGCTCCCTGTTCCGTCGTCAAACGTGTAAAAAGCGGGGCGCTTGCGAGCGCCCCATTTTTGCTATTTTCTTGCTTGTAAAGCGCCCGTTTCCCTGCTATACTACGGTCATTAGGTTATTTCCGCGCAAACTGTCAATTTTGCGCGGTAGGAAAGGATGATACCATGGACCCGATTTATGAGATCGAATTGCAGGACTGCCCCTACTGCCGCGGCACCGGTACGGTGGAGGACGAGCAGGGCTGGTGCGTTTATGTCACCTGTGTCGACTGCGGCGCGCAGACCGCGCACGCAAGCTACGAGTCCCCCGAGGAACGTCTGGCCGCCGCGCAGCAGGTCGCGCACCTGTGGAACGTCGGCAAGGTCCTGAACCCCGGCGTCGGCGACTGATTCGACTGGAACTGCATAAAAAGGACGGAAGAAAAGCATCTTCCGTCCTTTTCGCGCTCAACCGCCGTTTGAGCGCGCGAAACTCCCCCTCCATTGCGCGTTTTCCTGCAATCGGCTATACTGAACTCATCAAGGACGTCCGCACTTTATAGAAACGGAGTTTTGCCTTTATGAACATCGACATCGGCAGCAAGATCAAAACGCTGCGCCTCTCCAAAAGCATGACGCAGGAGCAGCTTGCAAAAGCCCTCCACGTGAGCGCGCAGGCCGTGAGCAAGTGGGAAAACGGCAGCTCGCTTCCCGATATTCAGCTTTTGCCCGCGCTGTCCGTCACGCTGGGAACGAGCATCGACTCGCTCTTCTCCCTCACGGACGAGAGCCGCTTTGCCCGCATCGACAATATGCTCTGGGACAAGCGCTTTCTCACACAGCAGGAATTTGACGAAGAGGAGCACTTTTTGCAGGAAAAGTGCCGCGAGGAGGAAACGCGCCCGCGCGCGACGCTGCTGCTCGCAGAGCTTTACTGCAAGCGCGCACGGGAATACAATGACCTCGCCTCTCCCCTCGCGCGTCAGGCGCTCGCACTGAATCTCGACTGCAAGGAGGCGCACAACGCCATCTTCGACGCCGAGCACGGCGCGTACCTCGACTGGAACGCGACGAACCACTACCGCACGATCGCCTTCTATCAGGAGTTTCTCGCCGCGCATCCGGAGAACCACAGCGCGCACCTGTGGCTTCTGGACCTTCTCATCGCCGACCGCCGCTGCGCGGAGGCGCGTGAGGTCTTGGACAAAATGCACTGCCTGAAGCCGACCTACAACGACGACTTTTACCTCGGCTGTATCCTTTTGCAGGAGGGGCACACCGACGACGCGCTCGCGCAGTGGGAGTCCATGTGCGCAAAGTATCCCGACACGTGGGAGGTCTACGTTATGCGCGCGAGCGAGCTCGCCAAGCTCGCTCACTACGACGAGGCCATCGCGGACTATGAAAAGGCGATGGCGCTCATGCCGCCCCCGCGCTTTGTCGACCCTGCCGAAGCCATCGCGCAGATCTGCGAAATTCGCGGTGACTATAAAACGGCGATCACCTACTACGAAAAGGTCATCGCCATCGAAAAGGCCGACTGGCACGAAACGCAGGGCGAAGCCATCGACGCCCCGCAGCGAAGCATCGCAAGGCTGCGCGAAAAGCTGGCAAGCCGCTGATATCGGGGCGAAAAGGCGATTGTCAAAATCTTTTGACAAGCAATTTTTCCTCATGTAAAGCAGCTTTGCTCGACAAACTTTCCCGTTTTGGCTACCCTTGGGGCAGATCGAACGAAACGCACAGGAGGCACTTATGGAACTCGGTAATCAGATCAAGGCACATCGCGCCGCGCTCTCGCTTTCGCAGGAGGAGCTGGCGGAAAAGGTCTACGTCACGCGCCAGACCGTTTCCAACTGGGAAACCGGCAAGAGCTACCCCGATATCCATAGTCTGCTCCTGCTCAGCGCCCTCTTTGATGTTTCGCTCGACCAACTCATCAAAGGAGATTTGGAAACCATGAAACAGGAAGTCAATGCCGCCGATGTCAAAGCCATGAACCGCGACGCCATCATCTACACTGTTCTGCTCGCCGCCACGATCATTCTGCCCGTGCCGCTGCTCAAGTGGTTCGACCTCTACGGTCTCATTCCCGAGCTTTTGCTCTGGGGCAGCGCGATGTACTTTGCCCTCCGCCTCGAGCGCATCAAAAAGGCGAACAACGTCCAGTCCTACAGGGAGATCTTGGCCTTCATCGAAGGGAAGCGGCTCGACGAGATCGAGCAGAAGGTCGAAGCGGGCAAGCGGCCCTATCAGAAGATTCTGCTCGCCCTGCTCACCGCCGGGATCACACTGCTTGTCGGCATGGTGCTCAGCTGGCTGCTGCTGTAAGCAAACATCGCAAAACCCGCCCCGACGCAAAAGCGTCAGGGCGGGTTTTCCATTTTCAGAAGCAGGTTTCACATATTGAAGCGTCTGCGCGCTTCCTCGCGCAGCGACGGGACGCGGCGCACGATGCGCAGCGGGATGATGAGCCCGATGCAGATGACAAGCACGACGAGCGACCAGCTCGGCTGCCACACCTCAAGAAAATACCGGTCAAGGCAGTATTCGACGCCCATCGCCATCAGGCCCACTGCGCCGATGCACATGGCGATGGAAGAAAGGCGCGAGCGCCTGCCGTCGCGCAGCAGAAAGCTCAGCAGGAATACGACGACGCACGCCCAGCCGAGCATCGGCAGCACGAGCCCGCGGAACCAGCGTTCCCCGTGCAGCGCAACGGAGATGATCCACACGTAAATGCCGATGGCGGCGACGTCCGCCGTCAGTCGGAAGAAGATTGGGATGCCGCGCACGAGCATCGGCAATGCGAACCAGATCCACAGCATCACTGCCGCGCCCGCGACGTAGAGCGCCCAAGGGTGCTCCGTCGGCAAAATGAGATTCAGCAGCCCGCAGCAGAGCGACACGGACGCGAGCATCGCCGTCAGCAGTGCGGCGGCGGCTCTGCGCGATGCTCTCGGCACCTCGGCCGGCTTGGTCGGGAAATAGCGCGGCGCGGTCTCGTCCGGCTTCCACGCCGACGTGCCGCAGAGCGGGCAGCGCTCCGCGCCCTCGTCCAGCTCCACACCGCATTTGACACAATATGACATCAAATTCCTTCTTTCGATCTGCTATTCATCGGTTGCTCTCTACGCGCACGGGGATTCCCGCGCGCACGAGGAAGCGGAAAAAGTCGCGCTCGGTGTCCGTCTCCGCCTGCGTGCCGGCAAAGGTGATCTCCATCGTGTCGCCATAGCTGATGGACGCGCAGTGGCAGCGCGGCACCGTCGCCTGTCCCAGAATGACCTCCGCCCCGCGGATATGCTCAGCCATTTCGGGCGGCACGGTGAACGCGCCTGGGTTCGTATATGTGCAGGAATAGGGCCTCACGCCGTGCAGGCGGTAATTGAGCGCCATGACGGGATTTTTGAAAACGACCGGAATGAGCCGCAGGAAAAAGTTTTCCGTAAAGCGAACGTTGCCCGTGAACGCCGCCTGCAATTCCTGCCGGTTGATGTGCAGCTTCATAAAATGCCGCACTTGCGAGACGATCTCGGGGAACGTGTAGTCGCCGAGCGCGGGGTCGATATACGGGCGGACGGTGGTAATGAAGTTTCGCAGCGTCTCGCTCGGGAACCAGCCGCGCAGATTGATAGGGATGGCCAGCGCCACGGGGCGCAGGCGGTAGGGCTTTTCGCGCTTCTGCTTTTCCAAAATGACGTAAATGAGCACAGAGGAGAGGTATTCGGTGATCGACGCGCCGTACTTTTTCGACTCCTCGCGCAGCTTCGAGAGCGGCACGAAGCCCATCGTCACATGGAACGTGTAAAACGGCTCGCTTGTGCCGGTATTCTGATACGCCGTCGGCTGGCGGTGGAGGCCCAGCGCGTGGTGTCCTGCGTAGCGGGCATAGGCGTCCTCCATCTCCTCCTCGCGCGGCGGCTCGTTCAAATCAAGCACACCGTTCCCCGCAGGGATATCAACGCCGGTCTGGCGCAGGTATTCGGCCAGCAGCGTGCGGAAGAAGACGATGGCTCCGCCGCCGTCGGAAAGCGCGTGGAAGACCTCGATCGAAATGCGGTTGCGGTAATAGTAAAAGCGCACGAGCCAGCCGTTGTCTTCCTTGAAGCGCACGGGCTGGCAGGGGTCGGACACGTCCTCTTTCAAAAACGGCCCCGGCGCGCTGTTGTGCTCCAAATAGTACCAGAACGCACCCTTACGGATGCGCACGGCAAAGGTCGGGAAGCGCGGCATGCAGCGGTCGATGGCGCGCTGAAGCGCCGCGGGGTCGACGTCCTTTTCCATCAGAGCGGAAAAGCGGTAGATGGCTGAATACTCCTCCTTTTGCAGCGCGGAGTAGAGCGTGCCCGCGGAATCGAGCTTATACCATTTGCTGTTGGGCTTGGCCATCCGATGTTCCCTCTTTCCCTCTGCGCGGTCTTGAGAGGTTTATTATAGCACAAAGCGGGGCGCGCTACAAGAAAGATGCGCTTTTCCTTGGCATTTTCACGAAATTATGATATCATGCTCCCAAAGAATTTTGTTTTTCAGGAGGAGCTATGGAACCCAAACTCCGCATCATCCGCAAAAAGAAGAGCGAGGCCGAGAACGCGCATCTCGACCCGCTGATGCGTGCGCTCAAGGCGCTGCACAGCGCCGGTGCGCCAGAAAGCATGACCGCCGAAGAGCTTGAGCGTCAGCGCCGCAGTCAGGAGGTCCTCGGCAAGCTGACTGCGCCGATGACGGGCATGGATTACGAGGAATTTGCCCTCTCGGGCATGAGCGCGGCGTGGACGCGGCTCAAGGCCCCCCACGGCAGCCGCCATGCGATTTTATACTGCCACGGCGGCGGCTACACGAGCGGCAACCTCGGCTATTCGCGCGTACTGTCGTCCAAGCTCGCGCATGCGACGGGCTACGATGTGCTGAGCTTTGAATACCGCCTCGCGCCCGAGTTCCCCTATCCCGCCGCGGTCGAGGACGCGCTGCGCGCGTGGGACTATCTGATGCTCCAAGGCTACGGCGCGCGCGATATCGTCCTCGCGGGCGACAGCGCGGGCGGCAACCTCGCCCTTGTGCTCTGCAACCGCCTCAAGACGGCGGGCCGCAAGCTCCCCGGCACGCTCATCCTGATGTCCCCGTGGACCGACATGACGATGTCCGGCCAGTCCTATACAGAGCGTACGGAGATCGACCCGATGCTCACGCCCGAGTACATCGAAGCCGTGCGCCTCGCCTACGCCGCAGGAAGAGACTACCGTTCGAGCGACCTGTCCCCACTTTTTGCCGACTTCACCGGCTTCCCGCCGACGCTCATCCAGGTCGGCGACCACGAGATCCTGTATTCGGATTCAGAACAACTCTATCAGGCGATGAAGCGCGCAAACGTTCCCTGCCGCCTGCAGGTCAGCGAGGGGATGTGGCATGTGTTTCAGATGTTTCCCATTAGAAAGGCTTCTGTTGCAATAGAGAATATTGCACGGTTCTTACTGGAGCAGTAAGCAGCTGATTTTTCCCTGCGCCGTGCAGGGGAGCGGTTAAGGGGGATATTCTCTTTCCTCGGAAAGAGAATATCCCCCTTTGACCCCCAAGAGAAAGGGACTTGATTGGCAGTCTCGGGCTTGAACAGTCTTTATGCCTCCGGAATGAGAATGCCTACGCGGCGTTGCCGCGTTAGCGTTGCTATACGATTTGGTTTGCTTCTTTCATCCGCTGCCGCTCTGCTGATCTTGTAGGAGTGCAGCCTAATTTCCGTCTATCGCGGCACTCATCAATGCGGCGAGCGCCAGCAATGCCGCATTCGGTACGCAGTCTGCCGCCGAGAAAACGTCACTCGCGCCTCACGATAGTAAGGCGCGGTTGCAAGACGTAACGACTCGCAAAAGATTCATGGCGAAGCCATGTACACCGCACTTACATTGCGCAGCGCGTGCAGTCATTCAAGCTGCAAACCCGCAATGTGCGGGGTCAAGGGGCAAGGCCCCTTGCGTTCTCTTGGGGGTCCAAGGGGGCCATTCTCTCACGTGAGAGAATGGCCCCCTTATCCGTGCAGCGCCATCGTCGCTGCCTCTCCCTCCCGCGCCGTGCGCGGGAAACTCCCTTACCCGTTGGGCAAATCAAAAAAGTGCAACTTTTTTTGAAAAACCCACTTGACAAGTGGGCCCCGCGTGCTATAATGCAACCAACAAGTGAAGAGCTTCAAACCTATGACGGAGAGAAGTAGCCGATGCAGATAAGCACAAAGAGAGTCCCGGGTGGTGTGATCGGGGCAGCGGACGGTCGGTGAATGGACTTCAGAGGGCGGACCGAACGGCGGAAGTCAAGTAGGGACCGACGGGTATCCCACCCGTTATCCATCGGGGCGCGTATGATGGTGCGCGTAAGCGAGCGGGCGTTTTACAAAACGTCAATTTGGGTGGTATCGCAGAAGTTTGATGACTTTTGTCCCATGTGTATGGGATGAAGGTCTTTTTTCTTTATATTCCTCCTGTTCCGGCAAACCAGGACCTCATCTGCCACCCGAAATCAAATAAATTTGGAGGAAAACAAAAATGAAAAACAACATGGTGAAAAAGCTTCTGACCCTGGCCCTCGCCGGTGCGATGACCCTGTCTCTGGCCGCGTGCGGCAGCAAGAGCGACGACAGCAGCAACGACGCCCAGCAGGGCGGCGACGAAAGCGGCAAGACCTACAAGGTCGCCATCATCAAGCAGCTCGACCACGCCTCTCTCGACGAGATCGCGAACGCTGTGGCCGCCGAGCTCGACAAGATCGCAGCCGACAATAATGTGACCATCGAGTACGACATCACCTCCGGCCAGAACGATCAGACCATCTTAAAGCAGCTGTCCGATCAGGCGATCGCCGATCAGGTCGACGCCATCATCCCCATCGCGACGACCGCCGCGCAGATCTCTGCCCTCTCCGCTGAGGACACCAAGACCCCCGTTGTTTATGCCGCCGTCTCCGATCCCGAGGTTGCGAGCCTGACGGGTATCGACTATGTGACCGGCACGAGCGACGCGCTGAACACCAGCTTCATCATGGACATGATGTTCGCCCAAAACCCGGACGTCGCCAAGGTCGGCCTGCTCTACTCCCTCTCTGAGCCCAACTCCACCAAGCCCATCGCCGACGCGAAGGCCTACCTCGACGCCAAGGGCATCGAGTACGTTGAGCAGACCGCGAACACGAACGACGAGGTCGTCGCCGCCGCTTCCGCGCTGATCGCCGACGGTGTGGACGCCGTCTTCACCCCGACTGACAACGTCATCATGGCCGCCGAGCTCGCCATCTATGAGGACCTCGCCAAGGCCGGCATCCCCCACTACACCGGCGCTGACTCCTTCGTCCGCAACGGCGCTTACGCCACCTGCGGCGTGAACTACACCGACCTCGGCGCCAAGACCGCCGACCTCGCCTACTCCGCCATCACCGACGGCATGGACGCCATGGAGGACTACTACCTGATGGACGGCGGCATCATCACCGTCAACACCGACACCGCCGCCGCGATGAGCCTTGACTACTCCTGCTTCGACAGCATGGGCACCGTTGTCGAGGTCACGACCACCAAGGACTAAGAAAACCGTTTCCCCGCAAATGAACTGCCTTTCCCCCGACCTTCCGTCGGGGGAAATTGGCCTGAAAGGAGAATTTTCCCATGCTCATCATCACGCAGACCGCCCTTGAGCTGGGCTTCCTCTACGCCCTGGTCGCGATGGCGCTGTTTTTAAGCTACCGCATCCTCGACATCGCCGATCTGACGACCGACGGCTGCTTCGTCCTCGGCGCGGCCGTGTCCGTCACCGTGACGGCCGCGGGACACCCTGTCCTCGCCATCTTCGCCGCGATGCTCGCGGGCGCGTGCGCGGGCTTTGTCACCGCGTTTTTGCAGACGAAGCTCGGCGTGCCGTCGATCCTCGCCGGTATCGTCACGAACACCGGTCTTTACACCGTGAACCTGATGGCCATGGGCTGGAAATCCAACCAGAGTCTGCTCGGCGGCAAGACCGTCTTCACGATGCTGCGCGAGACCGGCATCGGCGGCGAGTGGTACGAGCTGCTGCTCGCAGCGTTTGTCACGCTTCTGGCCGGTCTTCTGCTGGTGCTGTTTCTCGGCACGCGCATGGGTCTCTCCATCCGCGCCACGGGCGATAACCCCGACATGGTGCGCGCCTCGTCCCTGAATCCGTCGTTCACGATCACGATTGGCCTGTGCCTTGCCAACATGCTCACGGCGCTCTCCGGCGCGATCGTCGGCCAGTATCAGAAGACTGTGGACATCAACTCCGGCACGGGCATCGTCGTCATCGGCCTCGCCTGCCTCATCATCGGCGAGACGCTGCTCGGGCGCAGAAGCGTCAAAAAGGGCGTCATCGCCGCGATTCTCGGCTCGATCGTTTACCGCTTCATCTACGCCATCGTATTCTACACGAAGATCGTGCCCGTCGAGTGCCTGAAGCTCCTGACGGCCATCATTGTGGCGCTGGCCATTGCCGCGCCGAGCATCCAGAAGTGGGCGACATTCCAGAAGCGCAAAATGGCCGCCAGAAATAAGGAGGGCGTGTAAGATGCTGGACATTCAAAATCTCTCCAAGACCTTCAACCCCGGCACGGTGAATGAAAAAAAGGCGCTTTCTTCCCTTTCCCTGCATTTGGACGAGGGCGATTTCGTCACCATCGTCGGCTCGAACGGAGCGGGCAAGTCGACTCTCTTCAACGCCATCGCGGGCAGCTTTTATGCCGACGAGGGCAGCATTTCGCTCGCGGGCAAGGACATCACCTTCATGCCCGAGCACGAGCGCTCCCGCCGCATCGGGCGTCTCTTTCAGGACCCCCTGCGCGGCACCGCGCCGAGCATGACGATCGAAGAAAACCTTGCGCTCGCGTACCTGCGCGCGGCGCACGGCAATCCATTCAGCCGCATCAGCAAGAAGGACAAGGAGTTCTTCGCCGAGCAGCTCAAGCAGCTCGACATGGGCCTCGAAAGCCGCATGAAAAACCCCGTGGGCCTGCTCTCCGGCGGCCAGCGTCAGGCGCTCACGCTGCTGATGGCGACGATGGTGCCGCCGCAGCTCTTACTTCTTGACGAGCACACCGCGGCGCTCGACCCCGCAACGGCGGAAAAGGTGCTCGACCTCACCCGCCGCGTCGTGGCGGAAAGTCACATCACCTGCCTGATGGTCACGCACAACATGCATCAGGCACTTGAGCTCGGCAACCGCACACTGATGATGGCGGACGGGCACATCGTGCTCGACGTCGCGGGCAGTGAACGCGCGGGGATGGGAGTCGACGATCTCATCGCACGGTTCAAAGCAGGTGCCGGACATGAGCTTGATAACGATAGAATTCTTTTATCAGAATAAAATGAGCAGCCCGAAAGGGCTGCCACCCTATTCCCCACACCGTGTGAGGGCGCGGGGAAAGGGGGATACTCTCTTTCACGAAAGAGAGTATCCCCCTTTTGATCCCCCAAGAGAAAGGTTTTCCATTGCAGGCGAGCAGCTTGAAGAGTTGCGGCGCTTGCCGATTGCACTACCTGCGCGCGGCGCTGCCGCGTTTAGTTCTGCTATACGATTTGGTGTGCTTCCATTATCCGCTGCCGCTCTGCTGATCTTGTTTTGGTGCAGCCTAATCACCTGCCACCGACAACGCATGCTATTTCGATAGTGCGTACTGCGACGAGCGCCAGCAATGCTAAACAATCCAAAGTAGGCGGAAATTGCTGAAGACTGCCGAATCGCAGGCAAAGCGGCAGCGGAGGTAGAAGTAAGACAAATCGTTTCGATTCATCACTTGGCAGGCACTCCCATTCCAGAGGCATAAAAGTCATTCAAGCCAGAGACTGCCAATCAAAAGCCTTTCTCTTGGGGTTCCAAAAGGGATATTCTCTTTCGCGAAAGAGGATATCCCCTTTGATTCGTGCAGCGCCGACGGCGCTGCCTTCCCCTCCGCACCTGTGCGGAAACAACGCTCCACAATGTGGAGCTTTTTTAACGCATGGGTCATTTTGTCCGCTTGAGGCAATACCAATTCCATGCTATACTTATCGTTAAGAAAACGACAAATTCAAAGGAGAACTGCATGGAGAGTATTTTTGAAAAACGTCTTACCGTCACGCCCGACTACTGTGACGCGTCGGGCGCGCTGTCGCCGTTGGCGGCGTTTACGATTTTTCAGGGCATCGCAGCGCAGCACGCGGAGGTGCTGGGCGTCGGCAGCAGCGCGATGGCGAAAAAAGGTGAATTCTGGCTCACGGTCCACACGCGCGTCGATCTCTTTGAGCGCGCGTACCTGATGGACGAACTCACGGTGCGCACGTGGGCGGAGGCGTGCAGCGAGCGCGACGTACGCACGTACCGCAGTTACACACTCTCGCGCGGTGAGGCGGTCATTGCCCGCGGCAAGACCGAGTGGGCCATCTTAGGACCGGAGCAGAAGATCATCCGCTTTGGCGACTCGGGCTTCCCGAAGGACTACCCCTTCCCCGCCGAGACGGCCATCCCCGAAAAATTGCAGCGCTTCCATGAAAAGTTTGAGGACGCCGACCTTTTCTCGCACTACGCCGTGCGGTCGACGGACATCGACCTCGGCCACCACATGAACAACGTGGCCTATGTGCGCCTGCTGCTCGACTGCTTTTCGGCAAAGGAGCTCGCGAGCGGTAATATTCAATCGGTCGAGCTACACTACTCAACGCCGTGCTTCGAGGGTGAGGCGCTGACGGTCTACAAGAAGTCACTCGATGACGGCACGTGCCGCATCGGCATCGTCAAGCCGGACGGCAAAACCGCCTCGCAGGCGTGCGTGACGTTCAAAAAGTAATCAGCCATGAAAAAAGCGGTTCCCGTTTGGGAACCGCTTTTTGTTGTTCTTTGCGCTGTTTAGTTGTTGCTGGCGTTCGTGGCGCGGAGGGTGACGTCGTGATAGCCGCCCTCGACGATGCTGGTAGCGGAGACGAGCGTGAGCTTCGCGTTCTTCTGCAGGTCAGGGATCGTCGTCACGCCGCAGTTGCACATAGTCGACTTGACCTTGTAAAGGCTTCTTGCGACGTTATCCTGCAGGGAGCCCGCGTAGGTGACGTAGGAATCCACGCCCTCTTCAAACGCAAGGCCCGTCTTGCCGCCGAGGTCGTAACGCTGCCAGTTGCGCGCGCGGTTCGAGCCTTCGCCCCAGTATTCCTTGACGTACACGCCGTTGACAAGCAGCTTGTTCGTCGGCGATTCGTCGAAGCGAGCGAAGTAGCGGCCCAGCATCAGGAAGTCCGCGCCCATGGCAAGCGCGAGCGTCATGTGATAGTCGTGCACGATGCCGCCATCGGAGCAGATGGGGACATACACGCCGGTCTCGCGGAAGTATTCGTCGCGCGCGGCGCTCACCTCAATGAGCGCGGTGGCCTGGCCGCGGCCGATGCCCTTCGTTTCGCGCGTGATGCAGATGGAGCCGCCGCCGATGCCGACTTTGACAAAGTCCGCGCCGCTCTCGGCGAGGAAGCGGAAGCCGTCGCGGTCGACGACGTTGCCCGCGCCAATTTTGATGGTATTGCCATAGTTTGCGCGCACGTAGTCGATGACCTTCTTCTGCCAGACGGAGTACCCCTCGGACGAGTCGATGCACAGCACATCCGCGCCAGCCTCCACGAGCGCGGGGATGCGCTCGGCATAGTCGCGGGAGTTGATGCCCGCGCCGACGAGGTAGCGCTTCTTGTCGTCCTGAAGCGCGAGGGGGTGCTCCTTGTGCTCGGCGTAGTCCTTGCGGAAGACGAAGTAGAGCAGGTGGTCGTTTTCATCCACGATGGGCAGCGCGTTGAGCTTGTGCTCCCAGATGATGTCGTTAGCCTCCTTGAGCGTGGTCGACGCAGGAGCGGTGACGAGCTTTTCGCGCGGAGTCATGAACTCGCGCACCTTCAAATCAGTGCTCATGCGGCTCACGCGGTAGTCGCGGCTCGTCACGATGCCGAGGAGCTTGCCGTTGGGCGTTGCGTCCTCGGTGATGGCGACGGTCGAGAAGCCGTTTTTCTCCTTGAGGGCCAAAACATCGGCCAGCGTGTGCTCGCTTGTCAGGTTCGAGGCTGACGGCACAAAGCCCGCCTTATTGCTCTTCACGCGGCGCACCATCTCGGCCTCGCTCTCGATGGACTGGGAGCCGAAGATGAACGAAAGGCCGCCCTCTTTGGCCAGCGCGATGGCCAGCGTGTCGTTCGACACCGACTGCATGATGGCCGAGACCATCGGGATATTCAGGCTGATGGGGCACTCCTCCTGCCCCTTGCGGTAGCGCACGAGGGGCGTTTTGAGCGAGACGTTGTCAGGAATGCAGTCCTCGGACGTGTAACCGGGGACGAGCAGATATTCGCTGAACGTGTGAGACGGTTCGGGATAATAATAAGCCATTGGGTCTGCTCCTCTCTTCTTAAATTACTTGAAATAGCGCACGGCAGAGGTGAACAGCTCCATCTCATACTGCCCGGGGACGTTGCGGTAAAGCTCCTTGCCGATGCGCTCGGTGTGCCCCATCTTGCCGAATACACGGCCATCGGGCGAGGTGATACCCTCGATGGCACAGATCGAGCCGTTGGGGTTGAATGCTGCATCCATTGTAGCATACCCGTCAAGGTCTACGTACTGCGTGGCGATCTGGCCGTTTTCGGCGAGCTTCTTCACAAGCTCTTCGGATGCGAGGAAGCGGCCCTCGCCGTGTGAAATGGGCACGGTGTAAATGTCGCCGACCTTCGTACCCGCAAGCCAGGGGGACTTGTTGGAGCACACGCGCGTGCGGACCAGACGGGACTGGTGGCGGCCGATGACGTTATAGGTGAGCGTCGGGAAATCAGCGTCGGTGTCCATGATCTTGCCATAGGGAACGAGACCGAGCTTGATGAGCGCCTGGAAGCCGTTGCACACGCCGAGCATCAGACCGTCGCGCTTTTCGAGGAGATCCGTGACCTGCTCCTTGACCGCGGCGTTGCGGAAGAACGCCGTGATGAGCTTGGCACTGCCGTCGGGCTCGTCGCCGCCGGAGAAGCCGCCGGGGATGACGATGATCTGGCTCTCCTTGACGGCCTTGGCAAAGCGCTCGACGCTGTCAGCAACGTCGGCGCTCGTTAAGTTGCGGATGATGAACTGCTCGGCGTCCGCGCCCGCTTCGAGCAGGGCGCGATGGGTGTCGTACTCGCAGTTCGTGCCGGGGAAGACGGGGATCAGCGCCTTCGGGCGTGCGACCTTGACGGCGGGCGCGGCGCGCTTTTCCGTTTCATAGGTAAAGCGCACGACCGTACCGGCGTCCTGCGTCTTCGTCGGGTAGACCGATTCGAGCACGGAATCGTTCAGGGCCAGCAGCTCAGAAATGCTCGCCTCGTCATTGCCGATGGTGATCGTCTTCTCCGCCGTCGTGACGCCGATGCAGACGGCGTCGGGAATTTCCTCGGTGAGCTCGGCGACGATCGCGCCGGGCATGGGCCGGTACCAGTCGAGAGCGGTCGAAGCCGCGGCAAAGCCGACCTCGTTGCCGAGCGACATCTTCATCACCGCTTCGGCAAGGCCGTTTTCAACGGCCCAGGCGCTTGCGGCCTTGCCCGCGCGGGCGAGCGCGGTGAAGCGCTCCCACGCGGCGGTCTTCTGCTCCGCCGTGCCGCCGTAGAAGAGATAAACGCCGTGACCGGCGGACTTGAAGTCAGTCGTCACAAGCTCGCCCGCGCACACCGGTGCAATGGCGAACGAGATGAGCGTCGGCGGGACATCGTGGTCTAAGAACGTGCCGGACATCGAGTCCTTACCGCCGATGGCGGCGGCGCCGAGCTCAAGCTGCGCGTCCAGCGCACCGAGGAGCGCGGCAAAAGGCTTGCCCCAGCGCACGGGCTCATTGCGGAGCTTTTCAAAGAATTCCTGCAAGGTGAGATATGCCTTGTGATAATCGGCGCCCGCGGCGACGATCTTAGCAACCGAGGTGTAGACCGCGCTGTGCGCGCCCGTGTAAGGATCGGCGCTCAGTGCGTCGGGGTCGCAGCCCCAGGCCATCACGCTGCCCTGCTCGGTCTTGCTACCCGGCAGCACCGGCAGCAGCGCCGCCATCGCCTGCGAGGGGGTGCGCTGCGTCTTGCCGCCAAAGGGCATGAGCAGCGAGAACGAGCCGACCGTTGAGTCGAAGCGCTCGGTGAGACCGCGGCGGGACGCGCTCTTGAGACTGCCCGCCATATCGCGCAGCGTGTGCGGCGCGGAAGCAGTCTTCTCCTCTCCCGCCTCGACGCGGACGCTTGCGTGCTTGACTGCGCCGTTCGTGTCGAGGAAGGCGCGCGAAAGGTCGGCGACCGTCTGGCCGCGCCAGTGCATGACCATGCGGGGGCTCTCAGTCACGACGGCCACGCGGTAGGCCTCCAGGTTTTCGGCCTGCGCGGCGGCGATGAACTTCGCCTCATCCTCCGGCGCGACGACGACAGCCATGCGCTCCTGCGATTCGGAGATCGCAAGCTCGGTACCGTCGAGGCCCTCATACTTCTTGCGCACGGCGTCGAGCTCGATCTCGAGGCCGTCGGCCAGCTCGCCGATGGCGACAGACACACCGCCCGCGCCGAAGTCGTTGCAGCGCTTGATGAGGCGGGTGACCCCGCCGTTTCGGAACAAGCGCTGGATCTTGCGCTCTTCGGGCGCGTTGCCCTTCTGGACCTCGCTCGCCATGGTGGTGAGGGACTTCATATCGTGGCTCTTCGACGAACCGGTCGCACCGCCGATGCCGTCACGGCCCGTGCGGCCGCCGAGCAAGATAACGACGTCGCCCGGGGCGGGACGCTCGCGCACAACGTTCTTGGCGGGCGCCGCGGCGACGACCGCGCCGCACTCAAGGCGTTTGGCAATGTAGCCCTCGTGGTAGAGCTCGGCGACATGGCCCGTGGCAAGGCCGATCTGGTTGCCGTAGGACGAATATCCCGCCGCCGCAGTCTGCGCGAGCTTGCGCTGGGGGAGCTTGCCGGGAAGCGTCTCCGCAAGCGTCTTTCGCGGGTCGCCGCCGCCCGTGACGCGCATCGCCTGATGGACATAAGCGCGGCCGGAGAGCGGGTCGCGGATGCAGCCGCCGATACAGGTGGCCGCGCCGCCGAAGGGTTCAATTTCGGTGGGGTGGTTGTGGGTCTCGTTTTTGAACATCAGCAGCCAGTCCTGCTCCTCGCCGTTCACCTTGGCGGGAACGTGGATAGAGCAGGCGTTGATCTCCTCGCTCTCGTCGAGCTCGGGGAGAAGGCCGCGTTTCTTGAGCGTCTTGGTGCCGATGGTCGCGATGTCCATGAGCGTCTGGGGGCGCTTGGCGGCCTTCTCGATGCCGTAGACCTCCTCGCGCGCGGCGAGGTAGCGGTCATACGCATCCTTGACGGCGGGATTCTCGATGCTGACCTCGTCCAAATGCGTAGAGAACGTCGTGTGGCGGCAGTGATCGGACCAGTAGGTGTCGACGACGCGCACCTCGGTCACGGTGGGGTCGCGGTGCTCTTCGTCGCGGAAATAGGCCTGCAAGGTCTTGAGGTCGTCTAAGTCCATCGCAAGGCCCATGGACGAAAGAAGCGCCGAGAGCGCCGATTCATCCATCCCGGTAAAGCCGTCGACCGATGCGACGGGCTTGGGCTCGGAGAGGTTCTCTTCGAGCGTCTCGGGCTTTGCAAGCGAGGCCTCGCGGCTCTCGACGGGGTTGATGACATGGTGCTTGACGGCCTCGACGTCCCTTTCAGAGAGCGTGCCGTAGAGCGCGTAGACCTTCGCCGTGCGGATGCGCGGGCGCTCGCCCTGGCTGAGGAGCTGGATGCACTGCGCCGCGCTGTCCGCGCGCTGGTCAAACTGGCCGGGCAGCGGCTCGACGGCAAACACGGCGGCAGCGCCGCTCGCGTCGATCTCCCCGCTCGTCAGGTCAAGCTGCGGCTCGGAGAAAACGGTGTTTGTTGCATAGGCAAAGAGGGCCTCGTCGATGCCCTCGACGTCGTAGCGGTTCCAAATGCGCACATTTTCAAGACTCTTGAGGTCCAGAAACGAGCGGCAGTCGGAAAGAAGGCTCGCGCACTCGGGCGCAAGGCCGGGCTTTTTTTCAACACAGACGCGATAGACCATTTACTCTCTCTCCTTTTGCGCGGCGAGGGCTCGGCGGCCAATGTCGCTGCGGCAGTATTTGTTGGCAAAATCGACCTCGGACGATAAGCGGTAGGCCTCCTTCACGGCCTCCTCGAGCGTGGGGGCGACAGCGGTAACGCCGAGCACGCGGCCGCCCGCGGTCAGGAGCCTGTCTCCGTCTTTCTTCGCGCCCGCGACGTAGGTGTGCGCAGCGGCCTCTTCGCTCATCGTGATGGGGAAGCCGCTCTCGTACTTCTTGGGGTACCCGTTCGAGGCGAGGACGACGCAGCAGGCGGAATCGGTCGAAAATTCGACGGACACATCCTTGAGCGTGCCGTTCGTCGTCGCCTGCATGACCGTGAGCAGGTCGGACTTGAGAAGCGGCAGCACGACCTGCGTCTCGGGATCGCCGAAGCGGCAGTTGTACTCCACGACCTTCGGGCCATCCTTTGTGAGCATCAGGCCGAAGTACAGGCAGCCCTTGAAGGGGCGGCCCTCGGCCTTCATCGCGCGGATCGTGGGCAGGAAGATCGTCTGCATGCACTCGTCCGCGATCTTTTCCGTGTAGCAGGGATTTGGGGCGATCGTGCCCATGCCGCCGGTGTTCGGGCCCTTGTCGCCGTCCAGCGCGCACTTGTGGTCCATGGAAGACACCATGGGAACAACGGTTTCGCCGTCAGTAAAGCTCAGGACGGAGACCTCGGGCCCCTCCATGAACTCCTCGATGACGACGCGCGCGCCGCTCTGACCGAAGGCCTTGTCCTCGATCATGGAGCGAACGGCGGCTTTCGCCTCCTCGACCGTCTGCGCAACGACGACACCCTTGCCGAGCGCCAGACCGTCGGCCTTGACGACGATGGGCGCGCCCTGAGAATCAATATAGGCGCAGGCGGCGTCCGCGTCGGTGAAGAGCTCATACTTTGCCGTGGGGATGCCGTATTTTTTCATCAGATCCTTGGAAAATGCCTTGCTCGCCTCGATGACGGCGGCCTTTTTGTCGGGGCCGAAGCACGGGATGCCCGCCTCGGTCAGCGCGTCCACCGCGCCGAGGGCCAGTGGATCGTCCGGCGCGACGACGGCGTAGTCGATCCCGTGCGCCTTGGCAAACTCGACCTGCGCGGGGATGTCCTTTGCACCGATCTCCGGCACGCAGACCGCGTCGGCGGCGATGCCGCCGTTGCCGGGCAGGCAGTAAATTTCCTCAACTGCGGGATTTTCTTTTAACTTCTTGATAATGGCGTGTTCGCGGCCTCCGCCGCCGATGACCATGAGTTTCATTCGTTTCGTTCCTCCTTTTAGTGATGGAACAATCTCTGTCCGGTAAAGGCCATGGTGATGCCGTATTTATTCGCGGTCTCGATGACGTTGTCGTCACGGATCGAGCCGCCGGGTTCCGCGATGTAGGTGACGCCGCTCTTTCTCGCGCGCTCAACATTGTCGCCGAACGGGAAGAACGCGTCGGAGCCGACGGTCACGCCGCTCTGGCGGGCGACCCAGTCCTTGCGCTCCTGCACCGTCAGCGGCTCGGGGCGCTCCTTGAAGACGCGCTGCCATGCACCGTCGGCAAGCACATCCTCGCACTCGTCGGAGATGTAAACGTCGATGGCGTTGTCGCGGTCAGGGCGGCGGATACCGTCCACAAACGGCAGCGCAAGCACCTTCGGGTGGCGGCGGAGATACCAGTTGTCCGCCTTGCTGCCGGCAAGGCGCGTGCAGTGGATGCGGCTCTGCTGGCCCGCGCCGACGCCGATGGTCTGGCCGTCCTTGGCGTAGCAGACGGAGTTCGACTGCGTGTATTTGAGCGTAATGAGCGAAACGATCATGTCGCGCTTCGCGTCATCGGGAAGATTCTTATTTTCGGTGACGATGTTCGCAAGCAGCGACTCGTCGATCTTGCAGTTGTTGCGGCCCTGCTCGAACGTGACGCCGAAGACGTCCTTCTGCTCCTGCGGGGCGGGAATGTAGGCGGGGTCCATCTGCACGATGTTGTACTTGCCGCCCTTTTTCGTCTTTAGGATGGCAAGCGCCTCCTCGCTGAACGAGGGGGCGATGATGCCGTCGGAGACCTCGCCTTTCAGATATTCCGCCGTCGCGGCGTCGCACTCGTCGGAGAGCGCCGCCCAGTCACCGTAGGAGCAGAGGCGGTCCGCGCCGCGGGCGCGGATGTAGGCGCAGGCAATGGGCGAAAGGGCCGCGTCGGGCTCAACGAAGTAGACCTGCTTGTCCACCTCGTCGAGCGGCAGGCCGAGCGCCGCTCCCGCGGGAGAGACGTGCTTGAAGCTCGCCGCGGCGGGCAGGCCCGTGGCCTCCTTAAGCTCGCGCACGAGCTGGAAGGAGTTGAAGGCATCGAGCAGATTGATGTAGCCTGGCTTGCCGTTCAGCACGGTGAACGGCAGGTCGCCGCCGTCTTTCATAAAGACGCGCGCAGGCTTCTGGTTGGGGTTGCAGCCATATTTGAGTTCGAGCTCGTTCATATCGTTCTCCTCAATCGCCTAAATTCTTGTTGAACAGCTTGACTTCGCCGTTCACGTTCGCGTAAAGGGACACCTTGTTGTCCTCGTTGAGCGCGTCCCAGACCTCTTCGGGGCTGGGGACGCTCACCTCCATCGGCTCGCCCGCAAATGTCGGCAGCGGCGTGCCGTCGCCCTGATAGGTGCTGATGAAGTAGGCCTTGTCCGCGTCGCAGCCCTCGTAGCAGAAGAACTCGCGCAGGCACCGGCCGTTGTTATGCTTGAGGATGGACATCTCGAACGAGCCGTCCTCATGCACGATGGTGGAAATACGCGGCGTCCAGTTCGGCTCGTCGGGCTCGTACTCGCGCGTCATCAGGCCGCGGCGGAAGTCGCCGTGCTCGCAGATCGTGTCGGTCTGGTCGCCGTTCGTCACAACGAGGTCGCTGCCCATCGTGCGGACGGGGTGATAGATGATGAGGCTCGGGTCGGCGAGCTTGGCGGGGTCAAAGGCCTCGGTACGGATGCCGTCGTCGGTCTTGACAAAGACGCGGTTGCGGCTGTTCTCGCTGCGGCCCATGATGAAATAATAGACGCGGTCCTTGCCGACTAAAATGCCGCGGCCGGGATAAGACGTATTTTTCAGAAAGTGCAAAAAGTCGACCATTTCAGTTCTCCTCTTCTGTGATGGCGCGGCAGACAAGCTCCGTCGCGCGCGGCAGGAGCTTCCATTCGGCCTGCTCCATCACGCGGCGCTGTAAGGTCTCGGGCGTGTCGCCCTCTTCGATCTCGACCGCTTTTTGCAGGATGATCTCGCCGCCGTCGGGAATTTCGTTGACAAAGTGCACCGTCGCGCCCGTGACCTTCACGCCGCGCGCGAGCGCAGCCTCGTGCACCTTTAAGCCGTACATGCCCCTGCCGCAGAACGACGGGATCAGCGACGGATGGATATTCAGAATGCGGCGCGGCCACTTTTTCGTGAAGTTCTCGCTCAGGATGCTCAAAAAGCCCGCGAGGACGATGACGTCGATCTTGTACTGCTCGAGCAGAAGCTCGATCGCCGCCTCAAAGTCGTGCTGGATGAGGCTCGACGGCACGGTGTGTGCGGGGACGTTTGCCTTTTCCGCGCGTTCGAGCGCGTAGGCGCATGCCTGAGAGGAAATGACGAGCGCGATCTCGCCGTGTGGAATTTTGCCGTCTCTCTGCGCGTCGAGCAAGGCTTGTAAATTCGTGCCGCCGCCCGAGACGAACACCGCGATGCGCGCGCTTTTCAGCATAGTGCGACCTTCTCTTCCCCGCTCACGACCTCGCCGATCACGTAGGCGTCCTGGCCGTTTTCCTTGAGGGCGGCAAGCGCCTTGTCGGCGTCATCTTTGGCGACGATCATCGTCATGCCGACGCCCATGTTGTAGGTGTTGAACATGTCGTGCTCGGGGATGCTGCCCATGCGCTGGAGCATTGAGAAGATCGGCGGCGTGCGGAGAGCGGATTTGTCGATCTTCGCGCACAGGCCGTCGGGGATACAGCGGGGGATATTTTCGTAGAAGCCGCCGCCTGTGATGTGGCTGACGCCGTGGACGTCGGCCACGTCCATCGCGGCGAGAACGGGCTTCACGTAGATCTTCGTCGGGCGCAGCAGTTCTTCGCCCAGCGTGCAGCCGAGCTCGTCGACATATGCGCCGAGGTCCGCGTGCTCAACGTTGAAGACCTTGCGCACGAGGGAATAGCCGTTGGAGTGGATACCGCTTGAGGTAAGCGCGATCACAACGTCGCCCGGACGCATGCGGTCGTGGTCGATGATCTTCGCGCGGTCGACAATGCCGACGGCGAAGCCCGCAAGGTCATAGTCGTCGGCAGACATGGTGCCGGGGTGTTCGGCGGTCTCGCCGCCGATGAGCGCGCAGCCGGACTGCACGCAGCCCTCGGCCACGCCGGAGACGAGCGTCGCGACCTTCTCCGGTTCATTCTTGCCGATGGCGATGTAGTCGAGGAAGAAGATGGGCTTTGCGCCGCAGCAGATGATGTCGTTGACGCACATGGCAACGCAGTCGATGCCGACGGAGTCGTGCTTGTTCATCAGCTGCGCGATGCGCTGCTTCGTGCCCACGCCGTCCGTGCCCGAGACGAGCACGGGCTCGCTCATACCGGTGAGATCAGGCGCAAACAGGCCGCCAAAGCCGCCGATATCGGACACAACGCCCGGGATCATGGTGCGCTGGACGTGCTTTTTCATCAGCTTGACGCCCTCGTAGCCGGCCTCGATATTCACGCCGGCGTCACGGTAGCTCTCGGAAAAACTACGCATTCTTTTTCTTCTCCCCTTCACTGATTTTGCACTCAAAGCGGTCCTTGCCGCCGTCTTTCGGGATAGAGGTGGGATAGCCGCCGCCGAAGCAGGCCGTGCAGAAGCCGTTTTCGGTGTTGTCGGCGAGCTTGACGACGTCCTCGATGCTTAAGTAGCCGAGCGAGTTGACGCCGATGATCTTCGCGATCTCATCGACCGTGTGGTGCGTGGCGATGAGGTTGTTCTTGTCGTCGATGTCCGTGCCGTAGTAGCACTCGGAGACAAACGGCGGCGCGCTGACGCGCATGTGGATCTCCTTCGCGCCCGCCTTCCACAATAGGTCGATCGTGCGGCGGCAGGTCGTACCGCGGACGATGGAGTCGTCGATCAGCACGACGCGCTTGCCCTCGACCACGGAGCGGATGGGGTTGAGCTTGATGTTGACCTCGTTTTCGCGCATCGTCTGCGTGGGTGAGATGAACGTGCGGCCGATGTACTTATTTTTGATAAAGCCGATGCCGTAGGGGATGCCGCTCTGGCGCGCGTAACCGAGGGCTGCATCAAGGCCGGAATCCGGCACGCCGATGACGACATCCGCCTGCACGGGATGCTCGAGCGCGAGGAACGCGCCTGCGCGCTGGCGTGCGACGTGGACGCTGCTGCCGTCGATGACGGAGTCAGGGCGGGCGAAGTAGATGAACTCGAAGACGCAGAGCTTCTTCGGCGCTTTGCCGCAGTGGCTCGTGTCGGAGCGAACGCCGGCCGTGTCGACGACAACGATCTCGCCGGGGCGAATGTCGCGCTCAAACTCGGCGCCGATGGCGTCGAGCGCGCAGGATTCAGACGCGAAGACAACAGAGCCGTCCTTCAGATGCCCCATGCAGAGGGGACGGAAGCCGTGGGGGTCGCGCGCGGCAATGAGCTTCGTCGGCGAGGAGAGGACGAGGGAATACGCGCCCTCGATGCGGTCCATCGCAGCGGAGACAGCCTCTTCGATGGAGCCGCGGTTGAGTCTCTCCTGCACGATGATATAGGCGATGACCTCACTGTCGGTCGTGGTCTGGAAGATGGAGCCGCGGCTTTCAAGCTCCTGCCTCAGCTCGCGGGAATTCGTCAGATTGCCGTTGTGCGCGAGCGCCATACGGCCCTTGAAGTGGTTCACTAAAATGGGCTGGACGTTGCGCTTGTTGTCGCTGCCGGTCGTGCCGTAGCGCACATGGCCGACGGCGATGGTACCCTTGCCGAGCGATTTGAGCTGCTCGGGCGGGAAGACCTCACTCACAAGGCCGGTGTCGCGCAGCGAGCGGAACAGGCCGTCGTCGTTGACGACGATGCCCGCGCTCTCCTGTCCGCGGTGCTGGAGGGAGTAGAGCGCGTAGTAGGCATAGGACGCGACGTCCGCCTCCTGAGGCGTAAAGATGCCGAACACGCCGCATTCTTCGTGAATGTGGCGCGCCGGGATGATGTTGTGATTCTCTGTCATATTTGATCTTACTGTGCGTCGTGAGCCATCAGGCGCTTCATGACTTCGGCATAGGCGTCTTCCACGCCGCCGAGGTCGCGGCGGAAGCGGTCCTTGTCGAGCTTTTCGTTCGTCTTGCTGTCCCACAGGCGGCAGGTGTCGGGGCTGATCTCGTCGGCGAGAACGATCTGGCCGTCGACGGTCTTGCCGAACTCGAGCTTGAAGTCGACGAGCGTGACGCCGCACTCGCTCCAAAATGCCTTGAGCGTGTCGTTGACGGCGAAGGCATACTTCTTGATGAGCTCGATCTCCTCCCAGGTCGCGAGCTTGAGGGCAACGGCGTGATAGGCGTTCATCAGGGGGTCATGCAAATCGTCGTTCTTGTAGGAGAACTCGATCGTGGGCTCGGAGAAGACGATACCCTCCTCCACGCCGTAGCGGGAGGCGAAGTGACCGGCGGAGATGTTGCGGATGATGACCTCCAACGGGACGATGGAGACCTTCTTGACGAGCGTGTCGCGCTCGCTGAGCTCCTTGACAAAGTGGGTCGGGATGCCGGCCTTTTCCATCTTGGCCATCAGACGGTTGGTCATCTGGTTGTTGATGACGCCCTTGCCGACGATGGTACCCTTCTTTGCGCCGTCAAAGGCGGTGGCGTCGTCCTTGTAGGAAACGATGACGAGGTTGGGATCTTCGGTGGCGTAAACCTTCTTGGCCTTGCCTTCGTAGAGCTGTTCTTTCTTTTCCATGATGACTGTTCTCCTTTTATTTTATATTTTTGTTGATTGATATGGATGGATGGTTTCTCAGTTTTTGTAGCGCTCGCGAAGCTCTTCGTCCGCCTTCAAGACGGCGGCGGTGCCCTCGTCACGTGCGGCCTGGAGCTTGTGGGCAAGGCTCTCGTCGCTCACAGCCATGATCTGGACGGCAAGGATGGCGGCGTTTTTCGCCCCGTCGATAGCGACGGTGGCAACGGGGATGCCGCTCGGCATCTGGACGGTCGAGAGCAGCGCGTCCATGCCGTCGAGCTTCGCGCCGCTGCACGGCACGCCGATGACGGGAAGCGTCGTGTTCGCGGCCATCGCGCCGGCCAAGTGCGCGGCCATGCCCGCGAGCGCGATGATACAAGAAAATCCGCTCTCCCGTGCCGACGCTGCAAATTCTCTTGCCTCGTTCGGGCACCGGTGGGCGGATAACACGCGGACCTCGGTCTCGATCCCATATTCCTTGAGCGTCTGGATCGCCTTCTCGGCGACGGGCAGGTCGCTCGTGCTGCCCATAATAACGGCTACCTTTCGCATAGTTCTGCCTCCTTAAAAGCAAAAATGGGCGCTCCACTGCCTCGATGTGCAGTTGAAGTGCCCAGACGGTCGGCTGCTGAATTTCAGCAAAAAACGCTCTCTGCTCCCCTGTGGTGACCCACGTTTCCGTCAGTTACAAAGAGCTCAACTTGACAAGCAATATGGTATCACAGAGGGCTCTTTTCGTCCATGCGGCAAAAGAGAGAAAGGCTTCGCCCTATTTATCAGTTTTTTGATAATAATCTACATATCTATAAGTTATGCTAATACTTATCAGTAAAAATCTGCCGTTTCGGCAGCGCATATAAAAATCGGAAGGCCGCGCACTCCCCGTACGCGGCCTTCCATCGCATCGTGTTTTCAAAAAGGCAGGCATCCGCCGATGGCAAGACTCAGCAGGATGACCGCAAGCGCAACGAGCGCAGGTGCTTTCCGCCTGAGCTTCCTCATCGCGCGCTTTTCGTCCACAGAGGAATCCTCACTTCGCCAGCTCCTTGCCCAGCGCGCGGCAAGCGTCCAGCGCGGCGTCATCAGGCGCTTCGCAGCAGGTCACGCTCTCGCACACAAGGCGGATGCCGGAATCATCGCAGTCCTTTTCCCAGCCGCGCATCCACTCGCCGTCGCCCCAGCCGTAGGAGCCGAACAGCGCGGCGCTCTTGCCGCCAAGGCTGCGCTTGACCTCGTCAAACATGGGCTGGAACTCCATCTCCTCGAGCACTTCGCTGCCCATGGCGGGGCAGCCGAAGGCGATCGCGTCGTAAGCGCTCAGCTCGCTGGCCTTGACCTGGTCAGGGGTCAACATCGTGACCTGCGCGCCCGCGCTCTCCATGCCCTCAGCGACGGCCTTGGCCATGGCCTCGGTGTTGCCCGTGCCGCTCCAATAAACAACAGCAGTCTTCTTCATATTAGTATGTTCCTTTCATAAATCAGTATCTATCACACTGCCACGGCAAGCTGCTCGATGCCCGAGCCGGCCTCCCAGAGTGCGCAGTAGATCTCCGTGCATTTTTTGAAGCGGGCGAACAGCTCGCGCGCCTTCTTCTCGTCGCCGTAGACCTTCCACAGCCCCGCGCATTTGAAGTTGCAGGCGCGGTGGTCGATGAAGCCCTTGACGTCCTCCGGCGGATACGAGAGGAAAAGCCCGACCTCATGGGGGAATTCGCCGCCCTCGCGGAATCGGCGGATGAGGTTTGCGATGCAGCGTCCGCAGTGGCCGCTATTGTAGCCCGCGTGGTGCAGGATCTCGGCCGCCTGTTCGTTCTCCAAATCTCTCCGCAGCTCAGAGGGGCGGTACAGGTACAAAAGGACCTGTTCTTTCAGAAAACGGATCGGCAGCAGACACAGGCCCTTTGGCACAAGCAGACGGTTCAGGCGGCGGATGTCCGCAAAGAGCGCTTCCTTATCTTCGCAAGGACAAGGGAAGAGGCTGCCCGTTTTGATACCTGCCAACGTCGGCGCACCCTGCCGCACCAGGATCTCTTCAGACATGCCCGTTTCCCTCCCCTTTGGTTTCGGTGGTGGCTCCCCAAAAGTTAGATTTCTTTAACTCTTAGAGAGTGGCGTCCTCGCTCTTGACGTGTCTTAGGATACCCGAAAAGAAGAGCCCCATCCGCTCCAAATTGATCGGATGAGGCTCCAAAATATTTTATTCTGCCTTTTCCGCCGTCGGCGCACAGCTGTCGCTGTCCGCGCCCGCGCGGTACGCGCTCGGCGACACACCGATCACACTGCGGAAGGCCTTGGCAAACTTGCTGGCGTTGTCATAGCCGAACTGCCCCGCGATATCGAGCACCGTGCGGTCGCTCGTGCGCAGGAGCTGCGCGGCACTGTGCATCTTCTGCGCGCGCAAAAATGCTGCGGGCGTCATACCGTACACGCCGCGAAAGCTCGCGGCGAGCTGCGAGGACGACGCACCGAGTTCCTGTGCAAGCGCGGAGATCGTGACGTCGTCCTCCGTGCTTGCAAGCAGCGCGTCGCGCGCCGCGCGCGCAAGGCGCACCTGCGCGGCGGTATAGCCGTGCTTTTCGTGCGCCACGTCGAGCGCACTCAAAAAGAGCAGCAGTTCGAGCACCTTAACCTTAAAGTAGCCGCGTCTGATGCCGGCGGGCACGGCGTAGAGCTCAGAGAAGATGTGCTCCACGCGCGCCGACGAACGCGAGACGAAGCACTCCGAGTCGGCGAAGAACTTCTCCGCCAGCACGCTGGGGCGGACGTCGACATCCTGCAAAATGCAGGACAAACAGTCCGGCGCAAGGGCGGGGTCGAGCGTGACGGTGATGCCGTGGTAGTGCCCCGTGGGGAACTCCACCTCCCCCTCGATGGCGGCGCGGCGCACGACGGAGAGGTCGCCGGGGGCTAAAAAGTAATGCTCGCCGCCGCAGCAGTATTCCGCGCGTCCCTCGCGGCAGTGCTGGATCTCGATGAGTCCCGCCGCGCCCGGCTCTGCCAGATGGTAGGACGGCGCGTGCACATCGTGATAGGCAAGCTCAATGCCGGGGAAAACGGGATAGGCCGTGATGCGCACCTCGCCGTCCGTCTCTCTGAGGCGGTAGACGGTGCGTTCCTCGTTTTGCTGCAAAATTTCTGCGTGGGCGCTGCACGTTTTTGCCTGAGACTTTGGTTCGATCAAGGAAGCTTCCCTGTCCTTTCTTCTACATATAAAAGTAGAAAACGCCGCAAAGCGCAGATCCCGCGCTTTGCGGCTTGTGGCTGCTGATCAAACGCATTCCTCCGCGGGATAGGCGTTTCCCTCCGTCGGCTTCCCCTCCAGCAGCTCGGGGTGCTTGAGATAGCGGCGCACGCTTGCCCAGAACAGCGCGTACTCGTGTCCCGTGCAGATGCGCTCATCCATCACGACGGAGAGCGGGATCATTTTTTTATTATACTCCCCGCTCCTGTAATTGGCAATAGGCTTGCCCATGCTGACGAACACACCCGTCGTGCCGAACTCGTAGCAGTGGTGGAAGATGGAATTCGTGTTGATGGAGGCAAGGTTCGTGATAAAAAGACTCGTGTGGAACGGGCTCAGATCAATGATCTTACGCGGCAGCAGGCCGCAGCGGTCCATCAGCTTGACAAGGCCGAACAAAAGCCCCGGCAGGATGGGGATGGCGAACAGAAAATTCGCGAATTTATCCGTATTGTTGTTGTGCGCGGCCACCTGATTCTGCGCGACCGCCTCCTCGATCTTGCGGTTGATGGAGAAAATGTCATCCCCGTCCTCAAAGAACACCTTGATCGACGTCTCGTCCGCGGCGGACTGCACCGCGCCGCCGTCGAGAAAGGCAATGAGAAAGACCGCCGCGAGGATCGCAGCAAAAATCAGTATCGTTTTCGTTTTACTCTTCATGCTCTGCCTCCAATTCTCCGTCGCATTGCAGAATGTTGCCCACATTGCACTCGAGCGCGCAGCAGATGCGGTTGAGCGTCGCAAAGCGCACGCCCTTAGCCTTGCCGCTACGCAGAATGGAAAGATTCGCCTCCGTGATGCCGACAATGGCGCAAAGCTCCTTGCTTGTCATGCCGCGCGCTTTCAGCACCTCGTCCAAATGTACCGTGATCGCCATGGCAGCACCCTCAGATAAAGAGGTCGTTGTCCGCCGCAAGGGCGACGTTCGAGGCGATGAGCCGCGCACCGAGAAGCGCTGCGAGCACGAAGCACAGCTCGAAGATCGGCAGACAGATCGAAATGCTGGTGCTCAGGAGCATCGGCGCACAGAACGCCTGCAAAACGTTGACCGCGAGGGCGAACAGCACGCTGAGCTTGAGCACCTTGACACACCATTCGGCGAGCTTCGGCGCATAGGCCGCGCTCTCCTGCGTAAACGCGCCGTCCTCCATCGTATCGAGCAATCCGATGGCAAAATATGCCGTCGCCGCGGTGAGCAGCGTAGGAAGGACTTCCGCGGCAAAGCGCAGGGCGAGGACGGCATAGCTGAGTGCAAGGCTCTTCGATCCCGTTATGTCCGTTGCCACAGGCAGTACCGTATCGACCGTAAAGGCGGTGTTGCCCGCCTTGAGCGCGTCGACGGCGGAAAACAGGCCCGCAAATTCCGCAAAGCAGACCTCGAAGACGAAGTATGCCGCCGCGAGGATAAGCAGCGCGCGGAAGAGCTTCAAGAGCTCCTGCGTATCGCCGCCGGAAAACCGGCGCAGCAGCCGCAGCACGACCCAGCCCGCGAGCAGCGCGAAGATGAGCCACTGCCAGGCAAGGCGCGGGAACAGCGCCTCCGCCGATGTGCTCCAATAGGTGGTCCAACCGCGCGGAAAAAGCGCGCAGGCCGCGGCAAACGCGATGAGCACGAGGAGCGCGTCCTCGGGCTTCAGTTCCCGCCGCGCCGCGATGTGCACGAGCGCATAGAGCGGCAGCAGGATCACCGCGGCATACAGCGTGAACGCCAGCGCGAAGCCGAAGCGGCCCGAGGCGGCCAGCGCGCTCAAGCCCTGCCCCACTGCGCTGCCGGGGAATCCGGCGACAGAAAAGGCGTCGCCCTCGAAAAGCCACAGGGCGAGCGCAAGCAGCGCGCAGATGAGCGCCTCCGCCAAAAGTAAGGTCTTGATCCGGTCACGTTTCATATCGCACCTCCAGGATTATTGTTTTGCGATAATTTCTATCGTCAGCGTAGCAGAAGAATTATCGTTTGTCAATAATTTCTTCATTTGCTTTTTGTTTTTCAAAGCGCGGCACAGTTGTTTTTTAATAAATGATAAGTTTGCTTTTTTCTATTGATTATCCCCGCACAATAGACTATACTGTAGCTGTCATATCATGCAATTTCTGTTGCTATTGCTCAAAAAAGACAATCAGGAGGACACCAACAATGAAGTACAATCGCACCTACAACTTCTCTGCCGGTCCCGCTATGATGCCGGAGCCCGTGCTGGAGGAAATCCGTGACGAGATGATGAACTACCGCGGCAGCGGCATGTGCGTCATGGAAATGAGCCACCGCTCCAAGGTTTTCCAGCAGATCATCGACGAGGCCGAGGCTGACCTGCGCGACCTGATGGGCATCCCCGACAACTACAAGGTCCTGTTCATTCAGGGCGGCGCTACGCTGCAGTTCGCGGCTGTGCCTTGGAATCTGATGAAGAACGGCAAGGCCGTCTACGTCGAGACCGGCGCATGGTCCAAGAAGGCCATTGCCGAGGCCAAGAAGTACGGCGAGGTCATCGTCGCCGCTTCCTCCAAGGACAAGAACTACAGCTACATCCCCGACTGCTCCGATCTCGACATTCCCGAGGATGCCGACTATGTCTACATCTGCGAAAATGAGACCATCCACGGTGTGACCTGGCAGCAGCTCCCCAACACCAAGGGTCACGTCCTTGTCTCCGACCAGAGCTCCATGTTCCTCTCCCAGCCCTGCAACGTCAGCGATTACGGCATGATCTATGCGGGCGTGCAGAAGAACGTCGGCCCTGCCGGTATGGTCATCGCCATCATCCGCGAGGACCTCATCCGCGAGGATCTCGATCCCAAGATGCCCATCTACATGCGCTATGACACCCACGCCAAGAACGACTCCATGTACAACACCCCGAACTGCTGGGCGATTTACTGCTGCGGCAAGGTGTTCAAGTACCTCAAGAGCATCGGTGGTCTCGAGGTCATGCATCAGCGCAACATCGAGAAGGCCAAGGTCATCTATGACTTCCTGGATTCCTCCAAGATGTTCCACGGCACGGTTGAGCCCGAGTTCCGTTCCCTCATGAACATCCCCTTCGTCACCGATTCCGCCGAGCTCGACGCCGAAGTCGTCGCCGCTACCAAGGCTGCCGGTTATGATAACCTCAAGGGCCACAAGAGCGTTGGCGGTCTGCGCGCCAGCGTTTACAACGCCATGCCCATCGAGGGCGCTCAGGCTCTCGTCGAATTCCTGAAGAAGTTTGAGGCCGAGCACACCAAGTAAAGGAAAATTTCTTAAAAGGGGGATACTATCCCCCTTTTAGATACCCCCTCACCAGTGAAGCGTTCACTGGTGCCGCCGCCAAAGGCGGCTGGGCCAATGTATTTTTGTGACGCACATGTCGTCACAAAAATGATTTAATATTATTTAAGGAGAATTTCGTTATGCGTATTCTTGTTACCGACGGTATGGATAAGGGCGCGATCGAGAAGGTTCGCGCGATGGGTCACGAGCTCGTTGAGCAGTTCTACGAGCCCGACGAGCTTGGTAAGGCCCTGCGCGACTTTGATGTCGCCATCATTCGCTCCAAGACCAAGCTGCGCGCCAAGCAGATCGACGAGGCCAAGGGCAGCCGCTTCAAGTGCGTCATCCGCGCCGGTGTCGGCCTCGACAACATCGACGTGCAGTACGCCAAGGACAACGGCATCGAGGTGAAGAACACCCCGAAGTCCCCCTCCGAGTCCGTTGCTGAGCTCGCTATGGCTCACATGTTCTCCTGCGCCCGTTACATCTCCATCGCCGGCCACTCCATGCGCGAGGGCAAGTGGGAAAAGAAGGCCTACGGCAAGGGCATCGAGCTGACCGGCAAGACGCTCGGTATCGTCGGCTTCGGCCGCATCGGCCAGAAGCTCGGCAAGATGGCCAAGGCCATCGGCATGAACGTCATCGCGTTCGATATCTTCCACATCCCCGGCATCGAGGAAGAGCTCGGCATCCCCTATGTTGAGATGGACGAGCTGCTCGCCAAGTCCGACTTCATCTCCGTCCACGCTCCCGCTGTCGACGGCGGCGCTCTCATCAACGCTGAGCGCATCGCCAAGATGAAGGACGGCGTCGTCATCATCAACACCTCCCGCGGCACCAACGTCGACGAGGCTGCGCTTCTTGACGCGCTCAACAGCGGCAAGGTCCGCGCCGCCGGTCTGGACGTCTATGCCGACGAGCCCGCGACCAACGTTGCGCTCTACTCCCACCCGATGGTCTCCTGCACGCCGCACATCGGCTCCGCGACCGTCGAGGCTCAGGGCCGCATCGGCGAAGAGCTGGTCGAGATCATCTCCAAGATGTAATTTATCGCTCACGCGAATGACAAGAAGAAAGAGCCGTCGAAAGACGGCTCTTCCTTTTTGTCCTCGTGCTCGGCACGGCATATCTCCACGTTCTTTTTCATAGGATACACCAACAAAACTGTGCTGAGGTGTACGATATGGAGCGCAACCAGAACTATGTAGAGCTGTGGGGCGTCGCCGCAGGCGAGCCCGTCTTTTCGCACGAGAACCATACCCGCCGGTTCGACAAATTTCCCCTGCGGGTCGAGCGCCTGTCAGGCCAGAACGACGTGCCCGTCATCGTGGCGAGCGAGGCACTGCTGCGCGTCTGCCCTGTGGAGGAGGGGCAGAGCCTTCGCATCGTCGGGCAGCTGCGCTCGTTTAACAACAAGAGCGGGCAGGGCAACCGGCTCGTCATCACCGTGTTCGCCCAGAGCATCGAGCCGGGCGACGGCTCGTACTTTAACCGCATCCTGCTCTCGGGCGCGCTGTGCAAAAAGCCCGTGCTGCGGCGCACGCCGCTCGGCCGCAGCATTTGCGATGTCATTCTGGCAGTCAACCGCCACTACGGGCGCGCGGACTACTTACCCTGCATCGCCTGGGGACAGACCGCCGTGCAGATCGCGGGCATGGACGTCGGCGAGCGATTGGCGCTTGAGGGCCGCGTGCAGAGCCGGACCTACACCAAGCTGCTCGAAAGCGGCAGTGAGGAACGCACGGCGTTCGAAGTGTCGATCATGCAGCTTTTGGACGAAGAAGAAACGGAGGAGACCGCCTTATTATAGGCGGTCTCCTCCGTCTTTTGCTTATAGCCCGCCCTCCTATTCAAATAATTTATCAGTGCATCCCTTTACAATTTTAAGGCGCAGTGTTAGAGTCTTTCGTGCTATATATTCTATTAGATTTTTTGAAATTTAAAAAACGAAACACGGAGAGAGAAATGGCAAGAATTTTTTTACTCAAGGGTGACATCGCCAACCCCGGCTATGTAGACATTCCCGAGGAGGCGACCACCATCCGAGAGGCGATCTACGGGATCGGCGGCGGCATTCCGAATGGGAAAAAGTTTAAGGCGGTGCAGATCGGCGGCCCGAGCGGCGGTCTTCTCGTCGAGGAGCATCTCGATCTGCCCCTGCACTTTCAAAAGCTCAAGCCCTACGGCGTGCGCCGCGGCGACAGCGTCATCACGGTGCTCGACGAGGACCGCTGCATGGTCGATGTCGCGTGTCGCTTTATGCAGTACACGCAGACAGAGTTCTGCGGCAAGTGCGTTCCCTGCCGCGAGGGCACAAAGCGCATGAACGAGCTGCTCTGGGCCATGCGGGACTACCGCCTCAGCGAGTCGGACTTTCATATGCTCACCGACCTTGGCGAGATGATCTCGGTCACGGCGTTCTGCAATCTGGGCCGCAATTCCTACCACACGCTGGAAACGGCCATCAAATACTTTCCCGAGGAATTCAAGGATCACCTGCGCGGGGACTGCGCGCTCTGCGAGCTTGACCGCGAGCCGATCGAGCCGGGTGGACTTCCCTATAACCGCATCCGCCTCGAGATCGACCCGAGCATCTGCCGCGGATGCAGCAAGTGCTCGCGTTCCTGCCACGCCGAGGCCATCACGGGCGTCATCAAGTCGCCGTTCGTGATCGATCCGGAAAAATGCGTCAAATGCTATACCTGCATCGAGGCCTGCCCCTTTGATGCGATCCAGGAGGTGGAGATCGATGGCTAAGGGTATCATGTATGTCGACAACATCCGCGTGGAGTTCGACGACGAGCCCACGATCATGGATGTCTGCCGCAAGGCGGGCGTGGAAATGCCGAACTTCTGCTTCCACTCCGACCTTTCCGTTTACGGCGCGTGCCGCATGTGTATGGTCGAGGATCTGGACACCGGCAAGATCGACGCCGCCTGCACGACCAAGCCGAAAAACGGCATGCGCATCCGCACCAACACGTCGCGCCTTCTCAAATACCGCCGCATGATACTGGAGCTGATGCTTGCCTCGCACTGCCGCGACTGCACCGCCTGCGAAAAAAACCGCTCCTGCCGTCTGCAGGAGATGGCCGTGCGCTTCGGCATCCATCACGTTCACTTCAAGGATACGCGCGAGCATGTACCGATGGACTTTTCAAGCCCTGCGGTCACATTCGACCTCAACAAATGCATCCTCTGCGGCGACTGCGTGCGCGTGTGCAAAGAGGTTCAGGGCATGAGCATCCTGCACTTTGCAGGCCGCGGCCCCGGGCTGCACATTGAGGCAGGCGACGACCAGCCCATCTCGACCACGCACTGCGTCAGCTGCGGCCAGTGCGCCGCCGTGTGCACGACCGGCGCCATCACCGTCAAAAACGACATCGGCGCGGCGTGGCGTGCCCTGCACGACCCGCAAAAGCGTGTCGTCATCCAGATCGCGCCCGCCGTGCGCGTCGCCATCGGTGAGGCCTATGGTCTGCCCGCGGGCGAAAATGTGCTCGACAAGCTCGTCACGGCACTCAAGATCATGGGTGCGGACGAAATTTACGATACGATCTTCGGCGCGGACCTCACGGTGCGCGAGGAATCGAAGGAATTCCTCCGCCGCCTGGAAACGGGCGAAAATCTCCCGCTTATGACATCCTGCTGCCCGTCCTGGGTGCGCTATGTGGAGCAGGAGCGCCCGCAGTTCATCAAGAACCTGTCCTCCGCACTCTCGCCTATGCAAATGTTCGCAACGGTCTTAAAGGACAAGTACCGCGAAAAGGACGCCGCCGACGGCCGCACGACCTTCCATATCGCCATCATGCCCTGCACAGCCAAGAAAATGGAGGCCGGACGCGAGGAATTCCGCCGCGACGGCGTACCGAACGTCGACCTCGTGCTGACCACGCAGGAGGTCATCAAGATGATCAAGGAATCCGGCATCCGCTTCCAGATGCTCGAAAAGGAGTCGCCCGACCTGCCGTTCGGCATGGGCAGCGGCGCGGCCGAGATCTTCGGCACCTCCGGCGGCGTGGCGGAGGCGGTGCTCCGCTGCTGCCTGCCCGACAAGAGCAAAAACGCCCTGCGCATGCTCGAGCACAGCGGTCTTCGCGGCACGGAGGCCGTCCGCTTTGTGACCATCCCCATTAACGGGCGCGACGTGCGCGTCGCCCTGGCCCACGGCCTTGCCAACGCGGCAAAGCTGCTCGATCAAATCGAAAACGGCGAGGTCGAGGTCGACCTGGTCGAGGTCATGTCCTGCCGCACCGGCTGCGTCGGCGGCGCGGGCCAGCCCTACGCGCTGATGAGCACCAAGCTCAAACGCGCCCACGGTCTGTACGAGATCGACCGCAGCGCGATGTTCAAGCGCAGCGAGCGCAACCCCGTCCTCGACGCGATGTATGCCGCGGGTCTCAATGAGCGCGCGCACGAGCTGCTGCACCACGAGTACAAGGACTGATCCCCTTCATAAAAAGCCGGCCGTGTGTCCACGGCCGACTTTTTCGCCCGACTCATTATTTTTTATAATGCGTCTATTGACAAATTAAGATATTTCCACTAATATATTTTTGAAAATGTATTACAAATTTGAATCGGAGGACAGCCATGGAAGTCCGCAACCTGGTCACATTCTTAAAAGTCACGGAGCTCAAGAGCTTCTCCCGTGCGGCGGAAGCTCTGGATTATTCCCAGTCCGCCGTCACGGTGCAGATCCAGCAGCTCGAGCGCGAGCTGGGCGTGCAGCTCTTTGACCGCATCGGCAAAACGGTCTCCATCACGCAGTACGGCAAGGACTTTGTCTCCTACGCGCGCGACGTGGTGAGCGCCATCGCGCGTGCCAGCGCCTTTGCCTCGTCGGATTCCGAGCTGAGCGGCACCGTGCGCGTCGGCACGCTCAATTCGCTGCTCACCGCCTCGTTCTCTAACATCGTGCCGCTCTACCACGAACGTTTTCCGCACGTGCAGATCAGCCTGCACGCGGGCAATATCGCCTCCATCACCGAAATGCTCGTCAAGAATGAGCTCGACATCATCTACACGCTCGATGAGCAGATCTTCGACACGCAGTTTGTCAAAGTCTTTGAAGCGCAGGAGGACGTCGTCATCGTGACGAACACGGAAAACCCGCTCTCTGCCCGCGATGATGTGCACCTTGCCGACCTTGTGTCGCACCCGTTCATCCTGATGAACCACGGCAACCCCTACCGCGACCAGTTCGACCGCGAGCTTGCCCGTCAGGATCTAAGTGTCGAGCCGTTTTTGGAGCTCGAGAGCGACACGCTCGCGCTCAAGCTCATCCGTGAGAATCCGGAGTATCTCTCCGTGCTGCCGCGCTACACGGCGAAGATGAGCATTCACAAGGGCAACCTTGCCATCATCCCTGTGGCCGACTGTCAGATGAGCCAGTGGCGGCAGGTGCTTTATCACCGCAACAAGGTCATCACCCCGCAGATCCAAGGCATGCTCGACGTGATCTTAGAGGTCGCGAAAAAGCCGTTTTAAGCAGAATCTCACAAAAAAGCACAGGCGCGCTTTCGCGCGCCCGTGCTTTTTCACTTTACTGTGTCATTACGGCGCAAAATTTGCAAAAAAAGAGTGCAAAATGCAAATTGGCGCGGTATAATAATGGGCAAATTCCGGCGTCCGCGCGCATCGCGCGCCCGCTTTGATCGGAGGGATCACGATATGAGAATTGTCGTCAAGGTCGGCACATCCACGCTGGCACACCCCACGGGGCGGCTGAACATCCAGCGTATGGAAAAGCTGTGCAAGGTTTTAAGCGACCTTAAAAATATGGGACACGAGATCATCCTCGTCTCCTCTGGCGCCATCGCCATGGGCTTTGGCAAGCTCAACCTGAGCGAACGGCCGAAAGACGTGCCGACGAAGCAGGCCTCCGCCGCTGTCGGCCAGTGCGAGTTGATGTACATTTACGACAAGCTCTTCACCGAGTATAACCACACCGTGGCACAGCTGCTCATCACCGCACCGGATATCGAAGAGGGCGGCGTGCGCAAGCAGAACTTCCACAACACGCTCGCGCGGCTTTTAGAGCTCGGCGCGCTGCCGGTCATCAACGAGAACGACACCATCTCCACCGAGGAGTTCGGCATCGGCGACAACGATACGCTCTCTGCCATCGTGGCCGTGACGATCCAGGCGGACCTCCTCATTCTGCTTTCGGACATCGACGGGCTCTTCGACGGAGACCCGCGCAAGAACCCCGGCGCGAAGCTCATCGACACGGTGGAAAAGATCGACGAGCACATCATTTCGCTCGGCGGGGGCAGCGGTTCGAACCTCGGCACCGGCGGCATGGCGACCAAGCTCCGCGCCGCGCAGATGGCGACGGCAGCAGGCTGCGAAATGGTCATCGCCAACGGCCAGTCGCCCGAGGTACTCTACGATGTGGCCGCGGGCAAGCGCGTGGGCACAAGATTTTTGGCAAAGAGGGATGAAGCATGACAACGATCGAACTTCTGGAACGCACAAAAGCTGCCTGGGGCAGCATCCGCAGCGCAAGCGCCGAGGAGAAGGACCGGCTGCTGCTCGCGATGGCGGAGAGCCTTGAGGCCAACAGCGAAGATATCCTGCGCGAAAATGCCAAGGACATGGAGGCGGCGAAGGGCGCGATCTCCGATGTGATGCTCGACCGTCTCGCCCTGACGGAGAGCCGCATCCACGCGATGGCCGAGGGCATCCGCGCTGCCGCGGCGCTGCCCGACCACGTGGGCCGCGCGCTCGCGCAGTTCAAGCGCCCCAATGGTATGACCATCACCAAGCGGCAGGTGCCGCTCGGTCTGGTCGCCATCATCTACGAGAGCCGCCCGAACGTCACGTCGGACGCCGCGGCGCTGTGCATCAAGAGCGGCAACGTCTGCATGCTGCGCAGCGGCAAGGAGGCCTATCGCTCCTCTCACGCCATCGTCACGGCGCTCAAGGCGGGCGTTGAGTCCGTCGGCGGCGATTCCGACATTGTCAACATCGTTGAGGATACAACGCATGCGAGCGCGCAGGTATTGATGACGGCGGACGGCCTTGTCGACCTGCTGATCCCCCGCGGCGGCAAGGGGCTCATCCGCGCGTGCGTGGAAAATGCAAGCGTTCCCTGCATCGAGACCGGCACGGGCATCTGCCATGTGTACGTCGACAGGGACGCTGACCTCAACATGGCGGTAAAGATCATCGAAAACGCCAAGACGAGCCGCCCGTCCGTCTGCAACGCGGAGGAGGTCTGCCTTGTCCACCGCGACATTGCAAAGGAATTTCTCCCCAAGCTCAAGGCCGCGCTTGTCGACAAGCGTAGAGAAGCGGGCCTTGTCCCCGTCGAGCTGCGGCTCGACGAAGCCGCGGCGGAGATCATTCCCGGCACGGCGGCAACGGAGCTCGACTTCGACACGGAATTTCTCGATTACATTCTCGCCGTCGCGGTCGTAGATGATCTGGATGCGGCCATCGCGCATGTCCAGCATCACTCGACGCACCACAGCGATTGCATCGTGACCGAGAACCAAGCCGCGGCCGACCGCTTTGTCGACGAGGTCGACAGCGCGGCGGTGTACGTCAACGTCTCCACCCGCTTCACCGACGGCGGGGAGTTCGGCCTCGGCTGCGAGATGGGCATTTCGACGCAGAAGCTCCACGCGCGCGGCCCGATGGGGCTCGACGAGCTGAGCACCTATAAATATGTCATCACCGGCAGCGGCCAGATTCGATAACAGGAAAGGCACACACTCCGATGTACCACAACGACAAAAAGTACGCATTGACAAACTGCGTGCTTCTCGACGGCTCTGAGCACATGGAGCCGCAGACGGGCAAGGCCGTCTGCATCGACGGCGAGAAAATCAATGAGATCGTCGACGCACAGCATATCCCCGCAGGCTATGAGGCAGTCGACCTCGGCAGAAAATATGTGCTGCCGGGTCTCATCAACATGCACGTGCACCTGCCCGCCTCGGGCAAGCCGAAAAAGAAGGCGAGCGACCCCAAAAAGCTCGTCAAGCTCATCACCTTCTGCGCGCTGACGAACAGGATCGGCGTCAACATGTGCGAGGGCTACGCCAAAACCGAGCTGCTCTCCGGCGTCACGACCATCCGCACAGTCGGCGGCGTCGCCGATTACGACACGAAAATTCGCGACCTCGCCGCGGCGGGCAAAATTCTTGCCCCGCGCGTGCTGGCGTCGAACATGGCGGTCTCCGTCCCCGGCGGGCACATGGCGGGTTCGCTCGCCTACGAGGCGCACTCCGCCGAAGAGGCCGCGGCGCTCGTCGAAAAGATCGCCGCTGAAAAGCCCGACCTCATCAAGCTGATGATCACCGGCGGCGTGCTGGACGCCGAAGTCGTGGGCGAGCCGGGCGTGCTGCGCATGCAGCCCAAGCTTGTCAAGGCCGCGTGCGACAAGGCACATTCGCTCGGCATGATCGTCGCGGCGCACGTTGAGAGCCCTGAGGGCGTGATGGTCGCGCTGCAAAACGGCGTCGACTCCATCGAGCACGGCGCGCAGCCAAGCGATGAAATGATCACGCTCTTCAAGCAGCGCAAGGCGTTCCAAATTTCGACCATTTCCCCCGCCCTGCCCTATGCGCTCTTCGACCGCAGCATTTCGCACGCGACGTATGAGCAGCAGGAAAACGGCAAGATCGTCTTCGACGGCATCGTCGCGCTCGCAAAGGCAAACCTCGCCGCGGGCGTGCCAGTCGGTCTCGGCACGGACGTCGGCTGCCCGTACATCACACATTATGACATGTGGCGCGAGCTGCACTATTTTGTCAAATACTGCGGCGTGACGCCCGCGTTCGCGCTCTACAGCGCGACGAAACTCAATGCCCGGCTCGCGGGCATCGGTGATCTGACCGGCAGCATCGAAGAGGGCAAGCAGGCCGACCTGATCGTCTGCGCAAACGATCCGCTCCGGAATTTGAGCGCGCTGCGTGAGCTCGACATGGTCGTCAAGGGCGGCTACCGCATCGACAAGCCACAGATCAAAAAAATGGATGAGGTCGAGCGCGAGCTCGACAAGTTCCTGTAAGCGCTATGAAATACTTGGTACTATCCGACTCGCACGGCAATGTCGACAACATGGTGCGCGCGGTGGAGCTCGTAAAGCCGCAGGGCATCATCCATCTTGGCGACGGCTGGCGCGATGTCGAGGAGCTGCGTGAACTTTTCCCCAGCCTGCCGCTCGAGCAGGTCCCCGGCAACTGCGACTTCGGGCGCTTTGAAGCGCTTGAGCGCGTGCTGATCCTGGACGATCACCGCGTGCTCATCGCGCACGGGCACACGTTAGGGGTGAAGACCGGACTTCTCCGCGCGCAGTACCGCGCGCTCGAGATGAACGCCGACATTCTGCTCTTCGGCCACACGCACGTGCCGCTCGTGGACGCGGCGTCGCGGCCGATGATGATGAATCCCGGTTCGATCGGCGATCCCCGCCGCCCGACCTACGGCGTACTCGAATTCAGGGACGGACAAATTTACCCGTCGGTCTTTCGGCTGGACGCATAACAAAAAAAGAGATGTACCTTGCGGTACATCTCTTTCCGTTTTCTCACCCGTTCCAAGCGCGCACCTGCTCGCGCAGCCAATTACACCAAGCGTCCACGCCCTCGCCGGTCTTGGCGGAGAGGGGGAATATCTTGAGCTTCGGGTTGCGCATGTGCGCGTATTCGACGACCTTTTCCATGTCGAAGTCGAAATACGGCAGCACGTCGATCTTGTTGATGATGAGCGCGTCACACACGGTGAAGATGAGCGGGTACTTGAGCGGCTTGTCGTGCCCCTCCGGCACGGAGAGGATCATCGCGTTTTTGACCGCGCCCGTGTCGAACTCCGCGGGGCAGACGAGGTTGCCGACGTTTTCGAGCACGACGAGGTCCAAGTCCTTCGTGCCGATCTCCTTGAGGCCCTGCTCCGTCATGCTTGCATCGAGGTGGCACATGCCGCCCGTGTGGAGCTGGATGGTCTTGACGCCCGCGTCCGCGATAGTCTTCGCGTCCACGTCGGAGTCGATGTCTGCCTCCATCACGCCGATGTGCAGCTCATCCTTGAGCGCTTCAAGCGTGCGCAGCAGCGTCGTCGTCTTGCCGCTGCCCGGCGAGGACATCAGGTTCAGCAGAAACGTTCTGTCCTGCTTGAGCTGCGTGCGAAGGCGTGCGGCCTCGCGGTCGTTGTCGGCGAAGACGCTCTCTTTCACCTCGATGATCTTATAGGGTTCTGTCATATCGCCTCGATCTCCTTTAAGTTGATCTCGCTGCCCTGCTTGAGCCACGTTTTTTCGCTGCCGCAGTGCGGGCAGGTGCGGCCAAACTGCACCGTGGGATAGTCGCGCCCGCAGCTCTCGCAGTACGTAACGGCGGGGATAGTCTCGATCTTGAGCGCGGCCTCCGGTAAAAGCTCGGTCTTCTTGACTGCCCAGTTCCAGCAGCTTTCGAGTTCGTGCGGGATCGCACCGGACACCTCGCCGAGCTCGAGCGTCACGGACGCGACGTTCGTCAGGCCGTTTTCCTCTCCGATCTTTTCCACGCTCTTGATGACGTGGAAGACAATGCCTAGCTCGTGCATTACTTGCTCTTTCTCGCCGCACGCTTGATCTTGAACTCACGCTTGATCATGTACGGCAGGATGGCCTTCATCTTGTCCTCACAGGCGTACATCTTGCTGCACTCCGGTCTCTCGCGGTGCAGGTGGATGGCGTCGAACGCGCACTTCGTCGTGCAGACGCCGCAGCCGATGCACTTGTTCGGGTCGACGATGCTCGCGCCGCAGCTAAGGCAGCGCGCGGTCTCCTTTTTGATCTGCTCTTCGGTGAACGCGACGCGCTCGTCGCTAAACGTCCTGCGCAGCGCCTCGTTATAGCCGATGCGCTGGCGCGGCGTTGTCTCGTAATTGACGGGAATCAGAGCGTTCTCCTTGTTGAGCTCAATGAACTGGCGGCGGTTGCGGCCGACCGTCAGCGTTGCGCGCTGGACAAAGCGATGCAGCGAGATCGCGCCCTCCTTGCCCGCGGCGATGGCGTCGATGGCAAATTTCTGACCCGTATAAGCGTCGCCGCCGACGAAGATATCCTTTTCCGCCGTCTGATACGTGACGGGGTCTGCCTTGACCGTGCCGTTGGGGTTGAACTCAACAGCGGTGCCGGTGAGCAGCTCACGCCAGTCGACCTTCTGGCCGATGCAGTAGAGAACCGTCGTGCACTCGGCCTGCTCGCTCACACTGTCGTCAAACTCAGGTGCGAAGCGACCCTCGTCGTTCTTGACGCGCGTGCACTTGCGGAACCTGATGCCCGCGCACTTGCCGTCCTCCACCACGATCTCGGTCTGGCCCCAGCCGGCGTGGACGATGATGCCGTCGCGCTCGCACTCGCTGCGGTCTTCCTCGCCCATCGGCATATCGTCGTAAGCCTCTAAGCAGTAGAGGTCAACGCTCTCCGCGCCGCAGCGCACCGCCGTGCGCGCAACGTCCGCGCTGATGTTGCCGCCGCCGATGACGACGACCTTACCGGAAAGCGTCTTCTTTTCATGCAGGTTGACCTGCCGCATAAAGTCGATACCCGCCATGACGCCGTCCGCGTCGCCGCCGGGGATGTTCAGCTTGCCGCCGGACTGGAGGCCGACGGCCACGTAGAAGCCCTGATAGCCCTGCTCGCGCAGCTGCGCGATGGTCACGCCTTTTCCGACCTCCACGCCGCAGCGGAACTCGACACCGAGTTCACGCAGGATGTCGATTTCTGCCTCCACCACGTCTTTTTCAAGGCGGAAGCTCGGAATGCCGTTCATCAGCATGCCGCCGGGACGCGCTTCCCTTTCAAATACCGTCGGGCGGTAGCCCTTTTCAGCGAGGTAGTATGCGCACGACAGGCCCGCGGGGCCGCCGCCGATGACGGCGATCTTCTCGGAAAATTCGCCGTCGACCTTCGGAATGACCTTTTCGGGCACAAAGCGCGTTTCCGCGTTCAGGTCCTGCTGGGCGATGAAGCGCTTGACCTCGTCGATGGCGACGGCCTGATCGACCGTACCGCGCGTGCAGGCATCCTCGCAGCGGCGGTTGCAGATGCGGCCGCAGACCGCGGGGAACGGATTTTCGCGCTTGATGAGCTGCAAGGCTTCGCGGTACTTGCCCTGCGCGGCGAGCTTCAGATAGCCCTGCACCGCGATGTGCGCCGGGCAGGCCGTCTTGCACGGCGAGGTACCGGTATCGTAGCAGTTGATGCGGTTCCTGTCGCGGTAGTCGACGCTCCACTTTTCCGGCCCCCACTTGACATCGTCGGGTAATTCCTGACGGGGATATTCGATGTAGCCGTCCTTCGTGCAGAGCTTCTGTCCCAGCTTGACCGCGCCCGCGGGGCAGTTTTCGACGCAGCGGCCGCAGGCGACACAGCTCTCGCTCTCGACGCTCGCAACATACGCGCTGCGCGACAGGTTCGGCGTGTTGAACAGCTGCGATGTGCGCAGCGCGTTGCAGACATTGACGTTGCAGTTGCAGATGCCGAAAATTTTCTGCTCACCGTCGATATTCGTGATCTGGTGGACAAAGCCGTTGTCCTCGGCCTTTTTGAAAATTTCGAGCGCTTCGTCCTTCGTGATGTATTCGCCGCGCTGTGTTTCGACGATGTAGTCGGCCATGTCGCCCACACCGATGCACCAGCTCTCGGCGTCATCGCCGCAGCCCTCGCCGAGCTTGGCGCGGCTAGCGCGGCAGGAGCACATGCTCTTGGCGTACTTGCCCTCGTACTTGCTGAGCCAGTAGGAGATGTGCTCTAAGTCAACGGACTCGTTCTCCGTCTCGATGGCCTTTTCCACAGGGATGACGTGCATGCCGATGCCTGCGCCTCCCGGCGGCACCATGGGCGTGATCTTTTCGAGCGGGAGCATCGTCATGCGCTCAAAGAACGCCGCGACCTCGGGATGCTCGTCGATCTGGCTTTTGCGCATGTTCAGAAATTCCGCGCTGCCGGGGACGAACAGCGGCAGCACCCAGCGCTTTTCATGCTTGGGGTTTTTGCCGTCCAGGTTCTCCCAGTTGTACTCGATGATGCCTGTCTACGCCATCTCCGTCAGGAGCTTTTCGAGCGGCTCGCGCTCCATTTTGGTGAGCTTCATCAACTGCTCGGTCGTCTTGGGCTTGCGCACGCCCATTTTGAGCGCGACGTCGACCATCTCGTCGGTCATCACGCCGGCAAGGCCCCAGTACTCGGGGTCGTCCGCCGTGGCCTTGAGGCCGATGCGGTTCGTGATCATACTGCAGAGCTTGAGGACGTTTTCACGCGGGGCGTCCGTGCGGGGTATTTTGAAATCCAGTTTACTCTCGTCGAGAGGGAAATTCGTGGGCTTGCTGCCGTTGATATCGCTCATGTTCCTGCTCTCCCTTTTCGCGGCGTACCGTGTGCTTGCCGCCGCGCAGCAAAAATATCACGCGGCGATCATCACCTATCTTATCCAAGCTCTATTTTGCAGGAAAATGTTGGATTTTTCCATTGACTGATTCCATAAACCGCAGTCATATCGCTCAATTCCCCGCATTTTTGCGCAGATCGGCAGAATTGTCCAAATTTACAGATCAAGGAACCGCCGCGCAAGCGCGGGCACATTGGTGTTTTTGAGGCACACGACGTTCAGCTCGTGCACGCCCGTGAGCGGCGGGCAGGAAAAATGCCCGAACTGCGCATCATTCTTGACGACGGCCTCGTAGAGGAAGCTCACGCCGCAGCCCTCGCTCACCAGATGCCGGATGAGCTTGAAGCTGCTGATGCAGACATTCGCGCGAAACGCCTCGACCGTGTAGCCGCACTGCATGAGCTCTCGCTCTAAAATCTTTCGCGTACCAGAGCCAGGCTCGCGCAGGATGAGCCGCTCGGAAAAGAGCTCATCCATCGGCACCTCACAGCCCGAAAACGGGTGATCTTTCGCGCAGATGCCGATGTAGGGCTCGTTGCGCAGCAGAAAGCTCTCGTACCGGCTCTTGTCGAAAATGCCCTCGAGCACGACGAAGTCAAGCTCACCGCCCTCGAGCTGGGAGAGCAGGTGTGCCGTATTGTCGACGGTAAAAAAGAGCTCGTTGTCCGGTTTTTTCAAAAAGCGGATGATCTGCGGCAGCAGGATATAGTCGCCGATGGACTTCGTCGCGCCGATGCGAAGGCTCGTCTTCTCCTGCCGTTTGAGCGCACGGCGCAGCTCCTCGTCCTGATAGCGCTGGCTGATGGCGTAGATCTCAAGCGTTTCGCCCTGCGGCGTTTTTCTGAGCTTTCGGCTGTCGTAGGTAAAAAGGCGCACGCCGTACAGCGCTTCGAGCGCCTGAATTTGTTTCGTCACGGCGGGCTGCGTCAAATGCAGCTGCTCCGCCGCCTTGCGGTAGTTCATCGTGGCGCACACGGTCAAAAAGGTCTCAAGCCGCTGGTCCATGTTCTCTCTCCTTTGTCGATAACAAACAGGAATCGACATATTCTTATTTATAATTTTATTATATCATAAGTCGGTGATATAATACACCCGCAACACGCATTGGAGGAGAGAGAAAGCACATGAAATTTATCGAATCCGTAAAGAAAATGCTGCCCGGCTGCGCCATCGCGCTCGTCATTGCCGTGGTAGCCAAGTTTTTAGAGCAGCTGGAGGAATCCGTGGGGCTGCACCTGATCGGCGCGTCGGTCATCGCGATGTTCATCGGCATGATCGTGAACCGCTTTTACGCGCCGAATGACAAGACGAAGCCCGGCATCAAATTCACCTCGAAGAAAATTCTGAAATTCGCCATCATCCTGCTCGGCGCCAGCCTGAACATCACGACCGTGCTGACGGTCGGTAAGTTCTCGCTCACCGTCATGCTCTTCACACTGGCGACGTGCTTCGGCCTCGGCTATGTGATCGGCAAGGCGCTGGGGCTTGACTGGAAGACGAGCAGCCTCATCAACGCGGGCACGGGCATCTGCGGCGGCAGCGCCATCGCCGCCATCGCGCCGGTCATCGAGGCAACGGATATGGACATCGCCTACGGCATGTCGGCAACGTTCCTCTTTGACACGATCATGGTCGTCGTGTTCCCGCTGCTCGGCCGCGCGATGAGCCTTTCCGACGCGGCGTTCGGCCTGTGGGCCGGCACGGCGGTCAACGACACCTCGAGCGTCGTCGCCACGGGCTACGCCTTCAGCGAGGCCGCAGGCGACTTTGCCACGATGGTCAAGCTGACGCGCACACTCGCCATCATCCCGACGGTGCTGGTCTTCGCCGCCATCAGCGTGCACCTCAAGAAAAAGGCCGCCGCGCAAAGCGGCGACCATGGCGTCAAGGTCAATATGAAGTCGGTGTTCCCGTGGTTCATCCTCGGTTTCCTTGCAATGTCCATTCTGTGCAGCGTCGGCGTCATTCCCGCGGGCCTCGCTACGACGCTCAAGAGTATCAGCAAGTTTCTGATGGTCGCGGCGCTCGCCGCCATCGGCCTCAATACGAACTTCGCGGCGCTGTGCAAATCCGGCGCAAAGCCGATGCTTCACGGCTTCATCATTTCGCTGCTGGTCGTTCTTGTGGCGATTGCGGTCGAATATGTGCTCGGCATCGCGCCGAGCGGCACGCTCATTTAATCGTCCGCCGAAAGGACGAGATCACAGCGGTCCTGCACGTCGAACGCGTCGAAATAGCACTGCTCGAGCGGGATCCAGCGGTCGAAAAACTGCTTTGCATGCGCGGGCGCATTCCGTTTGAGGATGCGCTCGCGCTGTTTTTCTGCCGAAATCGGCAGAAAAACGGATAGATCGTAGTACGGCGCAAGGTCGGGGTGCATGGAGTACGCGCCCTCGACAATGTTGAGTGTTCCCGCCTTAATCCGCTGCGGCGGGGCGATGGTAAACGTCGCGCAGTCGAAGCGGCGGTAGTCGACGGGTCTTCCCTCGCGCAGAGGGATCAGCACCTCTTCCAAAAAGCGCTCGCGGTCGACGTTGCCGCCGGGCTGCGTGAAGCGCGCCTCCGTGCGCTGCTCGGGCCGGAGGAAAAAGTCGTCCATGTGGAAGACAGGGCAGCCGTAAACATTTTGCAGCAGCTCGCCGAGCGTCGTCTTGCCGCTGGCGCTGCCGCCCTCGATGGCGACGAGCACGCGGCTTCTTTCCGCCGTCAGGCGGTCGATGCGCGCAAACAGCGGCAGCGCGCGGGCGAAGTCGCGCCGCAGGACGCGGTACGCGGGCGCGTAATTCTGCCGAAATATCTCGGAGTGGTGCAGCGGCGGAAAGCCGTCCCTGCGCCACCTCTCAACAGCTTCCGCCATCTCCTGCGCAGAAAACGGCAGCTCGCCCGCGTCGGCCATTGTCTGCAAGGCGGTGAGCATCGCTTCGAGCTTTTCGCGCCCGCACTCCTCGTGCCGCGCAGAGAGGGCGAAGAGCCGCGCAAACGTCTCCGCGCTCAAGCCGTCCTGCAAAATGCCGAGGTGCACGCGGCAGTAGTCGCCGCCGAGCAGCTCGACGAGTTCGGAGATACAGTCACCGCTTCGCGCCGCTTCGGCGCGGATGTAGTCTGCGGCGGCGGACGGGTCGGCGATCAGATGCTCGCAGCCAAAGGCGCTCTGATAGAGCGCCTTGAAGGCGTCCTGAAGCGCCAGCTCTGGATAGCGCGCGCAGTGGGCGCGCAGAAAATCGCGAATATCGGTAAAATTCGTCATAGCGGCGGGGTTCCTTTACCAAAAAGTTTCGTTTATCATAGCGCTTTTTCGTCCCTTTCGCAAGGGGCAAGGGATTGACAGCCCTGCGCTTTTTTGATAAAATTCCCGCGTCGGCACAAGCCGGCAGCGTTGGCACAAGCTGACTTTTCTTCCGCGCGTTCCCTGAAAGCAAACGAGGTATCACCAAGGTATCAATCTCCCTGCAAGGGGAATATTGATGCCTTTTCTTTGTCTTTTCAAGGGTTTTCGCGCAGAAAACAAGACGCAAGAGAGGATGAGAACACCGTGACGATCCTTGTCATCGACGGCCAGGGCGGAAAGCTCGGCAAAACTTTGGTCGAGAGCATCAAAAAGTCCTTCCCGCACCTCGAGATCATGGCGGTCGGTACGAACAGCGTCGCTTCCGACGTGATGCGCCGCGCGGGCGCTGACCGCGTGGCCACGGGCGAAAACCCCGTCATCGTGGCCTGCCGCAGCGCGCAGATCATCGTCGGCCCCATCGGCATCGCGATCGCCGATGCGCTGATGGGCGAGATCTCCCCCGCCATGGCAAACGCCGTCGCGTCAAGCAATGCCTACCGTGTGCTCATCCCGATGAATCTATGCAGCACGTATGTCGCGGGCGTGGACAAAAAGTCCTCCGCCATTCTGGACGACGCCATGGCGCACATTCGTTCGCTGCTCGAAGGAATGGAGAACAAACCATGAACAACGCTGCCACTGCAACTGCCCGTACCGCTTCCCCGGTGAGAAAACTCACCTATTCCGCGCTCTTCCTCGCCTTGGCGATGGTCCTGCCGTTTTTGACCGGCCAGATCCCCGAGATCGGCTCCATGCTCTGTCCCATGCACATTCCCGCGCTGCTGTGCGGCTTCATGTGCGGCTGGCCGTGGGGACTCGCGGTCGGCTTTATCTCCCCGCTGCTGCGCTCGATGTTCGGTATGCCTCCGATCTGGGTCGCCATCCCCATGGCCTTTGAAATGGCGACCTACGGTGCCATCGCCGGTCTTCTGTACCGCAGGCTGCCGAAAACAGGCTGGCGCATCTATGCCTCGCTCATCTCCGCGATGGTCGCGGGCCGCCTTGTGTGGGGCCTTGTGAAGTTCCTGCTCGCGGGCCTTCAGGGCACGGAGTTCAGCCTCGCCCTCTTCCTCTCCGGCGCAGTGACGACGGCCATCCCCGGCATCATCTTGCAGCTCATCCTCATTCCCATCCTTGTGGTGGTAATGGAGCGCACAAATATGGCGCTCGACGTGTGAGCACTTGATAAAAACAGAAAAGGACTTGGACGAAAGCGTCCAAGTCCTTTTCTTTATTCCTCCGCTTTACTCAGCAGCTTCGGCGCGCTCGTGTCCATCAAAAACGCCCCGAGCGGCGCGGTGATGACGATGCCGAGCACCGCGACCGACAGCACGATGCTGCCGCAGGGCAGCCCCGCCGCAAGCGGCACCGAGCCGATGGCCGCCTGCACCGTCGCCTTGGGAAGATAGGCAAACACGCAGTAAAGCCTCTCTTTCGCCGTGAGCGGCGTTCTGACAAGGCAAAGGCACACACCCACGGCGCGAAAAATGAGCGCCGAGAAGATCATGCCGACCGCCGCAAGGCCCACCCCCGCCATATAGCGGATATCGACCGCCGCTCCGACGAGGACGAACAAAATGACCTCCGCCGCCAGCCAGAGCTTGCCGAATTTTTCAGAGAGCCGCTTGGCAACGAACGGCGTGCACTTCATCTTAAGTAAGCACGCCATGCTGACGACCGCGAGCAGACCCGACACGGGCACGATGCCCTCGAGCCAGCCCTCCGCCGCGACGAGCAGCAGCGAGACCCCCAGCACGATGATGACCTTCATGCTGTTGCGGATGCAGTGCGCTCGGGCATAGGCAGTCTCGAAAAAGCGGCTGAGCAACCACCCGACAAGCGCACCCAGCGCAACGCCGAGCACGATCGACGCAGGGATGCTCAAAAAGTCCGCGGCGTTGGCGCTGCCGCCCTGCGCCGTGTGCAGAAACGTTGTAAACAGCACAATGACGAAGATATCGTCGCACGATGCGCCGGCCAAGATCATCTGCGGGATGCTCTTGTCCGTTCCGCGGCCGCTTTCCATCAGCTGCACCATGCGCGGCACGACGACCGCGGGCGACACCGCCGCGAGCACCGAGCCCATGACCGCCGCCTCCGCGCGCGTGATGCCGAGGAAGCACGGCGCGAGCAGCACATAGCCGATGATCTCGCACGTTGCGGGCAGGCACGACATCAGGATTGCCGGACGGCCGACCTTTTTGAGGTCGCCCAAATCGAGCGACAGTCCCGCCTTGAGCAGGATAATAACGAGCGCGAGCTTGCGCAGGTCGGCTGAGATCGACAAAATCGAGCCGTCCAGCACGTTGAGCACGCACGGCCCCAGCAGGATGCCCGTCGCCAGCATGCCGATGATGCGCGGCAGCTTCAGCTTCTGACACAGCGCGGCCAGCGCAAGGCCAACCAAAAAGACGAGTGCGAGTGAAGTTAACATAAATTTCCTCCTCCGGACACAAAAAAAGCTGATGCCCCCTGTGACCGTTCAAAATCACAGAAGTCATCAGCTCAAAAAAGCGGTTTCGGCAGTGCCGTGGGAGAACCTCATTCCCGATTGCGCAGTATAGCAAAGCGCGGGCAAAAATGCAAGCCCTTTTTCAAAAATCAGCGCTCGAACGTCACCTGATAGGCCCCCAACACCTGCATGCAGGGGATGACGGCGGCATTTTCGACCGTGAAAGCCGCCTTTTCATAGTGCGTCGTCTCCTCTTCGGGGATGGCGGGCAGCGTTTTGCCGTCGCGCACCTCCGCGTTGATGCGCAGCACCGGCCGCAGCGAGGCAAAGCCCTCCGGCAGCAGGGCGCGCAGACGGTCCTGCTCCGCGCCGTAGGCCATGACAAACTGTTCAACGGTCATTGCGCTTCCTCTGTTTCCTTTTGTGCGCGCTCCGCGTCTTGCCTCAGCAGCCGCAGGTAGGCGTCAAGATAGAGCTTGTGCGTCACGCTTAAAAGTGCCGAGCGCAGCAGTTCCTTTTCATCCGACTCGTCCTGTCCGACGCTTGCAAGATGGTCGCTCGCGCCGAAGACATAGCGGATGAGATTTTCAAATTCCTCGCAGAAGTAGTGATAAGCGGTCGGCAGATCGTAGGTCTCGTGCTGAATGCCGATCAGCGCGCGGATGTCGTCCATCGCGACGACGCTCTTGATGCACGAGACAAAGATGAGGTACGCAATGCTCTCCGCGCCGTAGGCCTTTTTCTCTGGCCCGGGGATGATCTTCTGCTTAACATAATTGCTGACCATCGAGGCCGTGATGGGACTGAGCCCGCATCCCGTGATGGATTGATTGACATAACGCGTCACCTGTTCGAGATACAGCCCCACGTCAGGGATCTCCCCGAGCCGCGGGATATGAAAGCTTCGGACAGACTCCGCCAGACGGCTGCGCATATTTTCGTCCATAGCTGCTCCTCCGTTCAAACTGCGTTTTCATCATCTTAAACTTTGGCGAAAAAAATGTCAATAAGTTTTCCAAAAACCGATTGACAGTTATTGAAAATCGTTGTATTGTAGTCAAAGATGCTTTCACCCGACAACAGGTTTTTGAATAACCGATTATTTTTTTGGAGGCTTCCCCATGATGAAACTGATCGCCGACTCCTCTGCCAACCTCACGATGCTGGAGGGCGTAACCTATCAGAGCGTGCCCATGACCATCCGCGCCGGCGAGCGCGACTTCGTGGACGATGAAACGCTCGACACGCACGAGCTGCTCGACTATCTCGCGGCCCACAACGGCAAATCCGGCACGGCCTGCCCCAGCCTCGACGGCTGGCTCAAGGCGTTCGAGGGCGCGGATGAGATTTTCGTCATTACCATCACAAGCAGCCTGTCCGGCACCTGTGCCTCGGCCATGGCCGCGCGCGACGTGTATCTCCAGTCGCATCCCGAGGTCAAAATTCACATCTTTGACACGCTGAGCACGGGACCGGAGATGCAGTTGCTCGCAGAGAAGCTCGCAGAGCTGCACGCCAAGGGCCTCCCCTTCGATGTGATCTGCGAAAAGGCGCAGGAATATCTTGCCACCACGCACCTCTTCTTCAGTCTTAAGTCCCTGCACAATCTGGCGCAAAACGGCCGCGTCAGCAAAATCGTCGCGGGCGCCATCGGCATTCTCGGCATTCAGATCCTCGCCACCGCAAGTCTTGAGGGCACGATCCAGCCCGTTGAAAAATGCCGCGGCGAAAAAAAGACGTGCGCGGCGATGGTACAGAAGCTTCTGGAAGCTGACTACCACGGCGGCAAGGTGCGCATCCACCACGCCGAAAATCCAGAGGCGGCTGGGGCGCTCGCCGCTTCGCTGCGCGGGCACTTTCCCGAAGCAGACATTGAGATCCGTCCCTGCCGTGGTCTTTGCAGCTACTATGCCGAGCGCGGCGGCGTGATCGTCGGTTTTGAGACGATGTAAAACCGAACAGACAGCAAAAAGCAGACGGCCTGCGCGAGCCGTCTGCTTTTCTTTATCTCTGTCATTAGGCAGTTGGAGTGGTATCGGAGGTACTGTCGCCCGCTGGGGCGTTGCCGTCAGCGGGGTTTCCCTGCCCACTGGGCGGTGTGGGGCGCTCGCCGCTGGGCATTTCAGGCACTTCCCCGTCGGGAAGCTCTGACTTCTCGCCGTTTGGCATCCGACCGTCAAAGCTCTCGGGCGGTTCACCGTCTGGCTTCTGTCCGCCGCCGGGGAAGCCGCCGCCCATGCCCATGCCGGTGGAAACCGTCCCGCTCTGCGCGGTCCCTTCGGTGGAGCTGTCGCCCGCCTTGAGGGTATACGCACTGTCCGCCACCACATCGGCAGATGAGAAGAGGATGAAGTTCGCACCGCATCTGGCTGTGCCGCTGTACACAGCATTGCCGTCGGCGTCCTCGATCGTGAAATCCGCGTCCGCGGCGATCAGACTGCTCTGCGTACTGCCCGGCATGCCGCCAAAGCCCGTTGAGCCGTAAATGACGCAGGGCTGCGTGGCCTCCAAATTCATGCCCATGCCGCTGCTGCCGCCCGCGGTGAGCACCGTGCCGCCTGAGACGGTGATGGTGCCGTCGGCATCCAGCGGCTCGTTGTCCGCCGTGTTGGCCGTCCACACAACGACTGTACCACCAGTGATGGTCAGCTCGCCGTTGGAGTCAAAGCCGTCGCCGCCGGAGGAATAGGCGTCGATCGTGCCGCCGGAGATCGTCATCGTGAAGTCATAGTCCGTCAGGTCGGAATTTGCCGCATTCAGGCAGTCGTCCGAGGCGTTGATCGTAATATCACCGGAGCAAACATTCAGCTCCGCGCCCTCAAGGCCCTCGCAGCAATTCGTGATGTCGATCGTGGGGCCGTCCGTGCCGTCCGCACCGATGTTCAGCACCAAGTCGCAGTGAATGGCGTCATCCGCGGCGTCGATGGTCAGCGTGCCGCTCTCGACGTTCAAAAGCTGCTCGGCGTTGATGGCGTCGTTGACGGGTGCATCGATATTCAGCGTCAAATCGCGGATCGTGAGCAACGCTTCGCCGTCCTCGTCCGTCGTCGCGCCGGATTTGATGCCGTTTTTGCCGTTGGCCGTGATGGTCAACTCTCCATCGCCGCAGAGGGTGACAAGCGAGCCATCCTTGCACTTGATGACGGCGTTTTCGGCATTTTCGTTTTCGGGGTAGTTGTCGTCATTGTTCTGCTCGGTATCGCTCAGGGAATTTTTCGTACCGTTGGAAACAAGGATGGTCACCTCGCTCGACTTGCCGCAGGTGATGGCGGCAGTGTTCTCACTCGTAAGTGTCAGGCCGTCCAGCACCAGCGTCACGCCGGTCGTGTTCTTTTTCACCTTGATGGAGCCGTCCGCGCAGCTGCCGGAGACGGTGTAGGTACCACTCGACGTGATCGTGAGCGCTGTGCCGTCGATCTCGTAGCCCGTGTCCGTCTCGCCCGCAGCGGTCACGCCGCTGTCTGTAAAGGTAAAGGTCACATTGCTTGCCGTGTCCGCCGTACTATTATTTATCGTACCGGCGCAGGCCGTGAGCGACAGCGCCAGCGCCGACGCACACAGGAAAGGCAGTATTATTTTCATAACATATATCTCCTCAATGATTTCTGATCGTTTCTTCCCCTATGGGAGCGGGGCGCGTGCTTTTTTCGCACCGTGCGCCCGTTCCTTTGAGGATGGCAACAGCATACCCGCTTTGCCTAAAAGTTACCTAAAGAAAACAAAGATTTTACCTTTAGGTTTCTTTTAGGTTGCGCGTTCATACTGGGGCTCACAAAGGAGGTTCGACACCATGGCGATTCAATGCTGTTTTGAACGATATGAAAAGAAATACTGCCTGACCCTTTCCCAGCAGCGTTTTTTATTGGAGCGGATGACACCCTACATGAAAAAGGACGCGTACGGCGAGTACACCATCTGCAACATTTATTATGATACCGACGACTACCGCCTAATTCGCGCGTCGCTCGAAAAGCCCGTCTATAAGGAAAAGCTGCGCGTGCGCAGCTACGGCGTGCCGCAGGAGGACGGCAAGGTCTTCGTCGAGCTCAAGAAGAAGTTCGACGGCGTCGTCTACAAGCGGCGCATCACAACGGGCATTCAGAATGTGGCGCCGTTTCTCTCCGGCGAGCTGCCGGGTGAAAACTTCGGCCAGATCGGACGCGAGATCGGCTATTTTCAGTCGTTTTATCACACCGTGCCCAAAGTCTTCATCGGCTACGACCGGCTCGCCTTTGCGGGCATCGATGATCCGCAGCTCCGCATCACGTTCGACACGAACTTACGGTGGCGCGACACGGATGTCGACCTCCGCCTCGGCGACCACGGCGCGCCCATCGCGCTGCCCTGCGGCGATGTGCTGATGGAGGTCAAGATTCCCGGCGCGTGCCCGCTGTGGCTCTGCCATCTGCTCTCCGACGTCGGGGCGTTCCCCGCGTCGTTTTCCAAATACGGTGCCTGCTACCGTGACGAGTTGTCCGCAGGCGTCCACACGACCAATTTAAAGGAGGATACCTTCTGTGCTTAACTCGATCTTAGGAAGCGAATTGACGCTCGTCTCGTTTCTCATCTGTACGGCGGTGTCGCTGCTGCTCGGCGTCGGCACGGCGCTCGTTTCCATGTACCGTTCGCGTACGACGCAGAGCTTCGCTGTCACGCTCGCGATTTTGCCCGCCGTGGTGCAGCTTGTCATCATGCTGGTGAACGGCAACCTCGGCGCGGGCGTCGCCGTGGCGGGTGCGTTTGGGCTCGTGCGCTTCCGCTCCGCGCCGGGCACAGCGAAGGAGATTGGAGCGCTGTTCCTCGCGATGGCCATCGGCCTTGCGACCGGCATGGGCTATGTATGGCTCGCCGTCATGGCGTTTGCCATCGTCTCGGCGGTGATGCTGCTGCTCACAGCCGTCAATTTCGGCGGCGCGGACGAGCACGAGCGCGTGCTCAAGATCACGATCCCCGAAAGCCTCGACTACGACGGATTGTTCGACGATCTCTTTGAAAAGTACACCAAGTCCTGCGTGCTTGAGCGCGTGAAAACGAGCAACATGGGCACGCTCTACGAGCTCACCTACCGCGTCACGCTCCCCGATGACCACGCGCCCAAGGCGTTTTTGGACGAACTGCGCTGCCGCAACGGCAACCTCAACATCACCTGCGGGCGCGAGGCGACGAAAGACGCGCTCTGAGGCATCTTGATTTTTGCCCGCACGCTCTTTATACTACACTTACTATCAGAATCAGAGGGGGGGCCTTTTATGCGGCTGCTGATTGCAGAGGACGAGGTCGATCTCGCCGAGGCGCTGACGGTCTTTTTTGAAAAAAATCACTTTTCCGTCGACGCTGTGCACAACGGCTTCGACGCCTATGAATATGCCTCGTCGGGCGCATACGACGCCGTCATTTTAGACGTGATGATGCCCAAGATGGACGGTATTCAAGTGCTCGAAAAGCTGCGGCAGGGGGGCGTGAAAACGCCCATCATGATGCTCACGGCCAAGGGCCAGAAGAGTGACCGCATCACGGGCTTCAACGCCGGCGCGGACGACTATCTTCCCAAGCCCTTCGACCCCGACGAGCTCTTGAGCCGCGTGCGCGCCATCCTGCGCCGCAGCGAGGCCTACCAGCCGACGGTGCTCGCCTACGGCGATCTGACGCTCGACCCCGGCAGCGGCAATTTGAGCTGCGGGAAGGACTCCATCCGCCTGAGCGGGCGTGAGTTCCAGATCATGGAGCTTTTCATGCGCTCGCCGCGGCAGGTCTTTTCCGCCGAGCGCATCATGGAGCGCGTGTGGGGCTGGGATAATGAGGCGGAGATCAACGTCGTATGGGTGAACATCTCGAATCTTCGCAAAAAGCTCAAGTCCATCGGCTCGCACGTCACCCTACAGGCAAACCGCGGCCTCGGCTACGTGTTGGAGGAGAGCGTATGATCAAGCGCCTGCGAAACCGCTTCATCCGTATCGCGATGCTCTCCGTCACGGCGGTGATGATGCTGCTGACGATCATCCTGAACATCGCCAACTACGTCTCGACCGATTCCGACCTGAAGCAAACGCTGACGCTCATCTACGAGAACGCAGGCACCATCCCCCACTCGCGCTTTCAGCTGCCGGACAGCGCCGACGCGCCGACGCCGCCGGAAAATGACGACGGCAACGGCGACATCGCCCCCGCGCCGCCCGACGATGCGGACGATACACAGACGCCGCAGGCCCCGCCCGACGACAAAATCGTGCGGCGTGAGGGGCCGTTCACCGCGGAAACGCCGTTCTCCACGCGCTTTTTTGTCCTGCACTACACATCAAGCGGCACGCTGACACAGGCAGGCCTCGACAATATCGCCTCCGTCACGGAGGATGATACGCAGGAATATCTCTCCGCCGCGCTCGCACACGGCGCGGGCTACGGCTACTTCAACAGTTATCGCTTTTTCGTCGCGCAGACGGATGACGGCGAAAATATCGCCATCTTCCTCGACTGCTACCACGAGCTGCGTGCGATGCGCGTGGTGCTCGTGTGGTCGCTGCTCGCCGATGCGGCATGCATCCTGCTTGTTTTTTTGCTCGTTATGCTGTTCTCGCGCCGGGCCATCGACCCAGTGGTTCGCAGCGCGCAGCAGCAGAAGCAGTTCATCACCGACGCGAGCCACGAACTGAAAACGCCCATCACCGTCATTGCCACGAGCCTCAAGGTACTCGAAATGGAGACCGGCAAGCAGAAATGGATCGACAAGGCGATGGCGCAGACGGAAAAGCTCACCTCGCTCGTCAACTCGCTCGTCACGCTCTCGCGCATGGACAAGGAGGATTCGCCGCTCAGGATGGAGGACTTCCCCGTGAGCGACGCCGTGCGCGAAACGGCGGAAACGTTCGTCGACTTCGCCGCGTCGAAGGGGCACGAGCTGCGCCTTTCGATCACGGACGGCCTCACCTATCGCGGCGACGAGTACGCCGTGCGCCAGCTCGTCTCGATCCTGCTCGACAACGCGGTCAAATATGCACTGCCGGATTCCCCCATTGAATTCTCTCTCGAAAAGGCGAAGCGCGGCGTCGTCCTCCGCTCGTCGAACGCCTGCGAGGATGTTGCTCCGGAAAACGCGCAGAAGCTCTTCGACCGCTTTTACCGTGCCGATCAATCCCGCTCGTCGGGCAGCGGCTTTGGCATCGGCCTTTCCGTCGCGCGCTCGATCTCCGAGGGGCACCACGGCTCCATCCGCGCCATCGTGGACGACGGGAAGATCACCTTCACCGCCGAGCTCAAATAAATTCCCAATAAAAAGCGCTTCGCAGTGTTTCTGCGAAGCGTTTTTCTTATCAAAGGCTCTTCTCCCCGCCCGTGACGGTCTCGATGGCGCAGGCAATGAACTTTTTCGCTGCGGGCGAGGCCTCTTTGAGCGACGGGACCGAGATGCCGAGCGTCACGAACTGCGGCGGGTCGAACGGGACCTCCGCCACCGTACCGCTCCACTTGCGCGAAATCAGCCGCTGGTTGAAGCTGACGCCGAGCCCCGCCTCGACCATGTTGTAGGTCGTGAAGCCGTCGCGCGTCGTAAAGCAGGTCTGCGGGTGCAGACCGTGCTGCTCGAGCAGGCGGTCCTGGTCGGTGTCGTGATTGGGCGAGGTGTGGATGAACGGCTCTTCCTGCAAGCGGCAAAGCGGGAACGAATCCGCCGCTGCCAACTCGTGCCCGCGCGGCAGCCACGCGACGAGCTCGTCACGAAAGACAGGCAGCCAGTCGTACTTGTCGCCGTGCATCTGCGCGCCGAAGCAGCAGTCGACCGAGCGCTCGTTCAGCCAGCGCGCCATCTCGAGGTTGCCGCCCTCCTGCATGCGCACGGTCACGCCCGGATAGCGGGCGCGGAACGCCGTCAGGATCTCTGGCATCCACAGGGCCGAAATGCTGTAATAGCAGCCGATCGTCAGCGAGCCCTTTGACACGCCGCCGATCTCCGCGCTGAGCTGCTCGGCGTTGTGGTGCGCGCGCACGACCTCGCGCAGCAGCGGCAGCATGAGCTTTCCGTTTTCCGTGAGCTGCACGCCCTTTTTGCTGCGAAGAAACAGCGGAAAGCCGAGCTCTTCTTCCAGCGTGCCGATCATGCGCGTCACGCCTGACTGCGTGTAGCCCAAAAGCTCCGCCGTGGCCGTCAGGCTGCCGAGCTCTGCCGCGGCAAGGAACGCCTCGCATTTGACCGCTTCCATACGCCCTCCTATCCATGATTTTATATCATGTTTTTCATTTCAAATAACCGTTTGCGTCATGTTTTCTCTTATTCTACAATAGCAGTCAGAAACCGTCAATCCTGTTTTTGAAACGAGGTCTTTTTTCATGGAGCATCGTCTTTCTTTTTCCTGCGACTATCTTGAGGGCGCGCATCCCGCCATCCTGCAGCGCCTGTGCGAAACGAATTTTGCGCAGACCACCGGTTACGGCACGGATGAATACTGTGAATCCGCGCGCGAGAAGATCCGCGCCGCTTGCGGCGCGCCGAATGCGGAGATTCACTTCCTTGTCGGCGGCACACAGACGAACGCGACCGTCATCGACGCGCTGCTGCGCTCTTACGAGGGTGTGATCGCCGCGGACACGGGGCACATCAGCGTGCACGAGGCCGGCGCCATCGAGTTCGGCGGGCACAAGGTGCTCACGCTGCCGCAGGAAAACGGCAAGATCACCGCATCCCAAATCCGCGCACTGCTTGATCAGTACGAGGACGACGCGAACCGCGACCACACGGTCATGCCCGGGATGGTCTACCTCTCCCAGCCGACGGAGTACGGCACGCTCTATTCCAAAAAGGAGCTCGCGGCCATCAGCGCGCTCTGCCGCGAAAAGCGTCTGCCGCTCTATATCGACGGCGCGCGCCTTGCCTACGCGCTCGCCTGTCCTGAAAACGATGTGACACTGCGCGACCTTGCCGCGCTGTGCGACATTTTCTACATCGGCGGCACGAAATGCGGCGCGCTGCTCGGCGAGGCGGTCGTCATTCCCCAGCCGGGACTCATTCCACACTTTTTCACCATCATCAAGCAGCACGGCGCGCTGCTCGCCAAGGGACGGCTGCTCGGCATCCAGTTCGACACGCTCTTTACCGATGGGCTCTACGAGCGCATCGGTAAAGACGCCGTTCGCTACGCCGACGCTATCCGGCGCGCGATGGCGGAAAACGGCTATTTGCCCTGTTTCCCCTCCCCGACGAACCAGAGCTTCTGCATCGTCAGTGAGCAGCAGCGCAAAGAGCTCGCCGAGCGCGTGGACTTCTCCGTCTGGGAGCAATATGACGAGACGCACAGCATCATCCGCTTTGCCACAAGTTGGGCGACGCGGGAAGAGGATGTGAACGCGCTCTGTCGCATCCTGCGCGAGTGCGCCGCGCAGGAAAAGGTAGCGTCCTAAAATCAAAAAAGAGCTTTCTCCGATTTTCAGGAGAAAGCTCTTTTTATTTCATTGCGCTGCGCTCAGTTCTTTTTCATCAGCTGTTCATCCTGCTGCAAAAGCTGCTGCGTGATGATATCGAGCTGCCGGTGCTTGGCCATGCGGTCGGCGATATTGTTCTGCACCAGCTCCGTCTCCTGATGGCCGCGGAAGGACAGCTTGAGCAAAATCGGCGTCAGGATCGTGCCGCATACGACCGTGATGACGACCGGCGTCATCATCGCGGGCGACAGCACACCCATCGAAAGGCCGCGGTTGGCGACGATCAGCGCGACTTCGCCGCGGCAGGCCATGCCCACGCCGACCTGGATGCTCTCGCGCGTGGTGAACTGGCACGCCTTGGCGCCAAGGCCGCAGCCGATGAGCTTCGAGATGATTGAAACAAGCAGCAGCAAAATCGAGAAGACGGCCATGCCGCCCGTCAGACCCGTGATCTGCACATTGATACCGATGCTCGCGAAGAACACCGGCGTGAGCAGAAGATACCCGAGGGGGTTGTACTTCGTCTGGATGTAGGTGCCCTTGGGCGTGCACGCGACGGCAAGGCCCGCGGCGTAAGCGCCCGTGATATCAGCGACGCCGAAGAACTTCTCGGCGCAGTAGGCCATCACAAGGCACAGGACAAAGGCGAACACGGAGTTTCTGTGGCTGGCCCAACCGTGCTGACGCTTGAGCATCCAGCAGAAGATGCGGTTCGCGCCAAAGCCGACCACGAAGGCAAAGACGAAAAAGCCCACGATCTTGAGGAGCACCATGCCGATGCTCTCGTCACCGCCGGCAAGGCTGCAAACGAGCGTCAGGGCGATCAGGCCGAGCACATCGTCGATGAGCGCGGCGGCCAGAATCGTGTTGCCGACCTTGGTTTCGAGCTTTTTCATCTCCTTGAGCGTTTCGACCGTGATGCTCACGGACGTGGCCGTCAGGATGGTGCCGATGAAGATATTTTCAATAAAGCCGGTGCTCTCGATGAGTCCGAGCTCATCCGCGCCCCAGGCAAGCGCCGTGCCCATGAGAAACGGCACGACCACGCCAAGGACCGCGACCATGAATCCCGCCTTGCCGCTGTGCTTGAGCTCGTTGACGTCCGTGCCCATACCGGCGGAGAACATCAGCACGATGACACCAAGCTCGCTGAGCTGCTTGGTGAACTCCGTTTCCGAAAGAAGGCCAAGGCCCGCGGGGCTGAGGATCAGGCCCGCGATCAGCGCGCCCACGACCTGCGGCATCTGAAACTTCTGCGCAATGAGGCCCAGAATCTTCGTGCTCAGCAGGATCAGCGCAAGATCCAGCAAAAAGTGATACGACATATTGATCTCCTCCCAAACTTTCTGATCTCTATCCAAATTCTTCCGTTTCATTTCGCGAGGCTCTATTCTAACTTCTTTTTTTCTTTTTTCAACAGTCAGAATCACCAAGGAAACGGAAGAATTCCTGCACAGCTCAGGCAAAATGCAATATATCTTTCATTTTTAACGTGAAATGTTTGCTTTGATTCCGTTTCCATAGCCGTTTTCACAAAAAGCAGCGTCAAACGCGGCGTTAAGAAGCCGTGAAATATGGACAGATTCATTGAATTTCTCTATGATTTACAGGGATATCGTCTATATTGTCCACACATTGCGCACATTTTGTCGCTCACGCCCATTTTGCATCTTTTCCTGCATTTTGCGCATTTTCGTCGCACAATGCGCCGTTTCTCCCCTTGCCGCGGCGGCGCGGGCGTGGTAAAATCGGCCTTGTGACATGAACAAAGGAAAGGACGAGCCATGAATCAGAAAGAACTCAATGAACTGCGCCGGCGCTTCCGGCTCGATAAGAATAATTTCAGCCGCGTGTACGGCTGCTATGTGAACTCCAACCGTGAGATCATTGCGTGGGTCGATACCTCGATGGGCCTCATGCGGCAGGAGGAGCAGGAGATGTACCTGGGCCTTCTCAAAAAGTCCCTCTCCGGCACGCTTGGCAAGAACCTCATCGACGTGGTGTTCTCCACGCAGCAGGTCGCCGACAGCGATGAGCACCGCCTCTTGCAGACTCTTCGCCAGACGGAGCTCAAGGACCCCGCCTCGCGCGAAACGCTCTGCCGCCAAATCATCGACTGCATCGACATGGGCGAGACAAACTATCTCATCCTCCTCGCCGCCGACGCCTACGACGTGCCGCACCGCAGCAAGGATGACGAGATTCAGGCCGACGCGTCGAGTGAGGTCTTCAAGTACTTTGTCTGCTCCATCTGCCCCGTCAAGGCCCCGACCCTCGAACTGCGCTACGACCTTGACCAGAGCGAGTTTCACTCAAGCTCCACCGGCTACATCGCGACCTCGCCCGAGCTCGGCTTCCTCTACCCCGCGTTCGACAACCGCACGGCGAACATTTACAATGTGCTGTTCTACTCGAAAAACGCCGCGGAGATCCATCAGGAGGTCATCGACGCGCTGTTCCACGTCGACCCGCCGATGTCTGCCGAGGAGCAGAAAAACGCCTTTGGCTCGGCGCTTGCCGACGCGCTCGACAAGGATTGCAGCTACGATGTCGTCCAGTCCGTGCACGAGCAGATCAGAGCGCGCATCGAAGATCACAAGGAGAGCAAAGACCCCGAGCCGCTTGAAATGACGGCGGGCGACGTCGGCGGCATCCTCGCCAACAGCGGCGTGAACGACGAGCAGATCGCAGCGTTCCAGCGCGAGTGCGATGAGCAGTACGGCGAGAACGCCGCGCTGAACCCGAACAACATCATCGAGAGCAAGAAGTTTGAGATCACGACCCCCGAGGTCAAAATTTCCATTGCACCGGAGAACAGCTATATGATCGAAGCGCGCGTCATCAATGGCCGCAAATACCTCCTCATCCCCGCCGATGACGGCGTGGAGGTCAACGGCATCGGCGTGAACATCCCGGGCCTTGCGAAAGAAGAATAAGAAAAAAGGAGAGAAGCCGCGGCTTCTCTCCTTCTCTTTTTGACCATTTACGCCTTGCTCTTGTAGAGGTCAGCGATGATGTCGGCGCACTTGTCGATGCCGAGCTCGCCGCTGTCGAGCGTGATGTGGTAATTCTGCGCGTAGCCCCACTTCATGTTCGTGTAGAAGCGGTGATAGGCCGCGCGGCGCTTGTCCTTGTCGCGCAGGCGCTGCTCGGGCGACTGCTCGCGCTCGCCGTAGACCTCGACGATGCGCTTGGCGCGGAACGCCATATCCGCGTGGATAAAGACCTTGAGGCACTTGGCCTTGTCCTGCAAAATGTAGTCCGCGCAGCGGCCGACGATGACACAGGGGCCCTTTTCGGCAAGCTCGCTGATGACGCGGCACTGAATTTCCCATAGGATGTCCTCGTTCGTCGGGCCGAACGCGCGGTTCGAGAGCGCTGAGGACAGGAAGCCGCCGGGTGTGTACTCGCCCGCCTCCTTGACATAATTTTCTGCAAAGCCGCTCTCCTCGGCGATCTTCTGGATGAGCTCTGAGTCATAGCAGGGGATGCCGAGCTGCTCTGCAACCTTTTTGCCGACCGTGCGGCCGCCGCTGCCGAATTCACGGCTGATGGTGATAATATGATTCATAATACAGTTGCTCCTTCCGTATTGAGTTCCCGATACGTTTTTACAATCATACCCGCCGCGATGACGAAAGTCAACACATCCGACACCGGCATGGAGTACAGCACGCCGTCAAGGCCGAAAAAGCGCGGCAGCAGCAGTGCAAAGCCCACACCGAGCACGACCTCGCGCACCATGGAGAGCATCGTGGATGAGAACGCCTTGCCCACGGCCTGCAAAAAGATGAAGCAGGCCTTGTTCACGCAGGCGAGCACCATCATGCAAAGATACGTGCGGAATGCCTTGATCGCAAAGTCCGTGTAGTAGCTGCTCTCGTTCGCCGCGCCGAAGACGGCGATGAGCTGACGCGGGAAGCCCTCGGCCAGAACGAGCGCGACGGCGCCGACGATCGCCTCGCAGAGCAGGAGCTTTGTAAAGAGCTCACGCACGCGCGTCTTTTTCCCCGCGCCCATGTTGTAACCTACGACGGGAATGCAGCCCGCCGCCATGCCGACGACGATGGAAATGACGATCTGGAAGAACTTCATCACAATGCCGACGACGGCCATCGGGATCTGCGCGTACTGCTCCTGCGAGAATATCTCATCCAGCGCGCCGTACTTGCGCAGCATGTTGTTGATGGCCGCCATCGCCGCGACAAGGCTAATTTGTGACAAAAAGCTCGTGATGCCGAGCGTCAGCATCCGGGTACAGAGGCTTGCGTGCAGGCGGAAGTCTCCCTTCCCCGGCTTGACGGTCTTCATGCGGCAGAGATACCACACCGCGAGCGCCGCCGTGACGATCTGGCCCAACACGGTGGCGACCGCCGCGCCCATCATGCCCCACTTACATTCAAAGATGAAGATGGGGTCTAAAATGATGTTGAGCACCGCGCCCGCGAGCGTGGAGATCATGGCGAACCGCGGGTCGCCGTCGGCACGGATGACAGGGTTCATCGCCTGACCGAACATATAAAACGGGATGCCGAGCGAGATATAGAAGAAATACTCCTGCGCGTAATGAAAGGTCTCCTCGTTCACCGTGCCGCCGAACATCGAGATGATAGCGTCGGCGAAGATGAGGTACAGCGCCGTGAGCACAAGGCTGCTCGCGACCGACAATACGACCGCGCTGCCGACGCTCTTTCTTGCCTCTCCCACCTCGCCCTTGCCGAGCGAAATGCTGACGAACGCGCAGCAGCCGTCGCCGATCATCACGGCGATGGCGAGCGCCACGACCGTGAGCGGAAAGACGACGGTGTTTGCCGCGTTGCCGTAGGAACCGAGGTAGCTTGCGTTGGCGATGAAGATCTGGTCGACGATGTTATAGAGCGCGCCGACGAGCAGCGAGATGATGCACGGGACGGCGTAGCGCCGCATGAGCTTTCCCACGCGCTCCGTCCCCAAAAACTGGTTTGTGTTTTCCATGGCGGTCTTCCTCCTGAACATAAAAAATAAGAGATGCGTTCCGCCGGATCAATCCGGACTTACGCATCTCTGCTGCACGATTTGACTATGAAGTTGTCCTCTCCCTCCTTTTGCCGCAAAAAACGTGCGGCGTTTCTGCAACCGGATTTACGCAGAAACGCCACACGCTGTGAATTGATTTTATCAAATTGTTTCGAGCATTTCAAATGTTTTTTGCGGCACGGGCCGCAAATTTTTATTTAGTCCTGCTCCATGAAGCTGCGGATATAGGCGATCAGCATTTTCGCCGTGCCCTCAAAGCCGAGCACATCGCTCTTGACGGTCATGTCGTAGCCGCGCGCGTCGCCCCACTTCGTCTCGCAGTAGTAGTTGTGGTAGGACTTTCTGGAGCGGTCGACCTCTTTGATCTCCTCGATCGCGTCCTCGGCAGACAGGCCCTTCTTCTCCATCACACGGCCGACTTTGGCTTGCTGGTTGCCGCAGATGAAAATGCTCAGCATATTGGGGTTGCCCTTGAGCACCTGGTCGCCGCAGCGGCCGATGATGAGGAAGCTCTCGCCATTTGCCGCCTTGTCGCGCAGCATGGCGAACGTCTTTTCCGCCACGTTGACCTCAAGAGAATTCGAATACTTGCCGATGCGGCGCGAGGCAAAGAAGTTGACGGGCTTTTCATCCATCTTGCGGATCATTTCCCCGCTGTAGCCTTCGGAAACGATCTCCTTTTCGATGGAGTCCTTGTCATAGAGCTTGATACCGAGCTCTTGCGCGATCATGTCGGCAATGTAATGGCCGCCGCTGCCGTGCTCGCGGCCAAGGGTGATGATGATCTGGTTTTTCATGGGATCGCACTCCTTTCCTTTTTCCGTTTACAGATAGCGCAGGAATAAGTAGGCCGTGGAGACTGCCATGACAATGATCGTCGCAGGCACGCAGTACTTGCAGTAGCGGCCCCAGCCGATGGGATATCCGCCCTTGGCCGAAGCCGAAGTGCCGACGACGTTGGCGCTCGCGCCGATGGGCGTCGCGTTGCCGCCGAGGTCCGTGCCGAGCGAAAGCGCCCAGGCAAGCACGCCGATATCCATGCCCTCTGTCGCGGCGATGGCGCGGATGACAGGGATCATGGTCGCGGCAAAGGGGATATTGTCGACAAAGGCGCTCGTGATGGCCGAGAGCCACAGAATGACGATCACAATAACCGCGATATTGCCCTCACTGACCGAGGTGATGAAGTTCGCGATCATGTTGAGCACGCCTGTCTTTTCAAGGCCCGCCACGGAAACAAACAGGCCGATGAAAAAGAGCAGCGTCTTATAGTCCACGCCCTTAATGATTTCTATAACAGATTTTTTGCCGCTGGTCAAGCCCAAAACGATCATCGTCAAAATCGCGACGATCACGCCGATGCACGCGACGGAAAGCTCCGTCTGCGCGTGCGTGATGAGCAGCACGACCGCCAGCAGGAAAACGCCTGCGCTCGCAAGAAATGCCTTCTTGTTCGTGATGGCCGTCGAAGGCTCGGGACAGGTGACGGGGCCGCCGTTGGCATGCTCGGCGCGCTCAAGTTCCTTGCGGAAGCAGAGCGTGAAGTAAATGAGCATGAACACAAAGCAGATCGCCACGACCGCGCCGGTATTTTCGATGAAGTCGAAGAATGTGTAGCCGAGCGAGGTGCCGATGATGATGTTCGGCGGGTCGCCGCACATCGTGGCCGCGCCGCCGAGGTTCGCGCAGAAAATTTCAGACAGGATCATCGGCACGGGGTCGAATTTCATCGTCTGCGCCAGTTCGAGCGTGACGGTGGCGAGAAACAGCACGACCGTGATGCTGTCGATGAACATCGACAAAAACGCCGAGAGCGACATAAAGCAGATGAGCAGCGGCACCGTGCGGTAGTGTACGAGCTTGGCAAGCGTCAGGCACAGCCAGCGGAAAAAGCCCGCCTTGCCGAGGCCCTCGACCATGATCATCATGCCGGCGATAAACAGGATCGTCGACCAGTTGATGCCAGCGGTGCTCTCCTCACTTGCGCCGTACCAGAATGTGCTCTGGAAAAACGCGCCGAGGTTGAGCGTCTCCCAAATGGCGCTCATCGAGCGCATGCAGACGCCGAACACCAGCACGAGCACGAGCGCGCCGCTTCCGAGCGTAATGTAATGCCGTTCAAACTTATCGAGGATAATAAGCAGGAACATAGTGACAAAAATGCAGATGGCAATGATCTGAGCAAACATGTTATTCCTCCCTGTGCTATGGAATTTCCAACGCGAGCCATTATATCGGTCTCTTACGCGGAAGCGAAATGTTATCTTGACATGGAGGATATGTCATTTTTCTATGCCGTCCGAATTTTCCTGATTTCATGCGGCTTTTCGACGGTGTTTACTTTTCGTCAAGGTTCTGTTCTTTTTTCCCGAATACGCTTGCGCCGCCGCTTCGCTTCTGTTACAATCAGTCTTGCCGTCCGCAAGGTGCGGACGAATGCTTTTCTCTTCCGTCAAATTTTACGCAGTCAGGTTCCTCGCCGCCGCGCAGAACCCCAATCATTTCTTTTTCAGAGGAGCTTGCCTATGAACATCAGCTACGACAGCTATCGCGTCTTTTATTACGCCGCCAAATACCGCAGCTTTTCGCAGGCCGCCGCGGCGCTCTACAGCAACCAGCCCAACGTGACACGCATGATCCGAAAGCTCGAATCCGAGCTCGGCTGCGCGCTGTTTTTCCGCTCGCCGCAGGGCGTGCGCCTCACGCCCGAGGGGGAGAAGCTCTACACGCACATCGCCGTCGCGTTTGAGAGCATCGAGGCAGGCGAAGAGGAGGTCCTCTCCGACCAGAGCTTGCAAAGCGGTATCGTCCACATCGCAGCGAGCAGCCTTGCCCTGCGCACGCGGCTTTTGCAGGTGCTCGCGCGCTACCGGCGCGCATACCCGCACGTGCGCATCTGCCTGACGAACCACTCTGCCTCCCACGGCCTCGCCGCCGTGCAGAACGGCCTTGCCGACTTCGCCATTCTGGCAGAGGGCGCGTCCGTGCCGGATTCGCTCACGGCGCAGAAGATCGACGAAATTCAGGAGATCCCCATCTGCGGCCCGGCGTTTTTGGAGCTCACCGAGGAGCCCGTTTCGCTCAAAAGGCTTGCCGACTACCCGATCATCAGCTTGACGGAGGGGACATCGTCGCACGACTTTTATGCCGAGCTCTTCCTGCGCCACGGTCTTTCGTTCAGCCCCGATGTGGAGGTCGAGACCACGGCACAGGTGCCGCCCGTGGTGCAGAGCGACCTTGGCGTCGGCTTCGTGCCGCGCGAGATGCTTTACGGCACGCCGGAGGCAAGCGGTATCTACCCCATCATGCTCGAAGAGCCCATTCCCGCGCGCAGCGTCTTCCTCTTCCAGCGCAAGACGCAGCCGCTGAGCATTGCCGCCAAAAAGCTGCGGCAGATGCTGCTCGAAGACGCGCCGCAGGAGAGTGGAAAATAATCAGACAAAGCCCCGCCGTTTTCACAGCAGGGCTTTTCTCTTCACTTTTTTACAGATTCAGCAGCGTTTCGCTCAGGCGCTTGCCGGCGCTTCCGGCAAAGTCCTCTGCCCGGCGGATGCGCAGGAACGACGCGCCGTAGATCATGCGCTCGTTTTCAAGCTCTCCGTCCTCGCCGAGGAAAATGCCGATGACGTGCGCGCCCTCGCGCCGGAGCTTTCGCACCTGAAAGCAGGTGTCGCGGATGGCGGCGTCGCCGACGTAGACTTCCGGCGCGCCCTCGCGCTTGCGGCCGCTGACCATGTCGTTCGGTAAGCCGTCGCTGAACACGATGATAATTTTGTGCTCCTCGCGCCGCTTCTTGAGGTCGAGCCCCGCCGCGGCCAGCGCAAGGCCGTCGCGGTTATTCGACGTTGCGCGGTACTCCAAAATGCGGCGGTCGGCCTCCGGTTTGTCGTCATAATCGCGGAAGCGCCGCAGCACCGTGTAGTTGCCGTAAGTGCAGTAGCTCATCACGCGGTGCGGAATGCGGATGCGGCTGAGCGCCGCGCTGAAGAGGTAGCTTTGCAGCGCCACCATGCTCTGCCGCACGCTCTGCGAGCCGCTTGCGTCGATCAAAAGCTCCACGACGACGGCGGACGGTTCCTGCCGGACGATCTTTTCAAAAAGCTGCGGATTTTCGCAGCGGCTGACCTTCCAGAGCAGATCGTTTTGCAGCACACCGTGGTCGGCGCGGTAAACGTCCGGCTCGCTGCGCAGGCTCAGCGCATTGCGAAAGGCCTGCTCGATGCTGCGGATGCCCTGACGCGCGGCGTCCTCGTGCTCTTGGAGCATTTTGAGGTTGCCGTCCCGACTGGCGCGCAGCGATTGAGCGCGCGGCTCACTGCCCTCGTAGGCGTCCGCGCTCAGGCCGTCGGTGAAAAGGAGCTTTCGCTCCTCGTGGATGCCGGTGCAGACAGCGCTTTCGATCTCCTCCATCGCCTGCTCGGTCTGAAAGCTGGGGCCAAAGTTGCGCATCAGATACTCCGGAATGCCGGCGAGCGCGTCGTCCGGCAGGACGAGGCCATCGGCCGATGCCTCGCCCGCCTTGTCGTATTGGAGTTCCATCTCCTCGGTCTGCGTCCACTCGATGTCCCCCGGTTCGGCTGCGGGCTCCCACTCTTCCGTCTCGCGCTCGGGTAAGATGTCCTGATTGTGGTCGGGCGCAAAATAGCGGATGAAAATTTTGCGGTACAAAAGCGCTGAGAGTTCGACGAGCGACTTTGCGTCCGCGCAGCTCTCGCTGCGCGCGGCAAGGTCGTCAAACTCGGCCAGCATGTCTTCAAAACCGCTGAAATTTTTCAAAATGCGGCGGTCGCCCTCCGTCGCCGCGGCGGGAAACTGCTTCGTCAGATCGTAAATGTACATCCAGCCGCGCGAGCTGCGCCGGTAGCGCAGAAGGTCGCCACGCAAAATCTCGCCCGCCGCCTGCTCCGCCATCACGGCGACGCCCGGGCGCTCGCCCATCAGCTTTGCCCGCACGGCGCGCTCGACGCACAGATGCGCGATGGGCAGCAGCACGTCCATATCGTAGGCCGCGTAGCGGTGCCGCCGCAGCCACAGACTCAAGTCATCGAGCCCGAAAAACTTGTCCGCCCCGCCGAGGACGACGCCCTCGTACACCTCCGCCATGCCGCCCGCGCGCTCAAAGGGTTCGCTCATCTTCTGCACATACTCGGGATAGGTCCGCTTGCGGTGATCTTCGGAAACGGTCAAAAAAAGGCTCTCTTCTCTGCCGATGCTCATCTCTTCAGGCAAAGCGCGTCAGCGCTACGTCGCGCACGAGCGCATACTCGTACTCATCGAAGCATTTATTCGTGATGCTCACGGCGATGGCATCCTTGGGCGCCATGCCGTCGGTCATCAGGTGCAGGGCCGCGATCATGCCGCGCATATCGACGGAGTTCGTCGAGATCTCGCCGTTCACGGCCTTGGCGTTCAGATCGAGGAACAGCCCCGTGCAGCGCTTGATATTCTCGTCCGACGCCTCCGGTACGTTTGCGCGCAGCAGCTCGCAGAGCTGGGGTTCCTCGAGCGTCGGCATACGGATGACCGTAAAGCGCGAGACGAGCGCTTCGTTCAGCTCGCGCGTACCGGCGTAACCGTAGTTCATCGTGGCGATGAAGCGCGCGGCGGGGTGGATAGGGATACACTCATAGCCCGGCACGTCGATGAGGCGGCGGTAGTCGAGCGCGGAGTGCAGCACGGCCACGGCGTCGTTTTTCGCCATGTTGATCTCATCTAAGATGCAGAAGCCGCCGTACTGCGCGGCGAGCGCGACAGGGCCGCGGCGCAGCCGCACCTCGCCGCCGGTGAAGGTGTCGGTGCCGATGAGCGTGCTGCTGTCGGTGTTCACGTGGAACGACACGGTGTAGACCGGACGGGCGAAGAGCCACGCGAGGTTGTCCGCCAAGATATTTTTGCCCGTGGCCTTGCCGCCGGAGAGCAGAACGTTCTCCCCCTGCAGAAGCGCGGCGACGGCCAGCTCCATGATCTCATCGCCGATGAATTTGACGGGCGGCTCGGCGATGCGGCTGCGCACCGTCTCGTCCGCGACGTATTGCTTTTTGAATTGCTCCAAACGGAGCGATAGATCCTGTCTCATGTCTTTGATAGTTCCCTTCTGTGTGCGGAAACGACTCCCGCGCGATGCGCTCTTTTCAGCGCTTTTCCATGCAGAGCATTATAGTATTCACGCGGAATATTGTCAATTTGCGCCGCCGTTGCGCGCAGGAAAAGCATGTGGTAAAATGAATGCAGAGAACTCCATTTTCAAAAAGGGGGCCGTATTATGCTGACGATCTTCAACCGCAAGGAACTCATCACCACGATGGACATGCAGCGTCAGTCCAACATCCGCAGCATCCTGTCCGCCAACGGCATTGCCTACACGGTCAGAACCGAGAATTTGCAGGGCTCTTCCGCGCTTGGCAGCCGCAGCCGCGGGCGCAGCGGCAGCTTCGGCATCGACCCGAACTATTCGTATGAATATCATATCTACGTTCACAAAAACGACTATGAAAATGCTCTGAGACTGATTCGGTAACGTCCCTGAGCCCTAGAACGATAAAAGGCATTCCGCGCGATCGCGCGGAATGCCTTTTCTTTTGTTTTACAGCGCAGTCCCCTTTTTCGGCACGAAAAAGGACTTCATATCCGCCCTTTCAAGCTCGAGCAGCCTGATCTTTTTGTCGACGCCGCCCGCGTAGCCAGTCAGGCTGCCGTTTGCGCCCACCACGCGGTGGCAGGGGATGATGAGCGAAATATCGTTGTGCCCCACCGCGCCGCCGACGGCCTGCGCAGACATGTGCGTTAGGCCCTGCTTCTCCGCCAGCTTTCGCGCAAGCGTGCCGTAGGTCGTTGTTTCACCGTAGGGAATTTCCAGCAGCAGCGCCCATACTGCCTGCCGGAATGCCGAACCCACAGGGTGGAGCGGCGGCGTGAAGTCCGGCTCGCGGCCCGAAAAGTAGATATCGAGCCAGCGCTTGGCCTCGCACAAAACAGGCGTCTCGCTCTCGGCATACTCTTTTGGCAGCGTGCGGGCAAAATATTTCTGCCCGTCGAACCACAGGCCCGTCAAGCCCTCTTCGTCCGCCGCAAGCAGGATGCCGCCGAGCGGCGAATCATAATGTTGGGTGTAAGTCATCGTCCTCGCCTCATTTCTTCTCTTTCGGTGCGTAATCGTGCAGCTCGGGGATCGCACCGCCGGACACCGCCCAGAGGTACAGGCTCGCCACGCTGCCATAGGGCGAAAAGCGGCGTCGGTACTTTTCAAAGAGCCTTCGGTCGATCTTTCGGTGGTGGTACACCATGCGCAGCCCCCGCTGGATGGCAAGGTCGTCGCAGCTCAACACGTCCTGCCGCTGCATGCAGAAGAGCAGGATCATCTCCGCCGTCCACACGCCGATGCCCTTGAGGGACGAAAGCTCCCGGATAGCCTCCTCGTCGCTTTTTTGCCAGATACCTTCTAAATCGAATGCGCCGGTGTGGACCTTTTCGGCAAAATCCGTGATGTACTCCGCCTTTCTGAACGTCATGCCGAGTGATTGGAGCTTGGAAACACCCGCGGCGAGGACCGTCTCGGCGTTGACCTCGCCGAGTGCCGACAGCATCCGCTGCCAGATCGTCTCCTGTGCCTTGGTCGAGATCTGCTGGCCGACGATGTGGTGCACGACGGCGGAAAAGAGGTCAGTATCCACTTTTCTCTCGACATGGCCGATGCGGTCGATGACCTCGGCCATGCGCTTATCCTTCTTTTTAAGATAGTCGGTCTCCTCTTCCCCGTAGGCAAAATACATTGAGCTTCCTCCCCGCCGCGTCATCTAAAACGTATGTTCTATATATTATATGGTGCCATTTTCTTTCTGTCAAGCGTGCAAGCTTTTGTAACGGACTATCGAAAAAATTTTCGAAACTCTCTTGACTGAAAGTGTACTTTAAGTTGTAGAGTATCAGTGAACTTTAAGAACAACAAGTTTTTTCAGGAGGAATTTCTCATGAACAAGCCTTATATCGTATGCCACATGATGACCTCGGTCGACGGACGTATCGACTGCGCCATGACCGAGCACCTACCCGGCGTGCAGGAATATTACGACACGCTCGACGCGCTGGACGCGCCCACACGTATCAGCGGCCGCGTGACCGCGGAGCTCGAAATGGCGCTGCCCGGAAAGTTTGAGGCCAAGACCGCCGAAGCACTTGGCAAGGAGGCCTTTTCCAAGGCCGCCGACGCCGAGGGCTACGAGATCGTCGTTGACACTCACGGCACGCTCCTCTGGGGTGAGAGCGCCGAAGACGAGCGTCCGCTGCTCATCCTGACGAGCGAGCAGGTCAGCAAGGAGTACCTTGCGTATCTCAACGGCAAGCACATCTCGTGGATCGCCTGCGGCAAGGAACACGTCGACTTGAAGCGCGCGTGCGAAATTCTCGCCGCGGAGTTTGACGTCAAGAGAGCCGCCGCGGTCGGCGGCGGACACATCAACGCAGGCTTCCTCGCCGCGGGGCTACTCGACGAGGTCAGCATTCTGATCGGCGCCGGCATCGACGGCCGCGGCGGCATGCAGAGCGTGTTCGACGTCCTGCCGATGGAGCGCGGCGTCACGCCGCTCAAGCTCACGAGCGTGCAGCAGTACGACAGCGGCGCGGTCTGGCTGCGCTACAATGTGGAAAAGTAAAGCAGAGGAGGCTTTTTAACATGAAGTACGAAAATAAAGAAGCATTTGAACAGGTCAACATGTTCGGCACCGGCACGCCGAACACCGCTTACTCCAAATTTTTCATCGGCGATTCGTTCTTAAATCCTCTGACTGACCCGAAAGGCAGCCTCTTCGCCGCGAACGTGACCTTCGAGCCCGCCTGCCGCAACAACTGGCACATCCATCACGCGACTTCCGGCGGCGGACAGCTCCTTCTCTGCACCGCGGGCGAGGGCTGGTATCAGGAAGAGGGCAAGGACGCCGTCAGCCTGCACGAGGGCAGCGTCATCATGATTCCCGCGAACGTGAAGCACTGGCATGGCGCGAAAAAGGACAGCTGGTTCAGCCACATCGCCGTTGAAGTCCCCGGCAAAAACTGCCGGAACGAGTGGTGCGAGCCGGTCTCGGACGAAGAGTACAATAAGCTGTAATCGGAGGCAATTTCCATGATCTTAAACGAAACTTATACGCTCGAAAACGGCCTGAGCATCCCCAAGCTCGGCCTTGGCACCTGGTTCATCGACGACGATCAGGCCGCCGAGGCCGTCCGCACCGCCGTGAAGCTCGGCTACCGCCTCATCGATACCGCGCAGGCCTACGGCAACGAGCGCGGCGTGGGCGAGGGCGTGCGCACCTGCGGCGTTCCGCGCGAGGAGCTTTTTGCCGCCAGCAAGGTGGCCGCGGAGCTCAAGACCTATGACGAGGCCAAAAAGTCCATCGACGAAACGCTCGAGAAGATGGGCCTTGACTACCTTGATCAGATGATCATCCACTCTCCCCAGCCGTGGAACCAGTTTCGCGTGGAAAAGCGCTATTCTGAAGAAAATAAAGCCGTCTGGCGCGCGCTCGAGGATGCGCAAAGCGAGGGCAAGGTCAGAGTCATCGGCGTGTCGAACTTTCTGCGCGACGACCTTGAAAATCTGCTCTCCGACTGCCGCGTAAAGCCGATGGTCAACCAGATCCTGCTGCACATCAGCAACACCGACCTCGCGCTGCTCGACTACTGCCGCAAGCAGGGCATCCAGGTGGAGGCCTACTCCCCCATCGCCCATGGCGAGGCGCTCAAGAACCCCGCCATCGCGGAGATGGCGAAAAAGTACGGCGTCAACGCCGCGCAGCTGTGCATCCGCTATGTCATCGAGCTCGGCGCGGTCGCGCTGCCGAAGACGGCCAACCCCGACCACATGGCGAGCAACGCCGCCGTGGACTTCACCATCTCGAGTGAGGGCATGGAGACGCTCAAGCACACGGACCGCATCGCCGACTACGGCGAGTTCAACATCTTCCCCGTCTTCAGCGGCAAGCCGCTCGCATAACGAACGCAAAAGGAAAAGGAGAGAACGCAGCAGCGTCCTCTCCTTTTTTACAAAAGCATGCAGAAACCGATCTGCATACAGAGCCATCTTTCAAAAAGCCTCTTATTTCTTCTCTTCCTCGCGCACAAACATCATCAAAAAGCTGACTGCGAGCAGCAGGCAGGACACCCAGATGCCCTTTTCGGCAAAGCGCGCCGTCAGGACGCTGCCAAGCCCCGCGCCGACGGCAAAAATACCGATGACGCCAAAATACGTCAGTGCCTTTTTCAGCACCTCGCGGTCGTGCGTATGGAAGTAGACGCACAGCGCCTCGGTGCCGCTGCGCATGTTGCCGATGCACATGGTGCTCGCGTAGGCGTGGCCGCGCACCTTGCGGAAGGTCTGCACCTGCATCGCGCAGACGAACGAGACGAGCGCGTTTGCAAAGGTGTTGACCTCCTGCGGCAGGAAGCCGACAAAAAACAGCAGCACGATCTCGGCCAGAATGATGAGCTGGCGCCAGTGCACCTTTTCCATGCACTTATAGCGGCGATGGACGCATTCCGCCACAAAAATGCCCGCCATAAACGAGATCAGCGGCACAAAATAGCGGAAAACACCTGCCCAGTCACCTGCAAAAAGGTGTGTGCTCATCAGCACGATGTTGCCCGTCTGCGCGTTGGCAAACACCTTGTCGCGGCAGCAATAGGTATAGGCGTCCTGCAATCCGCCGGATAAAATGATAAACGCGGACATCAGGAACGAATCGGACATCTGCCCGTGCGGTCGATCAAGCTGCATGGTTACATTTTGGCTCCTGTTCGTTAAAATTCCGCCATGATTATACGGCGGTGGCCGCGCTTCGTCAAGCGGCTTTTGCGTCGAGCCGCGCGGTGTATCTGCGAATGCACGCCGCAGCGTAAACGGCGGCGACAAGCTCCGTGATGGGCATGGCGAACCAGAGCGAATCCGCGCCCGCAAGAAGCGGCAGCATCAGGATCAGTGCACCGCTGATGACGAGTCCGCGCGCGACCGACACGATAAACGCCGCCTTCGGCTGTAAGATGGCCTGGAAATAATACGTTGAGAAGATGTTGAACGGCAGCAGCAGGAATGAGATCGCATACGCGCGGATGATGGCCGGGGCCATCGCCAAGATCGTCTCCGTCGGGCTCATAAAAATGCGGATGTAGAGATTCGGGCACGCCACGCTCGGCGCCGTCCAGAAAACGCCGAAAAATACGACCGTCCACAGCGCATATCGCAGCGTCTCGCGGATGCGAGCCTCTTTCCCCGCGCCGAAATTCGTCGAAATGATGGGCTGGGATGCCTGTCCGACGCTGTACGCGCAGCACTGGACGAATGTGCTGACGTTGATGATGGGGCCGTAGATCGCGAGCGCGTCCGAGCCGAGGTATTGCATGATCTGGCGGTTGAAGAGCACAGTCAGAATACCCATCGCCACGTCGATAAAGAAGCTCGAAAAGCCCGTGACGGCGATCTTCCACAGCTTGCGCGCAAGCCTCTTTGGTTTCACGAGGCGCAGCGTGTTCTTCCTGCTCGCAAAGTGCGTCAGCATCACGAGGAACGACACCGCCGAGCCCAGCGCCGTGGCAAGACCCGCGCCGTAAACGCCCATATCGCATGGGAAGACGAAGAATCAGTCGCCGAACACATTGAAGATGCCGCCCGACAGCACACCAAGCGTCGCAAGTGCGGGCGCGCCGTCGTTGCGCAGAAATGCCGCGAGCATCTGATTGAAGAGGAACAGCGGGAATACAACTTTAACGGGGATCATGTACCGCTGCGCGAGGGCGAGCAGCGTCTCATCCGTGCCGAAAAACATCAGAAGCGGACGCTCGAAGAGGATGAGCCCGACCCACGCGAGCGCCGCCAGAATGACCGAGCCGATGACCGCTGCGGTGAAATACTGGTCGTCCTCACCGTCGGCGCTCATGCCGCTGCCGCGCTTCGTGCTGAAGATCACACTGCCGCCGATGCCCATGAGAAGGCCAATGCTGTAAATGACGTTCCACACCGGCGCGACCACAGCCAGCGCCGCCGTGCCATCAGGCCCCTGATACTGCCCCACCATCGCCATGTCGACGATGCCGTAGATGCTGGAGATCAGCGCGCTGCCGAACGCCGCCGACAAGTATTTGAAGTAAAGCGTTTTGATATTTCCACGCAAAAGGTCCATTGTCGTTTCCTCCTTAATTGCAACAAAAAAGCCGGATAAGGAACAGGCATTTCAGCCTGCGCCTTATCCGGCTGCCGTTTCTTTCGAACAGCGTGCCCTCCGAGCGAGCACAGCGGACTATAACACAGGAAAACCGCGCTGTCAAGCCGCGGCGATCTCCCTCTTTTTTCCTTTCTGAATTTTCCGTGGACAATTTCTTCCCGATGGGGTAACATCATAGAAAAACAGGAAACGGAACACTTTTTCATGGACAAGTACAGCATCTTAAAGCAATATTACGGCCACAGCGCGTTTCGCGCGGGGCAGGAGGAACTCATCGACTCCATTCTCTCCGGGCGCGATGCGCTGTGCGTCATGCCGACGGGCGGTGGAAAGTCGCTCTGCTATCAGATCCCCGCGCTGCTCCTGCCGGGCATCACGCTCGTCGTCTCGCCGCTCATCTCGCTGATGAAGGATCAGGTCGCAGCGCTCAAGAGCGCGGGCGTTCCCGCGGCGTACATCAACAGCTCACTGACAGGCGAGCAGATCCGCACGGTCTACGCCCGCACGCGCAAGGGTGCCTACAAGCTCATCTACGTCGCGCCCGAGCGGTTGGAAACGAACAGCTTTTTATCGCTGATGCAGGAGATGGACGTGTCGTTTCTCGCTGTGGACGAGGCACACTGCATTTCGCAGTGGGGACAGGACTTCCGCCCGAGTTACCTCGGCATTGTCGATTTCATCAATGCCCTGCCGCGCAGACCCATTGTCGCGGCCTACACCGCGACGGCGACAAAGCAGGTGCAGTCTGATATCCTGCGGCTCTTGCAGCTGCAAAGCCCGTACCGCATCGTGACGGGCTTCGACCGTCCGAACCTCTATTTCGACGTGCGCCGCCCGAAAAACAAGTTTTCCGCCCTCGCCGCGCTCATCGACGAGCGGCGGGGCAGGAGCGGCATCGTCTACTGTGCAACGCGCGCGGCGGTCGAGCGCGTGTGCGACAGCCTGTGTGACCGCGGCATCGCCGCCACGCGCTATCACGCGGGCCTCACAGATGAGGAGCGGCAGCAGAATCAGGACGATTTTCAGTTTGACCGCAAGACCGTCATGGTCGCGACGAACGCCTTCGGCATGGGCATCGACAAGTCGAACGTCAGCTTTGTCATCCATTACAACATGCCGAAAAGCCTCGAGGCCTACTATCAGGAGGCGGGCCGCGCCGGACGCGACGGCGAGAATGCCGACTGCGTCCTGCTCTTTGCGCCCGCCGATGTGGAGACCGCACGCTTTCTCATCGAAAACGGCGGGGCCGACCAGCTCTCGGAGGAGGACGCCGCGCTCGTGCGCAAACGCGACTATGAGCGCCTGCAGGCGATGACGGGGTACTGCAAATCCGTCGACTGTCTGCGCGGGCGGCTGCTTGACTACTTCGGCCAGATACACCCCGCAAGCTGCGGGAACTGCTCGAACTGTAAAGCGACCTACCAGACCGAGGACATCACGCTCTCGGCGCAGATGATCTTATCGTGCGTCATGCGCATCCGCGAGCGGCTGGGGTACTACGTCGGCAAAACGCTCGTCATTCAGGTCCTGCGAGGAAGCCGCGACCAGCGGCTTTTGTCGCTCGGTCTTGCGAGCCTGTCGACCTATGGTCTCATGGATAAGACGTCGCCGAGCGTCATCGAGCGGTACATCGAATACCTCGAATCCGCGGGATATCTCGAGGTCGACCAGCACTATTCGACGCTCAGGCCCACAAAAAAAGCATCCGCCGTGCTCTTTGACGGCGAATGCGTGCTGATGCAGAAACGGGTGGAGCCGAAGGCGGAGAAAAAGTACCCGCGCGGCGCGTTTTCGGACGAATTCGAGGAAAACAGCCTTTACGAGGCGCTGCGCGCCCAGCGCGCGGAGCTTGCCAAACGCGAGAGCGTTCCCGCCTACGTCATCTTTTCGAACGCGACGCTCGCCGACATGGCGGAGAAAGCGCCGCGCTCGCTCTCAGAGCTTCTTGAGGTCTCGGGTGTCGGCGAGCGGAAGGCCTCCCGCTACGGAGAGGCCTTCCTGCGCACCATTGAGGAGTATATACAGCAGCAGGGGTAAAGCGGGCTCACTTCAGCACCGTGCCGTCTGCCAGCGTGATGGTATAGCCGTTGAAATTGATGGTGCCGTTGTTGGTGAGGCTCGTGAGCGTGCAGTTGCCGGTCAGGTTCCACGTGCAGCCGTTCTCGATCGCGACGACCGCGTTGTCGCTGACGGCGGTGCCGCCCTCGGCATTGTCGATGATGTTGATGGTGCCGGTGAAGGTTCTGCCGTTTTTCATCGTCATCGTGAGATTCGAGATGGTATCGACGATGATATCGCCTGCAAGCGTCTGACCGTCTGAGGCGAATTCGACCTGTGCGCCGTTGCTGCCGGCGGTGCCCCAGCCGCGGCTGGCGGAGTGACCACGCGCAGCAGCGCGCCGTCTGCGTCATTGTTGACGATATTCACGCCGGAGAGCGTCAGCAGGCAGTGGGTGTTTGTGATGTAGAACATGTCACCGCTGCTGCCAACGAGGCTGCCCCTTGGAACGAGGTCATTATTGCCCGCCAACCTAAAAAAACTAAAGGAAAGTTTGAACATTTTGTTTTTCACGAAAACGCAAAAAGCAGTGCCGCCTGAAATCAGGCGGCACTGTTCCTATTGATATGATGTTCCCACCGGCGCGGCGCAAGCGGTTAGTTCGCTCTAACTTGCAGTCTTTTGAAAAGCCGCCGCAGGGCAGCTTTCCAATATATCCTGCTTTCCCGCTTGCCTTCGGGAAGGTAATCGACTTTGCGTATTGTAGCACAGCGATTTTCGCATTGCAAGAGCGGTTTTCAAATTTTTGCGATATTTTCTGTGCATTCTACGCGTTTTCGCCCCGCTTGCCGCGATAGGCTTTTCCCATTCCGCGCCCCGCGGCACTTGCATCCCGCGGCTTTCGCTGGTATACTATCCACAGCAGTTAGATATGTTTAATCAAAAGATGATAGCCCGCACGGACACACTGCGCGGGAAAAGGTGAACGATATGGAAGCATTTTACGGCATTTTGATCCCATTTCTCGGCACGTCGCTCGGCGCGGCGTGCGTGTTCTTCATGAAAAAGTCGCTCAGCGACGCTGTGCAGCGCTCGCTGACGGGCTTTGCCGCGGGCGTGATGGTCGCGGCCTCGGTCTGGAGCCTGCTGATCCCCGCCATCGAGCAGTCGTCGGCGATGGGGAAACTCTCGTTTCTGCCGGCGTTTCTCGGCTTTTGGGTCGGCATTCTCTTTTTGCTGCTGCTCGACCACGTCGTCCCGCACCTGCACGCCAAGAGCGGGCAGGTCGAGGGGCCGAAGAGCCAACTCCAGCGCACGACGATGATGGTGCTGGCCGTCACACTGCACAACATCCCCGAGGGCATGGCCGTCGGCGTGGTGTATGCGGGCTATCTCTCCGGCAGCGCGCAGATCACGGCGGCGGGCGCGCTGGCGCTCTCACTCGGCATCGCGATCCAGAATTTTCCCGAGGGGGCGATCATTTCGCTCCCGCTGCGCGCCGAGGGCATGGGCAAAGCAAGAGCTTTCTGGGGCGGCGTGCTCTCGGGCATCGTCGAGCCCATCGGCGCGGTACTGACGATACTCGCCGCGTCGCTCATCGTTCCGGCGCTGCCGTATCTTCTGAGCTTTGCCGCGGGCGCGATGCTCTATGTCGTCGTCGAAGAGCTGATCCCCGAAATGTCACAGGGCGCGCACTCCAACATCGGCACGGTGTTCTTCGCCGTGGGCTTCAGCCTGATGATGGTGCTCGACGTGGCGCTGGGATGAAATACGGCAGGAATGCAGGCAGGAGGCGATACCGAGCGGTACGCCTCCCGCTTTTTATGCTGACGCCAGCCTTGCGCCTATTTTCCCACCCGAATGAGATTGCTCTCATACGGCCGCTTGCCGGAGAGCACTTCGTCGTAAAAATTCTGCTTCCAGTCGATGTAGGCGACGCTGTCCTGCAATTCCCGAATGCCTGCGCGCAGTGCCTCCTGCTTCTGCGCCAGCAGGATCTTGCGCTGCGGGATGGTGCGCTCGCCTTGCAGGCAGAGGGCGAGGTAGTCCTTCATCTCCTGAATGCTCATGCCGCATTTTTTCAGGCGCGTCAGGCTGCTGATCCACGCGACGTCCCGCTCGTCAAACACGCGGCGGTTGTTTTTGTCGCGCTTGACGTTGGGGACAAGCCCCTCGTTGCAGTAAAATTTTAAGGTCTGATAGGTCATGCCCGTTTCCTTGCAGACCTGCATCATGGTGTAGCGCATGGTAATCCCTCTCTGCTGCGTAAAAATTGTGTTTTTCCTCAAAAACCTCTTGACCGGTTGTTACAACCGGTATTTATAATCGGCAGTATCAACCGGAAGTTGCCATCGGCAATGATAGTACACAGCGGCGAATACCGCAAGAAAAACGCTCAGAGAGGATGCGTTATGATGAATAACTTTATTTTTGAAAACAAGACCAAGGTATATTTCGGCAAAGGCGGCGTGAAGGAGTACCTCGGCAGCCTGCTCGCAAACTTTGGCGAAACCGTCATGCTGGCCTATGGCGGCGGTTCCATCAAGTGCAACGGCGTGTACGATGAGATCATGGGCATCCTGAACGCGCAGGGTAAGTGCGTTGTGGAGTTCTCCGGTATCATGTCGAACCCCACCTACCAGAAGGTGCAGGAGGGCGCGAAGCTGGCGCGGGAGAACCATGTTGACCTGATCCTCGCCGTGGGCGGCGGCAGCGTTTCCGACTGCTGCAAGGTCATCTCCGCGCAGGCAAATCTCGACGAGGACATCTGGGAGATGCAGTACGCGAAGCACACGCTGCCCACAAAGTTCATTCCCCTCGGCACCATCGTCACGGTGTTCGGCACTGGCAGCGAGATGAACAACGGCGCGGTCATCACCCACGAGGAAAAGAAGATCAAGGGCGCGCTCTGGGGCACGCAGGCGGAATTCGCGTTCTTAGACCCGGCCTATTCGCTGTCCGTTCCCATGCAGCAGGTCATCTCCGGCGCGTTCGACACGCTGAGCCACGCGATGGAAACCTACTTCGGCAAGCCGGATGAAAACAACCTCTCCGATGATATCAATGAGGCCGTCATGCGCAGCGTCATCCGCAACATCCGCATTTTGCTGACCGATCCTGAAAATTACGACGCCAGAAGCGAGCTGGCGTGGGCGTCCGCCATGGCAGAGAACGGCGTGCTGAAGATCGGCAAGGTCACGGATTTTCAGGCGCATCAGATTCAGCATCAGCTCGGCGCTTACACCGACTGCAACCACGGCGCGGGGCTGGCGGTCATCCACCCTGTCCTGTACCGCCACATCTACAAATCCGGCACGGCGCGGTTTGCGCGGTTTGCTCAGAACGTCTGGGGCATTGCGCCCAAGGGCAGCGACGGGGAGACCGCGGCTGCCGGTATCGACGCGCTGGCCGCGTTCATTAAGGAAATCGGTCTGCTGACTACCTTTACCGAGCTTGGCATCCCCGCCGACACCGACTTCCGCGCCATCGCGGATTCCACCAACGTCACTGCTGGCTGCTGCAAGAAGCTGACCCGTGATGAAATTTGCGAGATTTTGCAGGAATGCCTGTAACATCCGGTGTTTCCGTGGCGGCAGGACGTCGCCATTTTTGGCTTTTCTGCCTCTTGCATTTGGCCCAAAGCGTGATATCATAGGCCAGACAAATTGCGGAAAGGGGCGGTAGAGTTGAAAGCTGCATCGCAGAAAAAATCATTGGATATGCTCCACGGGACGCTCTGGGATAAGATCCCGCGCTTTGCCGTTCCGGTGGCGGCCACGGCGATTTTGAGCCAGCTGTTCAACGCCGCGGACATCGCCGTCATCGGCAACTTTACCGGCGAGCTCCGCACTGTGGCGGTCGCGGCCGTCGGCACAAACAGCTCGATCATCAGCCTGATCGTCAATCTGTTCATCGGCATCGCGCTGGGCGCGAACGTGACGATCGCGCACGCCATCGGCGAAAAGAACGACACGATGGTGCACCACGCGGTGCACACCTCCATCGTTGTGGCGGTGCTGGGCGGTTTGATCGCGGCGGTCATCGGTGAGCTGTTCGCCGTTCCGCTGCTGAATCAGCTGAATGTGCCGGACGATGTGTTCCCGCTGGCGCTGCTATACCTGCGCATCTATCTTGCGGGCCTGCCGGTGATCCTGCTCTACAACTTTGAGGCGGCGGTCTTCCGCAGCGTGGGCGAGACGAAAATTCCGCTGATCGCGCTGACGGCCTCCGGCGTTCTGAACGTGATCCTGAACCTCTTTTTCGTGGCCGCGCTCCGCATGAGCGTGGACGGCGTCGCGATCGCAACGGTGCTGTCGAACGCGGTCAGCGCGGCGATCTTGTGGGGTTTCCTGCTCAAAACGGACAAGGTCATCCGCCTTGAGCCGAAAAAGCTGCGCATCGACGGGCTGTGCCTCAAGCAAATTCTGCGCATCGGCGTACCTGCGGGTGTGCAGAGCGCGATGTTCTCCATCGCGAATATCGTCATTCAGGGCGCGATCAACAGCCTCGGCACGGTCGTCATGGCGGCGTCGAGCGCGGCCTACAACATTGAGGTCATCACCTACGATATCCTCAACTCCTTCTCGCAGGCCTGCACGACATTCGTCGGACAGAACTTCGGCGCGGGCAAGATCAAGCGCTGCAAGAAAACGCTGCTGCTGTGTCTTCTCGAGGGCATCATCAGCCTCGGCGTCGCCATCGCTCTGATCCTCTTTTTCGGAAAGTCGCTGCTCACCATCTTCAACGGCGACCCGCAGGTGGTAGAGACGGGCTATATTCGCCTCATGCTGATCATGCCGTCGCACCTGTTCAGCCTTTGCTACGAGGTGCTTTCCGGCTACCTGCGCGGCTTTGAAATTTCACTGCCGCCCGCCGTTTTGACGATGCTGGGCGTCTGCGGCGTCCGCCTGAGCTGGCTGCGCTGGGTCTTCCCGCAGTACAAGACGTTTATGAACATCATGCTGGTCTTCCCCATCAGCCTTGCGGCCACGGCGCTTCTAATGCTGGCAGCGGTGCTGTACTTCCGCCCCTCGCGCCGCTATGCGCATCTGCAAAAGAGTGATGGCGCGGCTTCGGCAAAAATCGAAGGATAAGACCATTCCCAAAATCGACAAAGCAGGGCGCTTGCCTTTTAGGCAAGCGCCCTGCTTTACTTTTTTGATGGGGCAGCCGTTTCTAAATCGCGGATGGGAAATTTTCACATCAGCTCGCGCGTGAAATCAAGCACGCACTCGCGCAGACGCAGAATTTCCTCCGGCGTGTTCTTGCTCAGGTGCATACCGATGCCGAGCTCCCGTCCCGTTTTCGGGCTGACCGGCAGCGTCTTTACGCCGTGCGTCCGCCCGCGCATCATGATCTCCGTCATCATTGTGATGCCAAGGCCCTTGCTGACCATGCGGATGACCGTTTCATCGTCCACATGGCAGGGGCGGATATTCGGCTTCACCTTTTTGGGACTCAGCGCAGCGTTCACGTCGATGTCGAAGCGCCCGTAGGGCATCAGGAATTCTTTTCCGTCGAATTCCTCGATGGGGAAGGTCTCTTCGCTGCCGATGGGATAGTCCTCCGGCAGGATGGCGTACATCGCGTCGTAGTAGAGCGGTGTCCAGTCGCAGTTGATGTGGCTCTGCCGCGCGGCAAAGATGACGTCCGTGCGCCCCTCCTCGAGCAGCTCAAAGGGTTCGAGCTCGTGGTCCACCATGCGAAGATCCACGTCGGTCTCCGGACACACGCGGCGGAAGCGGTACAGAATTTCCGGCATCCAGTGCATGGCAAGGCTCGCATAAGCGGCGATTCGGATCGTCGCCGTCCGCTTTTGCGTGATGGTCTCGATCTGGTTTTCGAGCTTCGCCGTCGCGCTGAGGTATTCGCGGATCGCGGGCAGCAGCGCCTCCCCGTCCTCTGTCAGCGAAATACCGCTGTGGTCGCGCCGGATGAGCTTCATGCCGATCTCGCGCTCCAGACCGTTGATAAGGTGCGTCAGCCCCGACTGTGTGTAGCCCACGACCTCAGACGCTTTGGAAAAGCTGCCGAGGTTGACGGCGGTCATCAGAATTTCAAATTTTTTGCTGTCCATATCCCCACTCCTATAAAGGGTATTTTGATTTGTAATATACCTATTATAACCGAGCGTTTCTCTTTTTCAAGTACAGGGTGTAATATTTTCAACACAAAGGAGTTGATTATCCCATGACTACTAAAAAATTGACCTTCCGGCAGAAGATTCTCGTCGCCGGAACGCTGTTTGGAATGTTCTTCGGCGCGGGCAACCTGATCTTCCCCGTACATCTCGGCCAGATGGCCGGCCGCAACGCGGTCGTCGCCATGATCGGCTTTATCATCACGGCGGTTGGCATCCCCATCTTCGGCGTCGCCGCCATCGGCATCACGCATTCCGACGGCCTGCAGACGCTCTCGAGCAAGGTCGGCAAGGGCTACGGCATTTTCTTTACCTGCCTTCTGTACCTGACCATCGGCCCGCTCTTCGCCATCCCGAGATGCGCAACAGTTTCCTTTACCACCGGCATCACTCCCCTGCTGGGCGCGGATTCGCCGGAGTGGCTGTATCTGCTTGTCTTTTCGGCGGCGTTCTTCGCCTTCGTGCTGTTCTTCTCGCTGCGCCCCGGTAAGATCACCCTCTGGATCGGCAAGATCATCAATCCGCTCTTCCTGTTCTTCTTCGCAGTGCTGATCATCGCGGCGCTGCTCTCCCCCGGCGCAGCGATCTCCTCGGTCGAGCCGACGGAGGCCTATCAGAACGGTTCCTTCTTTCCCGCGCTCATTGAGGGCTACGGCACGATGGACGCCATCGCCGGTCTCGCCTTCGGCATCGTGGTCATCGACGTCATTCGCCGCATGGGTGTCAACAACGACGACATCATCGCCGAGGACGTGCTCTCCTCCGGTCTTCTTGCCGGTGCGCTGATGGCGCTGATCTACGTGCTGTCCATTCTGGTCGGCGCGCAGTCGAGAGGCATTTTCGAGCTGTCCGAAAATGGCGGCATCGCCCTCACGCAGATCGCGGGTCATTACCTCGGCGGCGTGGGCCAGTTTATCCTCGCCTTCACCATCACCTTTGCCTGCCTCAAGACCTCCATCGGCCTTGTCACGGCCTGCTCGGAGACGTTTGTCAAGATGACGAACGGCAAAATTTCCTACCGCACCTGGGCGATCCTCTTCACGGTGTTTTCGTTTGCCGTTTCCAACATTGGACTGAGTGCCATCATCGAGTATTCCGTCCCGATGCTCATGCTCATCTATCCCCCGGCCATTGCGCTTATCCTGCTGGCCTTTATCGGCAAGTTCTTCGCTCATGACCGTGCCGTGTATGTCGCAACGATGATCGGTACATGGGCAGCCGCTATTTTCGACTGCATGAAGACGCTGCCCGCGTCGGTGCAGACTTCGCTCCGCCTCGATGTGCCTATCGCCTTTGCGGAAAAATATCTGCCGTTGTTCGACAAGAACCTCGGCTGGCTGCTGCCTGCACTCGTCGGCTTTGTGATCGGCATGGTCATCCGCTCGAGCCGGAAGGGCGCGCTCGTCCCCCATGCCTGACGAACCAAATTAAAGTAAAAACGCACCGCACGGCAGAGTTATTTCTGCCGTGCGGTGTCATTTTTTCAGCGGCTCCGAAAACAGAGAATCAGCAAGCTGCCGAGGTTCACCAGCAAAATCGTCGCGGCCCATGAAAGAGGGAACGCATGGTAGAGCATTGGGAGCGTCGGATGCGCACAGCATGGGAGATAGATTATGTGCAGTCCTCCATCAAAGATGCTTGCCGATCTGGAGCAAAAATGGGGCATGACGCTGCTGGAGCGCAGTAAACGCGGCGTCTGCAAAAAAGAAAAATTATGAAACCAAATGACCGTGTTCCGCAATATTAAAGATGGCGGGTCGTTAAATGGATATCCGAAAGAGGGCGAAGCTGTGGATGAACAGGAAGCCTTAAAGAAGTGAAGCGCGAAAACGAAAGTGCGTTAGAATGGGTTATTAATCGACATACAGCTTACGTCAACACAATTATTTAAGGATTTTTCCCAAAGATGCTGGCAATAAAGGCTCATCCGTTCAGGAATGACATGGCAGCCAAAAGAATTGTCAAGAAGGCAAAGCTGATCCCAGAAAAAAGAAAAAGGAACTGTTTTCCACCATTAGGAACATGGTGAGTATATTCCCGAAAGGTAATGAGGCTTGCCAGAGAAGCTACCAGCGTCCCCGCGCCGCCCACATTGACGCCAACCAGAAGCCCGCAGGCATCCTGCGTGAAGCGGCTGAGTAAAATGGCAGCAGGAACATTGCTGATGATCTGGCAGGTAAGCGCGGAGATCAGAATGGTTCCATGGGACAAAAGGCGAGCGAACAGTATGTGGACAGCTTCCATTCGAGCAAGGTTGCCGGAAAAGGTGAAGAACGCGGCGAAGGTGGCCAGCAGTCCCCAGTCCACGGTTTTTAGTGCGTGCCGGTCCAGAAACCAGAGCGCCAGAACAATGACCGTCAAACCAAGGACATAGGGTACCAGCCGCAGCACCATGGCAACGGCTAAACAGAATAGTCCACCATAGATAACGGCTCGGCATGAGTCCACCGTGACCTGTGCTTCCGGCACGGAAAGCTGTTCTTTTGGAAACACTAAGCAGCACAGGAGAATGAGAACATTAGACAGGATGAATGGCGGCAGCATTGCCGAAAAGAACGTTTTCGTGGAAAGACCGTAATAGCTGAAAAGATAGAGATTCTGCGGATTGCCGAAGGGCGTGATCATTCCGCAGAGGTTGGCGGCACAGTTTTGCAGAATGAACAGGAGCGCCGTGTGCTTTTCCTGTCCAGTGGAGGAAAGAACAAACCAGCCCAGTGGCAGAAAGGTCAGCAAGGCGGTATCATTGGTCAGGAGCATAGAGCCGAACATGGTGATAACCACCAGCGCCGTACACACGCCCCGGACAGTGGAAAAGGTGTGTACCATCCGCTGGGAAAGAGCGGAAAAGATATGCAGATCCCGCAAAGCACCCACCACTGCCAGCACACAAAACAGGCAAGCAAGCGTCTTGAGGTCATAATAACCTAAGTAGTCCCTATCAGGCGGAACAAAAAATGCCGTTACAACTGCGGCCAGTAATGAAATGACCAGCATGGCATTGGCGCGACACCAAGATTTGACCTTACTCATAAAAAGCCCCTTTGTGTGAAAAATGTAGAATTCTGTATGGACACTTCTGCGAAGAAGATAACACATTTTCAAATGATTTACAATGGCACTCCGTTGACCTAACAAACGCTAAAGGCAGTTCAAAACTCGTGTACATTTTGCGCTGCTGGAATCAATAAAAGCATTTTTAAAAATATTTCGATTTCTTTGGAAGAATCAGTCGCTTTCCGGCGCAAGGTGTGATATGTGTTGTGGCCACCAAAGAAAGGAGCGATGCTCATGGCAAAGAAACGCGCCAACGGCGAGGGCAGCATCCGCAAATGCGCAGACGGGCGTTGGGAGGGACGCTACACAGCAGGCTACCGCTGCCTCAAAGAGCTGGCGCATACCGCAGGGTTCCCCCTCAAGTCTGTGG
>ENA-ORTQ01000119-ORTQ01000119.1-human-gut-metagenome-genome-assembly--contig:-NODE-119-length-105717-cov-5.502830_pt1 | contig 105717 bp, 128 predicted proteins | sample MGYA00241912_ERZ509188 | MGnify/ENA primary metagenome ERZ509188 (study PRJEB26280, sample SAMEA2338849) | human gut metagenome | biome: human gut; feature: human-associated habitat; material...
TAAGTTTATTGATTTCTTCCACAACAATTTTTATACTTTTTACCACTACCACAAGTTCTGTCCCTTCTAATATATATAGTATATATAGTATTTATTGTATTATTTGTATTTCAAGGCTTTCACGGACAAGTAACAATTTATATATATAGTATATATAGTATTTATTTTATTATCAGTATTTATCTCCTGCGAACAATTTGTGAACATTGTTCGCAATATTTCATCTTACTAATAAATGGTTCTTGGACTTGATAAATATAAAATTTTTAAAGTACCATTCATATTATATAATATTTCAAAAAAATGGTCAACAAAAATAAAGGAATTTAAAAAAATCCCTTTATACTTTGTACTTAATTATTTCATTTATTATACTTGATTGTGTAATTTCTTCAAATACACTATTTACTCTTTTTCTTGAATCTTCCGTACTTGAAATATAGTAATTTTCTGTTGTTTCTATATTTCTATGCCCTAAAATATCAGCTACATCTCTAATTTCAACTCCATTGGTTAAGATTCGTGTAGCATAACTGCCTCTCAAATCATAAAATCTACATTTTTTTATTCCTAATTCTTCGTGAATAATCTTAAATGGATATTTTGTTAGATCTGTTCCTACATACGTCCCATCTTCTCTTGTAAAAACAAGATTTACTGTATCAAATGTCAAAACATTATTTTCATTTGCTACAATTCTTTGTTCAACTACTTTACCATATTCATTTTTCACATCTTCTAAATGATAATATTTATAATTACTTCCATATAGATGTTTTAAATGTGTTTGCTTTTTCTTATAGTTTTTTAAAGCATTTAATAACGTTTGACAAATATATATTTTTCTTGTTCCTGTAGGTGTTTTTGTTCCTCCTATATACCATCTACCTTTTTCATCTTTTAGCTTGTCATAAACATTATGTTTTACATATATTATCCCTTCTTTTAAATCAATATCATTCCAGGATAAAGCACAAACTTCTCCAGTTCTCATTCCTGTAAAACAAGAAGTTAAAAATGCACAAGTAAATATATCGTTGTTAGAAAATCTATTTAAAATTTTGTCTATTTCTTCTTGTGTATATAGGTGTTTTACATCTTCTTCTACTCTATCCATTTTCGGCAATCTTAATGTCAATGTAGGATTGTATTTAAGAAATCCATATACATCACAAGCTTCTCTAAACGAACCTTTAACAACTTTTAGCATATTACTAAAATAAGATTTAGAGAAATCATATTTATTGCACATTTTTATAATAAAATTATTTAAAGTAACACTCGTTAATGTAGACATTCTATACTTGCCTAATTCAGGTCTAATATATTTGTTTATAAGAGTTTTATATGCTTCAATAGTGTTATATTTCAAATTAGTTTTGCAATAATATTCAAGCCAATAATCTAAATAATCACTATATGAAATAGAACATTCTTTAAATGGAACACCTGCATTAAGATATTCTGTATATGCTTTGTTACCAGCTTCAATTGCTTCATTTTTTGTTTTAAAGCCTGATTTATTTATATATTTTCTCTTACCATTGACTTTTGCAATCTCAAATTGGTATTGATAAACATTTCCCCTTTTTTTTATATTAACTTGTCCCATTATTTTGAATCTCCATTGTCTGAAATAGATCTTATCTTTTTAATGTTATTAATATCTGACAAGTCATTACCTTCGTTTTCAATCAAAAATTTTTCAAGGGTAGATTTTATAACTTTAAAACTGCCTAATTTTATTGCAGGTAAATATCCTTTTTCAATTAAAGCATAGATATAATTAGGACTTGAATGTAAAATTTCAGCTACTTCTCTAACTGAATAAATTATTTTTTCATTCATTAGCTTATTAACCTCCATATTGGAGAACAAGCTAGAGCTATAATTTATATATAATTAGTTTTTTTGGTTTTTTGGTTTAATCATACTTTAACACAATATTTAATTAAAGTATACTGCAGAATTTTGCAAACTTTTTGCAAAAAGTTATGTAAATAAAAAAGAATAGTTTAAACTACTCTTTAAAAATTAATTTTTCTTCAATTTTATAGATTTAACTTTTTTAAATTTAATTATTTTTGGATTCAATTCTACTGATTTTAAGTTTTCATACATTGAAAAATGTTCATATAGACATTTATGTAAAAATTCGTGTATACTGACTGGAACTTCTTTTACTCTTGTAAATATATAATATATTTCATACTCATAAATTAAATCTTCTAATTCTAAGTTCGTCCACTCTTTAAGTGGCAAATTTTTAAGTATTGATATTTTTCTTAATTTTTCAATAGATAGCCTTTCATATTTTGTCATTGTATCAATTGTTTCTTTTTTGGCGTGATATTTCATTCTTTTATTAACTCCTTAAAATCATAATACAAATAAGGTTCTAATCCACATTTATTCATAATCTTTTCCCATCTTTCTAAACTACCATATTCGTTTATAATTTCATCTGAAAATTTTATGAAATATAATAGTTTTCTAACGTCTTCTTCCGAGAGATTATATTGTGGTTTTCCAAACATTCTTTGAAATTCTTCATTCATTTTTTTATCAAAATAATTTTTTACCTTAACTTTTAATTCTTTAGCACTCATTATAATACTTGTACTCCTATTTGTAGTATATTAGTATTGAAAAAAATACAAATATATTTCAATTTGTATCTTTTATCCTAAAATGTCCTGAAATATTTTCGTATTGATTATATAATTCTAAAATATCTTCTTCTCTTAATGGTTGTCCCCCATTATGTATTAAATATGGTATTCCCTTTTTATTTCTCTTATCTGAAATTATACCTATATGGCTAGTTCCAAAAATAACTATATCTCCTGGTTGCCATTCTTCAATTTTACTTAAATCAGTTGTTAAGCTAATTTGATTTCTTTCAAAATATACTTTTAAATTTGGTACTCTTCTAAAATCAATATTAGGATCTGGCTTTCCTTCAACTCTTGGATATTTGTCTGTATTACTCTTAATATCTTCATCTACCATATCTTTTAAAGAATATCCTGCATTTTTCATAGCTCTCCATATTACATCTGTGCATACTCCTTCGCTTTTTGGTGGATAACCTCCTGAATAATATGCACTTTTATATGTAGGTTTATTTTCTGCTTCAATTCTTGCTCCTTGCAATATATCTGTATAATCATCAATACCGTCATTATCATAATCTGTTTTACTTATTATTGTCTCAATACCAAAATTTTTTGCAGAATATACTTTTTTATATTTTTGAAAAATCAATATTCCACTAAATGCAATGACTAATATTATAAAGATTATTACAATTGCAATAAATATCCTCTTTAACACTTTCATATCAATAATTTCCTTTTAAATCTAATCCCTCTAACTGAAGTTTAACTTCAATTTCAGATATTTGATAACCTAATAGACCTATGTCTTTTAATTTTGTTTTACTTTGATTTGCTAATTGTTTTACTTGAATTATTTTTTTCTTTTTTAATACTTCAACTATATCTGCATTTAATTTAAGTACATCTATATTATCTTCTAATATTGCTAGCATTACAACCACTCCTCATAATATTATACAATATATTTCCAGATTCTTCAAGGAAAGATTAAAAAAGTTGAAAAAGATTAGATTTCTCTAACCTTTTTCATTTATTACTATTCATTAATACTATTAAATTCTTCTTGCAAACTTTTAATTTCACTTTTCTTTTCTTCCAATTCCAATTTTTGCTCTTCAAGAGTAGATTCTTGATCTTCTAGTTTATTTTCTAATTCTAATATCTTGTTTTCTAATCTTGTGTTTTCATTATTTAAGTTTTCAATCTCACTATCTCTTGATCTCTCATATTGTATTTGCTTGTTTTGTTTCATTTTTTCAATATTTTCTTTTGAAGTATAGACTGTTATAAGGTTATCATAATTATAACTTTTTATTTCTTTATTATTAATATCTTTAATAATATCACGAATCATATTCATAAAGTCTATATCATCTGTATAAGAAAAAACATATATAATATCATTTTCATTTTCTAAAGATGTCTTATAGCGTTTTGAATGTTTTACAACTATTTTTACATCACTTAAATCACTTTCAACATATTCGATATTTCTATCCCAACCACCAATTGATAAGTTATCTGTCATTTGAATATTATATTCATCTTCAGCTTCGATATTATCTTCTTCTACAACATTAAATGAAGTTGCTCCAATAAATATCATTCCGATACTTAATCCTGCTAATACTAACGAACTTATTAGCAAAATTGCAATTCGTGTTTTATGGTTTTTCTTACTTACAATAAAGTTATATATTATTTGTAATATCACAAAATTAATTATCAATGCAGAAATTATTCCTAATAGACTACCAAAGAAAACTAGACCTGTTTTTACAAATAAAAAGCTTAATACTAACAATGCTACTAATCCTACAAAAGAAAATGCAAATCCAATTCCAAAGAATATTGCCATAATCTTAATGCACAATAAAACAACTTTTATAATTCCTGTTAGAAATTTAGATTGTGAATGTTCTGGATCTCTTATAATAATTTTTTCTTTCCTTTTTTCTAATACTATTTTTTTACTATCTTCACTCTCTAATTTTACAGAATGAGAATCTTCTATCTTTTCATCACTTTCTTTTATATCATCTTCTCTTACTATCTCATAATAATCTAAATATCTTACTTTGAAAATATGTAATAAAACAGTAATACCAATAATAAAAGCTAAAACCATATAAATTGAAGCAAAAATACTTCTAATAGTATAATACACATTATTTGGTAATCTACCTATTAATCCTCCTAAAATTTCAGATCCTATTATTCCTATTACAGCAAATATACAAACTAGAAAGATTGCAATTATTACTTGTTCCATAAAACATTTCATTTTTTGTTTAAATTTCATACTACTTAGCATATCAACTGTTTTTGTAATAAATTCAAAGAAATCATCTATATATTTATTAATGTTAATTTTGGACTGATTTGTTTCACTAACCTCCTTGACATTTTCATTCATAAGCTCATCAATATTGTAATTATACAGCTTACATATTAATAGGACTTTATCCATTTCTGGATAACTTTGACCAGATTCCCATTTTGAAACAGCTTGTCTTGATACTCCTAATTGTTCTGCAAGTTGTTCTTGTGATAAGTTATTCTCTTTTCTAATAAATTTAATATTATCTGATAACTTCATCTCAAATTCCTCCTTTCTTGCTTCAAATTATATCTATTCTACTGGTTGCATACTACCAATTTTCGGTTGTTTTTTGTCAATTTTCGGTTGCATTTCATATTATAACACATTTTTAAGCTCAAAAAAAGGTTAGCATACACTAACCTTCCTTCTAATTTATATATTATTGAAATTTTGTTATATCATTAATTTTTCCTGCAAAGTATGGTTTATCTTTTCCCTTTTCTATTAAGAATATAGCAAATGTATCATCAATAGAAAATTCTCTAATTTCGTCCATAATCGCTACTGATTCATTTTTAACCATCATTCCTGCTTCACTTTTAATTTTTCCACCTGTCCTATCTAATTCAAATTCTATAGTTTGTAGTGCTTTTTCAATTGAGTAGACTTCTCCATTTGAGAATAAAAACTTTTTGTCCTCTATTTCTGTTATTTCATTTTTTTCTTTAAGTTTTATATTTGGAACTTTTAATAATTCTCCTTCTTTTAGTTCTCCATATACTTTTATAGCTTCATAATTATCTTGATTATTAGGCATATTATAGACTTTTACTTCCGTTTTATCTAATATATTATTATATATTTCTCCAAAGGTCTTTCCCTCTGGATTTTTACAAAGAATTACTTCGTCTTCTTGTTTTGTCCTTAATTTCACAGCAAAATCATCTTTTGACTTATAATATAAAACATCTACTTGCTGTTTTAATTCTCCTGTTTCATCACTTTTAATTCCAAAATATTTTACATTATCATAATCTCTGAATTTTCCATTTTCAAGTTCTTCAAATGCTTTTTCAAATTGAAATTCTTTTTTTAACATAGCATATAAAAAATAGTCTTTTGGATCTCTATTTTCCCATTCAAAATCATTTAAAATATCACTTTTTTCATTGAATTTATCTTTTATTGCCTTTTCAATTTCTTCTTTTAATTTAAGTGATGGCGTTCCTATCTTTTTATAATAAGAAGCTTCTGACAATTCTTTTGTTGTAAATGTTTCTTTATTAAGATTTTCTACAACTTTTAATTGTGGATTGAATACTATATCTTGTTTTGCCAAATCATTTTTTAAATCATTCCAAATCAATTGAAATGTACCACACCATATTGTATCATCTTGTATTTCATCTTCTAATGTTAATGTTGTAGTAACTCCTTCTGTATTAAATGTTTCTTTCTCTTTAATATCACTTTTAGTTGTATTGTTGTATATTTCTTTACCCAATATTTCAATTGCTATCCCATCAATATATTTAACATCTTCCTCTATTGAAGATAAACGGTGGTATTTGGTTATTTTATATAAGATAGCTTTAAATTCTATACTTCCTCCATCTTTTAATTTCATTGGAATAGGTATTAATAATATTAATGCTATTATAATAATGGAAACAATAATTAATTTCTTTTTCATACTTTTCTCCTATCTTACCATATTTAATCTCATTTCTGGTATTCCTATATAAACATCTCTATTTCCGTCTAATGAATGGCTTTTTATGATTGTATATGTACCATAGTAATATTCTTTTGTTCCACCTTCTTTATACATATCACTAACAATTATTCCTACTTTACTGTCTTTTTCTGCCTGCTCTATTATTTCTTCCATTGTAATTTTATCTGTTAATAAAGCTTCTTTTAAATCTATTTTTTCATCATTAATTTCTATATCAACACTTTCTAATCCATAATAGTAAATATCATAATCATATTTTTTGTCTAAACCATTTGTTGTGATTTTTTGTGTTTTATTTTCTTCTGACTTATGTATATCTAGCAAAAAGTTTATTTCATAATTATTTATTATTTCTACATCTTTGTCATATCCAGTAGCAATAACTTCTTTTATATCTCCTTCAATTGGATTCGTTAAAATGATTGATGTTCCTTCGCCATTTTCTTCTTTCTCTAATTTTGTATATCTACCATACTTATATGTTCTATCTTCTTTAGATGACCATTCATCTCTAGTCCAGTCCATTGTTATTCTAAAGCTATTACTTCCCTCAAAATTAATATCAGTTATTAACATATCCCCTTCAATAGTATAGTTGATACATCTCATAAAGTCTGCATTATTGTTATTCACATTTTCTAAAAATCTATCTAATTCATCTTTGTTATATATCTTTCTTCCGTGAATAGATATTACGCAATTATCTTTTATTGCATTTACTAAATTATAGTCTTGTGGTAAATCTTCTATTTTAGTTTTATAATCCATTTCTGTTTGAATTTTGGTAGTTTTAATTTGAGTTGGATAAGTATCCATTATATCTCCTGTATAAGTAATTAGTAATTCTTGTCCTTCCATATATATCATATCATTATTATTTCCTAATCCTATGCTTACTTTATCTGAAAGAATTTTTATATCTTTTTCTTCTAATGGTTTCACTATAAGTGTTTTTTCATTACAACTAAGAACAATTGCTCTAAATTTATTGCTCCCATTTATATTGGAATCTTCAACATTAAACTCTGTTACTGCTCCTGTTATAATTTTATTAAACATATACATTTCTACTTTTGTTATCTGTTCTCCATATTCACTTGAAACATTTTTTCTTACTTCGACTTTATATCCTAAACCTTGATAAGTTATTGATTTTATATTCAAATCATTTTCTTGCTTAGATATTACAAATATTGGTTCTTTCAAATTAGAACATCTAGTATAATCTATTGCAAAAATTACTCCCCATATAATTACTATGGAAATTAAAATTCCTATTATTATTTTTATGCTTTTGTTCATAAATACCACCATTTAACCTTTCTACTATTTAGACGTTTTTTTCTTCGCTTTTAGTTGGTATTTTGTAAAAATTATTGAAAAAATTATAGTTAAAGTTAAAAATATTGCTGAAAAGCTTAATATTCCTACTGCATAATTGTTTACTTCAATTACTGGTTCTTGGATACTTATTTCTTCTTGTATTTCCTTCTGTGTGTTTTCTTCTATTTCTTCTTTGACATTATTCATTTCCTCTTTTAAACTGTCCTGTGTTTCAGATTTTGTAGTTTCGTTTTCTATATTTTCTTGATTCTTTTCTATAGAGTTATCTTCTACTGTTTTTTGCTCGGCTCTATTAGATTTATTTTGATTAGATAAAAGTTTTATTCCCATTACAAATGTTATGATAAACATACCTAAATTACTTATTAATAATTTTAATGTATGAATTGATTTATAATATCTCCATTTTACAGTTCCTGCAGGTTCGTCTAACAATTTTGCAATTTCATCAAATGTTAAATTAGTTAATATCTTTAAGGAAACAACTTCTTTTTCTTTATCATTTAATTTACTTAATATTCTGTTGTATCTGTCTTGATCTACTATTCTATTTATTTCATCATCTGAATCTGCTATTTCATACATACAATCTAAATCAATTGTATTTTTTCTCTTTCTATATAAAGATATAGCTTCATTTTTTGTTACAGAATAAATCCAGGTAGCAATATTATCAATAGGTAATTTATCTTTAGGTAATGAATAAATCTTTGAAAAAACGGCTTGCACAATATCTTCTGAATCTTCTTTGTTTTTTAATATTGTAAAGGCAATTCTGTATACAAGCTTATTATATTTCTTATATAATGTTTCAAATGCTACTTTATTATTGCTACTTTTTAATTCTATAAATAATTGTTTCAATTCTTTTTCATCAATTCTGTTCATTTCTTGCTCCTTTACTCTATATATAACATATTTTGTAAAAAAAATAAAGAGTATTGAATTGATACAATACTCTATCTATTAGACTTTATTTAATTCTAACTCAAATTCATTAAGCTGTTCTTCCCATTCTTTCATATATTCTTGGTCATCTTTAATATTTCTTAAATAATTATCTAACAATTTACGTTCTTTACCATATTTATCAGCGTTCTTTTTTGTTCTTTCTAACAAGTTAACTGTTCTTTTTCCTAATTCTTCATATTTCTTCATAATGACAACCTCACATTACTAATTAAATACATTTCTATTTTTATTATAGCATAAATCTGGATTTTAATCAATAATTTCAAGGATTTTGGTACAACCTTTTTGCGATATTTCTCGACAAAATTCGACATTATATTTTCTTAAAATTTAAAAATTTTTATTAATCTCAATTCCATATTCTCTTAATAGTTCTTCAAATGGTTCTTGTATTTCTTTCATACCACATTCACTACATATTAAAGTTTTGTTGTCTTTTCTTGATATTGCAGGATATTCCGTATACACCTTTTTGCAAGAGGGACAAATTTTTTTACTTTTATTATCATCTTTAATATTATTATAATATATAATATTATCACTATCTTGCATTTTTTCATTGTTATTTTTATTCTTATAAATACAATATTGACAAACAGTTTTATCTGCTCTACATTTTTCGCACTCACTCATATTTAATACTTCCTTTTCTGTTATTTTATAAATATACTCTTATCAATATCATCATCTGTAATTGTTTTTACATCTATTCTTATTCCTCTATCATCTACAATTTCAGCATTATATTTATTATTTTCTACACCCAGAATAGTAGCCTTATTTTTGTTTTTTAATAATACTACATCAAATTGTTTATACTTCATATTCTTCTTCCTTTTTACCTTACTGCAGAAATTATATCATACTTGTCAAAATTATTCAAAAATTTTTACATTTTTGACAAATTTTGACAAATTTCGCATTTTAAAAGGAGTATAATTACTCTTGAAAGGAGTAGTAAATGGATTCAAAATTACAAATTTTAATAGAAACAAATAGGGATAAACTAACAGAAATGATAGAAAATAAAGAACCATACGAAAAGATAGTAAAACAAAGTCAACTTTTAGATAAATATGTTTTATTAGGTTTTAGAGCTATTAATCAATTAAAGAGCTAGAATAAACTAGCCCTCTATAATCTATTATTATGATATTTTGAAAAGTATTGGATCAAACTTACTTTTTACTTTTGGAATATCAGTTTTACTAAATGTCATTATATGTTCAACAATTTTATTTGAAAAGCCTTTTACTTCATCATCTGTATAAGTTTTATTTGTTTCAACTAATACATTAGCTTCACTTAATAGTTTTTGTTCTTCCTCGTTGAAGTTCATTTTTTCACACCTTCCTTTGCTTTTATATATTGCCAAAAAGATTATAACATATTTTTTATTTTTTTGTATGTTTTTTTAAAATTATTTCTTTTTTATTTTCATCATATATAACATCTACTAATCTATTTTCCTTATCAATTCCCATCTTCTTAAAGTATAAATAAGGAATATTTATCTTTGTAGAATATGAATTTCCATTCTTATTAAAATTTACTTTATTAGTTTGTGGTTGCCTTAATTTAGATTCTTTGCGTTTCTCTTTTTCTTCATAAAACCTTTTATCCTGGTGCAATACTTTACCAATAGAATTTCTGCTTATTCCAGTTGTTTGTTCTATTTCTTTCATTGTTTTATTATCCTTAAAATATAAATTTAATATATTACATTTTATTTCTTCATTAATTACAAAATTAGACACTTTCTATCTCCTTCCAGTAACTTTTTCATATCTTACCATAAAAATTAATTTTAGTCCAATTATAAAAAGATAAGGTTATTGTTTATCGTTCCAATACCTCATCTTTTTTTATAACTAAAAAATTGTTTCTAATATTTTCATAGAGTAATTTTCCATAATCTCTACTATTAAATTCTTTAATTGCTATTTGATATAATTCATTATCATTTTCACAATAAATTTCTTCAACTTGCTTGCATTGTTCTTCATCAATATCTATAATCTGGCTATTATTAAAATCTAAACAAAATCCCTGTATTTCTGATAATTTGTCATTTATATAATCTTTTTTTACACAAAAACCACATTGAGAAGATTTATCATATACTTTAATGATTTTACCTAAATATACATAAATTGATGGTTCTTTTTCTTTTAATGCTTCATTTATCTCTTGATTTTCATTCTTTCTATAAAGTTCAATATCTTCCTTGATTTTATTTAATAAAGCTACGGAATAAGAATCGTGGTATTGTTCAGACGCATTAATATAATTTTGTATTAAATCTTCAATTTTTGATATTCCAGTATGTAAAAAGGCTTGTCCTACAATTAGAAATTCTTTGTTTCTTTTGTCTTCTTCGTCCATAATACCACCTCTTTCTTATGTTTCTAATTCCTCCTCTTCTTTATCATTATATGGATTTAATAATCCTGGTTTATAATTATCTACATAGGTTCTTAGTTCAATTTCACTTAAATTACATATATCTTTTAACCAATTATTTGAAGTTATTGCTGAAAGTCCACAACCAGTATTTGCATTTTTTAATACTTCAATATCTGCTTTAAATATTTCATAATTTAAGCAATCTTTAACACTTTCAACTTTACTATCTACAAGCTTCATAAACTCATTATAGTCTAATCCTTGTGTTATATCTTTTTTAGTATTGAAATTCTTAAATGGTTTCTCATTTTCTATTAATACACCTTCAGCTATTTCCCACTCTTTTTTATTAATATATTCAACAATTTCTTTTAAAGCATTTTCTAATTTTTTATCATATATTCGATACATAAAAGCAGATGAATAATTTTCTCTATTTCCGTGAAAGTCAATAGATTCTTCATTCGTCATTCTTCTATCAAAAATATCCTGACTATTTGTTATTATTAAATCTTTTTCTTTTATAATTTCTCTAAGCATTTCAAATGGATTTTCATATTTTCCATAAAACATTGTGTATTTTCCATCTGTTCTTTTTAATATCTCTATTCTTTTTTGATTCTCTTTTTCTTGATATTCTGCTTCTGGTTCTCTCCTATTAAATACAAAATGCTCTTTGCCATCTTTTATCATCATTGTAGGATACATTAAACATTCTCTCATATTCCAATTATCATAGTTTTTATATGGTTCTTTTTCAATTATCTTTATCATTTGTAACATTCTCCTTAAAAAAATATTTTTTCATAAATCCTATTTCTTGTAATATCATAATAATCTTGATTTATCTCAATACCTATAAAATTTCTTTTACAATTAATACAAGCTACTCCAACTGTTCCTGATCCCATACAATTATCTAAAACCGTTTCTCCTGGATTAGTATATGTTTTAACTAAATATTGAATTAATTCCAAAGGCTTTTGTGTAGGGTGTATTGTTTTAGAAGGGTGTACTTTCTGAATAGATATTATTGATGTAGGATATTTGTTTGTATTACCTTTTCTATAATCTTCTAAAATTTTAAAATCTCCATAATTATGATTTTTTACATCAGCTGTTTTATATTTGTTACCTTTTCCGTGTAGTGGTTGACCTTGTGTAAATATCGGATTATATGTAGGTTGTTTTTTATAAAATACTGCAATTTGTTCGTGTCTTCTCAATGGTTGTCTATTACTATTTAAAAATCCTGTAGTTAGTTGTTTATCCCATACTAAATCGTAACGAAATTGACTTCTATTGCTATTTACTAAATCAATGTAGAAATTACCTTGACAAAATAAAATAATAGCTCCATTTTCTTTTATAATTCGATTATATTGCTTCCATAACTCTTCAAAAGGAATTATCCTATCCCATTTATTTTTAGTCTTTTGAAAAGGCAAATCGCATAAAATTAAATCAATTGAATTGTCCTCAATTTCATTCATTAATTTTATGCAATCCCCTAATTTTAATTGTATATTCATTTATTCTTGCTCTCCTAAATCTTCTGTTTCGCCTAGCACTTTATTAATTTCTTTTTTTTCGTCTTCTATAAAATCTTGTTCCATACAATGTAATACTCGTTTTGTTCTTATTTCATCATCTAGTATATAACTAATCATCATTCCATTATGTGCATATATTTTTTCATAATTTGTTTCAATATTTTTTATATCAAAGTAATATGATAAGAAAACGTCATCTTTATATGTATTCTTTTCTAATGATGGATATACTGAAACAAATATATAAGGATTTTCATTTTTATATAGTGTAAATATAGGTTTACTTCTTTCAGATTCATCTAACAATTTATTTAACAATTCTGTGTATGTAGCTTTCTTTTCATCAATTGAAAATTTACTATTTTCTATGATTTTTTCCAATGATTTGAAAATATTACAAACTTCGTTAAAACTTCTATTAGGAAGTGTTTCCATTTTATAATGTAAATCTAATTCTGAAGGAATTACTTCTTGTTTGTCATTTTCTAATCCTTTATATAAAATTTGATAGATTACATCTTTATATTTTCTGTATACGTCTTTTGCTCCTAAAACTCTATAATCATCATAATAGTTTTTTAAAGCTTTTGATGTTTCAAGCTTTGCAAATTTATTTGATTCATTTGCACAACGTAATGTACCTGAAACTAATCCTCCTATAAATGCTCCATATTTTTCTTCATAAGAATTAAGATGAGAATATAGTTCTCTTTGGTGCATAAAAGTTAATGGATAAATATTTCCATCTGCAATATCAGCAATTATTTTATTATTCTGTTCATCTAATATAATATTTTTAATGTAATCTGAAGCCATTCTAAACCTCCATATTTTCTTCATCTTGTTCCAATTTATTGTATTTTTCTTCAAAATGTTCTAGCTTGTCCTTCATTACTTCGATTAATTCTTCTTTTGTTTTTATTTCACTTAAATCTAATAATTCTGTTTCATAGCTTTCCATTTCTTTTGAAGCATTGTTATAAAAGTTATATACAATTTCTAAATCTTCGCCATACTTGACTAAAAATGCTTCTTTAGTTACATCTAAATTTGTTATTGTAGCAAATTCCATTCCATCTGGAATCCTTGAAATTCTTTGTTTATCTTCAAATATAGCCTTTAATTTTGAAAAACAATATTCATTTTCAAATACAAATGTAAATCCATTATCTAAAACTACATTTTTTGACGCTTCTTCAATTTCTTTTAACTCTGCTAAAAAATTTTTTATATCTTCCTTAGTTTCCTCATCATCAAATTCATCTATAATTTCTTGATCAGAATATTCATAATGATTTCTTAGTATTTCAGCTATTTCATTAGGAGAACAGCTATCCCAAATCATATTATATCTATCATCAGCCATTTTTTGCGTTCTATCTTCAAGTTTTTTATAATTTTTATTCTCTAAAACTAATTCTAAATATTCTTTATTGTCTATTTTGTATTCAACTAATAAATTATTTATTAAACTATTTATTTGACTTATTACAATATCTTTTCCTGTAATAGCACTTGAAACGCTTAAATCTGTATCTAATATTCTTCTATAAAGTAAATCTAATTTTTTAATATCATTTTTTGCATTTATTCTATTTACTTTTTGTTTTAAGCTATAATCTCCTATTCCAAAAACATTCATATTTTCAATTTTTGCAATAGGTATTGCTAAATGTCTAAAAAAGTCTTTTACATCAGCATTGTAAAACTCAATTTCTGCTATTTTATTTCTAATTTTCTCTTGCTCTCCCTTGCTTGTGCATTTCATTTGTTCAATTATGCTTGCATAATCAAATAAATGTCCTACTCCGTCAATTTCAAGTGAAAATGTTTCCTCTAAATTTATACCTTTTTCTTCAATATATTTATCTAACCATTCATCAAATTCATTCTTTTTCATTCTTGTTCAAGCTCCTCTACCTCATCTAATAATTCTTGTATAGGCTTTCCTTCATAGGATTTAGTGTACTCCTCTAATGCCTTTTTTAGAAATTCTTGTTCATTTTCTTTTGGTATATATTTATAATAATTTCTAAAATCATCTCCAACAGCAACAATAGAAATTTCACAGTTGTTTTCTTTTGGATTATAGTTTAAATAAACATCATAATAATCAGTATCATACTTTAATTCCTTTAAACCAAATATATCCTCTACTTGTCCTGCGTCTAGCGTTGTTAGAGCATTAACAATTCCTTCTTCAATTAATATGCCATCTTCAAACCATAATTCATCTGCTTTTATATTTCTGATAGAATCTATTCTTAATTCGTCTTTCTGAAACAGATTTTTATAGTCATATTCTTTATATATCCAGTCAGCATTTACCATCACACCTAATTCATCTTTTACAGCTTTTTTTAAATTCTTTATATGTTCAATACTAACTAAATATACAAAGTTTTTATATTCTCCAACTGTATTTTGCCATTTTTTAGCAACACAATACTCTTTACCTTTTTCTTTATTAAAATAACCTCTATCGCCAATTTTAGCTTTTTTTAATAATTTATCTATTTCGTCTTTAGTAATATTCATAATTCTTCTTCCTCTTCATCTTCGTAAATTCTATCTCCTGGAATGTAATGTTCAAAATCTAGTTCACAAAGTAAAATGCCATCTGTAATTGTTCCATCATTAAATTTAACAGTATATCTATCATTGAATTTATCTTTACCTCTTTTAATATCAAGTATTTCAACCATTTCCCCATTATGAATAGAATTATCTATTTTAGGCTCTTCCCATATAATTTTCGTAAAGAATAAAACTCTATCATTTGTAGGCATATTTACACTATTTTTTCTTTCAATCTCTTCAATATCTTCTTCTAATGAATCTATTTCAGAACAATAATAATATTTATCATTACATTTTCTAATATTATCATTTTGTCTAACTAACTCATCTTTCATTTCATCTGATAGCATTGAAATAATATCTTCTTTGGTAAAGTCTTCATCAAATAAAAAATTAAAAGCTTCACTTGGATTATCGAACTCTGAAATATTGTAATTATCTAATATGTTTTTAGGTATTTTATTTATATCAAATTTATTCATCTATCTAACTCCTCTGTCGTACCTTCAATTGCTTCTCTATAATAATTTTCTAAATAAAATTGTACTTTTTCAGCCAATTCCTTTATATTATTAAAATCATAGTTTGCTCCTGATGATGATTCTTCTGCAATATATATTTCTTTTTCTTTAGGAAATATTTGTATTGTAATATTTAATTCGTCTTCCATTTTTAGTTTTCCTCAATAATACTTTCTGGATTTCTAAAATTAATTGAAGTACAATCTATTGTATTTTTAGAATATTCAAATAGTTTGTCAATTTTTTTAACTATATCATCATATATTGGAGCTATATCAACAATATTTAATTCAGTAGCTTTAAAATTATACATTTCACATTCTTTGCAAGCAGAAATAGGTTGTAATACACTAAAAATTGTATATTTTAAATTGTTACCCTTTAACCAAAAGTTTAATAAAACACCATTTTTAAATTTAAAAGTTATACTTAAATTATTCCAACTTAAAGAATCACTTTCCTTGTCTTTAATTTTTACATCATTAAAACTTCCCTTCATATAAAGCTTTTTTAAGTATTTCTTTACATCTTTATTTAATTTTATAGAATTAGTCATTATTCTCTTTCTCCTTCGTCAAATTCTTGCTCTTTTGCTGATTCATCAAATTCTTTTGCAAGTAGTTTTTCTTGATATAAGTTTACTGCTTGTTCAGTTAATTGCTCTCTTAATTCAGCATTTGTAGGATAAAACATATCTTTATATTCCTCATCTTTTGTTTTTCTATTAGGGAATTGTAAATATAATTTACCTTCATTACTTTCATTCAATCTAATATCTTTTAAATGGATTCCATTTGCTACAAGACTTACCATTGCTTTTGTTTTTTTAGATTGATCTTTTAATGGATTTGTTTGTGTAACAGTTACACCTGATTTTTCTACTTCAATATCTGGTGCTTCAAATTCTCCTTTTTCCTTTTTATCTTTATAAGCTTGAAATAGCGTATCGCTAATCTTTTTAAATACTTCATTATCAGCATACATTAATCTAGTTGTAATTAATTCGTCTGTTGATTTCTTTTTAAATTTTCTATCAGGGAATTGTAAATATAAATTTCCATTTTCACTTTCATTTACCCTAATTCCATCAATTTTCATTCCATCTACTTCTAATGAAGCAACTGCCTTAATTTCTATCTCCTCATTTTTTACTAAGCCTAATGACTTTACTTTAATACTCATAATTTTACCTCCTAAAAATTTTTATAAAAAAATAGAGAAAAGGATTTACTCCCTTTCTCCAATTTCTTGATAATATCATTTTAACATCTTAAAAACTTAAAGTATACTGCAGGATTTTGCAATGTTTTTGCAAAATTTTATGTATATTTATTTTCCTTTATTTGATAAGAACTTAGCTGAATTAATTGCAAAATCTAAAAATACTGATTCTTTCTTTTCATCTACAGTTCCCAATATATTTTTCAATTCATCAAATTTTGTATTATTTTTAAGTTTAACATCTTTAACATTGTCTAATATAAAATAATCTAAACTTGTTTTTAATGCAATTGATATTTTTATCATTGTTTCTAAACTCATTTTTCTTCTGCCATTCTCAATGTCAGATATAAAAGAAGCTGATACATTTATGTCATTTGCTAAATTTTCCTGCGTTACTTTTAAAAAGTTTCTTCTCTCTCGTATTTTGTTACCTAAACTTTCATAATTTACTGTTACTTCCATATAATATCAACCTTTCTTATATTTAGTATCAGTATATTATTTTTCGACAAATTTTTTAATATTCTGTTAGCCGTGTTTACTCGCTTGTAGTTATTGATTGCTTTGAAATGCTATATAACAATAGGTTCTTCGACTTCTTCTAATTCTACATCTTTAACCTCAATTATTTCATCAAGATTATTTATACTATCCATCAATTTGTCGTATAGTTTATCAGTTATTTGTTCAACTATTTCCTCATAACTTTTATTCCTAAAATCAATATCTAATAATGTATACATATTATTATTTAATGACATTATCTGTTCTACATTTTTCTTACTTAACACGTCATACAAGTCTTGTCCTAGCATTTCATTTGCGTAACTATCTTCTGTTCCTGAAAAAATATCTTGATCATCATTTTCCATATTTTCTTCGTACATTTCAAGTACATTATCTAATTCACGCTTTACTGATAATGGTATTATTAATTTTGGATTAAAAAACTCTCTTACCTTCATATCAACATAATTATGTGCTTGACTATTTAACTTATTGTATTCTTCTTTTAATTTTTTCTTTTCTTCTGTTTCTTCTTTAAAATCCCATAACTTATATTCTAATGAATCAGCTTCTCCTTTTATTTTTCTATACTTTTCATCTTCAAACAAATTGTTTGTTATTACTTGTAATTGTCTGACTAATTTGTTTCCATTCTTTTGAAATTTTAGATAGCCACTTAATCCACCTTCTACTAAACTGACTAATAGTTTTGCTTTTCCACCTTCATTATACATTTTAGTTAATCCTGTATTTTCCACACTAATAAAGTCTTTTGGATATACATTGTTACTTTCCATTCTTGAATAAACTTTATCTTGTTTTATTACAATACTTTTTACAATTTCATAGCTCATATTTTTAAACTTCCTCCTGTTCTTCTATTTCTTCCTGTTCTTTTACTTTGCTTTCAATAGCGTATTTTACACAATTATTTAGATTATCATTAAAATAATCATCATCTAAAATATCATTAACTATATCTTTTACATTTTCTACTGTTAGTTCTAAAGTATCTGTACTATTATTGTCTAATTGATATATTACTTCTTCTGCAATTGCATTAAATAAATTAGATTCTCCTAATCTCTTAATTTCATTGTAAATATTTGTTTTTTGCTCTAAACTATGTTCCATTTTTATCGTTATAAATTTTAATACATTATCATTTTTTCTTATCCAATTTTCAAATGTTTCTACATTCATATTGTTAATATCTACTATAAATTTTATATAAAAGCCTTCTTTATTATTTTTTATATCATAAGCCAATTTCTTCAATCCTAAGTCTTCAAATTCACACATTGCAATATTATTATCAGCAAAATATTTTTTGAATTTTTCTATTTGTTTGTTTTTCTCCTCTTCACTTAATTTTCCTTTTAAAATAGATATATGTTCAAATTTCATTATTATCAATCCTCCATTTTTTTATTTTACATTACATATTCCTCTCTTCTTGCTTATCTAAGTCATATATTTTTAATCGTTGTGTCATTTTTCTATTATCTTCATATAAATCTATAACTATATTTTTTAATTCTCTATAAGCTTGATTTCCTCCTGAACTCATTCTATCTGTATCAAAATCTAACGCTAATAAGCAATCTTGTATTCTTTCTTTTAAATTTTTCTTTTTCATAAATTCCTCCATATTACAAAGTTTCAGTTTCTTCTTCATCTAAAAAATATTCATTATCTAATGCGTCAATAGAATCAGTTATTAATGCTTCAACTGATTGCCAGTTCAAATCATTAAATATTGTTTCTACAAAATCTTTAAGTGCATACTTTTTTTCATCTATTTTAGCTTTATCATAAGCTTCTTTTACTTTTTCATATATAGTTTGATAGGTTTCATAGTCATCTCCTGGTTTACTATTTTTATCTAGTTTATCTGCTTGTCCTTCTGCTATATAGCAAATTCCATCTTGTCTATAAAAATTGCAAATATTCTTATATATATGTCCTTCTTGAAAATATTCTTTTTCTACTGTACCATCTTCTAAAATATTTCCAATCTTATTTTCTGGAATATCTAAATATTTTCTAAAATAATTAGTATAATCAATATTTTCTGTATATTCATTTTTCTTTCCATATTCTGCTATAAATTTAATACACTCATTATAATCATTAGACTTAAATAAAATTTTATCTTTTAATCTTTTTTCTCTTTCAGTAAAGTGTTCTTTAATATAATCATCAAAAACATATCCATCTCTTCTCAATGCTCTATTAATAATCGTTTTTGTTACCTTTTCCCATTTATCTCCAAAAGAATAACATTGACCATAAATATTTAAACGATCCAGTCTTGTTCTGTTTCTTGCTGTATCAATTGTTAGAATATGTTGTCCTATCAAAAAATCATAAACGTAAAACATATATTCATTTTCTTCTACGATTTTATATTTTTCTACATCTGGAATAACACTTATATCTCCTCTTTCATTCATATATTCTGGTAAAAAAGAATTATCATATAGTCCATCATTTACTTTTGTTAAAATATAACCATTTGATGTTTTTATTTTATTTGGAAATATATCTGTTCCATCATATTTATAATTTTTATCATTCATATTTCTTCTTCCTCACTTTTTTCTTCTTCATTCTGTATTTGTTTATTATCAAAAATCTTTACAATTTCTTGTGTTTTACCACTTTCATCAAACAGTTTTACTTTAAAATCCTTTGTATTATAAAAGGATTCCATATATTCTGGTAATATATCTTGCTCCATAATATTAAAAAATTTCTCTACATCAACAGCAGGAGCTTTGTGTGTTATAGTTACTTCTATTGCAAAATGTTCTATATCATTATTTATAAATAGTGATGTTTCAGTTTTTACTATATCTAAATCTTCAAATTTATACTCATCTAATTTTGCAGTTATTTTGTTGTAGTAATTTATTATTGTTTCATTACCATTTCTATAATTGCTTTTTTTCATACGCTGTTTTCCTCCTTTTCTTCTGTATTTTCCTTATCTCTCAAATAATTAAAATCACATATCTGTAAAAAATCTTTTTCTGCGTCTTCTATAGTAAATTCATTTTCTTCTTTTCCTAAAATTTCAGCATTATAAAGATTTCCCATATATTCTAATTGTTTTTTCCTATCTAATTTTTCAAAATCTTTATATGTAAAATATGCTATTTTATTTTTGTTGCCATTGTTATCTGTATCAATTGCTAAATTTACAGAGTATTGATTATATTTTTCGTTTTTTACAAATAACAATTTATATCTATAACTAATATTGTTTTCAAATTTTTCAGATAAAAGTTCAAAAAACTTTTTAGAGTAATCCATAATGTTTTCTTTTGTCATATTTCTTCTTCCACGCTTTCTTCTAATTCAATATTTAAACCTATGGCGTTATTCAGCAATTCGTAGTATTCATTTCTTAATTCTTTAATATCACTTTCATTTTCATATTTTTTGAAAAAATTTTTTTCTACACTTTCTTTATTATAAATATCGTCATATATATTGTTTAAGTTAGTATTTATTGTTTCACTAGATAAAATATCTTCTTTAATAGTCATATATGAATTAAGTTTATATGCCATTTCGATTCTTGGAATATCAAAATGTTTTTTCTCATATCCTATTTCGTCGTGAGAACTTAAATAAATAGAATATATATTATTTTTATCCCATAAGATAGGATCAATAAAATCATATAAGCGATTTTCTACATCTCCTTTTTTATCTAAAGTAGTTAAAAATATGCAATCTCCACCATTTGAAAATCCATATACATTCCCTTTTTCATCTTTAAAGCAATATTTATATTCATCATTAAAAATATCAACTAATTCTACTTTCAAAGGCTCTTTATTTAGATTTTCTCTACATCTTTCAAGTTTTCCAATATGTAAATCAAGATTTTTATTAAACTCATATCCCCAATATCTATTTTTTTCATCATTGTTAAAATCTCCTAAGCATAATTCAAGTCCAGAATAAACATTTTTAATTGGTTCTATGTTCAACATATAAACATCATATTTATTTTTTTCATTTTTGAATTTTGTTACATTCATTGTTAAGTCTTTACATATAAACTTTCCTCTATCACAAATATCAAGAACATATTTTCTTGTTAATTCTGATGGATTATATAAATAAGGATTTCCATTACCATCTAACATATAAATTTCATCATTATACGTTATCTCACTTACTTCTTCTATTGGTAAAACTTCAGTTCCAACAAATCCAGAATGATAATAACTTTGTGCTTTATCAGAAGCACTTTTAAATTCTTCTAATGTTTTTATATTTTCAAACTCTTTTAGAATCTCATTAAAATCCTTATCGCAACTATCTCCTCTTTTTGAGAAAAGATTAAATTCGCTTTTATCTCCATTAAATTCTGGTGTAGAATATAATTTTTTAGTTTTTGTATCAAAATAATATACTTTTCTTCTAGTCATTATTTCCTCCAATTTCTTCATTACTTAAATCTAATTCTATTTCTTTGTCATATCTATTCATATCACTTGCTATAATCATGTCTTTTGAAGCTCCTATTATTAAATTCCCTTCTTTATCTAGGTTATTTTCGATTTCAATTTTATTCATCTTGCAAAATTCCTTTACATCTTCTAATGAATAAACTTTTGCTACTATTTTTGAATCTAGTATTTCACTATCACAATTAAAGCAACAATCTCCTACTAAATCTACGTCCATATCTGATGGTGTTTTATCATCTTCTACTAATAGATATTGGTTCATATATATAGTATTGTTTAAATCTAAATCGCATTTTATAATATATTTATAATCTTGTTTTTCAAAGTTAATTTCTTTTAGTTTTTCATTCATTTTTTCTTTGTAGTTGTCTATGTCTTCTAAACTTATCCATTCAGGCTTTTCTTCATCTGTAAATGATTCATATATTTTTTTCATTTCTTCTATGTGTTTATCTACATCTTTATAATACAGATGACCTAAATAACCATTTCCATTGCCTAAGAAATAATCACAATCAGTTCTTAATCTATCTAACATCATATAATCCAATTTTCGTGGATTTTCTCGATCTTCTTTAAAAATATAGTCTTGTAAATCATTATATTTATTTTCTATATTTGCATTTTCATTAAAATCATTTACTATATGCAAAAGTGCTTGCTCCATACTTGTATATCTTCTACTCCACGTTTCGTTTGTTCCTACTTTATTTCCTTCTATTGCAAATATAAATGGCGAATATTGTTCTTCTTCTCTTCTTAGAACTAAACTCCAAACATTTCCATACTCATTCTTGTATGCAAATTTCTCTTTTTCTCCAACTTCAAAATCATTTTTTCTTTCCATTAAACTTTTTATTAGCTTTGTATTTAACTTTTTTTCTTCCATCAATATACCTCCAACAATCACTTAAATATAACAACCATACTCGGAAATGGAGCAGGATTTTTTCCATCATTAAATTTTAGTCTACCTCTAATAAATCTGATTTCCTGTTTATGATATATATAATCGTGAAAATAACTCGTATCAGTTCTAGCAGGAATAAGCATAACTATAAAAGTATTATTTAGCTTATTCTCTTCATAACATTTTCTTACCCAATTATGTATTTCTCTTCCATAAGGTGGATTGCAAAAAACCCTTTCTCCTATCCAATTTCTAGTTAATCCATCATCTTCTTTTGTGTAATATTTTTTACATTTTGCATTATCTTTTGTAGCACAAGGATCTAATGTAAATTTAAACTCTTTATTTAATTCTTCAAAAAATTTTATAGGTGTCGCCCATTCATTTGAATTGCTTGACATCATTCCTTTATTTATCATTTGTGTAATTCTTCTTTCTAAAAAATTACTCCTTCTAAAACCCCTTTTATATTATTTCTTCAAATTCATTTTCATCATTAATTTTTTCTTTTTTATTTTCAAATACAATCACTTTTTCATAGTTTTCCATTAATCTATTACAACTTTTACTAGCGTTACTACATACCTTGTATAACTCGTTAGGATCGTCTTTAAGGGCTTTTATCCAGGAATTAAAATAATTTATATGATCTTGTCTTGTAAAGTCTATATCCATATCTAATTCAGCTTCTAAAAATACGCAAGATAGTTCTGCAGTTAATTCTTCTAATGCGTATTTTTCTGTTCCAAATATATTCTTTATATCTCTATTTAATCTTTTTTCGTTTCCTGTACTGTGGCTCATTTCGTGTAATAGTGTTCCTAAAAAAGCTTCATCAGATTTAAAATATTTTCTAGGTGGTAATGTTATTTTGTCTTCAATTGGACTATAAAAAGCTTTTTCTTGAAATTTTTCTTCAATCGGACATTCTGATGAAACAATAAAACTATCTGCTATATCTAAAATATCACTTTGTTTTTTAATTTCTGGTTCAATATAAGGTGGAAATCCTTCAATTTCACTTGCATTATACAAGTAAAAATAATTTATAATAGGTCTTTTTAAATCTACTAAAGCCTTTTTTTCATTTCCATCTTCATCTTTTTCAACTTCTCCAGTTTCTTCATTTATTACTTTTTCTAATCTTTGCCATATCCATTTTTCACAGAATACACCTTTTGCTCCTGGTTTTACACTATATCCCATTTCATTTGCTTTCTTTAATGTTAGCCATCTAGGATCGTTATAACCTCTTTCTACTGCTTCAAAACTTAAATTAAGTCTATTTATTCCTTGATATTGCGTTCCTGTTACTGCATTTCTTGGTAAAAATGCTTTTCTATTCCACGCCCATTCAGAAAAGATATAACCTTTTTCCATATTTGAAATAAGCTTATCAACAATTCTTTTTCTGTTTTCTTCTACTTTTTCTTTTGCTGATTTTTTCTTTGTTTTTTCTTTAGTTTTTGTTGTTGCCATAATTGACCTCCTACTTTATATTACTTAAATAAAAACTCATTCTACTAAATTCTTGTTTAAATAATATAAAGGCTAGAATAGTTGCTTAAACTAAACTAGCCTATTCTCTTATTCTCCAGTTCGTGGAAGTTTTTTAATTGTTAATTCTTTCTTATATGTTTTAGTAGTCCACTCTGATTTATCTTTAACATTTACATCTAAATATGTTCCTGAAAGATTTACATAGTTAGTCCATACATCATCTGGCTTTATATCTCCATTAACCTTTGTAAATATAAATGGTGTTGTTTTTGCCTTAAAGTATTCTGGTACTGTTCCAAATTCCATTTTGAAATCTGTTATTACTTCGTCATCTTTAAGTTCTACACTAGAAAAATCAATAAAGTTATTTACTGTTGAATCTAAGTTTTCTTTAATTAAAATCCAATCTTCTGAAAGGTTAGTTTTATAGTAAACATCAAATTCAACTTTATCTGTATAAATACCTGTAAATAGCTTTGTTAGTTTAACTTTTTCATAAGGAAGATTATCAATGAATGTAAAGTTGTCTAATGGAACATTTGATAAGCTTTCAACTGCGTCAAAATCATATCTAATTTCATCATTAGGTTGTGCTTGTACTATTCCTGATTTTTCTACATTTATTTTTACTTCAACTGGATTATCTTTAAAATCAAAGCATACTTCTTGACCATTTTCGCTAATTGTAAAGTAATATGTTGAAGAATCAATTAAGTAATATTTTGGAGAATCCACTTCGTAAATTTTGTAATTTCCTGCTCCAAGCATTAATTTTTCTTCTAAATATCCTTCTTCTGTTGTTGTTAGCTCTGCAACTACTTCTTCTGTATCTACATTTTCAACTCTGTATGTAGCATTTGGAATATAAGTATCTTTTTGTTCTCCAGTAATTTCGTTATCCTTTGAAGCAACTTTAGAAACATCTACAAATCCTGCAACTTCTACTTCATTTTTTATATCAATTGTTACTTTTTGACCATTCTCTGTAATTTCAAACACATCTGGTTTATCGCTTAAAATGTAATGTTCAGGTGCTTCTACTTCCCAAAGATAATATGTACCCTTTTCAAGCATAATATCTTCTGAAAATTTTCCGTATTTATCAGTAACTAATTCTAATAATACATTGTCATCTTTATCTCTTAACTCGAATTTTACTCCCTCCAATGGTGTGTCAGGTTCGTCCCCAGTCCAGTAATTCTTTTCAAGTGCTGTTTTATCAATATTCATAAATCCTGCAATTTCAACTTTATTTGTAATATCAATTGTTACCTTTTGACCATTCTCTGTAATTTCAAATACATCTGGTTTGTCATTTTTAATGTAATATTCTGGTGCTTCTACCTCCCAAAGATAGTATGTGCCAACGTCTAACTGAACATCTTTTGAGAATTTTCCATATTTATCTGTAACTAATTCTAATAAAACATTATCATCTTTATCTCTTAACTCGAATTTTACACCCTCTAATGGTGTATCAGGCTCGTCCCCAGTCCAATAATTCTTTTCAAGTGCTGTTTTATTTATATTTAAGAATCCTTGTGGAATTGGTTCATCTTTTAATTCTAATTTGTGTGTAATTCCGTTTGCTATAACTTCAATTTTGTATATTTTTTCATCTAATTGCCAACCATCTGGAACTGATGTTTCTTTTATATAATATGTACCCTTTCCAACAGTTATGGTTTTAGTATTTCCATTTTTATCTGTTACAAGTGTATCTACTAATCTTCCGTTAGCAAAATTATTTTTTGTTACGTCTGTTCCTTCTTCAAAGTCTGTTCTTACTTCATATTTTGCTCCTTCTACTGGTTGATCTTTTTCTGTACCTGTAATATAGTTTTTATCAGAAGCAACTTTTGTAATTTTTACATTATTACCTAGCTCTGGTGTATTATCTAATTCTAAGTAGATTTTTTGTTCATTTTCTGTAATTCTAAAATAGTATTCTGTACTATCTAATTCATAATAATTAGGAGCTTTGATTTCATAAACTCTATATGTACCAAGTTTTAACTCTAAATCGTCTGTTGAATAATTTGAATCTACTATTTTTCCATCTTTATTAGTTGTTACAGTCCAATTTTTTGTTTCTTCAAAGTTTGTATATTCTATTTTGAATGTTGCATTTGCTAGTGGTGTTCCTGATACTTCTGCAGTCCATAAGTTATCATCATTTGATGTTTTGTAGATATTAAAATATCCACCTTCTTCAACATCATCTGAAGCTGTTACTGAAACGTGTCCTCCGTTTTCTGTAACTTTAAAATAATATTTTTTATCATTCTTTTTTGAATGTTCAGGTGCTTCAATTTCCTGTAAATAGTAATCTCCAAGTTGAAGCTTTTCATTGTCAAATATTGTTCCATCTTCTTTTGAAACAGCTATTAATTCTTTACCTGTTTCATAAGATTTTACAATATTTCCATTTGTGTCATAAATTCCATATTTAGCTCCTGAAACTCCTTGACCTTTTTTTACTCCAGTCCATACATTATTTCTTTCAGAAACTTTTACTGCTGAAAAATAACCACCTGGAACTGGTGTATTTTTAACCTTTAATGTTTCACTATCGTCCATAAAATCTAATTTAAAAGAATAAGTTGAATCATTTAAAGTTGTATATTGTGGTACTGGTGTTGTTTCTTTTACATAGTATGTTCCAAGAGAAAGTCCTGTTATATGGATTTTTCCTTCGCTATTGGTTGTATAAGTATTAATCAAATTCATATTAGCATTGTATAAATTATACTTAGCATTAGGTATTAATGAACCTGATAATGTTCCATTCCAAATATTATCTGTTGCACTTGTTTTTTCAATTGTTACTTCTCCTGTTGGAGCAATACCTAATTCTGTATCAGCACTTCCATTTTCAAATGGATCTAGTGTTAAGGCATAATTTTGTACTGAATTGTTTGGAGCTTTACCATATAGAGCAGGATATGATTTACAACTTCCATCTACACCAATATAAGCTTGAATATTTGATACTATACTTTTTTGTGGTATATACACTTTAAAATTCTCGCCTGCTGAAAATGTTGTCTTTTGACTTCCATTTGTGCTAGCAAAATAACTTCCAGAAGGTAGTCCAGAAATTTGATATACATAGTAATCCCTTAAAGGAACATTTGAGCTTACACTATAAGTTTGTGAATAGTATTCTCCTTCTTTTGTTAGACTTCCAACTTTATTGATTGATACTTGTGGCGAAGCATAGTTATGTCCTGGATTATTTCTAGCATAATTAACTAGATTTACTATTGCATTTGCAATTTTTGTACCTCTTTCATCTCCACCTCTATATCTTGAAACAGGATCAAATCCATAAAGAACTGAATAAACTGCTTGTTTAGTTGCACAGAAAGCGTCATAATCGTTTTCTACTCCCATTTCGCCAGGAGATTTATAAGGAAATCCATTAAATAAAACTCTCCATACTTCTGGATTTTGGATAGCTTCTGTTACTGTTACTGTATAAGGTGCTTCTTCTCCTACACCGTGTCTATCTGAATTTAGACAATATGCAGGATAAAATTTTCCATCTTCTCCAGTATATCCAACATACGTTGTTATAATATAATACCAAGCATTTTTACTTTCATTCCAATACTGTAAATGGTATTCTGGATCTTTAACTGAATAAATATATGCGTTACTTACACTATACGCATTTACTACATTAATAAATGGTGTTAAATATGATGATAATAACAGTAAAATTATCATTACAATACCCATTTTTGCTTTAGTTGTTTTCATCAAAAATTCCTCCTTTTAATGTAAAAACCGAACAAAAAAAGAAGTTATTCAGACTGCTCTTTCTGAATAGCTTCTTTACTCGCTGCAATTTTTCATACTAATATTCTAGCACTTGAATTTTTGAATGTATACTGCAGGATTTTGCAATGTTTTTGCAAAGATTTATGTTAATTTTTCTATTAATGTCCGTAATAGCATAGCGTTTGGATATATTCTCCATTATAGTATTCATCTACTGCATATATTTTCATATTTGTCCCTTTTAATACACTTGATTTAAAAGTATTATATGCACTTACATTTTCATAGGTCCAACCATTTCTATTTCCACCATAACAAGTACAAATGCTTGAATCCACAATTATTTGATATTGACTAACATCAGTTATTCCATATTTATTTAATTGTTCTAAATTATTTGTTACTTCTGTTGTTATGGTGTTTCTTAATTTATTTATATAATTTTGATTTACCTTAAATTCTCTAACCGGTGCTGATGGCTTTGGCGTTTCTACTGGTTTATTTTCAACTGGTTTGCTTTCTTCTTTTTTAGGTTCTTCAACTTTTGGTTGTTCTGTCTTTACTGGTTCTTGTTGTGGCGTGTTATTAACTTCCGTTTTAGGTTGAGAATTATTATTTGACATAGTAGTTTTATTAGATGTATTTGAGGTCTGTTTATTAGATGTTGATGTTTGTTTGTTTTCCTTCTTTACTTCTAGCTTCTCATCTTCTTTTAGAACTTCATCATTTTTTAATTCATTTACTTCTTCTTGCTCTTTTATTTCTTCAACTGCATTTTCTACAATTACATTTATTGGTTCATTTTCATTTTCTTGAACTTCATTAATAACATTTTCAGGTTCTACTTTTACTATATTGTCCCTTTCTTTGTTGTTTATAAATTCTACTCCTCCTGCTACTCCTGTACTTAAAATAATTCCTATAATTAAAATTAAAAAACGTTTCATCATTCATCACTTTCCTTTCTTATTTTTTTATGTCATTCCTAAGACTTCCTTGTTTCTGTGATAAATAATAAAACCTTTCTTAAGTATATTTTACATCATATTACCTCTTATGTCAAGTTTACTTTTATAATTTTTCAATTTCAATAATATCATTAAATTGAATTGTATTATCATCAATAAATAATATATGCTTTTTTATAGGATTAATTTTTTTTATCGTGCCTTCAAATGAAATATATTGTCTATTATAATAATATTTAATTCTTATTATATTACCTGATTCTAAACTAAATAATATGCTAGATATTTTCTCTTCTTCCTCTTCTGATAATTCCTTTCTATCTTCATATTCAATTTCTTTATTTCTTAATGCTTCATTAAGTCCTTTTAATGCGTCAAATGGAAGAAATTGTCTAGCTCTATCTGCTCTACTAATAGCCATTGTGTCCTCCAATCAATTTATTTCTTATTATTGTTGTTGCTCCTTCTTCTAAATTCATTCCTCTAATAATCGAATTTTTTCCCATCTTTGATTTTATTTCAATAATTGATTTTTCTAATCTTCTTTCTTTGGTTTTATTTTCTATATCTTCAAATAAATTTAATTGTTCTGAATCCACTTTTTGAAGTCTTTCAAATGATATTCCTATCCTTCTAATAGGAGTATTTCTATCTGTTGTTTCTTCATATAATTTTTTAAATTCATAAACTAATTTTGTATATAAATTAGTAAATGAATGTAATCTTCTTGAACCTCCAGAATGTTTTTCAAAGTCCTTAGAATATCCAATATACAAACTTATACAATCAGTTTCTAAATCTTTTTCTATTAATTGTTGTGATAATAATTCAACCATTTCTTTTAAAACTAATTCTGCCTTATCAAAATTATAGTCCTTAAATAATACTTGACTATTAGAAATTGAATTAGTTTTAGGTTTATATTCCTTTATATCTGCAATAGTACAAGGTTCGTAACCATTTGAATGATCAATTAAAAATTGAGCATTTATGCCAAATTCTTTAAATAATATTTTAGGATCAGTATGAGCAATATCATACATATCAAATATTCTTTTTTTATCTAATCTGCTTTCTATCCCTTTACCAATTTGCCAAAAATCTGATAGTGGTCTATAATGCCATAATTCTTTTTTATACTTTTCTTCATTAAGCCAACCAATATTTGTGGGAGAATGTTTTGACATTATATCTAATGCAACTTTTGCTAAATACATATTCGTTCCTATTCCACAAGTTGCTGTAATTCCATAAGTATCATAAATATCCTTCATAATTGTTTTTGCTAAATCAATAGATTTCATATTATAAAGTTTTAAATATTGTGTAACATCTAAAAAAGCTTCATCAATTGAGTAAACGTGTATATCCTCTTTAGCAACATATTTCAAATAAATAGCATAAATATTTGCAGAATATTCAATATATTTATTCATACAAGGAAGTGCAATAATATATTTTATATTTGGTGGTATTTCATATATTCTACATCTATTTTTTATCCCTAACATTTTCATTGCAGGAGTTATCGCTAAGCATATTGCCCCTTTTCCACGAGATGGATCTGCAACTACAAGATTTGTATTAAAAGGATTTAACCCTCTTTCTACACATTCTACAGACGCATAAAAAGTTTTCAAATCTATAACTAAATATATTTTTTGCATAAAATCCCACCTCCGAACAATAGTTCTTTTATGATTATAACACATTTAATTTTATTTGTAAACGATTGTTTGGGTAATATTTTAAAAAAGAAAGATTATATTTCAAACCTTTCTTTGTTACAAGTATAATTATTAAAATCAGTAATAAAAATATTTTTACTATTTTCTCCAATCTATTCTATATATTGTAATTTGTAATTATTTTTTTACCAATTTATTTTTGAAGAAATTCATAACAAATAGTCCTAGTAAAAATCCAATAAGTGTTCCTAAAGTATTCATAATAACATCATCTAATTGTGCAAATCTCCCAATAAAAGTTTGTAAAAATTCGATGCTTATAGAAAATATTCCACCAAGTATTATTCCATTCCACCAATGTTTATGAATATTTTTAAATATAAATATTGGTAAAAATCCAAACGGTATAAATAAAAGTATATTCAATATAGTTGCAACGTTAAAACCCTCTTCAAATAATTTAAAACTGATATAACTATCAAATGGAGATGTTATACCAAAATTACCAGTTAAAATACCAGTTATTTTTAATATACATAGAATTATTAAAATCCATAAATACTGACATATTAAATTTGATATTTTAAAATTTATTTTTTTCTTTTGAATAAATTTTATTAATAATTCAATACATATTACACCTAAAAATATAAATCCTGACAAAGGAATAGTATTTCTTAATGTCCATATACCATTCCACATTTCCATTATGAAATAATCCATTATAATATATTACCTCACTTTCAAATTACTATTTTTTTTCTAGTTTTAGAATTTCTTCTTTGTATGATTCAAGCCATTCATTAAAATAACCATTAATAAATTCTTCTATGCTTACATTTAACTTATCTAAATATATTCCTATCTCCATAGACATAAATCCATAGTTATCTTCTTGCATATAAAAATTTGTCAAACTTGAATCTTGTTCATCAGGAATTAAAAAAATATAATATGTCTTTCCATCAAATTCCTTTTTATATCTTATACATTCTATATTTTCTTTATCCATTATTCAAATACCTCCTAAATTTTATTGCAAATTAAATTTTTCCTTACAGCATTGTCTTATTATTTCATTTTTTTCATCTTCTGTTAGTTCTCTCTTTTGCTCATCAATTTTAAATTTAATTCTATCAACTACTGTTTCCATTGCATTATCAAGCTTTTTAGTTGAAAATACTTTTTGATTTAATTTTATAGACTTCTCTATTTTTTCTTCTCTACTTACGAAAAAATACACAGCAATAGCAAGACCAAATATAGTTCCTAAAATAAACCAATAATACTGTTCCATAATACTCTCCTTTTGATGTTTTTCTATTTTCTTACAAAATTATATCATATTTGACAATTTTAAACAACTTACTTACTTATTAAATTGCCAATTTTTTCTTTACATTCAGAACATATTAGCTTATTTTTATATTCAATTAGTCCTTTGGTATTACTACAAAAGGCACAATTTACTTCATACTTTCTTAAGATAATAGAATTTCTGTCTACAAATATCTCCATTGGATCTTCTTCTAAAATTTCAAATTTACTTCTTATTTCTTTTGGTATTACGATTCTTCCTAGTTTATCTAAACATCTTATAGTTTTCTTTTTCTCTTTCATTTTTTAATCCTCTTATTCATATTTTATTAATTTCTTTGACTTTTTTTCCTTGACATATAGGACAATTATGACCTCTATTTCTTTCATTTATCGAACACAACCATTCGTGATCTTTTTTACACTTCCACCATACAATTTTATTTGAGCCAGGAGCTACTTTATTAGGCTTTAAGCCTTTATTTCTTTTAAAATTCCATTCTGAAGCTAATTTAGGATTTAATGTTTTTAAGTCATTATATCCAGGAATTATTTTTCTCTTTGAACAAATAGGACAGCCTGATTTTTTGTAATTTCTTGAATTTATAACGCCTTCAAATTCGTGTCCTTCTTTGCATTTCCACCACACTCTTTTATTAGAGCCACTTCCCATATTATACGGAGTTAGTTCTCCATTCTTTTCATAATTCCATTCACTTGCTAATATTGGATTAGTAGTTGCTAAATCATTAATTCCTTTTACAATTAGTTTATTGGCACACACAGGGCAACCATTTCCTTTTACTCTACCTGAAATTGCACTTGCATAACTGTGTCCTTTATCGCACTTCCACCATACTTTTTTATGGCTTTGAAATGTTACTTGATCTGGTGTTACTCCTTCATTTTTTTCAATGTCCCATTGTTTTGCTAAATCAGGACATTTAGATTTTAAATCGTTTACACCAACTACAGCTCTTTTTCCACTACAATACGGACAGCCGTTTCCTCTTGTTCTAGCACAAATTACAGCTTCCCATTCGTGTCCCTTATCACATTTCCACCACACTTTTTTATTAGAGCTAGCTGTAACCATAGATGATTTTAATTCTTTATTTTTTTCTATATTCCATTCTTTCGCTACATCAGGGCATTTGCTTTCAAGATCATTAAAGCCTTTGTCTATTTTTCTACTCGCACAATAAGGACAACCAACGCCAGAGCTTCTACTTGCAATAACAGCTTCCCATTCGTGTCCTTCTTTGCATTTCCACCATACTTTTATATTACTTCCACAAGTAACTTTTTCAGGTATTAAATCTCCATTTTTTTCTTGATTCCATTCTAATGCTAATTGTGGTCGCATAGTTTTTAAATCGTTTAATCCTTCTACTACTTTTTTTCCATTACAACCAGGACATTTAGCTCCATCAACTCTGTTTTTTACTGTATCTTCCCATTCGTGTCCTCTAAAGCACTCCCACCATACTTTTGTATCACTATTTTCAAGCGTAACAACAGGATTAACTCCAATATTTTTTTTAAAATTCCACTCTTTAATTAGTGTTTTATTACCTGAAATATATTTTTTATTGTTCTCAATTTTCCTCAATATTTCCACCTTCATTTACTGTAAAAAAACAAAAAAACTACTTAAAAAAGTAGTTATCTATCATAATAATTTGTCAAATATTTTTTATCTCTCTAGGTATGTGTCAAGTGATAGTTGGCAACCGTCCTTTCAGTTGATTTTCTAGGCGTGTAGCCATTCCTATTTTCAGAAAAAATTTTAAAATTTTTTTATTTTTTTTCTTTTTTTGACATCACATACTAAAATTTTTAATACAAAATTATTATATAGTTTTTTTTAGATTTTTGTCAAGTCATTTTTAGATATTTTTCTACTTTTTTTAATAAAAATTATATATGTAATTTAAGTCGCTTATTGATACCATTTTTATAGCTTGTAATATTGGATTTTTAGGGCTTAAAGTTACTTGCTTACAAGTATTGTTTGAGTTTATTTTTTCATTTGCTCTAAACACGTTTGTAATGCTTTCTAGGTTGTTTTCTATTTCTAGCATATATTGTTCTATACTGTCATCTATTTCTATTGGTTGTTCCAATTTTTCTAATTCTATAATTCCTTTATTCTCAACTTTACTTGCACATATTTTTGCTAAACAAGTTGCTCCAATTTTGCTAAAACTTAATCTTCCACTTTTAAATCTTTTGCTTAATACTGTGAATATTTGACTTTCCATTATTCCTGGATTCTTGTATTCAATTCCCTCTGGTGCTTCTGGCATTTCTATATTTCTTTCTTCTAATATGTCTTGGTATCTTGGTAAACCATCACTTAAATAACTTTCTAATCTTTCAATTTTCTTTACATATTTTTCCTCCCCTCCACATTCAAATTTTAGATATTTAAGAAAAATTGGTACTTCATCATATCTTCTTTCTGCAATTAATTTTTCTATTATTCTTCTATTTTCTTCTTCAGGTATATCTCTAATTATTTCTTGATGTATATGAAAATTATCTTTCTGTCTTATCGTATCTTTTGTTGCTAATTTATTTATCCATCTTGCTCCATCTCCATTTAGAATCCTAAGCTGAATCTTATCTACATCATACTTTTGGAATATTCTTGCGTCCCTTCGTTGTTTCATTTCCTTTGAACTCATAAATCCTACAATATACATTTTTTCCACCAATGTATGTCTTGGATCATCTTTCTTCCAACCTTCATAAGCAACGTGTAATTTTAATTCTGATTTCACGCTACTTTGTTCTTTGTACTCTTTTCCTTGCTTTTCACAGATTCTTCTGTTTTTTGCTTTTTGTTCTTCTCGATCTTTTCCTTGAAGGTTTATCCATAATCCATCTGCTTCTTCAAACAATACTGGTATTTCTTTTATTCCTGGTATTAATTTATCTTTACTATCCAACTTAATTTCTTCTTGTTCCTTTTCAATAATTTTCATACCTTCTTGAATGACTACATCTCTTACTGCTTCGTGGCTTATTGATATATTTATGCTTTCCATCAATTGTGATGAAGCGTCCCTGTACGAATTTGTTTCTACTGCTGTACTTAATATTTTTTCTACTAAGTTTGCTGATATTTTTCCTATTGCTGTAATACTCACTAATTCATCTAAAAGAAAAATATATTTTTTACATTCATTTTTTGTATTTTCATTTACTGTATATTCATAAACTGCTCTTTTATATGTTACAACTCCTAATACTGTTTTAATTGAATTAATCTTGTAACCTTTGTGTCTAAATGTCTTCTTATCTCTGTTTTCTTTAATCTTATTGTCATAACTTTCAAGCAATGTCTTTAATATGCAACAACCTAAGTCGCACACGAATTTGAAGATTTTTTTCTCTAAATCATTGAAATTTACTTCATTATTTGCTACAATGTTATCAAACATAAATGATTCCCCCTTAAAAATGTTACTCGCAAATCAACATTTAAGGGAAATTATTTATGTTTTTCTTATGTCTAAAAAACATAAAATCGAATTTTCATCACTTTGCCAACTAAAATTTTACACTAACCTAAAGTAACTTAAGGTAAAAAAATATTTGAATTTCTTTTATAAAATCCAAATATTAATCGCAAAGCACACCCTAATCTCCCCAAATGTAGATAGGCTTTCCATATTATTAAAATAAATGTTACTCGCAAATTAACATTCTTTTTTTTATATCGTATATTATACACATTTTAGGATAAAATGTAAATAGTTTGTATAGTATTTTTACGGACTACATCTTATAATCATTAGTTCTTTTATTCAATAAAATACAGTATTATAATGGTGTGGAGGTATATATGGAAAGGAATACAGAAAACGTAACTTATGGAAAATCTTTACAAGAGATTCGCAAAAAAAATAATTTGACACAAGAGCAAGTTTCACAACTTACTGGATTAGAAACAAAATATATTAGTCAAATTGAGTGTGGTATTGCAAAAGGAACAATAAATACTATGCTTAAATTTTGTGAAGCTTATAATGTTACTCCAAATGATATATTATATAAGTTTATTCAAAAATCTAATGCCAAAAAAGATTCTGATGAATATGAAAAGAAGTTTATGAAATTAAGTAAAAAAGATAAAAAAGTTATTTATACATTAATTGACGCTTTATTAGAAAAATAGAGATATATTATTGCTAATACATCTCTATTTTTTTATTTTTCATTTTTAACCATATTTATAATGAAAAATGCTATGATTTTTAATGTTAAGTCAACACATTCTTGTTTTTTTATTCCAGTTCCAAATTTTATAAGCATTTTGTTTATTAATATATGCGATATTTTAGCGTATTCCTTAGCTGTCATTTCTTTATCTTCTACTTTTATATCTAGTATTTCTAATGTTTTTTTTGTTTCATCAGATAGTGATTCATATACATTTATTTTAATGTCAGGATAGTCTTCATCACTCCTAATTATATCTATCCCTTTAAAATAAATATCGTGAAATTGATCAAAATCTTTTATTGCTGACAATACTTGTTCATCAGTTAATGGTAATTCAGAAATTCTTTCTGTCATTCTTTTCATAATAGTAATAACAGAACTGGCATATTCTGGTTTTAAATCCTCTTCATCAATTTCAAGTTTATCCAAAATATATTTTTCTCTTTCGTTCAGCGTTTGATAAATATTAATAGTTCTATTCATTAAAACACCTCACTTCTGCGAATATTATACCATATTTTGGAAGAAAAATAAATAGATTTACATAAATTAGGCTAAATTCTATCACAGATTACACATAATCTTAATTTTTTTTGACCTTTTACACAAGTAATTAATGTTAGTTTATCAGTTGTAGACGGCTCTAATACAGAAAAATCAGTTTCTTCAATTTCTTTTATTTCACTTACTTTATATATGTATTCGCCAAATGCGTGATGATATATAACCTGATCTCCTTCTTCTAATTCATTTAGTCTTTTAAAAAATCCAATATCTTCTCCGTTTTTATTTGTTCCAGAATTATGACCTGCTAAACATACATTTCCATTATATATTGGTGTATCTTCAAAATGACCTACTGCAGTAGATAATACATCTAATTCAATTGTTTCTTTAATAGGTGCATTTAATTCGATTTTTTGACATTCTATTGTTCCTAAATCCTTAATTTCATATTTCTTAGTTTCTTCATTATTATCAGCATTTTGACTTGTTTCAGAATCACTACTTGTTTTTATTCCATTTTCTTTATTATGATTTGAAATTAAAACTATTCCTAACATTAAAACTGCTAATATACTTAAAATAATAATTATTTTATTCTTCTTGTTCATTTTCTTCTTTCTCCTTTTTATCAAATTTTTCAAATTCAACAAAATTTTCTAATTCAAAATTTCTTATATTTTTAGCCATTTCGCTTAAAGCTTTATTTTCGTATTCTTTTGAATAATATCCAACATCACATCTTGCTATTTCATTTACTCCTTCAGTATCAAATACAAGTATCTCTCCATTTAATGGCAAAAGATTCATTTTTATATCATAAGTTTTTGCCTTTGCAACTATATGACCATAAGAATATTCTATTTCTTTTACATTTTTTAGTTCTTCAGCTTTTTCTGGTATATTATCTTCATCTAAATATATATGTATATCTCTATGTCTAAGCATAAGTTCTTTAATTTTGCCAACATCAACTCTTTCTAACGCTTGTTTTCTTAAATATTCATATTGATTATAGACAACATCTGGATCAGGAAATTTAGTTGCAAATTCATATCCTTTATTCCATAAGAAATATATTAATTCTTTTAAATTGTTATCTTTGACATATTTTAGATATTTTTCATTATTTAATACATTTATAATGTCATAGTTATTTGTTCTTTTTTGAAACGCTTTTATTCCTTCTTTGACTGCTTTATATGAAATTTCTGTTTTTAATATAAAGTCTTCAAAAGCATCTGGAATAATGTTAGAATCGAAATATTTACTATTCAATGTTCTTAAGCTAAATCTGCTACCTTTTTCAAAATGTTCGTTATATAAAACATATTCTTTTCTATTTTTTTCTTGTTTCGTATAGCAATCATATTTAATTCCTTCTTTTGTTATAACTGTGAAATTTCCCATAGTTTCTTCATAAGATTTTATACAATCGCTTCTTTGTAATTTTTCTCTTAATAACATCATTATTTCGTCTGATAAACTATTAACTATTAAAGCTTTATCCATTTTCTATCTCTCCATTTTCTAATTGTATTTCATTGATTCTTTTATCTAAAGTATTTATCAAATCGTCTATATTTTCCCTATTCACATTTACTGTATATCCATCAAGGTATTTATCTACAAACCCAGTAGTATATAATTCTTCGCTTAGTAAATTATACACTAAATCCTTATCTTCAACAGAATCATATTTATTGTTATAATAGTCATTAATTAAATCTTTTGTATTAGTTTTCAGCCATCTTTCAGGAGTATATGTCCTATAATCGCAAATATAATTTTTAAACTCTTTTAATATTCTTAATCTGCTTTCATCACTTATATCCAAATCGTCTTGAAAGTAATGAGGACAATACTCTAAATAAAAAACCATATCAATTTCTTTTTTATCAAAATCAACTTGTAAATCACTAACTCTTTCATCAAAATCTATTCTTTTTACGATTTCAGGAAAATTTTTAACTAAAAAATCATTATTTGTATATTCATCAACATTAAATATTCTATTGTTTTCAGAACAATCAGTAATACAATCATGCACTATTTTATCTGCATAATATCTAATTGCTTCATCTTTATCCATTTCAACAATATGTGTTTTATTTACAACGTTTATATACTCATTTGCGTCAATTCTATTTTCTATAATCTTTGTTTCAATTTCTTTTTTTATTATATTAGTCATTTCAGTAATTATCTTTTTTGTTTTTTCATCTTCTATTTTGCTACTTAATAAGGTTTTATAAATCACATCAAGACTTTCTATATCCTTAAGAGCCTGTTCATTATTCTTTCCTTTGTCAGCTTTCTGGTTCATCTAGTTCCTCCTCTTGTATTAGATTTTCTTCAATATGGAAGTATTTTTCATTTACCTTATCTCTAAAATATAATGGTTCTCTGTCAATATATCTTTGTACTTCAACAGATACACATTCAGTTGTTTCAAATATTTCTTTAGCTTTTTTTATTGCTTGTCCTAGATCTTTTATATCATCTTCTTTTATTTGACCAAAACCATCATTTCTATCAGCATTGTTTTCCCATAATTCAATTATATATGTTTTGCTTTTTTCATTATACCAAGCCTCATATTTTTCCCATTCTTCTGGCTTATAAATAACATCACTTAAAAATATAATTCCATATTTTTCTTCTAATTCTTTTTTCTGTTTTAACCATTCATCTGTAGAATAATCAAGCATACTATTTAATTCTTTGTTATATTTATCATAATTACTTTTAGGACATACTTCATCTAAATATTTTTCAATGGCGTCATATTTTTCTGGTCCAATTATTTTTCTTGCTTCTTCAAAATCTTGCATTATACTCATTGAACAATTTCCTCACTTTCAGTTTCGGATTTGCTAACTGCAACAGCTTTTTCATATAAGTTATAAAATTTGTCCTGTTTAACAAATGTTTCAACTAAATTTTCAAATTCTTCTTTGCTTATAGCTTTTTGAATAAAAGCTTTCCTATATCCCATATATTCTTCCATAAGTGGATTAAATACAACACTATTACATTCTTCTAATGTTTTTTCATCTGATAAATATGGATTATTCAAATCTTCTCTATATTTATTTAAAAGTTCTACCATATCTTTAAGTTTAACATCTATTATATCTCTACCTTCAACTTCTTTTTTTATATTTTCAATTGTTAATTCATCACTCATACAAATTCAATCCTCCCAATTTTCTATTCTTATTAATATTTGAATATAGTTCTAATCCTTTGTTTTCTAATATTGCTTTACTTAATTCCTTTAGTTTACTACCTTTTATCGCAAAATTAGTAGAACTTAATATACGAACTATATCTGCTTTCTTCCATTCTTCATTAAATATATCAAATTCATATAAGCAATTTTCTACCTTTCCAATGATTTCTTTTTCTTTTGGATTATTAACATTAAGAAAGTATAAATTGCCATCTGTATCTATTTCTAATAATTTACTATTCATTCTCACTAAGTTATCATTTTTTAATTTTATGCCATAATCATATCTAATTCTGCTTATGTCAAATGTTTCTGATAGATTCAATCTTTTGTTTTTGTTTTCAATAATATTTCCAGATAACTCTTGTTTTTCTAATTCTATATCATTTATTTTAGATTTTATCCTATCAATATTTTTTATAATTATATCAAATAGTTTATTCAAAATAATTCCTCCTACTCTTCATTTGGTTCTGAAAGCTCCTCTAATTCTTTTTCTTGTGTAGGTTCATCAATTCTATCAATTCCAAACATCTTAAATAACATATTCTTTTCTTTTAATATATCTGATTCCTTTAGTTGTTCTTTATCTTCTAATTCATATTGTTTTCTTAATTCATTAACTTCTTTTTCAACCTCTTGAATCTGTTTATTAAGATCATTTTTATAAAACATTTTTTCAAATATTAATTCTGTATTTTTTATATTTTCTTTTTCTAGTCTTACAGCTTCACTTTTATAAAATTGATTTTGTTCTTCTATTTCTGTTTTTGAAAGTATTCTGTTTAAGATATTAATTGGTCTAAAAAATCCATTATTTCTTTTTAGTTTATCTACATATTTGTTGATAGTTTTGATATTTTCTTCTTTCTTTTCAGCTATTTCTATATATTCTTTTTCAATTTCCTTTTTTTCTTCATATAACTTATCTTTTTCTGTTTGTTTTTTAAATAATTGTACCCTCACGCTGTTAGCACCAATACCATTATTTTTAATGCTATCAAGTTTTGTTTCTAATTCTAGCAGATTATTAATAAACATTTTTTGTGTTTCTTCTGGTAGTTTAGATAAATTTTTAAATTCAATAAGATTAAATATATAAGGTTTATCCATATCTGTATAATTTTTGATTACATCTTCTACATTACTTGGTTTATCTCCAATTTTAAAATATGCTTCTGTAGAAAAAGATTCGTGTACTGGTTCAATAATTTCAGCCCATATTTCAATTTTATTTATTGTATTACTTAAATCTACTACATATCCTTTTGAATCATTATGTCTTCCATTCCAAACAGCTTCTTCTATATGACTTATAACATTTTTAATTTCTTGTTCTCTACTAACATTCATCTTCCAATTCCTCTATATCTAATTCTTTGTTTTCACTTTTTTCAATAAACTCATCTAATTGTTTATCTATATTTATAAGGTTTTCAGTATTTACAACAAGTTCCTTTTTTCCATATCCAATGGCTCTTAAATTAGTAATATCCATATTATTTAATTGAGTATTTATCCAAAACTCTTTATAATTTGTCGCCAAAATGTTAGAAATTTGAGCAGGTACTTGTATTCTCCCTCCATCATTCAATTCTAATGTAACTGTTTTCTTGCCTTCTAAAAATTCATTTATTTTAGCAACTTCATTATAAAATGGTGGCGTTAAACCTTTTTTATATTGTTCATAAGCCAGTATTTTCTTTAATGAAGTTAGTCCATATACAGATTTAAAAATATCTATTTCATTGTTTATAAACTCCATTTTTTTCATATCATAAATAAAGTCTTTTTTCCCTGTTCTTGTTGATATTTTTACTAAACCATTAGAAATATCTTGATATTCAAAATTATTTAATAATAGACTAATATTATTGTGTAAACCATAATTTTGATTTTTTCTTATATCTCTACCCATTTCATATAAACTAATATTCTCATAGTCCGATTTATCATTTTCAAATAAATAAGAAATATTATTTATATTTTCATTTACAAATTTATCTATATTTTCATTTAAAATCCTTCTTAATGTATTATATAAAGTTCCTTTTAAATCTATAATTATGTTCTTTCCCTTAAATATTTCTTTATCTAATTCAGATTTACGTTCTGGTTCACTAATTATTCTTTCATTTAAACAATAAATATTCTTAGGTTCATCTTTAAAATAACACCAATAAAAGTATTGAGTAACTTGATTATTATATCCTAACATCTTAAATTGGTTTTTATCTCCTAACAAAACTAATTTATCTAAAATAAGTTCATTTGCATTTTTATATTTCATTTGTATCTCCTTGATCTTCATTTTCTTGTTCTGGAATTTCGCATATAATTCCCTTATTATCAATTTGGATAATATCATCTAGTTGCAACTCTAATGGTTTTAAATTTCTAGTATTTATTTCAATTTCTGTTTTTCCGTGTCTTATTGCTTTTATATTATTAATATTTCTTAGTTCTAAATCATCTTCATAAAAATCTAAATCAAATAAATCTTTTTTTAGTATAAATATTCCATTATAGAAATCTATAATATCTGTTATATCTGCTTTGGTTTTCACTTCTCTATCATCTGCCAATATTACTGTTACTGTTTTTTTATCTTTCAAGAATTGATTAATTTTAGCAACTTCGTTATAAAATGGTGGTGTTATCCCTAATTCATATTGTTTATATGCAAGAATCTTACATAAACTTGTTTCAGTATATACTTGATTTAAAATAAATCCTGGTTTTGACAATATTTTTTGTTCTTTTATATCCACTTCTACTGCATTTTTTTCAGCACTATAATGTGATGGTAAATATTTTAGTTTAGAATGATTAATTTGATCATAATATACAGCTGACGTATATACTCTTGCTCTATTATTTATATCTTCTCTTTCTTTTAAATAGTCTACCCCAATATCCTCTATTCTTAAATAATCAGGATTTGTATAATATTTATTTCTATTTGCGTCTGTATGTTCTGCTTTTTTAAAGAGATAAGATATATTATTAATATTCTTTCCTATAAAACTGTTTATTTCTTTTTCTAATATTTCAGCAAATTGCTTTTCAATTATTTTTCCTATATCAATTATTGGAATATTCTTTTCTTGAATTTCTTTTGATAATTTGTCATATTCTACATTTAGTCTTATTAATTCATCTGGTTTATCCTTAAATCTACACCAATTTATTTTAAATTTTGCTTCATTATCATACCCCATATATAAATCTTCTTTAGTTGCAAGTAATTCTACATCTCCAAAATCAATTATAGTTGCATTTTCTAATTCCATCTTATCCTCCGTTTTAGCCTAATATAAAATCTATATAAGCACTATTAAGATATACATTTTTAGTTATCTTATCTTTTTTTACTTTTATAAGCATATTTTTATTCTTATTATAGAATCCATTTGTAGTTTTTATTGCAAACATATTTGTAACAGTTTTATGTTTGTAATTGCTTAAATTTACAGTATTATGTTTTTTACTTAATCTAACCACTCTTATAAGTGTGAATCCATTATCCGTTTTTACATATACCCTTGCTGTATTTCTTCCAATTAGATATACAATTACTAATGCAATTCCTAAACCACTTATTATAATTGTAGGTACAGTATACTCATTTTGTTCCTCTATAATCACTTCTGGTTCTTCTTCGATTTTTTCATACTCTATTGTATATAAATAAATAGGATCTTTTTTTCTTACTTCTCCTTCGTATGTAACAGTTATTTCATAGCTAAAAGGATTGTTTCTTGTAACTACTGCTTGATAAATCATTACACCTTTATAAGTTGTTGGTACTTCTTGACCATCAATGTTTTCTACATCATCATTTTCCCAATTAACATTTATAAGATAATATGTAGTTCCATTGATATTCTTTTCTTTCTCAATATTATCTAAATCATTCTTACTATATTTACTAAAATTTATTTTCTTTTCATCAATAGCTTCATATTTTCCATTACTGATGGTTTTTATCTCATAATCTTTAAAGGTAATTGTTCCAGAATATTCTTCATTATCATAATCAAGGCTTTCTCCAAAATGATTAATTATTGATTCTTTAGTATTACTTTTAATAGTGTCTTTTTTATATGCTGTTACTACTTTTGAATTTTGTTCATCATCTTGCTTTGAATAATCTGAAAGTTTATATTTTACATTATTCTCTTCAACTTCTTTTTGGATTGAAGATACAAATGTACTTTCCTCCGATCCTAAAACTGATTTATTTATTATTTTGTTACTATCTGTCGCATATACATTCGACATTAAACACATTACTAATAGTCCAGTAACAAGACTACCTTTAATACTTTTATTCATAAACTCCTCCTTAGATAGCAAAAAAGAAAGCTAACTAGATTTTCTCTAATTAGCTCTCTCATTCACATATAATTTTTGATATTAATATTTTAGCACCTAAAAAAATGAATGTATACTGCAGGATTTTGCAATGTTTTTGCAAAATTTTATGTTTACGATAAACAATATTTTTATTTTCTTAGATTAATAACAAATTCAATTGTTTCGTTTTCACTATTTGCAGAAATTGTTCCGTTATGTAATTCAATTATCTCTTTTGTGATTGCAAGACCTAATCCTGCTCCACCACTATTTGTCCCTCTTGATTCATCAGCTCTATAAAATTTATCAAAAATTTTTTCTAATTTATATTCTGGAATAGTAGCACCTTTATTTCTAAAAGTTACTTCAATATTCTCTTCATTATCAATCATTTCTATCTCAATAACAGTATTTTCATAACTATAACTAATAGCATTTTTTAATAAATTTCCAAATGCTCTAGCCATTTTATCTCCATCTGCATTATATATTAAAGTATTAGGTTTGTTCACTTTTAATTCTAATTTCCTGTCTTCTAACATTGGATAAAATTCTTCTATTAACTGATCAAATAATATTGATAAATTAAGTTGTATTTTATTTATTGGCATATCATTCAAATTATATCTAGTAATTTCAAAGAATTGATTGGTTAGTTCTTCTAATCTTATTGACTTATCAAGTGCTATTTTCATATATTTTTCTTGTAAATCTTTTGATATTCTCTTTTCTTCATTAAGCAATGTCAAATAACCAATTACAGATGTAAGAGGAGTTTTTAAATCGTGAGCCATATACATTATTAAATCATTTTTCTTCTGTTCTGCTTCTTTTGCCATTTTCTTGCTTAGAGCATATTCATACTTAATTTTATTCAATTTTTCAGAAAACTTAATCATTTCATCAGGTAATTCTACATTTTGACTACTTTCATCTAAAATATTATCTAATGAACTATATAATTTTTCTCTATTTTCAACTTTTAAAGAAAAAAATCTATATAGAGCAAATATAAAAACTGTTATTAAATAAACTATAAAAATTGTTTCTTTACTGGTTACACACCAATAATATAAATCATAATTTATTCTATACAAGCTATTTCCTAAAAAATTTCCTAAAACTCCATCTAAAACTACAATATAGAATAATATTGAAATAATATAATAAATTATTATTCTTAGTATTACTTGACCTACTAATTTCATTTTTTCTTTAAATAATCCCTTATTTTTCAATTTTATATCCAACTCCCCATACTGTTTTTATAAATTTAGGCTTCTTGCTATCTTCCTTTAATTTTTCTCTTATTCTCCTAATATGTACCATTACAGTATTATTGTTCTCCAAATATTTTTCTTTCCAAACTTTTTTAAATAATTCTTCCGAACTAACTACATTCCCTCTTTTTTGTGCTAAATACAATAATATATCAAATTCCATTGGTGTTAATTCAATTATATTATCATATAACTTGCAGATGTGTTTATCCTGATCTATTTCTAACCCATCTATATATATGATATTTTCTTCAACTTTTTCATTATATTTTGTGTATCTTCTATATGCAGATTTTACTCTTGCAATAAGTTCTAATGGATTGAAAGGCTTGGTTATATAGTCATCTGCTCCGAATCGTTAATCCCTGTATTTTATCCTTGTCTTCAATTTTAGCTGTTAGCATTATTATAGGAAAATTAAAACCTTTATCTCTTATCATTTTACATATCTTAAATCCATCAACATCTTTAATCATTACATCTAAAATTGCAAAATCTAATTTTTGATTATTAATACAGTCTATTGCTTTATTAGAATTATAAAATTTATAAACATTATAATTTTCATTTTTCAAATAAACTTCTACTAAATCTGCAATTTCTTTTTCATCATCTAATACTAAAATATTCATATTTTCCTCTTTTCTATCAATTAGTATTCTATCACAATAAGCCAATAAATTCCACAGATTCGACAAATTGTAAGAAAATGTTAAGATTTATTTAATAATTTCTTAAAACTTATTATTTTCTTTATTTGTATAATATAGACAAGTTACTGGAGGGATTTCAAATGAAGAAAAAAAGAAAGAAATTAAATAAAAAAAGAATTTTAATATTATTAATTATAATTTTTGCAATATACTTATGTATAAAAAATAGCATATTTAGTAATATTTCTTATGATTTGAATAAAGCTATTTCAGAAATTACTGATAATTCAGAATATAAAACTATTAAACAAGATACAAATGACAATTACTCTGGAATTGGTCAGAAAAAAGTCAAGAATAAAGATGGCTATTTTACGACATTTACAACGATTGAAAATCATCAAAAAACATACATAGAATATAAGCAAAATGGTAATTCATCTTGGAGTAATAAACAATATTGGAATGGAACTATGGAAGAAAATGGTTGTGGTATTACTGCAGTTGCAACTATATTAAGTGGTTATGATAAAAATTATACACCTGAAGATCTTAGACAAAAATATTATCCTGTCTTGGATTATGATTCACTTTCAAAAGAATTATCTAATACTTTTAATATTAAAAATACTGATTTTTATTATGATAGTGTGCATTTATCTAAAGAAAAATTACAAGAGCATTTAAAAACTAATAGACCTATTTTAATTTGTGTATGGAATCAACCTCATAATAATCGTTGGACTACTGCTTCTCATTATATGGTTTTGCTTGCTTCTGATGATAATGATATGGTATATATATCAAATCCTAATGGAGGAGAAAATGATAGCAAAAGTTCTGGTTGGTATAAATTTAAAGAAGTAACACCATATATTGCAAAAGCTTTATATATAGAAAGTTATTAAAGACAGTTTATTCAACTGTCTTTCTTAAATTTCTCTTTACATTTTTCAACAAATTGTAATTTATCTTTCATCTAAAAAATTTGTATTTGTTCTATTTTTTAATCGTGTTTGTTTATCTTCAAATTTTGTTTCAGTATTACTAACTGATTTATTCTTCGAGTTTCTGTTTTTATTAACAATAAGTTCGTTAATTGCTACAATATATTGTTGTGGATGATTTATGCTAAAATCTCCATGATAATAATTAGGTAATATCTCAATTCTACTTCCTTTTATTTTTTGATGAATTAAATTTGCTGATTTTTTTATTATTGGTCTTTCTTTATCTCCTACAATTACTAAAACTTTTGCCTTTGTTTCTTGCAATGAATCTTTTAGTAAATATTTTGAATTTGCTTCCATAAATGAAATCATATCTTCCTTTTCAATTTTGCAAGTATCTCTATAATAATCATCAAATAAATCCTTCCTTATTCTTAAAGAATTAAACTGCATTTTTGAGAACCATTTTTTTGATATTAGTCCATAACTCATAGAAAAAGTTGGTCTAATCATCTTATATGTTGTTTTCATCGGAACTGCTAATGCACTTTCAACAATGGCATAATCACAAATGTCATTTTTTCTTGATAAAATTTCTAAAAGTATTTGTCCTCCTAAAGATAATCCTCCTATTAAACTAATATGTCCATCATAATCATTTTCTATATAATCTATAATTTCTTGTGCATTATCTTCTATACTTGTAAATCTTCTATCACTATCTGAATGTCCATCTAATATTGGAATAATAATATGATAACTTTCTTGTAATCTTTCAGCTTCCTCTCTATAATTCCACCAAGAAAGACCACCACCATGTAATAACATTATTGTATCTTTATTCTTATTTCCATACTCTTTAAAGTTCATTTAATTATTCCTCCATTCCTAGCGATATATTGTAATTTGTTGCTTTAATAATATAATTTATGTCAAAATAGCAATTCAATATATAATTCATTTTTTAGGTATTTAGCTGTAATCATTCCTCCATTTAATTCAACCAATTGTTTTGCTATTGCAAGTCCTAATCCAGAATATTTTTTCATATTTTCTAAAGTATAATATCTGTCAAAAATTCTTTTTACAGTCGTTACATCTAATTTGCTGGCTTTGTTTGAAAAAGATATTTTTCCATTTTCACTTAATACAATATTGCAATTACTATCACTATATTTAATAATATTTGATATCAAATTTTCAAAAATTCTAATTACCATATCTTTATCTATATTTCTATATATCTTTTTTTCACATATATTAATATTTGGAACTATATTTTTTATTTTAAATGAATTATAATAACTTGCTATTGTTTCTTCTAAAATATTATTTATGCAACAGTTTTCTTTATTTATTTTTCTCTCTGTGTCTATCCCTATTGATAAATCTCTTAACTGCTCTGTAAGAGATGTCAATTCTTTTGCTTTATTTTTTATAATTTCTACACATTCTTTTTGTTTTTCACTTAGGCTTTCTTCTTCAAGCGTTTCAACATAACAATTGATTGCTGTAAGTGGTGTTCTTAAATCATGTGAAATGTCAGTCATTAATCTTTTTAACTTTTGATTTCCATTTTCATATTGTAATTTTTGATTTCGTAATTCCTTAAATTCTTTATTTAGACTATTTGTTAATTTTTTTATATCTTTATCATTTGAAGTTATTGTAATAACATTATTAGTATCAGAATTTAATATATATTTATATATGCTTTCAATTTCTTTGATTGATTTTTTCATAACATATATTTTTATCACACTTCCTACACAAATACAAAATAATACTATTGTAATCATTAATAAACTAATACTCACTTTTTTCTCCTACTTTAATTCTTTTTTTGAGAACAAGTATAAACCACCCATATTAATGACACTAATTACTATAAGAGAATATATTGGCATTTGATATAACTTTTTTATATCTTCTTCAATTTCTTCTTTTGTGTATAGTTGTTCTCTTATTTCATTAGAATCTGTTAATTTTGAATTGTTTATTAGACTGGCTTGTCCTTGTGGTAATAATAGATATATTGTTTTAGCAAAATTTACTATATCATCTCCTGGATAATTAGGATTTAGCTCTTTACTTACAATAGTTTGGACACCATTATCCCAACTTGAACTTGTTATGTATTTAGGTTGATTTGCAGTTTCTCCTATAAGCATTTCTGCAACAAACATAATAATAAATATAACTACACTCATAACTACAGATATTGTTATCTCTGAACAAATCATTGATATTAAGTTAAAAATAGAACAATATATAATGATAATTAATACTGCATTTAATATAATAATTGATAATTGTGATATTGGCATTTGTAGTGGTTCATATATTTTACTTCCAATTAAAAACATTATTGCAATATAAATAAGCTCACAAAATACTGATACTACTATACTAATTATTAATTTTGATATATATATTGAAATTCTATTATGTCCAACTATTATTTTATTTCTAATAATTCCCTCTGAATGTTCTTTTCCGACAAATACACTCACAAACATTGCAATGAAAAGCCCAATATATATAATATAATCATATAAAAATTTATCTAATGGTTCATCGTGTGATGTAGTCAATATTCTAATTCCTGCTACTAAAATTGTTGCAATAATAAACAACCAAAACATAATTTCTTTTTTTAATCTAAAAAAACCTGCTCTTAATAATTTAATCATTATCTGCACCTCCAATCAAATTTAGATAATAGCTTTCTAATGTTTCTCCTTTTTCTTGAAGATCACTAACAATGCAATTTCTTTTTGAAAGTGCAGATACAATTTCTGTAACATTAACCTTTTCATATATATCAATTGTTTCTTCTGAAATAATTTTATAAGGTATTTTTGTTTCTTCTAAATATTTAACACATTCCTTTATATTGTTTAATTTTAATTGTGTTCTTTTTTTCAAGTTTATTTCTAATTCTTTTTTACTAATTTCCTTTACAATTCTACCTCTATCCATAAAACCATAGCAAGTTGCAATTTTAGATAATTCATCCAAATAATGACTAGATATTAGAAATGTGATTCCATTTTCTTTATTTAATTTCAAAATCAATTCTCTTATTTCGATAATCCCTTCTGGATCTAGCCCATTTATAGGTTCATCTAAAAGAATAAAGTCTGGTTTTCCTACTAATGCAATTGCAATTCCTAAACGCTGTTTCATTCCTAAAGAAAAGTATTTTGCTTTTTTATTTTTTGTGTTGTCAAGTTTAACAATTTTTAATATTTCATATAGGCTTTCTTCATCTGGAATACCTACAATTTTATATTGTTCTTTTAAATTTTCCTCTGCTGTCATATTAAGACAAATTGAAGGTTTTTCTATAATTGCCCCCATTCTCCCTCTATTTCTGTAGATCTCTTTATTTTTATTTGAAATTCCATAAATTGAGTATGTTCCGAATAGTAGGCTTTTGCAAATCACAAATTACCCTAATTAAAGTTGTTTTTCCTGCTCCATTTTTTCCTACAAGTCCATATATTGAACCTTTTTCAATTTGCATATTCAAGTTACTTATTGCTTTAAATCTTCCATATCTTTTTTCAAGATTATTGGTTTCTAATACATATTCCATAAAATTATTCTCCTTTCTATTTCATTGTAACAAGAAATAGTAAAGAAAACAGTTAAGAAAAAGTAAAGTTTTAGTAAAGTTTTTTATTCTTTGATTTTAAATCCTATTCCCCATACAGCTTCAAGATATTCTACTTGTGTAATTTTTCTTATTTTCTTTCTTATATTGCTTATATGAACCTTTAAAGAACTTTCGTCGCAATTTTCTGAATCTATACTCATTAAATCTAATAATCTTGTTTTCGTAACTACTTTACTTGGATTTAATAATAACTCTTTCATTATTGTATATTCTGTTCTAGTTAATATGATTTTATTGGTTTGAATTTTCATAGTTTTATTATCTTCTAATAGTTCTATTTCTTTATATTTTAAATTTTTATTTTTGTTACTACTTATTCTTAATTGCACTTGTATTCTAGCTAAAAGTTCAATTTTTTCAAAAGGCTTTGTAATATAATCATTCGCACCTTCTAATAATACTTTAGCTTTATCAACAGAAGATGTTTTAGCACTAATGACTATTATAGGAAGAGTCTTATTTACTTTCTTTACTATATCTTCTCCATTTATTCCAGGTAGCATTAAGTCTAAAAGTATTAGATCTATATTATCATTTTCTATTATGGAAATAGCTTCTGTACCAGAATAAGCACTTATTACAATGTAGTGTTCTTTTTTTAGAATGTCCTCAATAATTTTATGAATTGTATTGTCATCTTCTACCACTAATATTTTTTTCATTTATTTCTCCTAAATTATTTATTTGTATCATACTTATACTCAGCGATAACTTACTATTTTATTTTCTCATATCTTATCATAAATTATCAAAAAAATAAAGCCAGAAGAATTATTCTCCTGACTTTTTTCATCTTTTGTACTTTTAAAATTTTTTTCTTTTGTATTTTATATATTTTATCTTTAGTTAGCATTATTTATAGATAAATAGCCTATATTAATATAGTCTTTATCTAGCATATTATAAGATTTTTCTATATATACTACTAACTTCAAATCTAAATCTTTCAAATTTTCGATTTCTTCTGATTCTAGTTTATCATTAAGCTTAATATTTAATTCTTTGCCATCTTCAAGCTTATATAAACTAATGCGAATATTATCTTTCAACTCATCTTTAACTTTGAATTTTACTTTATATACACCATCATCATTTACTTTTGGACTAAATGTATATTCAGCAAGCCTTCCTTCAAAATTTAATGAATTAAGATAAAGTTTATCATAATCAGTTTTATCCTGGTTGATACAAACTATTACACTAATTGTTATACTGATTATTGCTAGTAATATAGCACATATTAAGATAATCCTTTTCTTCATTGTTCCCCTCCTTATATTTATATACTCCTTAGATAAGTATGTAGATCAAGAATATAAAAGGGGATTACCAAATATTATTGAAAGGAGCAAGAATAATATTTTTATTTTAAAAATATTGCTCAACTCTACATACTTATCTAAAAAGTATATCTACTTCTTAGCTTGTACCTATATTTTAGCACCCTTATTCTTGAAAGTATACTGCAGGATTTTGCAACTTTTTTGCAAAAAATTATGTCAAGATATTAAAAGAATGTAGTATTTCCAATAGATTACTTCTAAGACTTGGATTGATTATAACTGTTGCACCTATTGTTAAGAAGACTAAAATCACTAAAATAAATATAAATTTAACTATTCTAATTAGTAAATCAGTTATAAAATTTAATATTTTAATTCCTGTATTTTTTTCTTTATCAAAAACAATTGTATTTTTATCTTTATCTAAGTTTAAATCCTTATATAATTTTTCTTTTTCTATCTTCTCATTCTTTTTTTCAATTGCTCGATCATACAATGATTTAGTTTTACTTCTTTTTAACATTTTCTTTATCCCTTTTCTTTTTAAATATATCTAATAATCCTTTTTTCTCTTTTACCTCTTCAATTGTAGTATTTAATAAATAATCTTTTAAAACTTTTTCATAAAAGCTTTTATTTCCTACAATAAATGGTTCTGGAACAGATTCACTAAATGAAGCTCGCTCCTTCCAAAACTTACCTAAGCTTTCTTTAAATTTCTCTCTATCCTCGTTTCTAACAAAATTAAACATTAGATAAGAATTACTATCTTCGCCAATAATCATAAATGTTTCTATAAGTTTATTTATCTCCCACGCTTTATTACCTGAAACGATTATTTTTAAATCTCTTGTTAAAAATGATGATATTTCTTCTTTACTCATTTCTTCAAAGTTACCAAAGTCAAATACATAAAATTCATACTCAAATTTCAATATATCCGCCAAATTTTCTGGTCTTTGATATAAGTCTATTCCTTGATATGTAATCTTTCTTAAAACGTCATTATAAATTGTTGGTATTGATTCATCTTCAACTAAACTATAAATAGAATTATGCTTATTATTTTCTATATAGCAAGCTGTAACATTGGTTAATTCTGATAAATATTTAACTATATTTATTGCAACTGTAGTTGCTCCAATATGTCTTTCTGTCCCTGCAATTCCAATAGTAATTGTCTGTTTAGCTCTTTTTATATTCTCTTTTACTACTTTGGTTGTTTTGTTTATTACAAGCATACTATCATTAATTTTATATTTCATTGCATTACCAAAAGTCATTCCTTCAACTGAAAAAGCTCTTTCGATTTCATCTGCAAATATAACATCATTCTTGGCTGTTACTATATTGTAAATACCTAAATTAAATAATCGTCCTAATAAAACATTACCTTCTTTATAACCTTCTGCTAAAATGATTATTCTAACATTATACATTCTTCTAATAAGTTCTATTGAACTTGTTATTTCTTCCTCTGATGTTGTATTAGTTATTGCTTGTAAATCTAAAATCAAATAATCTACTCCATTTAAGTTTCTTAATTCTGTTTCTAAGAATTTTTTTAGATTATATTCATTTATAAATCTCATAACAAGATTAATTCTATGTTCCTTGCAATAATCTTCTATAATAACTCTTGGTTCTTTTGAAATATAAATATACTTCTTATATAATCTATTTTCCTCCATTGTTACAGCTTCCTTTCCTATTCTTCTTGACTATCTATATTATCTTGCTCGTCTTCACTATATAAAACAATTTCTCCTGTATCTAATTGAATTATGTCTGTATTTTCATAATGAATTGTGTTATTATCGCTTGTTGTATTTTCCTCTACTAACCCTTTTAATCTATCCATAAAATCATCTACACTTGTGTTTTGCGTATCTCCCTGCTGTGATGTTGAATCTTTTATTTTTGTATAGCTTTCTGTATTTCCATCTCTCATATTTAGAACAACTGCTAATACAATTACTAATACTAAAACTATACTTAAAATAATTAATTGTTTTTTTAATTCTTGTTTTTCTTTCATTTTTTACTCCTTATCCGTTGCCCTGTGAACTTCCAAATAAATAAGGAAATGGATTCACAGCATTAGCACTTGAATTTTTATCTAATCTAACTTCAAAATGAAGATGTGGACCTGTACTATTTCCTGTACTTCCCATTGTTCCTAATACTCTTCCTTGCTCTACTGTTTCGCCAACTGTTACTTGTATTGAGCCATTGATCATATGTCCGTATAGAGTATAGAAAGTAGAACCATCATCTCCAGTATGTTCTAAAACAACATAATTACCATATCCAGTTAATCCTGCATTTGCAACTACTACTAATCCTCCAACAGAAGCACATACTTTTGGACTTGCTTTTGATACACATACTATATCCATTCCGTGTGTGTGCTTTTGTTTGTGTAACTCCATTTACTGTTATAGTTCTACTAGGAGAAAACTTTGATGTAATAACATCTCTTGTACTATCCCACTTTTCAAATGGTATATTGAATTTTGCTCCTACATACTTATATGTACCTTCTACAACTTCTACACTTCCACTACCAGAGCCACCTCCAGCACTTGCAGAGCTACCCTCATCATCATCTGTTTTTGATGTACCAAACATTCCAATTAATCCAAATAATCCTATTACAATTATCATAAATCCTACACATATACCAATAATAATTGCCTTTACTTTTAATGATAGAAAACTAAATACTATTCCTGTAAAATCTTTTGCTTTATTATCTGACATTTATCTTCCTCCACCAACTAAATATTCCTTTTCCCAATCTAGTGCTTTTACATTTATTAAGGTATGTCCTGAACCTATAAAGAATAATCCACGTCCGTTTATCTTTTTGACTTAATATTGCTTTTTCTTCCTGATTTAAGTTGTATAAATTAACAACTTCCTCTAAGTCTTTTCCATCTACACCAAAGAAAAATTTATAAGTAGAGTTATCCAAAAAGGCTTGACCATACATACGAACTTCTGGAGCTAAAAAATCCACCAAACTCTGTGTAATAACCATCAATCCACATTCATACTTTCTTGCTCTTTTACAGAAATTTCTTAAAAATTCAATTGTTTGTGGTACTTTTCTATCAACTAACAAATATGCTTCATCACATACAACGTAACATCTTTCTTCACGATTTCTAAATGCTTGATCCTGGCAATATCTTAAAATGTTAAAATACTGACATCTTTTTACCTTTTCAGAAGCTCCTTGAAGGCTATAAACATCTAAGCATACAAATGAACTGTCTAAATCTAATGAAGTATATCCATTAAAAATTTCTCCGTGATGTCCGATTGAAAGTTCTCTCACAACTGCTCTTATTTCTTCTAATTCTTTTTTGTGGTCTTTATTCGTATTAACTTTTTCAATAAGTAAATTATACAAATCTTCCATAATAGGAAATTCTTTTGAATCTTTATCTGTTATATCTGTTTCATAAGTTATTCCATAAGTTTTATATAACTCTTCTAAAATCTCCATTAATAAACTCATTTGTAATGATGTTATTTCTGGATAATATAATTTAAAAAATGTACTTAAAAAATCTAAATGTAAACCTAAAGCTGACTTGCTAGATGTATATTCTCCATCATCATCATCAAATGCTGTTGCTTCTGGAAGTGGATTTACTTGTAAAGGATTAATTCTTCCTACATTTTTTCCAGTTCCTCCTGAACAGTCAATCCATTTTCCACCTAATAATTTACACATTGGTCGCATTTCTGATTCTGGATCTATTACGAAAATTTTTGTACCATTAAGCCATTCATTTAGCATTATCTTTTTTGCAAGGAATGATTTACCTGAACCACTAGAACCCTCAATAACAATGTTTGAATTAGTTCTGTCATTACCCTTGAAGAATGGAGAAAATGCTATCATTCTTCCGTCTTCATCTGTTCCTAAATAATATCCTTCTACATCAACTAATCCACTACCTGAAAATGGTAATCCTAAGAATAAAGCTTCCAAACTCATTGTTTTATTTGATATTCTGGTAATATCATCATAATATGTATCATAAGGAGAGCTTTGTCTTAAGGCTTTGTCTTGAATAAATGCAGGCACTCTTGCTTTTAATCCCATTCCTGCTATTTTGTTTCTAACTGTTCTGCAATTTTCATTGAAGTTATTGTCTGTTTCTCCAATTGTATTTGAAACGAAAGAAACATTGACGTATGGAATATTATCAACTGTTATGTCTTTTATAATTTTCTCTGCTGATTTAATCTTAAATTCTGCTTGTGTTCTTAGTGCTTCATTGCTTGTTGTATTAAATATGTTTTTATCCGTTGTTAAGCCTTTTGAAACACCATCAACATATTCCTGCACATTTTCTATTGGTGTTACTACTAAACTAACAGTAGTATTTGGAATATCTTTTAAATTTAGCAACCAACCTACATTTACTGCAGATGGATAAGCACTTACATATTGCAATTTATGTTGATATTCTCCTAATTGCACTTTATTATGTTTTAATTCAATACCTTGTGGAGTTATAAGTGCTAACAACTCTTGATTTATAGGCATTGTTTCTATTTCTTTTGTTTTCATTTGTAACTCACTTTCCATTAGCGTTACGCTAATATATTTTTATCATTCGTAAATTCTTATTAAATCTTAACTTGTAATGGACTTTCTAAATAATTTTGATCTTCAATATATGCAATATCTGGATTGTTATAACTATTTATTAGCTGAATTATTAATCTTTCATCTAATACTTCTGTTTTATATCCACTATTGGTTAATTTCATTCTTATTTCACTTATTCTTTTAATAAGTTCTTGCTCTACATATTCATCATTTTCAGCCCATATCATTAAATATATTTCACTTTCTAATGCTTTTCCTGTTGTAGATAAAACTCCAAAACTTCTACTTCTTTTGTCTAATAACGAGAATTTTAAAGCTTCTTTTTCTTTTTCCATTAAACTTGCTTGAAAATCTTGATTCTTTCTTAAATCTATTGGTCTATTTGTAAAGTAAAGTTTTAATGGTTTTAATTCACTTGCAAAATTTCTTGTAATGCTTCGTCCGTGTGCAACTTGCTCATCTTTTGACATCAGCTTGCAATTCTTAGGATAAATTCTTAAATAGCCTAAAACTTTGTTGTCAATTGTATATAAGAAATTCCCTTGCACGTCTTTAACATTTAAAAATAAATTAGCTGAAGTTTTTATATTACTGTTTTTCTTCTTTTTCTTTAAAAAATCAAATATCATAGCTGTTCCTCCTTGACTACATAATGGAATACTCTTTGTTTTTGATAAAACTTAAACATATTACTTATTAATTCTGCTATACAAGTGTTATATTTGTCTTTCATAACTGAAATAAATGTTGCTCCTGTTATCACAATCCATATTCCCAATGCAATTAAATAATTATTAAATATCGTATTAAATATAAGTGCAATAAAAACTGCTACTATACCTGCTATTGCTGTTGTTATCATTTCTTTGATTCCAATACCATTTATAATTTCAACTCTAACTTTTACATTTGCAGGCATATTTATTTGAAATCTACTTTCATCTTCCATATCTTTTGTATTCCTTTCTCCTTCTTTAATAAAAGGTATTATGATAATTCTTCTTCGTCTTGCTCATCTTGTATTTCCTCTGTTTCAGTCATTCCTAAATAATACATATCTCTATGAATATCTAAAAAATGATCACTTAACTCATTTAAAGTTATAGAGCCTTGTTCCAATTGTTTAAAAATTTCTTCTGCTCGCTCATTGTTTTCAAAACGAGTTAATTCTAATCTGAAATTTTTATTATTTTCTATAAATCCATATTTACTTGAATTTTTTGCTTTTGGATATGTAGCAATAGAATAAATATTCATAAAATCATATACATCTTTCCAATCTTCTATTTGAATATGTGTACCATCTGGCATTTTAGATTTTTTTACAACTTTCACTTTGTATTCCTCCTAATTTGCAACGTGCTTATATTGTGGTTCACAACCACCATCTTTCCAGGGATTAAATATTAAATCTTTATATTCATCATCACTATGTATGCTACCTTTCATTGCTGATGGAATAAGTAGTCCTACACTTTTTCCGATCGTGTTTATCCCAATACATATAATATTTTTCTTCTGCTAACGCTCCACTTGTTATACCTTGACACTCATCATACGCTTTAAATACATCTACATCTTTCTTCCAAGAGTTTAAAAAACTTCCAAAATTTATTTTCTTGACATCAGTTTTTACATAATACTCTCCATCTATTGCTATAGTCCATCTTCCTTTTTTGTCTTTTGCTTCTCTTTCAAGAACTCCATCTGTAACTGTTACTTTAATAGATGAGAAATCTCCAATTGCGTCTGCAGATTTTGTATATGGAAAATATGTTAATACTAAATTTTTAGTTGTACTTATAGTTAATATAAGAACTAAAGCTACTAATCCATTTCTAATTCTAGTTAAATATCTTCTATATTCCATTTCATCTCCAGTTAAAATTTTATATACTGCAACTGCAATCATTAATACACAAGCAAAACCTGCTAAATATCCTAAATAATTTACTATGTGATATATTCTACTCATTTTGTCCTCCGTATTTTAAAATTTATCTTTCGATTGATGATTCTTCATATTCTTTTAATTTACGTTTATATCTTGAAATTTCTTGATTTCTAAAATCTTTTTCTGATTGAATATGAATTACTTTTTTTACTAAACCTTTTCTATAATTTTGTTCTTCTTCTTGATATTCCTTAATTAATTCATTTCTAACTTTTATTTGTTCTTTCGCATTTTCTAATACATCAGTTAAGTTCTGTACTGAATATACTTGCTCTTTATCTAGTGTAATTTGAATAATTGTTACACTTAGATCTTGTATGTGCTTTTTTACTAATTCAATTGCTTTTTTAGTATTGAAGCCATATACATAACTACAACAATCATCATAATCATATTTAGTAGAAGCTATTATTCCCTTTTCAATTAGTTCTTTTGTTTCATATAGCTGATTACATATTTTATATAAATCAATTTCTTTTGTTGTTTTTACTAATCTTCCTTTGTTATCTAAATAAGTTAATGTATAGGCTTCATTAGGGTGCAAAATATTATCTAAATTCTTTCGTATATAAATCATTTTTATCTACCTTTACTAATAATGTTTTTAAAGCTACTAACTGTTCTTGTAGCTGTTGATACTTTTGATCCAAGACTTGAATTTCCACCTGCTGTTTCCATAAACTCTCTTAATAAATGTGGTGTTCTATTTGCTATCATTACAGCTGATAATGATAAGATAATATGTGCATTATTCATTAATAAAATTGAGAATTGCAATAAAGTTAATTGCACTATTACTGTAAAAGCATTTGATATAAATTTTTTTACATATCCATTAAACGCACCACCATCAGAGTTAAGTAATCCAATACAAGCAATTGGAATTGCTAGACGTAATATAAACATTTCGATACCTCTTGTTAGTGTTTGAAAGTATATTAGAACCATATAAATTGCTATTATTAAATAGAAAAATGCTCCTAGTATATTCCAAGCCATATTTCCAATTGTTACTCCCATTGTTTGAAAATCGCCTAACATTCCTATAAATATTGATTGGTATAAGTCATAGCAAATCCAAGCAAATTGTGTATATATGAATCCAAAACAAATCATTATAATTAAAGCTTTTACAAAACCTACCACAACTGTCATTGGACTTACTTCTGGATCTCCGTTTGACCAAGCCATATAGACTTCAATCATTTTCTTAACAAAAAGCATTATTAAAACTGCAATTGCAAAAGTATATACTGCATTATAAATTCCTGAAATACTAAAATTTGAAAGTCCTCTAAAATTTATTTCTATAGCAAAGGCGTTCCAAAACATTACGTCATACACTCCATTAAACCAATTGAAAATCGCCTGTGCTATATAACCAAATAGAAATGAAATTGCTGTTGCTATTAAAACACCTATAACCATATAAATTTCCTCCTATTTTATTTTGGTTCAATTACTATCTCTTCGTCTTCTTCAACCTCTTCTTCAATAATTTCACTATTTTCTTCTTGCTTTATAAATTCATCTGATAATTGTTTTAATTTTTCAAATTCTTTTTCTGTTTCTTTTTTATCTAATTCTTTATATTTGTTTATTTCATCTACTAATCCTAGCAAAGCTTCTTTACTTGTCTTTATTTGAGAAATATAGCCTGACTTTCTAATATTTTTTTGAAGCTCGTCTATATGATGTACTTTACAAAATTGTCTTTCATATTTTTGATATTTTTCTGCTAATTCCTTATGTAGTTCTGGTTCATTTTGACTTGCAATTACTTTTTGATTAAGTTCTTTTAATTCTTTAGCCATAGCATTTTCTTTCCATTTATCGTAAAGACAAGTTAATGCAATTCCAGGTACTCCTGTTACCATTCCAATTAATGCGTAACGCTTTAAATATCCCCAAATTTTCTCTGTATCTTTTACACTTTGCCCTATTTCTTGCGAAAAATTTTCGATTAAAGCCCTTTCCTCTTTTTCAGCTTGTTTTTTACGTTCTTCTAGTTCTTTAATCTTCTTTTGACTTTCTGTTTGATTTTTAGTTTCTTCTTTCTTCATAAGTTCTGGATTATCTTCTAAATCCATTTCATTTAATCTACTTAATACGTCTTTTGATTTTTCGTATTCTTCATCTGTCAATTTTAGATTTTCTTTAACTTCTAAATTCATTCTCTCAATTTGTTCACTTTTTTCCATCTACATTTACCTCCTGTTATTATGAGAAATATCTTCCCATTAGATTTACAATTGTTACAACTATTAAACCAACTACTATACAAACTAAAACTTTTATAATTCCTTTTTTGTGAATTTCTTGATCTCTTTCATCTCCTGTCATAATCTTAAAAACGTGCCATAAAATAAATCCAACTCCAACAAATGGAATTATCCATTGTAAAGTTCCTGTTAAATCCTTTACAAGTTTTAACATTCCTGTACCAATCTTACTGCTTTGGATTTCTCCTCCACCTGATACCTCTGAAACAATATCAGCAAATACTGTATTGCTTAATGTCATTATGCCTAGTCCTAGTGATGTTCCTACTGTTAATAATTTTTCTTTAATTTTCATCTTTCGTTTTCCTCCTATAAATTTCCCTTTGGATATTCGATTGCCCCCTGTCTTTTCATAAAATTCAATCGTCTTTCCTCCAGTTCTTGCTCCTTCTTTTTTTGTTTAAGTTCCATTGTCTGCTTGTCTATATCCCATAATTCAAGTGGTGCAATTCTTTTAATCTGCCTTGCGTTTTCACGTTTTTGTCTTACTTTAATGTTCCAATTTTTGTCGCCTAATCCTAATAGCTTATTAAAATTCCACTTGCTTAAATCAGGTGCATTAGTTATAGCAGGTTCACTTCCAGAACACATAACTAGCAAATATGGTCTTTGTAATCTTAAAATCTCATCTGGTGTTAATAATGCCCTTGAAATTAGATTCATTGAATTACTTCCACCATTGTCTGATTTTTTATCACTACTTTCTGACCAACTTGTTGTTGTATATGTTCCAATTTTTTTTGAGATTTTTTCAGCTGTTGCTTCATTAGATGTTTTTAAATAATTCCAGACATAACAATTGTCTAATATATTTTGAGCTGTATTATCTCCATATTTTTCATTTAGCTGACTAAATGACTGTACGAATAAGTTGAATCTTATTCCGTCTTCCGTCCGTCCGAACAGTTAGAAAGCCACCAAAGTTTGGTATTGCAGAGAAGTTACCTTAACCAAATTCGTCTAATATAAAATTAGTACGAATTTTTAAGCGACCACCCCTCTCATCTGCCATTTCTACGAGCTTTGTATATACTTGATTTACAAATAATGAACAAAGTCCGATAAAATGTGGTTTTTTCATCAGGTAAAATCATAAATAGTGCTGTTTTTTCTTCATTAAATTTGTTTATATCTATTTCATTTTCAGAAATCATACTTGCTACATAACTATCCATAAAAATATTTAATGTTGAAAGTGCTGATGTATAAAATGACGCTCTCGTTTTGCTCGCTGCCATTTGGGCTGGAGCAAAACTTGCTATTGCAGGGTGTGTTTTATCAACTTCTTTCAAAAAATCCAAATATGTATCAATTAATGTAGTTTTATCCTCTAACTCCTTACACATTTCTGCTATAAAGTGATAAACATTAGGTAAATTTTGAAGTTTTGGATTTTCAATATTCTCCATTACTACTGCCATAATTGTTGCTCTTATTACAGCTTTCTCTCCATTATTCCAAATTGCTTCGCCATTCCCTTTTACATCTCCAACTAAGCTTTGAACTATATCACTTGCATAGTTTTCAGCCTTAGGTGTATTTTTCTGTTTTATAGCTTCAATTACAGGTTGCAAAAAATTATATTTCGAGCTTTTAAGTGGTGTTTTAAAATCAAGTGTTAATACGTTATAGCCTAACCTTTTTAATTCCACGCAAGTGTATTCAAACAGCTCCCCGTTTTGGATCACTTATAATCATATTTTCGCCTGCTAAAGCTGTATTATTAATACTTTGAAGAACTAAACTTCTGGTTTTTCCTGACCTTGTAGCTCCTATTGTTAGTGAATGTAAATCATCATCTATAAAATAAACATCTTCAACTTTTCTTACTTTTATTGATGGTATTTTTAAATACTTTGATGTTTTAAAAACTCTTATATGCTTTATATATGGTTTTATAATTTTTCTATCTTTCTTTCCTACAACTAAGCCACCTTTTTGAAATATTGGTTTTCTTAATTCTTCTGGTAATGTTTCTACTTCTAAGCTAACCTTAACATTTTTATCATTGTCTGATTTTTTAATTATTTCTTTATCTTCTGTTGATTTTTCTAATAATGCTTTTATTGTAGGATTTTCAGGATCTATTGTATTGATTCCAAACACCTTATTAAAATCTTTCTTTTCTAGCCACCAAACAGAACCGTGTTGTGTCTGTTTTTGACCTACTGGAACAGGAATCTCAATATTATTAGTTACTTTGTATGTTTTGCTATGATAATCTTTTGTTCTAAAAAATTTGAATATTGAAAATGTTGCAAATAGCATAAAGCTTATAATTGTTAAAACAAAAATCTGAACACTTTCCTTAGAACTTACAACTGTTTCTAAAACTCTAAAAACATTTATTTCCAAAATTTCTTCTGGTTGTTTTAAAAATATTTGCACTAAACAAAAGGTAATTATGCTCGATAAAAATACACTAATGAGAAATGCAAATATCATTCCTATTATCTTTAAACTTAATCTTTTGTTCATTATTATTTTTCTCCTCTTTTGTATGGTTTATCTAAACAACTTTAAATACTGCAACCTTTCTATTTGAATACTGACAAACTCTTTTACCTATTGTTTCAACTTTTCCTTGTTTTACTAATTCTGTTAATCTAGGAGAAACGAAATTTCTTTCTGTACTCGGAATTAGTTTAAGTTCATATAATTTAACTGCAATTTCCTTAGCTGTCATTCCTTTAGGATTGTTTCTCAATATGTAAATGATTTGATCATAGCGTACTGGTTGCTTTGGTATAATCTTTTGATAGCTTTCACGCCTTGTTTCATCAGTTATCATTTCATTCCCCTTTCAATTTGAAAAAATGTTAATTATAACTACTCCTGGCAATCCAAAAAATGCTGTAATTATAATTGAAATCCAATTTATTTGTATTGGAATTTCTATAAGCTTTAATACATACAATGCAATCAAGCCTAAAATTGCATTAATCACTACTTGAATGAAAGTTTTATATGAATAGCCAAATATTCTAAGTAAAAGTCCATAAAAAAGTAGTGCAATTATAAAAATTAAAATGTTTATCATATCATTTGCCTTTTTAAATTGATACTAAAATTGTTATTTTGGTTCTTCGTGAAACATTTTGTATTTATTATCTGTACTTTATAGATATAATAAGGGTTTGCAGGATTTGAAAAATCGTATTTTTGTATCAATTATCTGTACTTTTATGTTAAAAAAAATATTTTTATCTTTCTAATCCCCAATCAATATTTCCCTTCATTCTATTTTTTAGATATATTTCCCTTTTAGCTTGCTTAGATAAGTTATTGTTGTTTCTTATTCTATTATAATAAGCATTATGAGATATATTCTCTTCTGATAGCATTTGAAAAATATCTGTTATCATCTTCCTTGCATTTTGACTTTCTAACCTTTTTATAAATAAGTCTTCATTAGCCTTTTTTATTCCTTGATTTTCTGCAAATTGGATTTTTTTATTTTCCCATTCTTCCCTTTTTCTAATATATTCTTCAAAACCTACTTCTTTTACAAATTGCAATATTTGATTTCCTATTTTAGTAAACATTTCATTTTCTGCTATTCGCTTTACTTTTTCATATTCTTTTTTATTATTTATATCAGCAATAATTCTTGATACATTTATAGATGTTTGTATATATTCATCAAATTCATTTCTACAGTCTTCTGATGTATTAAGAATAAGTTTTGATAGTTCATTAATATACATCTTTATTTCAGGATTTTGGTATTTATATTTATATCCATTTTCAAAGTTGTTTGACTTACTTTTTAACTCTGTTATCTTATTTAAAATTATGTCGAAATTCTGCTCTTTAAACTTATTAGATAATACAGGTATTCCAAAAATATCTGGCATTATTTCTCTAAGATTGTTTTCAATATCTATATGTTCATTATTTTTTTGCTCTATATATTTTTCTAAATCTTTTTTATAATTAAATACTTTCAAATTTGAAAAATTAGCTAAAAATTCAGCTGTATCTAAAAAGGAATTTTTTCTATATAATATTGATTGTTCTCCACAGTTTTTAAATTCATATTTATCTGTATCTATTTTTCTTATCTCTGCAAAATTATTAGGATTCTCTATATCACAAATATAAATACACTTATCCAATTTTAAATTTTTCAAGTTATCTATAATAACTTTTTCTTGTTCATCTGTATCAATAATTCTTAGAGTAATATCTGGATTCTCATAAAATTCTTTTAAGTCTTCTTTATATTTTAGCAATTCCTCATTTGTTAAATTTGCAATTTCTTTTTTTGAAACATTTTTTATATCATATAAGCTTTTTAGTTTTTGCTTAAATATGCTTTTAGATAATGTTTTTCTGATTCTTTTATATCTAACAAATGGTTTCTTTTGAAGCTCTAAATGCTGATTTTTATTCCAAAGTAACAGATGACAATGTGGATTACTTTTTTTTGAATGATATGAAGCAGTCCATTCCAAATTTTCAGGTTTAATGTCAAATTCTCTACCTATTTCTTGTACCTTTTCAAGTAATAAATCCTTCCAAGCTTCTTTAGTTGTATATCCATATTGAATAGCGTCAGATTCACTAAGTGAAATTACGGTTTTATATATATCAACTCCATTTAATGTTTTACTTGCTACGTACTTTTTTATATCTGATAATTCCATTTTTTCTACATTAGAATTTTCATTAATATATCCAAATAATCCGTGAAAATTCTCTCCAAAATCTGTTCCAGGTCTTGTAGCAATATAATGTTCGTGTAACTCATCTAAATACGCTTGTATTCTTCTGGATCGTCCTTTATTATCATATTTCTTATATATTTCTTTTTGATTGAGCCATTTAAAGAAAACTCCATCACTAAATCTATCTTTATCCATATTACAATTATTCCTTTTATAAAATTTCTTCTTCTGTTTCTTCTTTAATATTCTGTCTTTCTTTTACACGTTCACAAAGTTCATTTTCAATTTCGTCCCAATGTGCATTAAAGAAATTCTGGTCTTCTTTTTTTACACAATCAGATATAGTAACTAAAGTCATATCATTTCCGTTTTCAGAATCGTGTATTCTAAACAAACCATTAAACATTGTTCTTTCTTTTAATATAGAAAAATATATATAATTATCTGATCCAAACTCTATTTCTTCAAATTGAATTTTATATCTATTATCTTCATAAGCGTCTTGTACCTGTGCTATTTCTTGCCAGTCCTCTGGATCTATTAAAGTTTTTACAGCAATATATGAATCATTAAATTCACGAAGCATTGTATTAAGGTCTGCAACAAATTCAATTATTCTTTCTGGTGTCATATCTTTTCTAGTATTGCAAAACCAAAAATTACAATGGTCAGTATTTCCTATTAATGTTATATCTTTATTTTTCAAATCTAATTCAATCCAATCTCTCCATTGTCTATCTGTATTTTTTGCACATAAAGCAATTTTATTTTCAGAATATTCTCTATATTTAAAATTATATTTTTTACATATATCTTTAAATTGTTTTTTATAATCTTTTTCCATAAGCTACTCCCTTAAATTAAATTTTTAAAATTCAAATCCTTAGGCAAAATTCTTGTAATATCATCTTCAAAATATGGAGATTTTATTGCTTGATAGCCTAACTTATTTGCTAAATTTATTTTATCTTTTATAAATTGCTGATCATCTTCACTATTAAAAATATATGCTAAAACATAAGCTTGTAAAAATATTGATGAAAAACTTGCTTTTGCACTTTTGCTAAGTAAAGCAATATGTCTTTCAAATTTTCTACCTAATTTTTCATCTATAACTTTTTCTAACATTGTTTCTAATTTGCTAACACTTTTTTCATTAGTTTTCATTTCAAGATATTCTTCTAATGCTCTGTTTATTATTTCACTTTCAGTTGCTTTTCTATCTTCTTTTGCTATAGAAGCTACATATTTTCTTAATGCGTTTTTTAGATTTTTAGGTACAACAGCATAAACTTTTTCTGTTCTACTTTCATCTTTTTTCTTAACAATTTTATTACTCAATTTAATCTCTCCTTGCTTCATCTTTCGTGTCCCCTTAATTTCCAAAAAGAAATTAAGGGCAGGATAAGGAAAGAAGTGTCTTTCCTGGCGACAGCTAGAAAGACAAGCTTTCTACTCCTCTGCTACGCTATCATTTATGCAGATATTTTACAGAGTGCGTACACTTCGGTGTATTTTTTACACTGTCTGTTCCTCCAAAAGTGCTATAATATAGTCTTTGCAGTCTTTGGCTGTAACATTACCATTATTTATTTTATTAAAGTATTTCTTAATTTCGTCTTCAAAGAAAATAACTCGTATTTCTAACTTTTTATCCTTTTCTTTCACTAGAATTTGTTTCATTAATTCTTTTGTTAATTCTCCACTTTCAGAAGATTTTTTAATTTTCTTTGACATAGCTTCAGATATTTTTACATTTTCTTTTTCAATAATATTTGCAATATCCCTTTGCTCTTTTTTACTTAGAAAACTTAAATTCTCTCCTGTTTTTAGATTAATTACTTTATCATCAACCATTTCTCCAAGAGGTGCTATTAAATAATTTAATCTTATATATCTTTGAATGTTACCATTACTCATTTGATTTTCTTCTATCATCTTTTGCTGAATAGTATCTAATTTATCTACATTGTCTTGCATTATTTCATTTTCTATTTTAGAAGCTATCTTTTCATTTTTTAGACATTCTTTTCTAATGCTTAAAGCTTTTCCTCTTTCAGTAGGCATTACATCTCTAACCATTAAATTACTATCTACCATATATAATCTAGCTTCATCTTCTGTCATATTTTCTTTTACAATGCACTTAAATTCAGTTAGTCCTGCTTCTCTTCCACATAATCTTCTATTATGACCAGATAAAATTTGATATTTTCCGTTTTCAGTTCTTCTCACAACAATTGGTTCTATGATTCCATTAATTTTAATACTTTCTATCATTGTATTTTTTCTTGATTCTGAATACATTTTAAAAGGTTGATTAGGAAAATCTTCTAAGTCTTCATCTTTTATAATCTCGTATTTTTCATCTTCTATATTTTCTATTTCTGTAACATCTTCTTTTTTATCCTCTACTATTTCTATCTCACTTTCTTCCATTTCTTCAAGATCATCAATATCATTCTCATCAAATCCTTCTGTATCTATTTCGTCATTATAATCTGCTTCAATTTCTTCTGGTTCATCAGGTTCTTCTTTAATGTCTGCATAATTAATTTTTTCTTGTAATTCTTCTTGTTCTTCTTGAATTTCTAGATTTTGCAAATCTTCATTTTGTTCTGTTTCTTGAATCTCTTCTGAATTTTCATAGAATACTTGCTCAATTTCTTCATCAGTAATATTAGTTTTATCAACTAACTCTTTAATTTTTTCTAATTCATAGCCTTCATTCCTCCAATTTCTTATTTTTTTCATCTCTTCTAACTTTAGATGTTTCTCTAATAAAGTAGCCATCAATTTTTCCTCCTTTGTGCAAAAAAGAAAGCTAAGATTTCTCTCGCTTTCTTTAAATATAATTTTTCATATTAATATTTTAGCACTTGAAAAATTGAATGTATACTGCAGGATTTTGCAAAGTTTTTGCAAAAATTTATGTTTACTTATTGTCTTCTCTTAATTCTATTAAACCTTGAACAATATTCTTAACAAAAACATTAGCCATTTGTTTTTCATCTTTATTTAGTATATCAATCATTTCTGTAATTTCTTTATTAGTAGCTTCACTTGTATCTAAATTTGGAAGTTCATCACTAAATAAAAAATCTAAGCTTAATTTTAATTCATTTGCTACTTTAATATAGAAAATTAAACTACCACTTTTTATTCCAGTTTCTATATTAGATATATAATTTGCTGAAGAATCAACTTTTTCTGCTAGTTCTTCTTGTGTAATTCCTAATAAAATTCTTCTATCTGCGATTTTCTTTCCAATCTTTTTATAATTCATAACATTTCCCTCTCTCATAATATTTTTAATTATATTATGAGCAAGGAATATTTTGAATATTCTATTGCTATTACTACCAACGCTATTTGGAGTAGTTACAATTCTAAAAATAAGCAACTCGATTTTAGTTACTTTCAGCAATTATATCTTTTAAAACATTTTCTTTTAACTTATGAAAAAATTCTTCCTGAATTTCATCTTTATTTATATTATAATTTAATTTTCTTATTGGATTTTCTCTTGTATAACTTTTCTCTATTACTTCTTCAATCTTCTCTCTTATTTCATTTATCATCTTATCTGTCAGTCCATTTTCTTCTTTCAGATAATTGTATAAATCATCTTTTACTTCTGTAGAATATTCTAATTTATTTATTAATAAATGCCTAAGAACATACCCTAATAATGCAACATTATATGGTTGTTTTATATTTCTTATATCTTTAATTATTGCATTCATTTGTTTGGATATTATTCTTGTCATATCCTCTTCATTTATTTTTGTTGAAGTTTTATAAGCTTCTTCAATATAATATAAAATATATTTTCTTTGAACATCATTTAAAAGTCTTGAAGAAATATATTTTACTCCTAATTCATAAAATCTATCTACTTCCTGATCTGTTTTTATCCCACCTGTAATTACTATTACTGTAGGAAGTTTTAATTCCAAGCTATGACATCTTTCAAGCATTTCTAATCCTGTAATACCTGGCATATATTGGTTTAAAATTATAAAATCTGGTATTTCCTCTTGTATCTCTTTAAGTCCTTTCTCGCCAGTTCCAACAGTTTTCATTCTAGTAACAAAAGGACAATTCTCTTTTATCATTTTTTCTGTTTGTTTTGCTAATGGTTCTTCATCTTCTACTTGAAGAATATAAAAGTCTTTTTTCATAAAAAACTACGCCTCCTAGCCATATATTTTAACACATAATCGTTATAAAATAAAGTATTTTGGCGAAAAATGTTTGATTGCTTAAACAAGTCAGAAACCTTTTTTTGGTATAATTTGTTGTGATTATATCTATGAGAGGGGATATTTTGATGGAGTTATCTGAAGCAATTGTATTAAGAATAAAACAACTTTTAAAAGAAAAAAATATGAAAACCTATGATTTAAGCATTAAATCTGGCGTACCTCGTTCTACCATATCTCTTTTCTTAAGTAGAGAAACGAAGACTATACGATTAGAAAATTTGCTATATATTTGTGAAGGTTTTGGAATAGAATTAAAAGATTTCTTTGATGATAAAGTATTTACAAATGTTGAAGCTAAAAATTGGTTAAAAAATCCAGAAGAATAATTATAACTCTCCTGGATTTTTATTTACCTAAAATAGAAATTTGATTTCTCCATTTATAATTTGCAATTTTGCATTAAATTGTTTTCCAGACTTTGCTTTAAATCCTTTTATTTCAGTTGTTACTCCATTTTCTAATAACTGCTTAATATTTGTTTTTGATATTTTCTTTCCTGCTATTGTTTTCCAAACAGAAAATTTACAACCTTCTTTAAATCCAGAACAATAAAAGGATTTATTTGATTCTATAATGTCTTTCCCACATAAAGGACAATGTCCTACTATTGTCTTTTCATTTTTATAATTTTTCTTTAATTTGAATTTTGACACATCTTTTGTTGCTATAACTTTTTTTATATCTAAAAGAATAGAATCTAATAGCTTATTTTGGTCTGCTTTTCCATCTCTTATTTCTTCCTGAATAATCCACCATTTTGCTGTTAAATCTGCTTTTTTCCATTCGTCTGGCAATATATTATAATATTCTCTCCCTAGTTCTGTCGAAATAACTTTATCTTTTTCTTCTTTGATATATCCTCTTTTTATAAGATTTTGTATAATACTAGCTCTTGTTGCACTTGTACCTATACTTCCGTTTTCTCCTTCTTTATCTTTATCCTTACGTTTTAAGATTTCTTTTATTTCTTGATCATCAACGTATTTTGATATTCTAGTCATATCTTCTATTAAACTGGCTTGTGTATAGCGTGCAAGAGGTTTTGTTTCTATTTCTTTAATATCACTTTTATTTATTGTTCCAGTATATAATCCTTCTGAAATTTTTGATAATACTGATTCTTGATTTTCATTATTAGTTTTGTCTAAATATTTATTAAATCCTTCATCTAGTATTTTCGTAGAACTTGCTTTAAATTTATATCCGTTTTGTTCATCTGTTTCTAAATATGTAATTTCTTTTTTTATTGGTCTGATAAACTGAATTAAGTAATACATACAAATTTCTTTATATATCTTTTGCTCTTTATCATTCATTTTAGATAAATATATATCTACTGATGTTGGTATTATTCCGTGATGGGCTGTTACTTTACTATTATCAAAACATTTTGAATGTGGTAAATTACTATAATCTAAATCAAGTTTTAAATCAATATTATTTAATACCTTTTTTATAACTCCTGGTGCTTCTTTATAATGCTCTTCATTTAAGTATTGACTATCACTTCTATTATAAGTTATAGCGTGATATTTTTCTCTTAAATCTTGTGTTATTTTTAAAGTTTCATTAGGCTTAATTTTGTACTTTTTGCTAATATGAGATTGTAGTTTTGTCAAATTAAATGGTAATGGTGCATTTTCATTTTTTATTTGCTTTGTTATATTTACTTTTACATTTTTATTTATAAATTTATCTAATATTTGCTTTAACTCATTTTGATTCTTATAAACAATATTATCCTTGTTTTCAAGTTTTGCTTTAATAATATTACCATTTATATTTATATCTACATATCCATCATAATACTTTTCTTTTATATGATTTTCAATTGCTAAATCTCGATTTACTACTAATCCTAATGTTGGTGTTTGCACTCTACCTACTGATAATGTAGTTTCATTTAATAATGAAAAATATCTACTTAAATTTATTCCTACCATATAATCAGCTATTGCTCTTGCATTTGCACTTTTCCCCCACATTTCATATTTTGAATTAGGTTCTAAGTTCTTTAACGCTTTTTTCAAATAGTCTTCATTAAATGCAGATGTCTGTATTCTTTTAACTTTACCTTTGAATCCACAATATTCAATTATTTCATCAATAAGTAATTGTCCTTCTTCATCAATATCTCCTGCATTTATTATTTCATCACATTCGCTTATTAGCTTTTTTATAATATTAAACTGTTTTTTAGTTTTATCAATAGGCTTTTTACCCCAATTTTTAAAATATATAGGTAATTGTTTCATATCCCAGTTTTGATTATCTTCGTCATATTCCTCTGGTGTTTTTAATCTTAAAATATGACCATAAGCCCACGTTACTACATAATTACCTTTTTCAAAATATCCGTCATTTTTATTTAGTTTTCCATCTATTGCATTTACTATTGATTTTGCAAGTTCTGGTTTTTCTGCAATTATTAAACTTTTCATCTGTACCTACTTTCTTAGAGATAAATTATTTTATCATTTTTATCTCTAAATTTATTTTTCTTGTTTTGCTTTTTAACTTCTTCACATTTTTTTATATACTCTATTTCTTCTAATTTTTCATCTTCTATCTCTTTATCTGTCTTACTTGCTTTTCCTACAACTACACAAGCATATAAAACAAATGCAATACCTAAAAGCAATAAAATTACAAATACTGTTATAAAAATAGCCATTTTTCAACCTTTCCCCCTGATTTCTTATTTAAAAATACACCGAAGTGTACGCACTCTTTAAATCCTCTTAACATTTTACTCTCTAACAGAGAACTAGAAAGCTTGTCTTTCTATGTGTTGACAGAAAAACCTCCGTTTTTCTTATCCTGCCACTAAATTTCTGACGAAATTTTAGTGAAACACGCAAGTTGCTTTAGCTTCAAATTATTTTTGCATACTTTACAAATATCCGTCTTATTAGATTTTGTACCAAATTCTTTATTACACAACTTGCACTTTTTGATTTTATAACTTTTTAAAACTAACATTTCTCTATTCCAATATGAATATTTGCTTTTCAAATATTTTTCATATTTCTGTTCTAATTCTATTTTTTGTTTTCCTGTTGAATTGTCAAATTCCTTATGACAAATATCACAAAGCTCTAAAATATTTTCTTCAATACCAAGTCCACCAAATTGTCTTGCAATAAAATGTGCATTAGGTTGTCCTATTCCTCTTTTATTTTTGCAATTTACACATACCCCATTATCTCTAATTGCAACTGATATTTTTACATCATAAGGAATGTCTGTTGGATTCTTTTTTACTCTTTGACGCAATTTTCTAATTGACCTCACATATTATCACTTCTTTCTCTTTTGTTTTTATTTTAAATTATAATTTTAGTGCATAAATTCCAAATACTCTTACTGCTAATTCTTCATAAAGTTCATTTCTTGCATAATAAAATGTTCTTCCATATCCTAAGTTGTGTTCATACAAAAATTGTTTTATTTCTTTGCCTTCCATATACACTTCTGATAATATTGCAATTTTCAATTCGCTTTTAGGTTTCATAGAAATTTCTGTTTCTTTTATGTATTCCTTAAATGTACTTTCTAAAAAGTTTAAAAATAATCTAGTTTGTAAATGTTTTTTATATAAGGATTCTAAATAAATCTCTTTGCTTGCAAAAACTTCTTCCATCATTCTTTCAAGCTCTTTTTGTTTTGCTTGGTCAATTTCTTCTTTACTAAACTTTACATTTTCAACTTGTGCTGTAAATTGTTTTAAAGTTTTGTAATTTTCCAAAATAACAATTACATTATTTATACATCTATCAAAACTCATCTTTCTAACATCTATTTTAGATAATTCTTCTTTAATGATTTCTCTCATTTTTTCTAAAAATTCATTATTAGTCTGATTCATTTCAAATCCTCCCTAACTTATTACTCTCAACTCCTATCTTCCAAATATATACTGAAAATTCTTCTGTCTTCATCATAATAATAATTAGAAATATTTTGCTTTAAAACTTTATCATTTAAAGCCATTCTTAATCTTTTACGAATATTTTCCTCTGAATCAAAATAGTATAATCCGAAATATATCCAATCGTTTTCTCCAACTGTGTCTAAACATATTCTTATAACTCTTGTTAATTGAATATCTTTATCATTTGTGAGCCTAAAATCATATTTTAATAAAAAATCTTCTAAACTAACTTCGTCCATTTTGACCTCCAATTTTAATAAAGATGTTTAGCCTTATACATATCAATATCTTTTTCAACTTGTACTATTTTCTTTTGATAATTCTCTTCAGTATTTGGAACGCTGAATTTGCATTTTTTACAATCTTTAACTTTCAATATGCCACAAACATAATCACTTTTTTTATATAAACAACTTTTTCCATCAAGCTCCTTCATTGTTTCCCCTTTCTACCTTTCTTGAAATTCTTAAAAATATTAGGTTTATCATTGGAAGATGACAATAAATTATTTTGGTTTTCTAACAATAGTTTTTCATTCTTTAAAGCTATTTCTCGCCAAACCTCTTTATCTTCCTGCTCCTTATTTTTTTCATCTTTCCAAATCTCTGCTTGTTTTTTCCAATCTTCGGCTTGATTTTTATAATATTCTAGCTTATCTTTGTACCACTCTTTTTCCTTCTGTAAAACCTTAACTTCTTGCTCTAATATAATTTTATCTTTTTTTACATTCTTCCTTTTAGATTGGTCTATTTCAGCAAATCTTCGCCTTAAATATTCTGCTCCTTCCGTATTTATTACATTTTTCCCCTTTTCATTTTTATACATATATCCTTTTTCTATTAGTTCTTTTTTGTAATGAGCTAATAGAGATAAAGATTTATTAAACATTATACTTATCTCTTTTTGCGTATAACTTTTTTGCTCCATTACAATTCCTCCAATTTCTTTTGTGTTAAGATCTAGTCTTGTATGTTTTTTATATAATGCTTATAATCTTCTTTACATTTATATAAAAATTTTCTGGTAAAACCTATTTTTAGGAGTAATATAATTCGTTCTCTTTTAAATAATCTGTCCGTCTTCTTGAATATTAGATTTATTATTAAATAGATATTTCTAATAATGATATATGGTAAATTTAATATAAATTCTAATGCTACAAGTAAATAGAATAAAACAAATCTTATTACTCCTAATGCCTTTAATTGAATAATAATCTGTTTCATTTCTAACTCCCAAAAATATAAAAAAACATAAAATTATACTATCAATCTATTAATTCTTCCTGTAAACAAGCTATCAAATAGCTCACAAATCTTTCTAAGTCGGATTTATCAACGTATTTCATTGCTTTTTTATATCTAAAATTAAAATTTTCTGTGTTTAATTTGTAAAGTAAAAAATTATATGGACTTTTAGAAAATTCATCTATAACGTAATATTGAATAAGCAAATCTTTTTGTCTTTCTTCTGTCATAATCTCAAATGTTTTTTTATCAGTCATATAAAGTTCTAATTTTTTAAGTGTATTGATTACTAAAAACATTCTAGCGTGTTCTTTTTGCTCTTCTTCTGTTAAAGAAAGATCCAATTGTTTTTTTAGCTCATATTTATTTATATAATTAAATATAATATTAAGTGTAGTGTAGTCTAGTGTAGTGCCATTTGGCTCTTGCTCTTTCTCTAAATCTAGTTCTTTCTCTCCGTTACCATTACGTTTCATTGGTGTTACATTGTAACGCTGTGTCTTCAAATCCAGATTTTGCAATATTTTCAAATTTTCATCTGTTACATCTTGCATTACATTATCGTTACATTGTAACGCTTTTGAATTTTCCACATCTAATTCAGAATTGCCTAATATTTCGCCTTCAATTTGTAACTGATTATTGTTACATTGTAACGCCTTTTGTCTTTCTCTGAATCTTCTTACTCTATCTGTACTACTACCTTCTGATCCAATTAAATTTTGTAATGATAACAAATATAATGAATTATCATCAAGTCTTTCAATTGCTCCTGTTTTTAATAATACATTTATAAGTAATCTTACATTATTAACTGGTTCATCTATTAGCATTGCAATTTCTTCTTCTGCAGATGGTAATAATCTTTCGTATTTCAAAAAACCTTCTGTTTTTAAACTCATTAACTGTATTTTCAAATAAGTTATTAACAAACTATCCCCTGCTGGTAATGATTTTAGATATTTTTCAGTTGTACCACTAAACCAATCCTCTTTAAGTTTTAACCAAAAATATCTTTTTTGCTTACTACTTTTCTTTGCCATAATAATTTCTCCTTTTCTCTTGTATATTTTTAAATTCTTTTGCTTATCTTAAATAGTCCCTGATTCTTTGACAAATTATTAATGGTCTTCCATATAATAATTCTTTAAATTCTAAATACCAATTAACCAAATCTATATCTTTATCATTTTCAATTAAGAAATCTATTAGCTTTCCTGCTGTACTATATTTCTTATTTAATATGAATTGATATATAAACCTTAAAAACTCTTTTCTAACAAATTCGCTCATAGTCTTCTCCTATTTTGCTGTAATAAAAAATTATTACTTTTTTAACTTCAGCATATTTTTTGTATCAATTGTCTGTACTTTTTATTTAAAAATAAAATTCTATTTTTATAGAATCCTCATACATTAGTATCAATTCACTGTACTATATGTGTAAAAAATAAATTGTTACAAATTTTAATATATTATTTTAATTTGTATCAATTGTCTGTACTTCTCTTTCAAAAAAAATATGCTTTTCGCCTTTGTTTAGCCATTTACCATACTTTTCCCTCCCTTACACATATAATTTAAACTTAAGTTCAATAAAATATATATCACTCTTCTTAAAAAGTGTCAAGATATTTTTTAAAAAAAGTACAGAAAATTGATATTATTTTTTAAAAATGCTTGATTATTTTTCTTTTTTTCTTTATAATATATAAAGGTTAATTAAATGAAGCACGTTTAGGTTGTTGTTTTTTACTTTAATATAACTACAATTTAACTTCAATTCAACTTAAATACATATACCCAAATTAACTGAAAGGAGTTTTTTTAATGCCAAAAGATAACAAAGATAATAATTCAAATGATATTATATATAATTCTAGTTTTGGAAGAAATCTTGAAAAGCTTTTAGATCAATTAGATATTAAGAAGGTCGACCTTGCAAAAGCAATTGGTGTTACAAAAGGAACTATAACCAATATATGCAAAGGCTATAACTACCCTCACGTTTCAACTGTATTAAAAATCTGTAATTACTTAAATGTTGATATTGATTTGCTTACTGATTCTGATCCTAAATTAAAGATGTTAGGAGAATCAGCACAAGCATATTCTTCTTTAAAAGAAGCGTTAGTTAGTATTGGTGCATTAAAAGAAGATGAAGATATAAAAAAAGAACATATTGAATTATTTGCCAAATTAGTTAAGGATAATAAAAAGCTTTATCAAGAGCCTGATAAAGCTTTAGAATCTGAAAAACTAATCGTTATTCCTGTTGAAGACTTGCCTAATAATGATTAGTATTTCTTCTTTTGTATATCCGTCCTTTAATAAGGATTTGTAGAGTTCGTAGAATTTGATGAAGTTTTCATTTTTTTCGACATTTTTCGCACTCATCTTTCCCCTGCCCATATTATAGCAGAATTTTCCAATTTTTTCAAGTTTTATGTATACTTCAATAACTGCAAGCCAAGTGTTTTAGCTTGCAGTTGTTTTTTTATGATGATAAAGCAAATTCTTCAAATTTTTCGACAACATCACTTTTCATTTGTCCTGTAACTCTTACATATATCTCATAAGTTGTCTTTATTGTGCTGTGTCCTAATCGTTTTGAAACAGCTTTTATATCTGCTCCTGCTTCTATTAATCTCGTAGCGTGTGTATCTCTAAAATCGTGAAATCTACAGTTAATACCTAATTCATAATGAATTACTTTAAAAGGATATTTACAAGTGTCTGTTCCTTCAAATACTCCATTATGTTTTACGAATACTAAATTGGCTTCAGGTAAACCAATATTTAGTTCAGTATAAGCATTTAGAATTTTTATTTCAGGTTTATTATTATAATAATTCTTTGTTTCTTTCATATAGTGCTTCATATATAAATCGCCATATTCTTCTTTATCTTTTTCTTGTTCAGCTTTATATTCTTTTAATGAGTTTACTAATGTATCTCCAATTTCAATTTTTCTGTAACTACTTTTAGTTTTACAAGTGCCAAAATACCATACTGTAGTTGCTTTTCCACTTATATGTCTTCCGTGTGTAGCTCCGTTTTGATTCTTTTTCAAAATATTCTTATTAACTGTTAATGTCTTATTTTCTAAATCTATATCATTCCAGGTTAGTCCAAATACTTCTGAAACTCTTAAACCTGTGTAATAAGCTGTTAGTATTGCATAATAAAATGCGTGATTATTTTCAAATCTTTCAAGAATCATTTGAATTTCTTCTTTACTAAATATATGAGCAGGATCTTCTTCTGGTACATCATATCTTGGTATTCTAACTTTTATAGCAGGATTTTCTTTTACAAAACCTACTACATCAGTTGCATAAGCAAAAGATGTTTTTAATACCTTTAAAATATTTTTCATAAAGTTTTTTGAAAAAGCCTTTTCTACATATAAATTATTTAAAAATTCTTGAAGTGTTGCTGTTGTTATTTGTGATAACCTATAAAATCCCAATCTTGGTTTGATATGGTTTTTTATAATATTTGAATACGCCTGTATCGTATGATACTTCAAATTAATCTGACAATGCTCTTTAAGCCAATAATCCAAATAATCTGAATAGGACATTGTATTTGGCGTAAAATTATGTCCTGTTTGCGTATATTCGTTATACGCAATTATGCCTGCCTTCTCTGCTTCTGCTTTCGTTTTAAAGCCTGATTTGTTGATGTACTTTCTAACTCCATCAACAGGTGCAATTTCAAATTGATATTGAAACACCTTACCCCTTTTTCTTACATTAACCATTTTAATCGCTCCTTTACTAAATATTTTAGTAAAATGAAACGTATACAATAAAAATGCCAGTACCGATCGAAATACTGACATTTAATTTATAATATTCATAATTTGTTCGCAAGGAGCTTTCTACTGATATAAAAGGGGTTCAAAGTTTTTTGTGAACATTTTTATATGATTGCGAACAAATTGCGAACATTTTGCTATATTTTAGTGATTTTTCAATTTTATGCAATCGCTGAAAGTGTTGATATTACTGATTTTTACCACAGCAGTTCTTATATTTCTTACCACTTCCACAAGGGCAAGGGTCATTTCTACCAATCTTTGGTCCATCATTTACTATAGTTTGTTGTACATGGTTTTTATCTGATTGTGATAATTTACCATCTACTAAGCTGATTGCTGATTCATCAAATCCTTCGTTTGTTACTTTAACATTTGATGTTCTCATAACATTTCCTACTTTTTCAACATGAGAAAGAATTTTTACTACATCTAATCTGATATTTTCATTCATTTCATCAAACATATCTGTTCCTTCAATTCTATATTGAACAACAGGATCTTTTTGACCATAAGCACGAAGACCAATACCATTTTTTAATTCTTCCATGTTATCAATGTGATCCATCCATTTTTGATCAACAACTTTTAGTACAACAACTCTTTCAAGTTCTCTTATTTCTTTTTCACCAAAGTCTTTTTCTTTAGCTTCATATTTTTCATGAACTTTGTTAGCTAATTCTTCAGAAACTTCTACTACATCTGGAGTTTCTTTTTTCATACTATCTAATTCTGTAATACCAAATACATCTATAATATCTTGCATTAAAGCTTCTTTATTAACTTTTTCATCTTCTGCTACATTAAAGTGTGTTGATACTACACCATCAACTATAGAGCTAAACATTTTCTCGATATTATCTTTTAGATCTTTACCATCAAGAACTTCCCTTCTTTGTTTATATATAAGTTCTCTTTGTGCATTCATAACATCGTCATATTTTAATACATTCTTTCTTATACTAAAGTTTCTACCTTCAACTCTCTTTTGAGCGTTTTCAACTGCATTTGTTATTATTTTAGATTCTATAGGTAAGTCTTCTGAAGCGTTTAATTTATCATATACTTTTGTAATAGCTGCTCCACCGAATATTTTCATTAGATTGTCATCTAGACCAATATAGAATCTAGAGCATCCTGGATCTCCTTGACGACCACTACGTCCACGTAATTGGTTATCAATTCTTCTTGATTCATGTCTTTCTGTACCAATTATTTTTAATCCACCAGCTTCGATAACTTTTTGCTTTTCTTCTTCTATTTCTTTATCGTATTTTTTGACTAATTCTCTAAATGTTGTTCTTGCATTTATAATATCTTGGTCATCTGTTTCATTAAATGCTGTAGCTTGCTCTATCATTTCTGGAGCATATTTCCTACGTTTCATTTCTTGTTTTGCTAAATATTCACTGTTACCACCAAGCATAATATCTGTACCACGACCAGCCATATTTGTTGCTATTGTAACAGCACCATATTTACCAGCTTGTGCAATTATTTCTGCTTCTCTTTCATGAGCTTTAGCATTTAATACTTGGTGTCTAATTCCTTCTTTTGTTAGTATTTTACTTAGCTTTTCAGATTTCTCGATTGAAACTGTACCAATTAATACTGGTTGTCCTTTTGAATAGCTTTCTTTTACATCTCTAACAACTGCTCTAAATTTAGCATTTTCGTTTTTATATATAATATCTGATAAGTCTTTTCTTATCATAGGTTTATTTGTTGGTATAGAAACAACATCTAAATGATAAATTTCTTGGAATTCTGATTCTTCTGTCATTGCAGTACCAGTCATACCAGATAATTTATCATACATTCTAAAATAGTTTTGGAATGTGATTGTTGCTAATGTTTTAGATTCGTCTGCAATTTTAACATGTTCTTTTGCTTCGATTGCTTGATGTAATCCATTATTGTATCTTCTACCATACATTATACGTCCAGTAAATTCATCAACTATTAAAACTTCTCCATCTTTTACGATATAGTCTATATCTTTTTTCATAACACCATGTGCACGTAATGCTTGGTTAACATTATGAACTATTTCAGAGTTCTCTAAATCGTTAAAGTTATCTAGTTTGAAGTATTCCTCTGCTTTCTTAATACCTTTTTGTGTTAATGATGCAGATTTAGCTTTTAAGTCTACGATATAATCGTATTTTTCGTTATCTTCGGCTTGGTCATAGTCTTTTACATCTTCTTCAACTATAACTTTGGCTTCTAGAGTTCTTACAAAACTATCTGCTTTCTTATATAATTCTGATGATTTATTAGCTCTACCAGATATAATAAGAGGTGTACGAGCCTCATCAATTAAGATACTATCTATTTCGTCTACTATTGCATAGTTTAATTCTCTTTGTACAAGCTGTTCTTTATATAACACCATGTTATCTCTTAAGTAGTCAAAACCAAACTCATTGTTTGTTCCGTATGTTATGTCTGCAGCATATGCTTTTCTTCTTTGGTCTGGTTCTAAACCATTAACAACAAGTCCTACTGAAAGTCCTAAAAATTTATATAATTTACCCATCCATTCGCTATCTCTTCTAGCTAGGTAATCATTTACTGTTATAATATGAACTCCCTTACCTGTTAAAGCATTTAGGTATGCTGGAAGTGTTGCAACTAAAGTTTTACCTTCACCTGTTTTCATTTCTGAAATTCTACCTTGGTGTAATATAATACCACCAATTAATTGAACGTCAAAATGTCTCATACCTAGTACCCTTTTAGATGCTTCTCTAACAACTGCAAAAGCCTCTGGTAATATATCATCTAATGTCTTACCTTCTTCTAACTGCTTTTTAAAGTATTCTGTTTTCCCAGTTAATTCTTTATCTGTTAATTTTTCCATCTCTGGTTCTAGTTTGTTAATCTGCTCTACTATTGGCATTATTCTTTTTACTTCTTTTTCACTGTATGATTTAAAGATTTTCTTTAATACTCCCATTCGTCTTTTGCCTCCTAAAAAATAAATATCATGTGTACTATATCACTAAAATGATTTTTTCGCAATATTTTACCTAAAAAAAACATATATAAGAAACTTTTTTCATAATATTTATAAATGGAGGTGCGATTGTTTTGTTTATATATAATGTTAAAGTTAGTGGAAGTATGTTATTTAAAATCTTTTTTGTTATCGTTACAATTATAATTCTTACTGTTTTTTCCATATGCTGTTATAATTTGTTTGTCGATGCTAAGAATAATGTTAATGTAGCTGATAATTCTTCAGCAGTAATAGAAATAGATCCCAAGAATTATACTAATATATTAAAAGATTCCCATGAACACATTGATAATTATGTTGGTAAATCATATAAGTTCTCTGGTTATATTTATAGAGCATATGACTTTACCGATGAACAATTTGTGCTTGCTCGTGACATGGTAATTAGTTCCGACTATCAGACTCTTATTGTTGGATTTCTTTCCGAATATAAAGATATCAAAAACTATGCAGATGATACTTGGGTAGAAGTTACAGGTACCATAAAAAAAGTAGATTATCATGGTGACATGCCAGAGTTACAAATTACATCTTTAAAAGAAATAGATAAACCAAATGATGAATATGTATATCCACCAGATGAATCTTATATTCCAACAGTATAATATTAATCCACCAGCGAAATTGCAATTTTCGACGGTGGATTAATTTGTTTACTTATAACTTTATTTTTCTAATATTGCCTTTACTACTCCTTTATCTATTAAAGTGCTAAATATATTTTTTAGAATAATAAGTATTATTGGTCCTAATACCATTCCCCAAACTCCTATAAATTTAAACCCAGTATACATAGCAATTAGAGTAAATATTGGATGAATTCCTAATTTATTACTTACTAATTTAGGTTCTAAAAACTGTCTTACAACAGACATTATTCCCCATAATACTAAAAGACCTACTGCAAGTTCTATATTTCCATCTGCTGCACTTATTACTGCCCATGGTAGCATTATAGTTCCAGAGCCTAAAATTGGTAGTGCATCTACAAATGCGATTCCTAAAGCTATTAATAGCGGATAGCTTATTTCTATCCCTATAATATTTAATACATAAAAGCCTATTAAAGAAATAAGAAAGGAAACTAATACCAATATAAATTCAGCTTTTAGATAATTTCCAACCGAGGTTATTATTTCATGTATATGAGTACCTAACTTTTTTACCCATTTGGTTGGTAGATGATGCTCTATTTCATCTATCATATATACCTTGTCTACACACATAAAATACAATGCCACTAATGTTATAGATGTATAAATTGCAATTGTTGGAATTTGCATTAAAAAATCTAAAAGTTTTGATAAACTATTTTTCACCCAAGTTGTTATATTGTTTAAAAAATCATCATTCGAAGTTTCTATTACTTTTTCTACCTGTTCAGGCAAATGTAATCTCTTTATATCAAGTTGTGAACTAATACTTTCTATTTGAGTGTATGCTTTATCAATATAAGTATTTAATCCTTGCATTAGATTAGATGCCTCAGAAACTAATGTAGATATTCCCCAAACAAGTAGACCTGTAATTATTGCGATTGCAATTAAAAATATTATTATACTACTTGTCCTTCTTTTGAACCCAAATTTTTTCATAAAAAATCTTATTGGATGTTCTAATGTTAATGCTAGTATAAATGCTACTAGAAATGGCATGTAAAAAACACTAAGTTTAAACAAAAGTATTAAAACAATAACACTTATAGCAATTATTCCTATTCTTTTTAGAACTTTTGTAAAATAACCCAACTCTACAACCATTTCTTCCTCCTATATTTATTATATGTATATTTAGGTTATTTATGACTTGCATTAATTATTATTTTTAGAAGAGGGATTTTAGGATCGTCCCCGAATCCCTGCCAGACCATCCCAAAATCCCTACTCCCCAACTCCCTAAAAAAGAGAATTTCCAATTATGAAAATTCTCTTTTAACCTAGTTAACCTATAAATTTTTTAATCTAATGCATCAGATATTTCTGAAAAAATTATTCTGCGTTTTTATTTGTATTAGTACAACAAATATCTTCTAATGTAGCACATACTCCATCTGTATTAATTTCTTTATTTTTAGCTAAATCTCCTAATGTAATCATTCCTATAACTTTGTTATTATCAACTATCGGAATTCTTCTAATTTTATTTTCCGCCATTTTATTTTCTACAGTTTTAATATCATCATTTGAAGTACAGCTATAAACATTACAAGTCATTATATCGCTAACTTTAGTTGTATTGCAATCTTTATTAGATGCTATACATCTTAAAGTTATATCTCTATCTGTTACTAACCCTACTAAATTTTTTCCTTCATCACATACTGGAATACACCCTACATGTTTTTCATTCATAAGTTTAGCGCAATCTGTAACAGTAGAATTTGGCAAGCAATAGTAAATATTATTACACATACAATCTTTAACTTTCATTTAATATACCTTCCTTGCTCTTAAGTTTAAACAAATAAGTTACTGGTATACTATTATGATGTCCTCTTATGAAAAAATAATTCTTACATTTTTATCCATTTAAAAATTTACATATGGATTATATCCTCTCATTCCTCTATTTAAATACATATTTTTATTTTGAATTTCTGATTGTCTTTCTGCTACTTTTTCTTTTATTATTAAAATTTTTAATAAATCGATTATAAGCTTTTTCATGTCCTTTGTATTTTCTTTTATTTTTAGTTCTTTATAAAGATTTTGGGCTATTTCATCAAAATTATTTTGGCAAGTTTGTATGTCTATTTGTTTTATTTTTTCACTTAAATCTTTATAAATATCAGGGTAATTTTTTTCTAAATCATACGAAAAATTATCATAATCATAATTACAATATGTATTCTCCTGATTTATATTATATCCCAAAACCGTACTCATATATTCTTCATAATTTTTATCGTACATTTTTATAACCTCCTTATTTTATTTTATAAAAAAAAGACACATAATGTGCCTCTTTTATTATAATTCATTAACTAATTTTTTAAATTGATTTCCCCTATCTGCAAAGTTTTTGAACATATCAAAACTTGCACTAGCAGGTGAAAATAATACAACTTGGTTTTCTTTTGCGACTTGCTTTGCTGCTTTTACAGCATCTTCCAATGTTTGACAAAAACAAATTGGAAGTTCTACTCCTTGTTTTTCCATTTCTTTTGTAGTCGCATCTAGTATTTTCTTAGCTGTATTGCCAATTAAAACTAATGCTTTTACTTTTTTTACAATATATTTTCCTAAAATATCATAGTCTAAATTTTTATCATATCCACCAGCAATTAAAACTATTTCCTCGTCATATGCATTTAAACCTGCAATTGTACGTGATGGGCTCGAACTTGCAGAATCATTGTACCATTTTACTCCATTAATTTCTCTTACAAATTCTAACCTATGTTCTACTGAATTAAATTCTTTTATTGCTTCTACAGCTGTTTTTTCATCTACTAATTCTCTTGTCGCTGCAAGTGCCGCACAAATGTTTTCAAAATTATGAGTTCCTCTTAGTTTAATCTCTTTGGTATTTAAAATATGCTTTCTTAATTTGTTTTCACATTCTTTTATGATATTTCCATCTACTATATATCCATCATTTAATTTTTCTTTACTGCTAAAATATATTACCTTAGAATTTGCTTCTGGCTTACATTTTCTTGTAATTTCATTATCATAATTTAATATTAGTGTATCAGCTTGTGTTTGATATTTAAATATTGTTTTTTTAGCTTCTATATATTCTTCATATGAACTATGAATGTTCAAATGATTTGGTGTTATATTTGTAATTACAGAAATATTTGGACTTACTTCCATTTCCATTAATTGAAAACTACTTAATTCTAAAACAACTATATCATCTGGTAAAATTTCTGAAAGTTTCGTAAATAATGGTGTACCAATATTTCCACCAAGATAAGTATTATATCCTGCATGTTTTAATATCGCATATATTAAACTTGTAGTAGTTGTTTTACCTTCACTTCCAGTAACACCAATTATTTTACAAGGACACATTTTCATAAGCATTTCTATCTCTGTAGTAACTATTGCACCTTTCTCTTCCTCAGCTCTTAATTCTGGTCTAGTTGGTAAACAGCTTGGCGATCTAAATATTAAGTTAAATCCGTTGAGATTTTTTAAATTATCTTTTCCTAAAAAATATGGAATAGCATGTGCTGTTAATTTATTTACTATTTCTCCAGGAAGTTCATCTATTGTTCTATCATCAAACACTGTTACATTAGCTTTTTTCTCGTATAAATAATCTAATAAAGGAATATTACTTACACCTAACCCAATAATTGCTACTTTTTTCTGATAAATATAATTTTCAAATTCTTGTAATTTTTCGTTTATGTAATCCACTATAATACACCTCTCCATAGAGCTTTAGGATAGTCCAGGATTTAAGGACATTCCTTTTTTCCCTATTTATTTTTAATTATTATTTTTTATAAATTCCATTATTTTATTTGTTTCATCTTCTACTGTCTTACATGCTGTTACATCTATAACTTTTGTAATTGGATGAATTTTATAATAGCCTGATTGTTTTTGGAGTTCATCTCTTTTTTGTATATGTTCTTTTAATTCATCTGCTGTTATTTCACCTTTGTATTGATTCATTTTCCTTCTAACTCTTTCATCTATATCAGCAACAAGAAGAAAATGATAATCAACTTTTGGATACATATTTACTATATCTCTTGAAGATAATATAACATTATAATTTTGTTTTAAACTTTCTATTATATTTCTTCCAAAGTCATATAATTTATCATTATTTGCATAACTACTTATTTTAGAAGTTGCAATAGATGTTTCTAATGATTGTAAATCTTTTTCTTCAATTTTTTTGTCGTGAATGTATACAACACTTTCTCTATCTTCTATCTCTATTTTTAATTTAAGTTTATCCATTATATTTTTTATATTTAAACTACTTAATTTATTATTGTCTTCTTTAACATTTATTAATCCTGTTTTTAATATACCATATGTAATTGCCCTGTATATGTTTCCACCATGCAACAATACAGAATTTGGTATCTTATCTAATAATTTTCTACAAACAGAAGTCTTTCCTGTTCCTACATACCCTTCAATTCCAATAACTATATTTTCCATAATATACCTCCTATATTTGGCTTTCGTAATTATATAACATTATATTTATTTTTTCAAATAATTTAAATTTTCAATAAAATAAATTTATTTTACATATGCACTACATAATATTATACAATTAATTTATGAATATTTTTGTTTTTTATGTAGAAACTAAATATATATTTATTGGTAATACCAATAATAATAACTGTGGCACTAAATTAATGACCACAATCTATTATGGAGGTGCTTAAATAATGGCTAAAAATAAAGAAAAGAAAAATAAAAAGCAAGGAACTAATGCTGAAAAACATAAACCAGTTAATAACGAAACTTTAAACGACCAAAAATAGGTTATCAATACTACAAAAGAGAGGCACTTGTCTAATACAAGTCCTCTCTTTCGCTGTAATGTTAACCATTACAAATCCAATATATATGTTTTTACTCTTCCAAATATTTCTTCAAAAATTTACCAGTATAAGACCTATCATTTTTACAAATTTGCTCTGGTGTTCCGACAGCTACTATTTCTCCTCCGCCATCTCCACCTTCTGGTCCTAAATCTATAATATAATCTGCTGTTTTTATTAAATCTAAATTATGTTCAATAACAATTATTGTATTGCCAGTATCTACAAGTCTTTGTAGTATATTTACTAACCTATGAACATCTGCTATATGAAGTCCTGTAGTTGGTTCATCTAAAATATATAATGTTTTTCCTGTTGCTCTTTTAGAAAGTTCTGTTGCAAGTTTAACTCTTTGTGCTTCCCCTCCAGATAAAGTTGTAGAAGGTTGTCCAAGTTTTACATAACCAAGTCCAACATCATATAATGTTTGAATTTTTTGTTTAATTTTTGGAATATTACTAAAAAAGTCTAACGCTTCTTCTACAGTCATATCTAGTACATCTGCAATAGTTTTGCCTTTATATTTAACTTCTAATGTTTCATGATTATATCTTTTACCTTTACATACTTCACAAGGTACATAAATATCTGGTAAGAAATGCATTTCGATTTTTATTAAACCATCTCCATTACAAGCTTCGCACCTGCCTCCTTGCACATTAAAGCTAAATCTACCTTTTTGATAACCACGCAATTTTGCTTCATTAGTATTGGCAAAAATCTCTCTTATTGTATCAAACACGCCTGTATATGTCGCTGGATTTGACCTTGGTGTTCTACCGATTGGTGATTGATCTATATTTATTATTTTATCTATTTTATCAATTCCAACTACTTCTTTACATTTACCTGGTTTTTCATTAGAACCATTTAATTGTTTTGTAATTGTTTTATATAGTATTTCATTTACTAATGTACTCTTTCCAGATCCTGAAACACCTGTTACACAGTTAAATACTCCTAGTGGAAATTTAACACTTATATTTTTTAAGTTATGTTCTGTTGCGCCTTTAACTTCTATTGCTTTTCCTTTTAAAGTTTTCCTTCTCTTTTTTGGTACAGGAATTTTTTTTCTTCCACTTAAATATTGTCCAGTTATAGAATTTTCTACTTTTTTAACTTCTTCTGCTGTTCCCTGTGCCATTACATTACCACCATGTACACCAGCACCTGGGCCTATATCTATTATTTGATCTGCTGCATACATAGTATCTTCATCATGTTCTACAACAAGAAGTGTATTTCCTAAATCCCTTAATTTTTTTAGAGTCGCTAATAACTTATCATTATCCCTTTGGTGTAACCCAATACTAGGCTCATCTAAAATATATAATACACCTGTTAATCCTGAACCTATCTGCGTAGCTAAACGTATACGTTGTGATTCTCCTCCTGATAGTGTACCTGCTGATCTTGATAATGTTAAATATTCTAATCCAACATCTATTAGAAAATTTAGTCTCTTATCAATTTCTTTAAAAATCTGTTCACCTATTAATTTTTCTTGGTTAGTTAATTCTAGATTTTTTAAATAATCTCTAATTTTATTTATAGGCATATCTGTTAATTCATTAATATTTTTATCACCAACTTTTATAGAGAGAATTTCTTTTCTTAATCTTGCGCCATGGCAAGCATTACAAGGACTTTCACTCATGTACATTTCATAAAATTCTCTCATGCCTTGTGATTTTGTTTCATTATGTCTTCTTTCCAATGTTGGAATAACACCTTCGAATGGTGCATTAAATTTTCTTATCCCAAATGGAGATTCATGTTCAAAATCTATACATTCATCACCTGTTCCATATAATATCTTATCTAAAAAATCTTTTGGTAATTTTTTTATCGGAACTTTTATATCTACACCATAATGTTTACCAATGGCTTCAAAATACATTTTAGCCATTGTTTCTCCCTTTTTCATTGTACTAGATCCAAATGCTTTAACACCATCATATAAAGTTTTATTTTTATCTGGTATTATTAGATCTTCATCCATTTTCATTAAATAGCCAATACCTGTACATTCTGGGCAAGCACCTTGTGGATTATTAAAAGAAAACATTCTAGGTGTTAATTCTGGAAAGCTAAAACCACAATCTGGACAAGCATAATTTTGACTATATAAAGTTTCTCCTTTACCAGAAACATCTATTGTAACTATATTATCTGCGTGTTTTAATGCAATCTCTACAGATTCTGTTAATCTACTTCTTATGTCCGGTTTAATTACAAGTCTATCAACAATTAAATCTATATTATGTTTTTTCTTTCTATCTATCTGAATATCATCTGATAGTTCTACATTCTCACCATCTATTCTTGCTCTTATAAATCCTTCTTTTAATAAGTCTTGAATTAATTTTGTATACTCACCTTTTCTTCCACGAATTATTGGAGCTATAACTTGGATTTTAGTTCCTTCTTCTAATTTCATTATATTATCTATAATTTGGTCTATTGTTTGCTTTTCGATTTTCTTCCCACAAATTGGACAATATGGTATACCAATTCTTGCATATAACAAACGAATATAATCATAGATTTCTGTTACAGTTCCAACTGTTGACCTAGGATTCTTTGATGTTGTCTTTTGATCTATAGATATTGCAGGTGACAAACCTTCTATTGATTCTACATCTGGCTTTTCCATTAAGCCTAAAAATTGTCTTGCATATGAAGAAAGGCTCTCTACATATCTTCTTTGACCTTCTGCATATAATGTATCAAAAGCCAATGATGATTTTCCGGAACCAGAAAGACCGGTTACAACAACTAATTTGTCTCTTGGTATTTCTAAATTTATATTTTTTAAATTATGTTCTTTTGCACCTTTTATAATTATCTTATCATTCATAAAATGCCCCCAATAAGTTCAGTTTACATACTTAGTCGGGAAAAAAGGAATGTCCCCAAATCCCGATTACATTATATTATATTTAATTTATAAAAACAATAGTTTGGTATAATTTTCTAAAAATACACAAAAATAAGGAAGTTTCCTTCCTTATTTTTTATATTTATCTTCCTTCTCCATATCCAAAATATGTTGGACCTGGTCTTGTTTGGGAATTATATAGTTCCAAATTTAATGAGTTTAAATAATTTCTAGAACTATTACATCCAAGTAATATTTTATATCCCTCTATTGTTTTTTTCAAAAATCCAATATGTCTGCTTCCTAATTCTCCTCTATCTATATATTGCCCTACATTTCTTTCCGAGAACAAAGATCTAAAAGTAAAGTTTAATCTGTCATCATCATTTTTCAAAATACTATTCATTTCTTCGTCTGTTAGCTCAAATGCGATACTTTTTTTGCTTGCTAAATTTTGAACATCATCACTATTTCTTTTAGCTGTATATTTTGCAATATATAAATTGGATATTTGGTCATCTGCCCTATGGACAATCGTTTTTACCTTAACAATTCTATCCAAATATATAATTTTTCCTGTGTCTGGATCTGTAAAATAGATAGAATCTTTACCTGGTGCAACACGAATGTTATTATCATTTATTCTGTTTTCTTGTTCTTGCTTTTCTCGTTTTTCAAAATTCTCTTCGTCTATAAGGGCTTGTTCATACATCTCATCAACCATTTTCTTATTAGCTTGTTTTCTTAATTTAACTTGTTCTTTTCTATCTCTATTAATTTGTTCTACCCAATCTTTGGTAAGTTTTTTATCTGCATAAGCTAGTGCTTCTGGACTATTATTTCCTATAGCCACATATGTTTGCATACTACTGTCTGTTGACATATCAGCTTTTCCTACTGGTGTTACTTCATAATAATTTAAACGATTTAAGTCCACTCTTCCAGATTGAACTAATTGATACAATCCATCATTAGATAAAAACTCCTCTAATGAATAATAAGTTGGTATCTCGAAACATATTTTTCTTAAATTCTGAGGTTCTAATCCTTCCTGGTTATAACTTTGATTTAAATCTGCAACAATTAATTTAGTAGTTTGCCCATTTCCATCTTTTATTAATCCTAATTCCTTAATCCTTTGAAAGCTATACATATCTAAACCATTCATACTTACAGTTCCATAAAACACTTCTTCTCCAGCATTGTTTATAGCATTAATAACATCGGAATGCCTTGAATAAAACACCTGATTAGAATAATATTCGCCTAATTCTTCTTGTTTATTTCTTCTAAAAAATGAAGCAATTCTAGAAAAAATATTTTCTTTTTTAAGAACCAAAGCCATTGTATCTTCTTCTTTTTTTCTTTTGAATCCAAACATTAAATTATCCCCTTTTATTCGACAAATATTCTTACAATATTATTTTATATTTATTAAAATTAAATGTCAATCGTTATACTAAATCTTGCAATTCCTTAATTTTATCCCTTAATTCCGCGGCCTTTTCAAACTCCATTTTAGAAGCGCATTTAAGCATTTCATCTGTTAGTTTAGTAATTATTTCCTCTATATTTTCATCTTTCTTTATATCGTATTCTGATGATACATCCTCTAATACTGTAGCTTTAATTGTATCTCTAACAGATTTATTTATCGTCTTTGGAGTAATACCATGTTCCTCATTATATTTCAGCTGAATCTCGCGTCTTCTATTTGTTTCACTTATTGCTTTTTCCATAGACTCGGTTAATTCGTCCGCATACATTATTACTTTTCCATTAGTATTTCTAGCAGCACGTCCTATAGTTTGAATAAGTGAACGTTCTGAACGTAAAAATCCTTCTTTATCCGCATCTAAAATTGCAACTAGTGAAACTTCTGGAATATCTAATCCTTCTCTTAATAAATTTATTCCTACTAAAACATCAAACTCTCCTAAACGAAGATTTCTTATTATTTCCATTCTCTCTAATGCTTTAATATCTGAATGCATATAATTTACTTTTATGTCTACATTTTTTAAATAATCTGTTAAATCTTCTGCCATTTTTTTAGTTAAAGTAGTAACCAATACTCTTTCATTTCTTTCTGTTCTTTCTCTTATTTGCTCTATTAAATCATCAATTTGATTTTCGATTGGTTTTACTTCTATTTTTGGATCAAGTAAACCAGTTGGTCTTATAATTTGTTCTACCACATTATCTTTACTATGTTCCTTTTCATATTCTGCTGGTGTCGCACTTACAAATACTACTTGATTTATTCTCTCTTCAAATTCTTTAAATGTTAATGGTCTATTGTCATATGCTGATGGTAATCTAAACCCATAATTTACTAAAGAATCTTTTCTAGCTTTATCCCCATTATACATTGCTCTTACTTGTGGAATCGTAGCATGTGACTCATCAATTAATAGCAAGAAGTCTTTTGGAAAATAATCAAATAATGTAAATGGTGGGCTCCCTGGTTCTCTTCCACTAATATGTCTAGAATAGTTTTCTATACCTTGGCAAAATCCAGTCTCTTTCATCATTTCTATATCAAAATTAGTTCTTTCTTCTATTCTTTGTGCTTCTATTAATTTACCTTGACCTTTAAAAAATTTAATTCTTTCTTCTAATTCCTCTTCAATAGTTCCTATTGCTCTATCCATCTTCTCTTTAGTTGTGACATAATGCGAATTTGGGAAAATCATCACATGGGCTCTTGTACCTATCGCCTTACCTGTTAATGGATTAATTTCTGAAATTTTCTCTATTTCATCGCCCCAAAATTCTACTCTAATTGCACTTTCACTCTGATCTGATGGGTATATTTCTACGATATCTCCTTTTGCTCTAAAAGTTCCTCTTTTAAAATCCAATTCATTTCTTGTATACTGCATTTTTACTAACTTTTTTAATACTTCATCTCTAGATTTCTGCATTCCTGGTCTTAAAGATATAATCATATTTTCATAATCGATTGGGTCACCTAAACCATAGATACAAGATACGGACGAAACAATTATTACATCTTTGCTTTCGAACAAACTAGCTGTTGCAGAATGGCGTAATTTATCTATTTCATCATTTATAGATGCATCTTTTTCTATATATGTATCAGAACTTGGAATATAGCTTTCTGGCTGATAGTAATCATAGTAACTTACAAAATACTCAACATGATTTTCTGGAAAGAATTCTTTAAATTCTGAATATAATTGCCCCGCTAATGTTTTATTATGTGCTAAAACCAAAGTTGGTTTTTGTACATTCTGTATTATATTTGCCATTGTAAATGTTTTTCCAGAACCGGTAACTCCTAATAATGTCTGAAATTTCTTACCTTGTTTAATTCCATTACTTAAATATTCAATTGCCCCAGGCTGGTCACCTGTTGGTTTATATTCTGAATGTAATTTAAACATATTTGCCTCCTTATATATTCCTTTTTCTTCGAAAATTATAACACACAATATCATATAAAAACAATAGAACTAAAAAGAGTCATATTTTTAATAAATTTTTTACTATGCGCATATACTATTTTACAAGGAGATGATAAAATGATAGCTAATTACCCAACAATTCCATATTTAGGGTTTAAAGATGAAAATTTAAAGACACCAATTACCTTTCCTGCTCAGCAACAAAAATATCAACCAGGAATGGAATATGAAATGAATCCAAAACCTATTTTTGAAAATCCTAATTATGTTCCTAGTAAAAAACTTGAAAATAAAGTCGCGATAATTTCTGGTGGAGACAGTGGTATTGGACGTGCTATTAGCCTTCTTTTTGCTAAAGAAGGAGCAGATATAGTAATTAGTTATTTAAACGAAAATGAAGATGCAAATTACACAAAAAAATTAATAGAAAATTATGGTAGAAAATGTGTGCTTGTTCCTGGTGATTTGCGTGATGAAAAGCTTTCTACCTATATAGTAGATACTGCAATAAAAAATTTTGGGAAAATTAATATTTTAGTGAATAACTGTGGTGTACAATTTCCTCAAAATAGTATTTTAGACATTACAAGTGCACAATTAAGAGCAACTTTTGAAACTAATATATTTACATTTTTTTATTTAACAAAGGCTGTTCTCCCTCATTTAGATGCACATAGTAGTATAATTAACACAACTTCTATTACTGCATTTGCGGGTAAAAAGAATTTAATTGATTACTCTTCTACAAAAGGAGCAATTACTGTATTTACAAAATCACTTGCATTATCACTTGCAGATCAAAAAATACGAGTTAATGCTGTTGCACCTGGCCCTATTTGGACACCTTTAATTCCTTCATCTTTTAACGAACAAGAAGTTGAAATCTTTGGTACAGACACACCATTAAAACGAGCTGGTCAACCATTTGAACTTGCCCCAGCTTATCTATATTTAGCAAGTGACGATTCTAGATATGTTACTGGTCAAATAATTCATGTAAATGGTGGTACCATAGTATAAAAATTTTTTAAGCTGTCAAGTTTCGACAGCTTTTGCATTTTTATTAATATATAATTTTTTTAAAATTATTATATCTAATTTACTACATAATATAAATTTTTATACAAAAGGAGGACTATATGTACAGTAAACATTTATATTGCTTTGTAATGAATGCAAAATCAAAAATAGTCGATATAAGACTAGATAGCGAGGAGGTTGCTTTTTTAAAAAAGAACGAAATTAAATGTAAAGAAAAACCAGATAAAATTGGAAATCTATTTTCTGTAGACTGTGCTCAACTTAAAGAGAAATTTTGTAACTGTTAATTAACATTATTTATGTAGTAAATGAATAATTTTTACGCTGTACTAATTAAACCGCCATAAGACGGGAAATTAAGCAACTAACAAAAACTGCATTTAGCTTAAGCCAGATGCAGTTTTTTGTTTATTTTACTTATTTTTCTCCTTCATAATAATGTTATCATTTTTTTGATAACATTATTAATCTCTTGTTCTTCTGTAATTATATTAAATTCTTCTGTATTATAAGTATATTTCATCAAAAGCATTTCTGTATTGTTATTTACTAACTGTCCTGATAAATTTAACAATAAAAAATATTCTGCGTTATTCGATAACATATTTCTACATATGTAATATTCATCACCATTACTTAGTTTTATGTGTTTACCGGTTTCAAGATTTCTCATTTAGCTCACTCCCTAAAAAAATCAAAAAATTTATTTGGATTGACTTCTTTATCAAATTGTTTATTTATCTCATCTATATTTTTTCCCTTTTCTATACCCTCTCTATATGTAGGCATATACCTTTGAAAATCATCTGATTTAAAGTCTGCCTTATAGCCTTTTACATATTCTGTATAGTTATTAAATACTTGTTCAAATTCTTCTAATTTATCTATATCTGTACTTTGTATTCCTGTAGCATATGCATTAAAATATTCATCAAAGTCTTGTATCTTAGTTAAATCTAAATTTTTAAAATGAGCTAACATTTGATTATTCCTTGCAATATCAGCTTGCATATCTTGTGCACTTTCCTGTAAGATTTGTCCTAAAGCATCATTTCCTTTTAATTCTTTACTATGAGCTTCTTTACTGTATCCAGCATCAGAATGTTCTTGTATTAGTCCACTTTGTATATCTTTTGCATCAAGCAGTATCTGTAATTTTTCATTTTTAAAATTTAATGCCTTACTTTTTATGTCTAATTGCTCTAATGTATATGCAAGTTTATCTTCGTTCGTTGGTTCTTTAATTAAAGAATATTTAACTATTGCATTATCTCTTTGTGTTCTTAGCTCATTAACTTCATCACTGTAACTTATAGCAGTTGTTTCTGACTCTACTCTTTCATCTTCCGAAAAAGTTTTACCTACTCTATCGGCTTCATCTCTAATATCCGAATTTGTTCCTTTTATAAGATCGGTTAAAATTGCATTTTCATCAATTAAATCATCAGAACTTTGTTCTAAGTCTGCAAGTGCATCAAGTGTATTTTCTGCAGAATCATATTCTATTGTTATATTATTATTATCTATAATAGTATCTGCTCTTGAAGCAATCGCTGCTCCTATAGCACCTCCTATTAGTGTTGCCATAGCTATTGGAAGTATAATTTTTCTTTTTTTAGGTTGTTCTTTATTAGTTGTTTGTTCTTGCTCGTTTTGTTGTGTTTCAACAGGAACTGGTATTGGTGGTGGAATTGCAATTCCTTTATGTTTTTTGGCTGAATCTAATATAAGTTTTGTAACATTTTGAACGTTTTCTTCTGTATTGTGTAAGTATTTTCCCTCTATCTCTTTTTTACTATTTTTTCCTAGAATAGCTCCACCTATATTTTTTCCAAACATTTTTAGAGTAAAGAAATTAGTTTTTTTATCGTTCTTGGTTATTTCACCTTCTGAATATTGTTCTAGTGCACTAGTTACAGCTTGTTCTACACCTTCTTCTGTAATAACATATTCCTGTTCGTTTTTATCTTTTTTTGCCATTTGCTCACCTTCTTCTAACTTCTTACTAAATCATCATTTCTATTTAATAATGTATCTATTGCAACTGTTCTCTCGTAATCGCTTTTTGGTTTCTGCATTAAATTATCAATTTTTCTTGCTAATTCAGCTTCTTGTTCCAGTGGAACTCCTATTGCTTGATGATTTCTTATTATTATATTTTCAATAATTTTTTCTGCATCATTTTCACTTATTTTTAGTTTTTTAGCTGTTCTTTGTATTCCAGTAATTCCATTACTAGCATATGCAGCAATAAAGTGTTCATCTAAGCTCATCCTTATTCCTAGTATTTCTGTGGCTTGTTCTAATGCAGATATATTATTTCCATTGTCTTGAAGTTCTGTATCTAAATTTGCTATATTTGCTCTCGGTATTGTTCCATCTAAGCCAATACCATATATAATGTTTCCCTTTAATGATTCTCTCATTATCTTTCTTTGAAGTAATGGTGTAATGTTATTCCATTTACTCTCTTTATCATGTGTTACAATATAGTATTTTTCATTATTTTCATCTAGTCTTCTTATAATTGCTTTATTTTCTATTCCATAATCAGAACAGAACCATAATCTTTGCTTATCCTTTGTACTCATGGCTACCTCCACTATCTGTTATTTTTTTCCTCTAAAAGTTTTACTTTTTTATTTCTTAAAAATAACATTCTTATAAATTTAGGAATTCTGTTTAACATTTCTTTTAATGAATTACATTCTTGTTCTAATTCTTTAATTTTTTCATCTTTGTTTGCAATTACCTGTTGATATCCATAAATTAATTCTTTAGCTTTAGGTAATTTTTGATTTTCTTTTTGCAATTTTGAAACATCTTTGTTCAAATTAATATTATCTACTCTTGCCTTATATCCTTCATTTTGCTCATTAGCCAAATTAAGATATTGGGCAATATCTTTCTTATACTCTTCATAAAATTCCCTATCACTAACATCATCTGCAATCTTTTGTAAAAATTCCCATGTCTGTGGGTCTATATCTTGTTCTTCTAGTGAAATTTCTGGATTAATTACAATATTAGAGTCAACTTTCATATTATCTTCTATGTATTTTAAAGTTTCTTTTGGAATTGAATCATAGTCTTTTTTTGGAAAACAATCGATTATTAATTTTGCTTGATATAAATATTGTGGTTTTGATAACATAAACTTCTCCTTTTCTGCTTTTGTAAAATTTATCTCTATTATTTTTATACTATTATAATTAATATCACAACAAATTAGTTTATTCAATAAAATTTCATAAAAAGTCTTTAAATTGGAAAACCACAAAGGGTGTAAAATATTAAATCCCCTTGTGGCTTCTAGTTAATGAATTAAAATATGTTTAAATTTGTGTTCAAACTTATCTAAGCATATTCTATTTGGAAAAGTAAGAACAATAGTTGCATAGCCATCAGCCTCACATTTTACTGGCTTTTGCAACCCAACATTGTTTTCTGAAGCATATTTTAAGGCAGTTGCTATATTTTTATACAGCTGCTTAATGCTTCCTGTTGACTTGCTTGCTATTGAAGAAAAAAATTCTTGTTCCTGATCGATGTCCTCAAACGACGGAAAATATCTATTTGATTCTGGAATCAAAAATTTGTATTCTACTATGTATTGGCTTACAAGTATAAGTCCCTCATACATTTGCGTATCCCCCTCAATCAAAACTTGCTCTTATAAATGCTTATAACAGCGTTAAGCTGTTTTTCTATCATTTTGTATGAATTCTTTTCTTTACCTATTCTTGATATTAAAATTACTTCTTCTTTTGTTAAACCAGCTAACACTGTATATTCTGTATTTAACCTTAAAATTATTAATTGCTTATGCTGTACAGCATCTGCAACTTCTTTCCAAAGATTATCAGATTTTAATGTAGAATAAATAAAGCTACCTCTTTTAGAGGTTGAAGCATCAACGATATCGGTAATAAATTTTTCTGGTCCCTTCTCTTTATAGTTGAATGACAAGTATATTTCCGTTAATTCCCTTGTATTTAATACAATATTTGTATCAAAATAAAGCATGAAAAATCTTACCACCCATATTGCAGATTCCAAAAGAGAGGCTCCATCCTCTATCGTTTCTATCTTTACCTTATATACATCTTCTAGATGCATTGGTAATTCAAATGGAGGGTTATCGTATCCATCTCGTAAGTTTTCTTTAATTCTTCTTTCACCCCTTCTGTAATATAAGAAGTATCATTTAGCCGATTTAGCATTTTTAATACTCCTTTTAATTCATCAAGTTCCTTTTTCATTCTCATTCCCCTTTCTGCCAAATTCTGGCATTAATTTTTTCTATAGTGCGACTTATTAATTATACTACTTTTTACCAATAATTTCAATTTCTTAAGCTTAGTTTTTATTACTTTTTAAATATTTATAAGTAAAAATACACCTAAACTACAATAGCTTAGGTGTTTATAATTTAATCTTATTCGATATCAATATATTTTTTATCTGGAAGTTGTTTTGGTTCATCTTTCTTATTTACTTCTAGTGTTAATGTTCCGTTTTTGAATTTTGCTTTAATATCCTCTTCTGTTACATCTTCTCCAACGTAAAAGCTTCTAGAACATTCACCATAATATCTTTCTTTACGTACATACTTACCTTCTTCTTTGTCTGTTTCTGCTTTATTTGCTTTAGCATGAACTGTTAAATAACCATCTTGAATCTCAATTTTTATATCTTCTTTTTCGTATCCTGGTAAGTCCATATCAATTACATATTTGTCCTTTTTCTCCTTGATATCAGTTTTCATTACCCTACTTTCTGAGCCTGTAAAAAATGGATCACTAAACATGTCATCAAATAAATCAAAATCATTTCTTCTTGGTATCATCATAATAATAATCGTCTCCTCTTTCTTATTTATTTTATGTGTTGACACCCTTTTGCTTAGGTAGCACATATGTAAAAGTCTTTTAACTTTTTACAATTATATTATATATCCAATTTTAGCAAAGTCAATAGTAGAGTGCTAAAATTTACAAAACTTTCACATTTTCCTTAAAATACTTGATATTACTATAATTTAAGTTCATAACTTTATTAATGATATTCCTTAAAAATTGATTACTTACAAAAAGATATAAATTAGTTTTAGTTCTAAAATTAAATACCCAAAAATAGGGAAAAAAGGAACGTCCCAAATCCCTAAATCTCTATGCTTCTATTTCTATTTTGCTACCATCATTTGTTTTAGTAACTATTATCTTTTTATCTATTCTTTCTTTTAATTCGGTAACGTGACTTATTATTCCAATCAATTTATTATTATCAATTAATAAACTTAAAGTATTTATTGCTTGTTCCCTAGATTCTGTATCAAGTGATCCAAATCCTTCATCTATAAATAAAGTATCAATTACAACTCCTCCAGAATAACTCTGAATTACATCAGATAATCCTAATGCCAATGATAGTGCAGCTTTAAAAGCTTCACCTCCAGACAATGATTTTACATCTCTTCTTTTTCCATTATAATTATCTATTACTTCTAAATCTAAACCTACTTTATCTGAGATTTTTTCTGGTTCTTCTTTTCTTACTAGCCAATATCTATTTTCTGTCATTTTTTCCAATCTCTTATTTGCCTCTATTAATACCATGTCAAAATATGTTGCTTGAACATATTGTTCAAATTCAATTCTTTTCTTACCAGGTAATGTTCCATTTGCTGTTCTGCTTAATTCATCATATGTAATGAAATCTTTTATTTTTTGCTTAAGCGCTTTACTATTTTCAGTTAACAATTTATATATTCTAGTATTATTATCTAATTTTCCTTTAATTCGAATATGAGTTTTTCTTTCTCCTTCCAAACTTTCTTTTTCTACTTTTAACTTATATTCTTCATCTGTTAATTCCATTTTTGGCTTTCCGGTAACTTCTTTTTCTAGCTCTAATAATTTTGTATTATTTATTGTTACATTAGTATTAAAAATATCTATACGTTGTTGTAATGTTTCTATCTCTTTATCAGAAATTAATGCTTCTCTATATTCTTCTTCTGTTTTAAATCCTAGATTTAATAGACCTTTTAAATAATCTTCAGCATATTCTTTTAATTTTGCTTTTCCTTCACTTAATTGCTTACTTTTTTCTTCTTGCAAAGTTTTGTCTTTTACTAATACGTTTTTTTCTAGGTTTATACCAGCTATTACCTGATCTTTAAATTTTTCATAATCAAAGCTATCTAGTTCTAACTTTTCTCTCGATATATTTATATATTCTGATGATAGTTCTCGTTCATTCGTCGTTAATTTCGCTTTATTTTTATCAAATTCTTCCCTTACTGTTCTTTTTAAGTCTGCTAGTTTAACTTCTTTGCCCAAGTTTTCTTTAAATTCTTGCATTAAAGTATTTATTTGTGAATTAGTATTAATACACTCTTCTTGTTGCTTCTGTTTTTCTTTTTGCTTATCTTCTAATTTTTTCTTTAATTGGTCTAATGCTTGTTTCGTAAGTACACTTAAACTTTTTTGGGCAATTTTAGGATGTTCCACACTTCCACATACAGGACAAGGTTTATTATCCTCTAACTTTTCTGCAATAATCCCAGCTTGCTCTTTAAAAAATTCATCTTCTTTTTCCAAATAGTCATTATTCATTACCTTATATTCGTTTTCTAATTTAGTATATTTTTCTAGCTGAGCCATTTTTTTATTTTCTAACTCTTCTATTTTTTTTATTCGATTACCCTTTTCTAATAACTCTTGTTTTACATTTTTGCACTCACTATATTCTCTATATAATTCTCCTATTTTATTAACTGATTGTATTTTCTTCTCGTGTTCTTTCTCTTTTTCTTCTCCTTTTACAATATTTACATTTAAATTATCTAAGTCTTTTTCTAATTTTACTATTATTTCTTTTTGATTTTTTACCTTATCTTCTGTTGGTTTTATCGCTTCTTTTATTTTTTGATTTTTAACAATTTTAATTTTTAACTCTTCTAGCTGGCTTTGTTGGTTCTTATATTCTGTTTGCTTCTTCAATAATTCATTATAATTATCTATCTTTTTATTTAATTCTTCTTGTTTATTTATTTTTTCTTCAAACAATTTTATGTTTTGCTCTTTTTTAATTATTTGCTCTTCTATTTTAGCATTTTCTAATTCATTCTTTTTTAATTCTTTTTTTAGGTCTTGCAAAACATTTTCGATATCTACTTCATTTAAGTCTTTTGCAGAGATATCTATTTTTCTTTCTTCGTCCCACAAAATATTGGCTGTATTCGTTATAAATGAATTTTTTAGTTCTTTTAAATTGTCTTCATTTTCTTTTAATTTTTCCTTTAATTTTTTTGAAATTAAATTATATATATTAGTATCAAAAATTCTTCTAAAGATTTCTGTTCTATCTTTACTCTCTGCAAATAATATTTTTAAAAACTCTCCCTGTGCAAGCATTGCTATCTGTTTAAATTGTTTAGCATTAATTCCTAAAATTTCTTCTATTTTAGTATCTACATTTTTTATTCCAGCTACTACATTATCATCAAATTCTAATGATGCATCAGCAGGTTTTTTAGTAAAACCTTCTCCCTTCTTTTTAGGCTTTTCATAAGATGGATTTCTTAAAATTCTATATATTTTATTTTTGTGTATAAATTCTAATTCTACAAAAGTTTCTGTGTCAGAATCTGCAAAATCACTTCTAATAGATTGAATTGGCCTGTTTGACCCACTTACTTCGCCAAAAATTGCAAAAGAAATTGCATCAAAAATACTTGTTTTACCAGCACCTGTATCTCCAGTTATTAAAAATATTCCATTTTCTCCTAATTTTGTAAAATCTATTACTACTTTATCCTTATATGGACCAAAAGCACTAATTGTTAAATTAATCGGTTTCATGTTTCACCTCCGAAATTATATTATTAATAATTTCTGTTTCATTTGCATCTAAATCTATATTATTTTGAGATTTATAAAAATCGCAAAATAATTCTAATTCACTTTTCTTTTTTATATTTTCCAGATTTAAAGCTTGTTGTTCTGTACTACCTGCTGTTTTACTATTTTTTATTTCTAGCTTTAACGTATTAGGATATATTCTTCGTATTTGCCCAATAGCATCATAAACAGGCTCTTCGTTAGTAATTACAGCTTTAATATAATCATTTAAATTGCCCGATTCATAATTTTCCTTTTTTATCAGTTCCTCTATCGGTCCTTTTATTTCCCTCATATCACGCAATGGTTCTAATTCAATTAAATTTATGCTAATATTTCCTTTTTCTTTTATCTCTATAACCGGAATAGTTTTCTTGTGGTTAATCTCTGAAAATGAGTATTTTAGCATTGTACCTGCATACCTAGCAGTATCTCTTCCTATTTTTTGTGGTCTATGTACATGACCTATTGCAACATAATCAAAGCATTCGAAATTAGATACATCAACATTCTCTATTCCACCTAATGATAATACTTCTGATTCTGTTCTTTCTGGTTCTACAGTTCCTGCAGTTACAAATTGATGAACAAGTATAATATTTCTTTCTTCTACATCAATTTTTTCTTTTGTTATTATTTTATTTATCGCTGTATTATAGTTATTTTCTAGGTCTTCCTTAAAAAATTGCTTTACCTCTATTGGCTTTACAAATGGCAACATATATATATTCAATTTTCCATATTCGTCCTGCAACTCTACTTTTCTTAAATTACCATTATATTTGCTTTCTATATATAATCCTTCATCTTCGAAAATTTTGCTTCCAAATGCTAACCTATCCTTTGAATCATGATTTCCAGCTATTATAAATACTTTTATCTTTAGCTCTTTTATAAGTGTTCTTAAGAAGCTGTCTAGTAAATTAACAGCTTCTGCAGGTGGCACACTTCTATCGTATACATCTCCTGATATTAAGACTGTTTCTATATTTTCTCTTTCAATTGTTCCTATAATTTGCTTTAACATATATTCTTGGTCTTCTATTAAAGATTGCTCTTGTAATATCTTTCCCAAATGTAAATCTGCTAAATGTAAAAATTTCATTTTGTCCCTCCTATGCAATAAGAATATCATATTTTATATAAAAAACAAAAGGGCAAAATTATAAATTTTACCCCCACAAAGACTATTTATTTAATTTTAATTTATTTAGCACAATACCAACTGTATGTACAATTTTAGTTGCATTTTTGTTTGCAACTCCTTTTCCTAATGCTTTACCCCCAACTGTTAAAGCAGAAACTAATGCACTTATCATAAATTGTATATCAAATCTTATACCGAATTGATCTGTAATTTTTACAGCAATTAATGCACTTATGGCACCACTTAATACACCACAAATATCTCCTATTACGTCTGCACAAATATTTGCAACTTTTGGTGCATTTCTTATTAATTGTATAGATGCTTTAGAACCTTTTACTTTTTTAGTTGCTTTTGCATGAAATTCATTTTCATTTGCAACAGTTACTGCAACACCCACTATATCAAAAAATATACCTACTAAAATAACTAATACTAATATTAAAACAGCTGGTAATAAACTAAAGTTTGATACTCCATTAGCTGATATGTACGAAAATAACATAGATAATACAAAAGTCATTATAAATACTTTTATAAACCATTTAATTTCCGAGTTGTCTTTTTTAGCTTTCATTTTATTTTTGCATAAATAAACTTATGCATTTCTCCTTTCTATATATAAAATTAAATTGCTGACAAAATTCATTGTTTTGATACAGCAATATAACAATAATATCAAATAAGGCAGATAGCTCTGCCTTTTTAATTATTTTTAATGGTAAAAGCTTAAGTAAATTTTACAGTTTAGGTCTGGTTGAATTTCTCTATCCTTCGCTTAACATTACTGTTAGAACCGTTTCCGTTTAAGAAGAACATCTATATATTGCAATAGACACCAGATCACCACTTAAATCTGTACCTTAATCCTTAAACTCCCTTGCTTTTATGTAAAGCAAACATTCTAGAAGTTTTCCTTAACATACAAATACTCTTTACTAGTCTTTTTTGCAAATACAATTTCATAATATAAAATAAATTCATTTGGCCAAACAAATTTATTCTTTTTGTATTAATCCCAGTATATTCACTCAAGACAAGCTACACTATGTATTTTGTGTCTTGGCACTCAACATAGGTTATACTTAAATATTGCTTGATAAATATATAATATAGATTTTGTATTCCTACATTAATATTTATTTTTGCTTTATTTAAGCCTCCACGAAATCAGGGAGTTTCATATATGCCATTATATAATACCCTAATTTCTTTACTCCCTAGCACCACACAAAACTGGCATTTCGCGCAATGCTAAGAAACTTCAACGATGTGCTCTTTAGTGGATTTTTAGCCCCACCCTCGTAAAGTTTGTATGACTAG